>PPYF01026770.1_pt1 | contig 67624 bp, 67 predicted proteins | sample 1559871 | NCBI WGS metagenome assembly PPYF01 (sample SAMN08240021, study PRJNA423297) | Human gut metagenome, whole genome shotgun sequencing project. | reverse complement strand
CTACTTCACTCGAACTGACAGTGAGTGTAGCCGACTGGGCACTGAACATCACGCAGGACGTGACATTCGAATAATTACCCGAAACCATAAACAATAATGAAACCTATCCGCACAGCCATACTTACGGCATCGTATGCCTGCCTTGCCTTTCTGCACGTATCATGCGTGCGGGAAGACACCGGAGACTGCATGCAGTACGAAATACACGTGCGGGTAGTGGATGCGGCAGGTAATGATCTCACCCAAAGCGGTGTACTGGAGAAATCGGAAGTGTATCTTTTCGGAGAAAACGGTTTTGTACGCATGGTTCCTGCAGGAGTGTCATCAGACTATCTTTTCGGAAACCACAAAGAAGCACGGCTTACCCTCGTAGCATGGGGAAACATCAAGGAAGATACCCTGATTACCGCCAAAATCAAACCGGGGACCCTGCTAGAGGAAGCACGCCTGAAACTGAAACAACATGCCGAAGGAAGCCATTTGCCTGTTACTGACTTCTTTTACTGCCGCAAGGAGCTGAACAACACCGCTACAAGGAACATACAAGAGGAAAAAATCACGCTGGTTATGAAAAGAATGGCCGCAGGATTGAGCATACGGACACGCTATCTTGCAGAACGCTATCCGTATCAGGGAGAAACCTATACCTTCATTGTACGGGGAACGGGTTCCGAAGTGGATTTCATGGGAAAAGTAACCGGAGAAAACGCAGGATACAAACCGCCAACCTTTACAGATGAGCAAGGAGATGCCTATGCTCTGCCCTTTCGCATATTTCCAACCCAAGAAGAATGTATCGAAGTGGAAATATACAGAGGGCAGGAAAAACTATGCACCATTACGCAGGATAACGAGCTACACCTCTTACGAGCGGAAGCCGGAAAGCAAACTGACATTGAAATAGATTTCAGAAAGACCGAAATAAGAGTATTCGTAAAAGTACTGCCATGGGGAGAAGTGGAACAGGAAACGGAAATGTAAATTAAAGAAAGTATGACAGGGCTATCGGAATATAGAAGCAAATCCGCCGCATTATTACGCATTGTAACCTGTGCGGTAATCGTCCTTGCCCTGCTGGCTTGCGACAATGGGCAACCTGGCACACTGACCGACAATGGCGAAGTAATGCTCACACTCCGCATTTCGCTACCGACGGCAACGGACGGAAGTACCGCCACCCGCGCCATTACATCCAACGAGGAAAATGCAATAGACATAGCCCAACTGAAAGTATTGGTATTCAAGGCAAACAGTTCCACGGAAACGTTCAGCTATGAAGCGCCGCAAATACAGTTACAGGATGAAAAGTACATAGTGACCCTGAAACAAAGCCTGACAGGCGAGAAATACAGACTTGTAGTCATAGCCAATGCCGGAAAGAAACTACCCGTCATTCCGGATAACACTGCCAAAAACGATGTTCTGAAAATGATAACGTTCGATGCCACCGGAATGTGGAATGCAACCGGAACGACAAACTACAGCCGTTTCCCTATGTGGGGAGAAACGACTGCAACGCAAGCCATCACTCCTGCCACATCTTTGGGAAACATCACGTTGCTGCGTTCGCTGGCACGCATAGACGTGGGATGTATGCTAAATGGAGAAACAGCAGCAGGAATAAGCGGATTTACGTTGAAAACAGTCAGCGTGTACCGCACCAAGAATAAAGGCTACGCAGCTCCTGTAAACGGTGGGACAATTACCGATAACGTGGTTGCGTCCGTATCCATCCCCCCGGATGCCGGAACAAACGATGCGCTGACCTACACCTGCACGGACGGCAAATCACTGATACGGACTATCTACGTAGCGGAAACACCGCAAGGAAATGGCAGGGACAATAATGTATGCCTTGTCGTAGGAGGTACTTATGCGGGAAGCACGCATTATTACAGAGTGGACCTTACCAGCAGGGGAAGTTATATTCCGCTAAAAAGGAACTGCCGCTACATCGTGAATATCAAGGCGGTGAACAATGCGGGATATACCACGGAAGCAGCAGCACTTACGGGCGACAAGACATTGGTGATAGCAACAAGTATATCAGCAGAAGCGTGGAGCGGACAGACATCGGCAGGTTCGGGAACAATAACCATGCCTCAAAGTCCGGATCAATGGTAGCAGGTGCAAAAATGACAAACGGTTCATAAACGATTATTTTACCTTAAAAAAAATGAGACGAATGATAAGAAATATGTTATTCCATATATCGGTTGTCCTGCTGATAATCGGGTGCGGAAAATACGAGGACAGCATAGAGAACCCCTCTCCCAACAACATCCTCGTTGAGGTGGAAGCTCCCCAGACAAACGGCTGGAGCACGGAAGAGATTGCCGGCACACGAAGCGGAATAACAAAAACCGTCAAACAAAAAGGAGAATACGACTTGAATATGGAAGTGAGTACACTGTATTACCCCGCAGGATATGCAACCGATGAAGCCGCCACCCGCTGGGCAAACATGGAAGATAACATAACTTTCCGGGTCATAGCTTATAAATCGGCTACCGCCACCGAAATTTCCACTGCAAACTATGCCGGATATGGAGATTATAAGCTGTCGGGAAGCAGCGTACAAACCACAAAGAGCCTTATTCTCCCTATGGGCACTTATACATTCATCGTTTATTCATACGGCAATTCAAGCGCCATTACCACATTTACCAACAGCTCTACAAGTGTTCCCGTAACAAACGGGCAAAATTTTATGACGTATGTAAAAGCTGGAGTTGTAATTAACAATACAGGCAGCAAATATACGTTGAGTAACATCGTGTTCAAACATCATTGTGCACGATACAGAGTACAAGCCATTGCCCAAGCCGAAAGAATGGGAATAATTACGGCATGTACGGGTACAGTGACTCTGCCCAAACATAATGCTACCTATTCTTTCACAAACAATGCACTGACAGCACAAGCCGGATCGGGAACGATAAATATCACTTGGAGCAGTCCGAATGCGATGAGTGTGTATAGCAATTATACGTACCTGCTACCGCAGGCTTCCGCAAGCGTAACGGTGAAATTAAATATTACAATCGGAGCAAAAGGATTTACCAATAGAAGTGCCACATTGTCCGGACTAACATTCAGCGCCAACAACACCTATTATAGCAATATATCATTCAGTACAACAGAGGGTTATATCGTCGGGGGCGTTATATGGGCAAATGGAAATTTATACAAAAGCAACGGACAGTATCTCTTTTATAACAGCACAGAGATATATGGAGGAAGTGGAAGTTGCTTCATTTGCAACAGTCCGGAACCATATCCCACCCAAACAATGCCAACTTCTGCGTGGGCAGCAGAAAATGATCCATGCAGAAAGCTCACGAACGTAGCAAATAAATGGCGAATGCCTACATTAACAGAGATACAGCAGTTGGTTAATTCCGGATTTACGACCGATGTTATCTTGAATGGAATTAAAGGTCATAAAATTGGTGGAGTGTTATTTCTACCCTATAGCGGTTATTGGCCGCAATCTAACATCAACGGTTATATTGAAAGTGGAGAACGGGGACTCTATTGGTCTACTCCGGGTACAGCAATAACTTTCAGTCCGGAATACAATCACGTAGGTTATGTAGGCTGGAATGAATTTCCTCAAAATGGATATACAATTCGCTGTGTGAGAAATATATAAATCCTAATAATAAAAAATCATTGCTTTGCACAAATGAGAATATAGAATTTACATACACAACTTATATTCAACTTCCACTTCCAAAGCATTAAAACGCTCTAAATACCTAAAACAAAAACGTCTGATAAGAATATCTCTTTATTCAAATCAGAAATGTTTTGTTTGTTTGCTGTGCCTTCCCTGCACTGTGAAGTGCGGGGAGCACTATTTTATACAGACCTATATTTTCAAACCCAAAACAACCGTAACAAAGAACTCTTGGATGTTCATTAAAAGGGTAAATCATAACCGCAAGCAAAGTCCTCTTGTACAGACAACTTCCCCATACTATCCAAAAGAGCAATATCTTTAATTTTATTACGAAATAAAGAAAAGCAAGTATTTGCAAATCTAAAGGATAAATTCAAATGATTGTTTTTCCTGTTCCATTTCGTATTGCTTAACAAGGGCATCATAACTTAAAAATGACACACGTTTGTTCAATCGTAAATCATCGAAAGCATGAAAACGCATCTTAGCTTCAAATTCCGGTTTGCGTTTTATATCGGCAACAATAGCCATTCTTACATAGAAATCTTGCAGGTCGTTGAATTTCAGCAAAGAGTTCTGGATGTCCGTAGAATGCTCTATCTCAAAAAATGAATGAGGCATATTGCGTCCGTTAAACCATATCGTATCAATAGTAGCACTGCGCTTTATCAGTTGAGGATAGGAATAAGGCGGCTGTTCTGCAAGAGTAGAAAGTTCGTGTAACTTGTGCCCATCGTAGAATTTCTTGTTTTTATCTTGTTTGGGTACGAAAGTCTGCATGTTACGGTACTTCCCTATTATTAATAGAATACCTTGATAGTAAGTATGGTTGAACATTATGACATCGTTTGAATCTTTGTTCTTCTCGGTTTCTACAATAATCCCCCTATCTTCTATTTGTTTTCTATACTTCTCAAGTCCATATAATCCGGGCTTTATCTTATAGATCCCCTTAGTCTGTTGCACAATGCGGCGGATACTGGCAAATGGAGTTTTTGTTTTCCATTCACAGTCGCTTATTTTAAAAACTTCTCTGTTCAGCTCTCCTAAAGTTGCGACTCCACCCAACTTATCTAAGGTTTCTATGACAGCTTCGTATTGCTTCATAACTACATTATTTTATCAACAGTGCAAATAACAGAAACAATAGAACAAGTTAAATACCTGCTCTATTGTTTATTTAAAATTATTACCTACAAAATTCATAACTACCGGCACTCCCCTCAAAAGCAAGCACTCCATCGGAAGCCTGCACCTCGGTCAACGGAATAAAGACACGACCGTCCTTCTTTACTTGCCAGTTTCCTGCTTTAAGGTCGGTAATGACAAATTTATATGTACCCGTACCATTAACTGTAAGGGTAAAATCTTTCTGCAGCGGTTCGCTGCTCCTGGCAAAAGTAACGACACGATCGGCTAACTGAACACCTACTATCCGGTCATCCTCAATACGCTGCACTGCGTTCAACTTATTGCATCGGTTATCGGCAACCTGTATCACATTCAGAAAGTTATCAGTAACGGCAGGGGCAACGGGTGAAACTTCTACCCGCCAGGCTCCGCGCTCGTTGGCATTGTCAAGATAAGGGGCTACGGCATCGTTGGGATAGTTAGTGCCGAACACCCAGTTTTCCTTACCGGGACCACCAATCTTATCAATACGAAGATTATCCGCCTGAGGTAAAAGGACGGTGTTGTGCAGCATACCGCTATCACCGTCTTTGGTGCGCCGCACGGTGAAAGTATTACCTTCAAGCGTGGGCTCTTCAATGCTATGCAGCAACCAGTATTTACGGAAATCGGGATTGGAAGCCGATACTTTATCATATACAATAAGTGCGGCAGGCACGGTTTCGGACTTCAGGTTGAGGAATACGAAAGAACGTTTCGCCTTTTTCACTTTCCGGGTATAGGCTTGTGTTATATCCCCCTTCAAATAAGAATAATCGGGAGCCTGCGCATCAGGGCCAAATCCATGAGCCAACACTTTACCTACCGTATATTCCTCGGACAAAAGACTGTCGAGCGAATTGCAGGTTTTCCAACCTTCGCCGCACATACGCTGCCCGCCGTCATTGGCTGCAAACCGTGTCTTTCCACCCCCGCCATAGTTCCAACAGCCGAACTTTTCGTCAGGATCGTACACCAGCAATGAATTATGGGCAATGGTACGTTTGAAGTAATTTTTGTTGTTGGAACTGTTATAGCCGCCCGAACTACCGCTATAAGCACCGGCATCGATAGCCAAAGGCCCTTTGTGGTAAATCTGGAAACTGCCGCCGTCCATGTGCTGGTGGTTGCCCACAAATTGCTCATTAATTTTCATCTCGGCAATCACGCTGTTGGCATCCCAACCGGTACGGGCAATCATCCAGCCATAGGGAGTACCGGAATAACGTGTTAAAGGAAGGTGGTCGGGGGCCTTGCCTTTCAGGGTGTAGTCACGCCACAACAGTTCGTATATCAGACAATGGTTCATGGACTCGTTGCCCGACTTGTCCAACCGGGGATTACGCTCGAACTCATAAGCCAGATATTCATCTTTATAATAACTGGAAGCCAAAAACATAGGCGTCGGCATAGTAAGCAATGCGGGACGGTTCTGCGGATAATCATCGCCCGCAGGCATCAACACTCCGTCGGGACGCCGGCGGTAGATAATGTCGTAGAGTACGAACCTCGCCGAAGAGCTGTAAATGCTACCGGCTCCCATCTTATCCAGAATCCATAAAGGAAAGAGGTCACAGGCAAAGCGGACATGTACATAATTCGTGCCCTGGTGATAGTTCTGCCCTTCGTAAAAATAGTTGCGTGCCGGGATATAATCACGATAGAGCATGGTAATGACATGATTGTACATATCGGGATATTCATCATAAATGGCAATACCTGCCGACAGCATATCGCGCATAATCATCCACTCCGACGGATGCCCCGCTATGGGTTGGTTATTGCGTGGCGGATAACCGCATTCCATACTCTTTGCCAGACGGATAAATTCTTTGATGTAAGCCTGCTTCTCGGAACTCTTCATCTGGTCGTAGCACCAGTCATACACCATAGCCCCCGTTATCAGCATGGCTCCGCTGGCCCGCGACAAGTCGGAACGAGTGCCGAAAGAGGCACGCTGCAACGTATCGAGCATAGCTGTAATGGCCTTGCGTGCCAAACGTTTGTCACCTTCCAACAGATAGTCAAGGGCTTGCAACTGCACCCGCGATGTAACGCCGCGCATCTCGTAATAATAGCGGAAACCGCGGTTTGTAACGGCAGCTTCTTCCGCCGGAGTGCGGTCTTTGCTTAGCTCTTTCATAAGAGAGAGTGTCTGCTGTGCCTGAGGAGTTTTCAGACGTTCCTTCAACGCAGGCAAATCAGATGAGCGGACATACAAACGGGGATGCGTCTGAGGCGGAATGGGTACATTAACTCCCTCCACCTCTTGCCAGACCACTTCTTTCGGCAATTCCTGCGCCGAAAGACAAAACGAACTAAATATCAGACTGATTGAAAAGAAAATCGACTTGTGTTTCATAATAGAGTTTATATCAGATGTTACTGCCGTAAAAATACAATAAAAAAATCAGGTAGCTATAAAAAACAAGCACAGAAACAAAAAGGATGTTCCCGTGCTTGATAAAGCATTTAAATCTTGTACTGCGCTTATACCAGCTCGTCCGATGTATAACCTTGCGGCAACTCGCGGCAATTATAACCTGAAGCCATGATTTCACCATAAGCTCCGGCAGAGCGAAGGGCTATAAGGTCGCCACGCTTCACACCGTTCAAATCGACAGCCTTGCCAAAGACATCGGATGATTCGCAGATAGGCCCCACTACATCATAGGTTTGCTGTGGAGCATCGGAAGTAATATTCTCTATCTTATGGAATGCCTGATAGAGTGCAGGACGAATCAAGTCCGTCATACCTGCATCAAGAATAGCAAACTGCTTGTTGGTACCTTGCTTTACATATAAAACCTTTGCAATAAGCGAACCGCACTGCCCCACTACCGAACGCCCCAATTCAAAATGAAGTGTCTGATAAGAACGGAGTTTCAAGCAGTTATCGTAGGTTTCGAAATAGCTTTTGAAATCGGGTACAGGCTGACGGTTGGGATGTCCGTAATCAATGCCGAGTCCACCACCCACATTAACGTGTTCGATACGTATCTGACGGGCTTCGAGTTTGTCCAACAATTCGTTGACACGATTACACAAAGCCACAAAATCGCCCATATCCAATATCTGCGAACCGATGTGGAAATGCAGCCCGATGAACTTGACATTTTTCATCTCCTGCGCCACGTCTATCACATGATCCATATCTTCCATACTGATACCGAACTTGTTTTCCGCCAATCCGGTAGTGATGTTAGCATGCGTATGCGCGCCTACATTGGGGTTGATACGGAAAGCAACATTGGCTACCTTGCCTTTGGCTGCGGCCAGTTCGTTAATAATTTCCAGTTCGGGTATGGACTCTACATTAAAGCAGAAGATATTATAATCCAATCCAAGATTTATCTCCCAGTCTGCCTTACCCACTCCGGCAAACACAATCTTGTCGGCTGGGAAACCAGCCTTGATTGCCGCACGGATTTCACCGCCACTCACACAGTCCGCTCCCAACCCGCTCTCACGGATAATAGTCAGAACCTTAGGATTGGCATTGGCCTTCACCGCATAATGCACCGAATAGTTATCGTATCGTGACGCTTCGGTACGGATGCAGGAAAGAGTATCACGCAGCACCTTCGTGTCGTAATAATAAAACGGGGTACGCAATTCGCGGAATTTGTCAATAGGAAATGTTCCTTTCATATAATTATTATGAGTTATATCTTCGTTTAGTTAAAAAGAGCGCTTTTATCAAGAAGGTAAAAGCGCTCATATCTACAGTTTTCTTTTATTACTCGTTGAACAGCGCATCGCTGAGCGACTGCAAAGCCTGTTTCTTATCACATTCACGGATAAGGAAAGAAATGTTATAGTTGCTACCGCCAAAAGAAATCATACGTACCGGTATGTCGCGCATGGCATCGAGCGCTTTGGCTTCAAAGCCGACGTTCTCCCATTCGAGGTCGCCTACCACGCAGATGATACACATGTCCTTGTCCACCGTCACTGTACCGTATTTCTTCAAATCGTCCAGAATCTCGTTGAGATGCTTGGTATTGTCGATAGAAACGGATACGCCTACTTCGGACGTACAAATCATGTCGATAGAAGTCTGGTAACTTTCAAAGATTTCAAACACTTTACGCAAGAAACCATGAGCAAGCAACATACGGCTGGACTTGATTTTGATAGCTGTGATATTATCCTTTGCAGCTACAGCCTTGATTTTGCCTTTCTCCGTATCGTTGGAGATGAGTGTACCCGGAGCCGTGGGATCCATTGTATTGAGCAGACGCACGGGGATGTTAGCATACTTGGCGGGCTGGATACAGGTAGGGTGCAGGATTTTTGCACCGAAGTATGCCAACTCGGCTGCCTCTTCAAAATGAAGATGGCGCACGGGAGAGGTCTTGTCCACAATACGCGGGTCGTTGTTGTGCATACCGTCGATGTCCGTCCAAATCTGGATTTCGGAAGCATTGACAGCCGCACCTATCAGAGAAGCGGTATAATCGCTGCCGCCACGTTGCAGATTGTCTACCTCACCATAGGCGTTGCGGCAGATAAAACCTTGTGTGATATAAATGTCGGCATTGGGATGCAACTCAAGCTGAACCTGAAGTTTTTCTTTGATGTAAACAGGATCAGGTTCAGCATTTTTGTCCGTACGCATATATTCTAAAGCCGGAAGCAAAACCGACTTCACACCACATTCCTGCAGATAGTAATTCATCATGGCGGTAGAAATCAACTCACCCTGCGCCAGCACTACCTTCTCCTCGAACAGCGTAAAAAGGTCTTTGGTGTAAGAACGGATATAGTCGAAATGAGATTTGATAAGTTCCAGCCCCTTCTGCTTATACTCGGGAGTGGCATAGAGCTCATCAATGTGCTGGCGATATTTCGTTTCCAGTCTGTTGATAATCTCATTAGCACCTTCCGGATTCTTCTTGTACAGATAGTCCGAAATCTCAACCAATGTGTTTGTGGTACCCGACATGGCAGAGAGAACCACAATCTTACGTTCACCATCGGTAATCAATTTGGCTACTTCCTTAATTCGCTGAGCCGAACCTACTGAAGTACCTCCAAACTTTAAAACTTTCATTTTCGTTTCTGTATTAAAATGTTATATAATCTTGTTTATTTCTCTTCTATTGACGACGCAACGGAATACTGCTCCGTTACGTCCGTTATCAAATGATCGGCACAACGGTATACGCGCCCCGGATATTCCCAAAGCAACTGCATATTGTGCGTAGTCATAATAACCAGCGAACCCGCCTCACTGATACTATGTAAAAGCTGGGTTATGACAAATCCCGTCTCCACATCCAGATTTCCGGTTGGCTCATCGGCAAGAATTACTTCCGGAGAGTTTAGTACGGCACGGGCTATCACGATGCGCTGTTGTTCGCCTCCCGACAATTCATTGGGGTATTTATAACCTTTATTGCTCATACCCACCAATTGCAATACTTCGCTGATACGGTCTTTTATTTCTCCCTTATTCTTCCACCCGGTGGCACGGAGCACGAACTCAAGATTGTCATACACCGTACGGTCGGTGAGCAACTGGAAATCCTGAAATACGATACCCAACTTACGACGCAACTGCGGAATATGCTTGCGCTTGATATGCAACATATCATATCCCAACACCTCGGCATCGCCCGCCGCCACATCCAGTTCACCGTAAAAGGTTTTGAGCAAACTCGTCTTACCCGAACCGACTTTACCGATGAGGTAGACAAACTCTCCCTTATGTAACTCCAAGTTTACATCGTTCAACACACACAGCTCTTGCTGGTGTATCTCCACTTCTTTATATCGTATCAGCGCTTCGTCCATAACAACTTAGTGTTTCTTCCAATCCGCACTGTGACGTTCTTCCAGCTCACGTGCCAAATCTTCTATGCGATAACCTTTAGAGGTCAGCAATACTATAAGATGATACAGTAAATCGGCTCCCTCGTATATCAGACGTTCGTCAGTACCGTTGCATGCTTCAATAACAGTTTCAACCGCTTCTTCACCTACCTTCTGCGCCATTTTATTGACACCCGACTGGAATAGGCTGGTTGTGTAAGAGCCTTCCGGCATTTCAGCATGACGTTTGTCGATGAAGTCCTGAAGAAGTTTCAGGAACATAACGGGCTGTTCGTTCTTCTCTCCCCAGCAAGTATCCGTACCCGTATGACAAACCGGACCGACAGGATGTACCTGAATCAGCAAAGTATCCTTGTCGCAATCCTCTTTCATGGAAACCACGTTCAGGAAATTGCCGCTCTCCTCGCCTTTTGTCCAAAGACGGTTCTTGGTACGGCTAAAGAATGTTACTTTACCCGTTTCTACCGTCTTATCATATGCTTCCCGGTTCATAAAACCTAACATAAGCACCTTGGCCGTGTCAGCATCCTGTATAATTGCCGGAACGAGTCCGTTCATTTTGTCAAAGTCCAACATCTTTTTAAGTTATAAGTTATGAGTTATTTTGTTGTGAGTTATTGTTATGAGTCGTTTTCCTCCGTGCTTCGTGCAGCAGCGAATAACTTATAACCCATAACTTATAACTCCTTATCATCTTCTCATTGCGACTCCTTGGGCGCAAAGATACGATTTTAAATCGGGAATTTTAATTTCTCCGAAATGAAAAACGCTGGCGGCCAAGGCGGCATCTGCTTTTCCTTCCAGAAAGACATCACGGAAGTGCTCTTTCGCACCTGCTCCGCCCGATGCGATAACGGGTATGGAAAGCCTGTCGGCAAGAGCGGCAAGGGCTTCGTTGGCATATCCGGTCTTTACGCCGTCATGGTTCATACTGGTAAAAAGCACCTCGCCCGCACCGCGCTCCTGTGCTTCCTTTGCCCAGGCAAAGAGTTCTTTGTCGGTCTCCACACGCCCACCGTTGAGATAACACCACCAACCCTTTTCCGTCTGCTTGGCATCAACAGCCAATACACAAACCTGCGAACCGAAATGCTTGGCTATCTCATCAATCAGTCCGGGACGGCGAATAGTCGAGGAATTGACGGATATCTTGTCCGCGCCGGCATTCAGAAGCCGGTCTACATCACTCAGTTCATGGATTCCGCCACCTACGGTGAAAGGTATGCTGATGTTGGCAGCAATACGCTTCACCAGTTCGGCAAATGTCTTGCGTCCCTCAAAACTGGCGGTAATATCCAGAAAGACCAACTCATCGGCCCCCTGCTCACTATAAGCACGCGCCAGTTCAACCGGATCGCCTGCATGACGCAGGTTTACAAAATTAGTCCCTTTTACGGTCTGTCCGTCTTTGATGTCAAGACAGGGGATGATTCTCTTTGCTAACACTCTTCTTTTATTTATGATTTTGGATTTATGACTCGATTTACGTTGAGCAACAATAATGAATGCAATGTTACGCAAATTTATATCATAAACGCTTCCAGTTCTTTAAAAGTTATACGCCCTTCATACAATGCCTTACCGAAAATAACGGCAGGTATACCCGTTGCTTCCAGTTGGCGAATATCCTCGGCACAACTCACTCCGCCACTGGCTATAAGGTAAAGGTCGGGATGCACTTCCAGCATCTCTTTATACAGAGATATGGAAGGACCTTGCAGCATACCGTCGCAATTGATGTCGGTACAGATGACTTTACGAACACCTTTCCCGACATAATCTTCCAAAAACGGGAACAATTCGCAAGCACTCTCATCCTTCCAACCGTTGACGGCAATCTTATGATCTTTTACATCAGCTCCGAGAATTATTCTCTCCGAGCCGTATGTTTGCAACCAGTGACAGAAACGTTCGGGATTCTTTACGGCAATGCTACCGCCCGTCACCATCTGTGCACCGCTTTCAAATGCAATGACCAAATCTTCATCGCTCTTCACCCCGCCACCGAAATCTATAACCAAAGAAGTACGGGAAGCTATCTGCTCCAGCGTGCGGTAATTTACCACATGGTGGGAAACGGCTCCGTCGAGGTCTACCACATGAAGGCGTCGGATACCATGCGCTTCAAGTTCCTTAGCTACTTCTACGGGGTTCTCATTATACACTTTCTTGCTGTTATAATCACCCTGGGAGAGGCGTACGCACTTTCCGTCAATGATGTCAATAGCGGGAATTAACTCTATCATTTCAATTAATTACGAATTATCAAATATCGGATTCTTTCACTATAAGTCCAAAAAGTTCTGCAAGATACGTTCGCCCACACTTCCACTTTTTTCAGGATGAAACTGGGTGGCATAGTAATTATCCTTATGCAAAGCAGCACTGAACGGAAGTATATAATCCGTTATGGCAGCCGTACAATCGTTGACCGGCACATAAAAGCTGTGTACGAAATAGACAAATTCCTCTTTCGTGAAGCCCCTGAAGAGCTTGCTGTCAGTCTGTGAAATCGTATTCCATCCCATATGGGGAACTTTATCCTCATGCTTTAGCGAAACAAAACGTTTCACACCAACATCAAAAATACCAAGGCAATCCACATCTCCTTCCTCCGAATGGCGACACATCAACTGCATTCCCAAACAGATACCCAACACCGGCTGACGCAGTTCTTTTATCAGCCTGCCCATTCCGCCGGCATTCAGGAAATTCATGGTTGTTTCCGCTTCACCCACTCCGGGGAAAATGACTTTATCCGCAGCACGTAGAACCTTTTCATCTGCCGTAATCTCCGCCTCAACACCCAAACGCCTCAAGGCATAATCAACCGAACGGATGTTACCTGCATTATATTTGACAACTGCAACCTTCATCAACTACTAATTAAATATTACTGTCTTATTCTTATACGCCAACACCTTACGCTCGATATGCTTCTGAACAGCACGAGAGAGGACGATTTTCTCCAAATCCTTGCCTTTGTTCACCAGGTCCTGCACAGTATCTTTATGAGTGATACGCACCACATCCTGCTCGATGATAGGCCCTGCATCCAATTCCGTAGTAACGTAGTGGCTGGTAGCTCCTATAATCTTCACACCACGCTCAAATGCTGCATGGTAGGGTTTCGCCCCTACAAATGCCGGAAGGAAAGAGTGATGAATATTGATGATGCGGTTGGGATAAGCGTCTATCATCTTCTCGGAAATGACCTGCATATAACGTGCCAGTACGATGAAGTTCACCTTGTGCTTGGCAAGCAGTTCCATTTCTTTCTTTTCCTGCTCTTCTTTTGTCTCCTTAGTAATAGGAAACAGATGAAAAGGTATGCCGAAGCGTTCTGCTACATGCTGCAAATCTGGATGATTGCTTATTATAAGAGGTATCTCCACATTCCATTCACCTGCCGTATAGCGCGCCAGCAGATCGAACAGGCAGTGCGACATCTTCGACACGAAAATAGCCATACGCGGTTTGACATCCGAAAAATAAAGGCGAAAACTCATTCCGTACTTCTGCGCATACAATGTTTCAAAATAGTCCTCTATCTTCTCTTGAGGAACCAGAAAGCTTTCCAATTCCCACTCGATACGCATGAAAAAAATATTCTCCACATGGTCTACATATTGATCCAAATAGATAATATTACCTTTGTTTACCGTTATAAAATCTGTTACTTCTGCCAAAATTCCCGGCTGATCGGGACAGTGAAGTAACAGCTTCGCCGTTTTCATCATCCTAAACTCTATTTTTATTGTTCTCTAATTGCAATATTCTTGTCTTGAGTTCGCAAAAATAACGATTTATTGCAAAATAACGAACTTTTCAAACAAGAAGTTTAAAAGTTTGCGAAAATTGTTTCGTTTTCTCTATATATTGACGTCTAATCGCATACTAAATAACATATAAACAGAATATAAACAAGCTGCAAAGAGCATTTTTAAATATTTGGGTGCGTTAGTTCAGTTGGTTAGAATACATGCCTGTCACGCATGGGGTCACGGGTTCGAGTCCCGTACGCACCGCTTCTCAAGAAAGCAAAATTAGAAAAAGCTCTGATTCTCAACAGAATTAGAGCTTTTTTATTTGTTTGAGGTGAAGCAGAATATAGCGTTTCTGAGAAGTATGCCAGGTGCAAATTCAGGGTCCTTTTAGGAGCAAGTGAAAAAGCACCTGAAACGCATAATAATCGGAATAGTCCGAGATAACGGATGGGCTGACTTTTACCCCTTGCCGGAAAGCGCAAGAGGCTATTCCGAAAAGAGGAAACCTGCCTGACTTTTCTGACTTCAGATAGAATCTTTTTATCCCCAACACTCATAACAATTCATTTTCTGCTGCTTACCAAAACAATATCGTCCCGATGTTTCACAACACCGGGACAACACTACAACATTTTTACGAGAACACTATCTCTTAAACATTATCAATACTAACTTTACACAACTATAAGCTTGGAATAATTCAGTTAGTCTACATCTTAGGACATAAAATTCCGAACAAATGCTGTGCCAAAATTAGAATTACAAGATAGAAAACTAAATATCAACAAGATAGAAAACAATAGTCTTTCATCTTAATGTGGAATTGTGGAATATTAATGTGGAATTATAGCATAATTTTCCACAATAGCGCAAAAGCCATCAGTATTATATAACTGATATTAAACCACTTATCTTTTTATACCGTTTTTGGCACAGCCTTTGTTATACTATCATTGAAACCTACAGTAGATTTGTAAGATAGAAACCAAAGTGTTAATTAGAACGTATTAGTAAAAAAGGTAAAAAGATATTCTGATCTCTCATTCATAAAACTCTTGTAACATTATGCTTTCATTCCGGGCTGTGAAGTACCGGAATGATTTTTTTCAATATCCCTGCTTCAAACTTGCGCAACGCTTCAAATGTCATTCGTGTCTTTCTTTTCAAGAGCAACCACTTTATTATAAGAATAGTGCCATACCTGACAGCACAATTGTTAAAATCGCATTTTTCATAATTATTTATTTTTCTGTTGTCTCTTATTTGTCACTTCTTCAGTATAGCCTCCGGTGCATCTTCTTTTAATGAAAGCACGTTCCCGCCATACAGTTTTGAAATTAAAAAAAGAAAGTACACTGTAATACAGAAATCCGAGACATATTGGTACATAAGGTTTTTCAACAAACAATCCTCCGGCACGTACTTCACGGGTATAGGATGCCGATTCGGAAAAAGCTGTTCCTAAGCTGAAAGAAGGAATGACAGATTCTGCACATACCACCGATACCGTCAACACAAAATAAACGGCCAAGGCAATCATCGATTGTCTGACTACCCGCTGCTTGACCGATTTACTGACATTGAAAAAAGCGAAACGCATTCTGTTGAGCACAGTTGCAAGGTAAAGAATGACGATTGTATAATCCCCCTCCCGCATTGAATGCCCAAATGCAAATGCAAAAAGCCCATACAACGGAATAAACAGCCGTATTGAAGCCTTGAGCGGCATAGCTGCCATAAAAAGTCCCGAATGCACCATAACAAATTCAAATGCCATCAGGATTGCCAGCGAATATACCTTATAGGCATCATCCGGTCCGGCAAACAACCATAAATATAGGTATTGGCAGGCAATCAAGGCTGTCTGTGCCACCTCTACATATTCACAAGGTCTGTCTATACGTTCTATGATATTCATAATTCAGCCCTCATTTTACTTATTTTTCTCAAAGCAAATCTATTGAATTCTTTCTTATAGAGTCATACTTTTTCACTAATTTCTTTTTCACTTCTTATCCGCTCTTTCCCTATAATCATCCGGAACAAAGACAAACCTATTTCTCTACCGGATGTAATTCAATTTTAAATATAGTACAAAGTTTTAAACTATAAGCACTTGCTTTAAATTATTTCAAGAAAAAGCATGAAAAGCATCTGTATGATGCTCTGTTTACTATATCATGAGGTTGAAAAGAACCGGATAACGGAAGAATTACTTTTGTGTATGCAACATGAAGAGGACGCACAGGAAAAGATTGAAGCATATAATAACGTTCAGAAAAAGGCGTTTGTTGATTGGGTTAATTCTACAAAAACAGAACAAACTAAAGCAGACCGTATTACCAAAATCATTATCATGGCGATGAATGGAGTTATCGGATATATTTGATAACCTTGGCTGGCACTCCCCCTACGATTGCATCCGCCGGAACATCTTTTGTCACCACCGCCCCGGCTGCCACCACCGCATTATCACCAATCGTCACGCCTTGCAGAATAGTGGAATTTGAGCCTACCCACACATTCCTGCCAAGTATAATAGATGCAGGATAAGTCGTATGGCGGTCTTCGGGAGCAAGCCCGTGATTGAGGGTTGCAAAAACGACGTTATGCCCTATCTGGCAACCGTCTCCAAATGTAACCCCGCCGTGATCCTGAAAATGACAGCAGGCATTGATAAATACGTCATTGCCGATTTCAATATTCTTTCCGAAATCCGTATAAAACGGCGGAAACACCCGCAGTGAGGGTGGAACGGGCTTTCCAAAGAGTTCGGAGAGTAATGCTCTCACCTCATCCGGAGCATGGAAAGATGCATTCAGTTTGAATGTGATGCGTCTTGCCTCATTGCTCATTTCATCCATAAAACGATGTATATCTTCCGCGTCAAGAGCTTTTCGTGTCTTTACATATTCTAAAAAATTATCAAGTGTCATGGTTCTGAATATTACATAGATTACACTGCAAATGTAAACGAATGGCGGCAGCGCTCGTGTGAATGAATTACGGACATTTGTAACCTATTTACTGTTTCTGTGCGGAGAGGTGTACTACCTATGCTTTTATTCTCTACATTTGCGTAGAACTAAAGAACAATACCTTATGAAAGAAGTTATTAAACTGGACACGGTAGACCAATACAACCGACTCTTCGGACTCGAAACACTGCACCCGCTGGTAAGTGTGGTAAACCTGTCGGAAGCCACCAGATTTCCAACGCATTTCACGATGAACTATGGGGTGTATGCCCTTTTCCTGAAAAACGTCAAATGCGGAGACATCCGTTATGGCCGGCAGATTTACGATTATCAGGAAGGAACGGTCACCAGCTTTGCCCCGGGACAGGTGGTTGAGGTGGACATGCCGCAAGGAGTACGGCCGAACGCCTACGGCCTGCTGTTTCACCCCGACTTGATTAAAGGAACTTCTTTAGGACAAGACATCAAACATTATTCATTCTTTTCGTACGCCTCGGCCGAAGCCCTGCACCTATCCGAAGAAGAAAAAAGCATATTCACAGATTGTCTGGAGAAAATAAGAATGGAACTCCAACATCCGATCGACAAGCACAGCAAACGTCTGATTTCACGGAACATCGAACTGCTGCTGGATTACTGCATGCGTTTCTACGAAAGACAATTCATCACCCGTTCGGAAAGCAACAAAAGCGTACTGGTAAAATTCGAAGCCTTGCTCGACGATTATTTCCAAAGCGACAAACCGCAAACGGACGGACTGCCTTCCGTAAAATACTTCGCCGACAAAGTGTTCCTGTCACCCAACTACTTCGGTGACCTGATAAAGAAAGAAACCGGAAAAAGCGCACAGGAATACATCCAGACCAGAATGATTGACATAGCCAAAGAGATGATTGCAGGAACGGAAAAGACGGTCAGCCAGATTGCCTATGAACTGGGATTCCAATATTCGCAGCATTTCAATCGAATCTTCAAGAAGAATACGGGATACACACCCGGAGAATACAGAAAGCTGCAAATATAAAGGATACCGATAAGATTATCCTTATGAAAAAAGAAATACTGAATATAGAGACCGTACATCAGTGTAACTGTTGTATGGGCTGCAAGACGCTGCATCCGCTGGTAAGTGTCGTTGACCTATCCGAAGCCAATCTGGAGCAGCGTACCATCCGATGTGATTTCTATACGATTATCCTGATAGAAGGGGAAGCCGGAAAACTTATGTACGGACGCAAATACTACGACTATTCCAACGCCACACTGATATTCCGTATGCCGGGCGAGTCCATTAAGCTGGGTATAGACAATATGCTTGCCCCCAAAGGGCGAATGCTGGCTTTTCATCCGGATTTAATGGCGCACACTGCATTGGGGAACCACATCGGAGACTATTCCTTCTTTTTCTACAAACCGAACGAGTCGCTGCATCTTTCATCGCGCGAAAAGATGAAAATCACAGAGTGCATCCACAATATCGAAGAAGAACTTCGGCATGCCATAGACCGTCATAGCAAAACTTTGATATCGCGCCATATCGAGCTATTGCTGGATTATTGTGCGCGTTTCAACGAACGCCAGTTCATTACCCGTTGCGAGGCCAATAAAATAATTCTGCACAAAATCCATTCACTTCTGAGCGGATACATCTTGTCCGGCAGACTGGAAGGCGGTGCGATGCCCACAGAAGAATATTGTGCAGACGCTCTTCACTTGTCACCTTGCTATTTCCGCGACCTGCTCAAGTTCGAGACCGGAAAAAGCATGCACGAATACTTTCAACTGATGCGGCTGGACATGGCTAAGAAGATGTTGCGGAACAAGGATTATACGGTCGGCATGACAGCCAGGAAGTTGGGATATGCAAACTCACAGCACTTCACCTGCCTGTTCAAGAAGATAACGGGAATGACACCGACGGAATATAAATATGCACAGAATTAAAAAGGATTATCTTGCCGGCATTGGCACAAAACAAACGCCACAAACGGTTAAATCGCACGAATATACTGCAAACATTCCCGAATATTTTAAAATACTCCAAACCAAGTGCCTTTACCGATTGTTGTCCCCCACATAACTCTAAAACTTAACTGATATGATTAATTATGTGGATAAAATGGCGGATGCCCTGGTGGATGTGCTAAAGTATTCGAACCAGGATGTGGAATGGGTGGAACCCGATGACATGAAACCCAATGACGGCGTACAGCCCGAATGGTTCTATCCTGCCATAGAAAATGCGGAGTATTCCGAAATTACCGCTATCCTGCAATATACCCAGCAGGAAGCCGTCTTTGAAGATGAAATCGGCGAACTGATGCTGGGCATTGCCTTGGTGGAAATGAAGCATTACGCACACATACGGGACGCCATCGTAGCACTAGGCGGTACACTTCCCAAACCGTATGACAGCAAGAACGTCAATATAGGCGAAACACCCGTCGAAGCGCTCACCCTCGCCGCGCACTCGGAAGTGGCCACTATCGGGTTCTACAAGTCGGTGAAGGAACGAATTACCGCAAGTACACCAACTGCAGACATTGCCCGCAAGCTGCTGACAAAACTGATTGCGGACGAAAGCCTTCACCTCAAACTGCTTACCCGGCAACTGAAGGTCATGGCAGGTGACGACAAGAAGTATGACGAACTCATGAAGAAGATACTGGACTGACAAAGTATTACCGTTTTTCTCAATAATTCATTACCTTTGCAGCAAAATTACAAATAAACGAATCAAAACAATAGGGAACAATGAGTGTACACGATTTATGCTGCATCGGTTATATTACACAAGACAAGATAGTTACCACCAAGAACACGATATACATGCCGGGCGGCACTTCCTTTTACTTTGCGCATGCCATCAAGCATCTCGACCCGAACGGCTTTTTATTGGTCACATCCCTTGCCCACACGGAGATGAACGTTGTGGAAGACATACGGAAAGAGGGCATTGAGGTAAAGGCTCTGCCCAGTGCCCGTTCCGTCTGCTTTGAAAACATATACGGAGAAAACCAGAACGAACGTACGCAACGCGTCACGGCAAAGGCCGACCCGTTTACAATGGAAGGCCTGCAGGACGTCAATGCACGGATTATCCACCTGGGCAGCCTGCTGGCCGACGACTTTTCATTGGACGTCATCAAATACCTGTCGGGCAAAGGCCTGCTATCGGTAGACGTTCAGGGGTTCCTGCGCAAGGTGGACAATGAAAAGGTGCTGCCCGTAGACTGGCCGGAAAAGAGAGAAGCCTTGAAGCACATCCATATCTTAAAGGCCAACGAAACCGAAATGGAAGTCCTTACCGGCTGCAAAGAGCCTCACGAAGCCGCCCTGCTCATTGCAGACTGGGGTGTGAAAGAAGTGCTGCTGACGTTGGGAGACAAAGGTTCGCTGATATATGCCAAAGGACAGTTCCATGAAATTCCCGCCTACTCCGCCCTGCAGATAGTGGATGCCACCGGATGCGGAGATACTTATATGGTGGGCTATCTGTATATGCGGAACAAAGGCGCATCCTATCGGGAAGCAGGCTGCTTTGCCGCTGCCATGTGCACCATCAAGCTGCAAACACACGGACCATTCTGCGGAACAGAGGCTGAAATCAGAAGGATAATCAATCCTGCATAAAAGACAACAAACGTTTCATTAAGGAGAAACTTCGGTTTCCCCTGATGAAACCAATAATTTCCCCTGATGGAAACGGAAGTTTCCTCAGGAGAAACTAACCGTTCCCCGCCGTGAAACAAGTTGTTCCCCACCGGGAAACGGTTTGTTTCACGGTGGGGAACATATCTGCCGGAACCTTAGCCACGTCCGGAGAAAAGGATGCAGGCAAAGTAAGGCCTGAAAGAGATACAAATTATAGGTAGAGCAAAGAGCTGCCCTTATCGGTTCGGTGTGGCTTTAGCCTTGCGGCCGATACGCCGTATCCACAGATAATAGCCCGTCAACGGAAGCGTTCCGCCCAGCAATGCAGCAATGAATGTCAGTACACGGGTGAACATACCTCCCCAACTGCCCACATGCACGGAATATATCCAGCCGCGTATCTTGCCCGAAGCATCGGCATCCTTATACAAGGCGGTTCCGGTGATTTCGCCGTTACTCGGATTAAAGGTATAACGGTCGGAAGCCCGCTGATTGCCGAAACGTTCAAAAGATACGGTGGCAGAACCGTTGGAAACCGTAATCTGTTTATAGCCGTCGTTACGTTCTTTCAGTTCCTCATAAACCTGCTGCCAGCAAGTATATGAAGTGGCAGTCGCTTGCGGGGCATCATGATGCCCCGTCCCTTGTTTGGCCTCTACTCCGAATACCTTATAAAAGCCTGCGCGATACCAGGGGAAAGACCATGTGAGCCCGGTCAACGCCATTGCCAGAAGCAAGATAAGTACATACATACCTCCCGCCACGTGCAAATCGTGCCAAAAGCGGAGCCGGCCTTTATCGGCGACAATCTTCAGGCTGTTCTTCAGAGCTTTCTTTGTGCGGGGCCACCAGATGACAATGCCCGAAACCAGTACGAACACGAACATCAGCGTACTTACCCCCACAACCATCTTGCCCCAGAATATTCCGCCGTCCGGCTTCATGCTGTCCAGCAGCCAGCGGTGCAGGCGAAACATGGTGAGGAAGAACGGCGCACGCTCATACCTGCCTTTTACCTCACCGGTATATTGGTCTACATAAACGGATGCACGCCGCGGTTTCGACAGACTGACCCGACAGGCACGTTCCGCATCGGAAGAGATGGAGATGCCTGTAACAGCAACACCGTCCGGCAGTGTTTCGGAGACTTTCTCTATCAGGTATTCCACGGGAAGCGGAGCGCCGCTTACCTTTTCCACATAATAGAGGTCGCGCCTGCACAGCTCCATTACTTCGTCTTCAAATACCAGCGCAGCTCCCGAAAAGCAGATAACCGTAATAATCAGCCCGAAAGGGACAGACAACCACAGATGTATTTTACGAAATGCTTTCTTCATTGCAGTCAGTTAAGAGGGCTCAACTTGCCGATACCTGTAATCTGCGTAGCCTCTACCGTAACACCTTTTGTGGCAGTGGCGCTGGACGGGTCTATCTTGTAAACAGCCGGATGGCCGTCGGTAGTAGTCACAGCCATATAGGCATAACCGTTCTCCGTATACGGAGTGTTGCCGAAACCGGAAATCAGGTCTGCCGACGGAAGACCGGTGACATAGGTAAGTTTCTTGCTTTCCGCTTTGAACACAGCCAGCTCTTTGGCTTCAAAGCCCGTCTCCGTCAGAGGGCGGTCGTACATCAGCAACAGGAAATAATCATCTGCAATATGCCAGCAACGCAGGAAGGATTTTCCGCCGCTCTGTTTCTCCAGGTCGCAGTAGTAGCTGTCGAAGTCTTCCCGGCCATTGGGGATGCGTACCACACCTGCCGACAAGACTGTCTGCTGGCGGGCATCCTTCATCGTCTTGGCATAGCTTGGAGAGAATACGTAAATATCACCGTTACCGGCTTCCCAGATAGTCTGGTAATACTGGGATTTGAAACGGCCGCAGGCATAACTGATTTTATCCGTACTGATGAGTTTCTTCGTTGTCATCGTAGCATCATCAAAGATTGCCACCCAGCATTCATTGGGATACTGTGTCCACTGTAATTCGCCTTTCTTATACGAACTGCTGTTGGAACCGCCGTCTTCGGTCTTTACCAAATCCTCATTGCCCGGCAATATATACTTACCGCCGTCTACGGCAGCACCATACTGGCTCAGCCCCATGGGAACGGCTGCACTGTATATCTTGTTGTTATGCTCCTGAATTCCGGCCAATGTCACGAACTCGCCGTTGCCCAGGAAATTCTCGGACTGGTAGGCCTTGTTTTTCGTATCGTTGGTGTTGAAGGTTTCGTCCGCTACATCCAGGTAAGAGAGCAGGAAGGTTTTAGGCAGATACAGGTTGCCGTCGGCATACTCCGCAGGTCCGTCACCGGTAGAGGCGGTTATGATATACTTATCGTAGATGCCGTAGGTAGTGAATCTCTTCACTGCAAACTCTCCCGAACGCGCCTGCACTTCGTGGTTGGAGTTCATGACATAAGAACGGGTGGTTCCGGCACTTCCCTGATTGTAAGTCAGTCCATAGAGATACCGGTTCTTGTAGAACACCCATTGGGAAGCGCCGTCGTTGACGAGCCCGTTGTTGATGGTAGAAACAGAGCCTTCGTCCAAAGTCTTGGAAGTCAGCAATACGTTAGTCGTATTGCTCGAAGCGGTGACAGAGGAAGCGATCACGAAATCGCCTTTGGTTCCATTATTGTTTCCGCCGCCCGGCACCTCCGTATCCGTGCAGGATGTCAATGCCGTTCCTGCCATCGCAGAAGTGAAAAGTACGGCCGATAAAAGATTCTTTTTCATGTTGTTTTGTTTTATTATATTACACTAATCGTTATTGATTCATGGTTTCAATTGCCGAAATACACGCGTACCTTTCCATAGAATGCCCGTCCGGCTTTCTGCAGACTGAAGTTGTCGTACAGTTGCTCGTCCGTAAAATTCCGGCACTCGAACGAGAGGTTGTAGCGTCCGCTACGGAGACTGTAGGAAAGGCTCAGGTTGTGGGAGAACTGGCTCGGAACCACGTAGTCGCCCTTGTTCGAACCGATTTTGGAAGAATAATAGGTAAAGCTGTGCAAATACTGGTTGTCGTAAGAGACGGTCAGCGCATTGCCTTTTTTCCAGAGGTCGCGCCAGTAGAAGGTCACGTCGGAATCGGCAAAGATATAAGGCAGGTTGGGCATGCGTTCCTTATAAGCTATATTCTCCGCACTGCCGGATATGGACGTCTTCATATTGTCGCACACGTTCATCTGCGTGAAGTTGCCGCCCACACTCAACCACCTGCCAAAGCCGTAGCGGGCGGAGATGTTATATCCTTTCGTCAGCACCTTGCCGTAATTGACGTAAGTGGCTGCGGACTTGCCGCCGCTCAGGTCGGTGATGTTGCGCTGGATGTAGTCTTTGGTGTTACGGTAGACAAAGCCGCCTTCCACGTACACGGAATGTTTGCCGAAAGTCTTGTTATAGCTCAGGTTCAGGTTGATGTTGTCGCTGTTCTCCGGCCGGATGCCGATGTCGCCCATTTCCAGGTCCTCATTGCCGAACATCTCTTCGATGGTGGGCAGGCGGTAGGCCTTTTCATAGGACAGCTTGGCTTGCAGTCCCGGCAGGATGAAGTAAGTGCCCGCCGCTCCATAGCCTACGGAATGTACGCTGCGGGTGGTGCGTACATAGTCGTTCTGATTGGCATCCGTAGCCACAGGTCCGGCGACAAACTGGTTGTAGTACTTGCCGAATACGGATAAGTTCCAGTCTTCGGACGGCATCAGGCGGTAAGAGAGACCTGAGATATTCTTGCGGGTCTCTTTGGCAATGGCATCCGACTGCTCTTCTTTGGCAAGCAATGAAGTATTGGAACGGCTGAAAGCATTCAGCACGTGGTTGAACGTCAGCGTGTGCATCCTGCCGAGGCGGTAGTTGGCGGTAAACGTACCGTTCCAGTTATTGTTGTCGGCGCGCGAGTGCTGGTAGGACTGCTCTCCGGGAGAGTTCAGCGGCTTCCTTTCCCCGTACCAGTTGTACTTATAGGAAGCGGTATCCACATTGGTCGTCAGGTTCTTGTTATAGTTGACGGTCAGCACTACATCCAGTCCCTTCGCAAACAGGTTGCGCTTGTTATACTCCAACGAAGGCATCAGCGAATGTCCCTTGCGGTGTTTCTGCCCGTACACGATGTCCTGCCGCACGCCGGTCTGTACATCCTGGTACATATTGGAGTAAGTGAAACCGAACATCAAACGGTCCGCCCACTTCTTGTCGATAACGCCTACCTTGCCGATAACCGCTTCATTGTGGTAAGTATCGTTGAAGCGCCGTACGCGCACCTTCTTGTCACGGTCTATCCTGCCCGTTTCAAAGTCCTCCACCGGAGAGTCGATGCGGTAGTCATTGTCCGAATAGTTCTGAAACGCGTTGATTTCGTACGTAAAACCGTTCTTGAAAGTCTGCCCGAAGTGCACGTTGGACTTATGCGTATTGAACGAACCGTACGAGTAGGACGCATCCAGAAACCAGCGGCGGCGTTTCTTGTTCGTAACGATATTGATAACCCCGCCGATGGCATCCGTGCCGAATCCCACCGGCACTACGCCTTTGTACACCTCGATGCGGTCGGCAAAATTCACGGGGATATTGTTCAGCGCAAAAGAGCTTCCGACGCCTTCTTGCGGCACGCCGTCTATAAAGACCTTTACATGCTTCCCGCTGAAGCCGTCCAGCATGAGCTGCATGTCCGACCCTACCCCGCCCGACTCGCGCAGTTTCATTCCCGGCGCTTTGGTCAGTGCATCGCTCAGGTTCCTGGTAGTGTTCTGCAACTCTTTCGTATCCACCGCCACGGCGTTGAATGCCGACCGCTTGACACGGCTCACGCCCGTCGACACCACCGTTACTTCGTCCAGTTGCTGAGTTTCGAGGGTGATTGTGACATTCTGCCTCACCCTTTGCCCTCTGACCAGCGTCACCGGTTTCTCTACGGTTTTATAGCCGACGGCCGACACCACCAGCGTATAGTCGCCCGCAGGCGCACTCACATGATAGATACCTTCCTGATTGGTTATTCCCCCGTAACCGGTCCCTTTCAGATAGACCGTTGCAAAATCCACGACTTCTTTCTCCGTAGACAGGATTTTACCCGAAATCATCGTCTTGCCCGGCCTCTGCGCATATACAGAAAAGGCGCATGCCGTCAAGAAGAAAAATAATAAACTAAATATGGCTGTTTTCAATTTGAAGTGATTGTTAAGTTGTTACTAATACCGTATGCAAAGGTCATTAGAAAAAAGCAACCTCACAATCACCTCTTTTAGGTAATTATACCGACGCCATGCTAAGAAAGTATCACACCCGCAATCGCTATTGATAGGTATATTCCACCATTCTATTCGCGGTTCATCAACCGATGTTCCGCCATTTTTTCGTACTTCGTGCCGGGACGTCCATAGTTTGCATAGGGATAAATGGAGATGCCGCCGCGCGGGGTGAAGATGCCCGTAACCTCAATGTATTTGGGATTCATCAGACGGATGAGGTCTTTCATTATAATATTGACGCAATCCTCGTGGAAAGCGCCGTGATTGCGGAAACTGAAGAGATAGAGCTTCAGACTCTTGCTCTCCACCATTTTCACATCGGGAATGTAGCTGATGCGGATTTCCGCAAAATCGGGCTGTCCCGTTATCGGGCAAAGGCTGGTGAACTCCGGGCAGTTGAAACGTACCCAGTAATCGTTATCGGGATGTTTGTTGTCGAATGCCTCCAGCACTTCGGGGGCGTAATCCTGCTTGTACTCTGTCTTTCTTCCTAATAAGGAAAGTTGGTCTTTTAATTCGGTCATATTACAATCGGTTTATAATCGGTTCTGTTTCCTTTGTGGTATAATACATTCGTCATTTTCCCGCCAGATACTTCTCCAGCCCCTCTCGGCGGAGCTTGCATGCGGGGCAGTGTCCGCAGCCGTCGCCGGGGATGCCGTTGTAACAGGTCAGCGTTTCATGACGAATCAGGTCGAGCACTCCCAGTTCATCCGCCAGCGCCCAAGTCTCGGCTTTGTCAATCCACATCAACGGAGTATGGAGTACGAACTGCTCGTCCATGGCAAGGTTGAGCGTTACGTTGAGCGATTTGATAAATGCGTCCCTGCAATCGGGATACCCGCTGAAATCCGTTTGCGACACACCCGTCACGATGTGGTTGATACCCTTTTCGCGGGCATAGACGGCGGCAATGCTGAGGAAGAACAGGTTGCGCCCCGGCACAAAGGTATTCGGAACACTGTCTGCCGGCTTCTCCCGGTCCATCACCATATCGGGGTCCGTCAACGAATTATGCCCCAACTTGCCGATGAAGGAAACATCCATTACTTCAAACTCCACTTCCGCTTTACGCGCTATCTCCTGTGCCAGCTCCACTTCCTTCTGATGCTTCTGCCCATACAGAAAGCTCAACGCATATACTTTCCTGAACTCACGCTTTGCCCAAAACAGGCAAGTTGTCGAATCCTGCCCACCGCTGAATACGACCAATGCTGCTTCTTTATTCACCTTATTATATATTTATGACAACCTCTACTACTTAAATTTCACTGATTTTCCACACCTTGTAAGAAATCCCCTCGTCGTAGACATCGCTACCGTCTATCCTTTTAATGGCTTTCACCACCCGGATGGTCACCGGCAGTATTATCACCTCGTACATGGATTTCAGTACAATCTGGGTGCACATCATCAGCAGCAATTCCTGCCATGCGATAATGCCTCCGAACGCCACCGGAAAGAATATCAGCGAATCGGCCGTCTCGCCCACTACCGTGGACCAGATGGCACGTGCGGAAAAATGACGTCCGCCGCTCGCCACTTTCATGCGGCTCATGACGTAGGCGTTCAGAAACGAACCTACCAGAAATGCCGTCAGGCTGGCGGCAACAATGCGCGGCGCCATGCCGAACACGAAGTTGAAATGGGGCGCCCCGTCCCAAAAGGGAGCGGCAGGCAGTGCCACGGCAATCAGTCCCAACATCACCACAAAGAAGTTCATGGCGAAGCCGCTCCAGATAATCAGGCGCGCCTTGCGGAAGCCCCACACCTCGGCAATGCAGTCGTTGATGATATAAGAAACGGGAAACACTAACAGTCCGGCAGTAACGGTAATGCCGAAAACCTGGATTACTTTTGTCTCGAGAAGATTGGCCGCTATCAGACAGACATTGAACAGAATGCCCAGCAGCATAAAGGGTACAGATACTTTTTGCTTCATATTCCTGTTTTTTACGTGGTGTTCTAGAATACACGACCGCTATTCGCGGCATCATACATGTAACTAATGATTTCACTCTTGTTAAATCGGGTGCAAAGATACGCTTTCTTCCGATGACTGCAAAACCATTTTAAATTTAAGTTGTTCAAAGCACATTCACCAAAACCTAACTTAAATGAAAACAATCTTAAAAACAATGTTTCTGTTGTGCGGTGCGGCACTGTCTGCCCTCGCAGTCCACGCACAGAAAAAAGTGATTATCGAGGATGAGTCTCCCAAAGGTGTCGTATTGGTCACCATAGACAAAGCGGGCGACGAGATAATCCGCATCATGAACGAGTCGCAAATGCCCTACATCCACGAACCGCAGGCGCCCCGCTTCCTGCTGACGGACAGAAAAGGGAAGTTCGCCCTGGGCATCGGCGGCTATGTACGCGCCACGGCAGAGTACGACTTCGGCGGCATCGTCGACAACATCGACTTTATCCCTGCCTACATCCCCAACGGGAGCAAAATCAGAAACCAGTTTCAAATGGATGCCAGCACGTCCACCATTTTCCTGAAACTGGTGGGGCATACCAAGATTCTCGGCGACTTCGTGGTGTACACCGCCGGCAACTTCCGCGACGGTTCCAACAAAGGCTTCCAACTGCGCAATGCCTACGTGTCTTTCCGCGACGTGACGGTGGGCTACACCTACGGCGGCTTCATGGACCTGAGCGCAATGCCTTCCACCATCGACTTCCAGGGGCCTAACGGAGCCACCTTTTACCGCGCCACCCAAGTGTCATACACCTACAAAGGGCTGAAAAACTTCCGTTTCAACGCCTCTGTCGAAGTGCCTGCGGTAGACGGCACGACCAACAGCGAGCTTGACATCGCACAACAGCGCATGCCCGACTTCACCGCTTATGCGCAGTACGGCTGGAACAGCAAAAGCCATGTGCGCGTAGGCGGACTTATCCGAAGCATGACCTACACCAGCACCCTGAGCGACAAGGCGCATGCCGTTACCGGCTTCGGCATACAGGCATCCACCACCTTCAATCTGGGCAAACAATGGCAGGTGTTCGGGCAAGCCACCTACGGGAAAGGCATCGGGCAATACCTGAACGACCTCAGCAACCTGAACGTGGACATTGTTCCCAATCCCGATGAAGCAGGCAAAATGCAAGCATTGCCGATGCTGGGCTGGTATGCCGGACTGCAATACAACATCAGTCCGAAAGTGTTCCTTTCAAGCACATACAGCATGTCACGCCTCTATTCCGAAAACGGGTATCCTGCCAACGAACCGTCCACTTACCGCTATGGACAATATTTCGTAGCAAACCTGTTCTGGAATGTCACCCCAAACATGCAGGTAGGTGCGGAGTATCTGCGCGGCTGGCGTACGAACTTCGACAATTCCACCAACCATGCCAACCGCATGAACCTGCTGGTGCAATATTCCTTCTGAAACCTGCACGGAAATCCGTAAAAGGAAAGAAGTAAAAAGGAAAGAAATAAAAGCCCTAAAGGCATAAGACAAAGAGAGGATGTGCCAGCCGAATTTGCGACACATCCTCTCTTACGTATATAAAGGATTATGAAAGATCAGAAGCGATAGTCTATGCTAAGACCGAATACCTTGTTGGTACGGCTGTACACGTTTGTACCGGGCAGATTTGTGCCCTGATAGTTTTGGCCGGTTTTGGTATAATCCTCATAGTTGGTCCACATATAGCCCACATTCAAATCGGCTCTTTCCGAAAGTTGCAACTTCGCGCCCACACCCAGCGAGTAGGAATCGCACGAGAAACTTGTGTCGCTCTGATAGTCATCGGACAAACCATAATCGGTGAACTGCACACCGCCGCTCAGAGTCAGTCTTTTGATAACATCCCACTCTATACCGGCCAGATACTCGTTTGTCCCTTTCGTCAGGAACTTCTGTTTGCCACCTGCCATGCCTGCGTTCTTATCGTCGTAGAAGTGATACTCCACCGATGCGCGCAGCACAGGAAGGAACTCATAGGCAGCAGCCACCGAAAGCATGGCGGGAATGTCGTTCGGCGTATTTACACCGTGTTTGTAGTCCTCCAGCTCACTTTCGGGAGCGCCTATCATGCGTAGCGAATTTATCTTCGTGTTATTTTCAATGTTCAGATTGGCCTTGAACTCGTATTTCGCACCAATCGTCAGTTTGCCGAACTTGGCATCCAAACCGATGACCGGAGTAAATCCCCAACCGGTCTGGCTGCAATCCAGGTCGATGCCGATAAGCTCGGTTCCAACGGGTATCGCTCCACCGGTGGGCAAAGGCAAATCAACGGCCGCACTGGCATTCAGCGCACCTTTGTAACCACCCGTAAAGTAGTTCATGCGCCCGCCTGCAAAGGCAGACAGCCAGTCCGTTATCTTATAGGTCAGCCCCAACTGCACGGAGTAGATATACTGCTTGCCGTCCATGTAGCTGTTCAGTGTATAGGCTTTGCCCGGAATACCCTGTTGCAGCAATCCGCCTATCACCATGGCATCGAACATAGACAAGCCGTCATCGAACGAAGCTTTTCCGCCTCCGCCGGTAATGCCGAAGAAACCGGAGATGGTCCAGTCGCCCTTCTTATAAGCGGCAAACACACTGGGAATGACAGGCGCAGAAGCCTTGCCTTCATAATATTTGTCCAGACCCAAAGCCTCGCACGAAGCATCGATATTTCTTGTCTGGAACGCACTCTGAATACTCAAGGATGTATAAAACCCGTCTTTCGGCAGGAAAGCCAGACCCGCAGGGTTGGACAAGGCAGCATCCACACTGGTGGTGTTTGCGCCGCGCGACAGCATACGAAGAAAGGCAGGGTGTTGATTTGTATTTGTCAGGAGACCTCCTGCAAAAGTTGGAATTGAAACGATTAACATCGCAATGCTAATCAAAGAAATTTTTCTCATCTAAATCTTTTTTATTGTTTTCGGGCGCAAAGGTACAATAATATTGCACATAAATAACAATTTTGCGCATTTAATTTAAGAAAACCGAAGAATTTAATTGAAAAAATCAACAGTTTCTACTGAAACATTCACCAATATTCATGCTGAAACAGACAAGGGATTGCTCCATTTGCCGTCCCTGCCGCTTGCATATACTGCCCCTATGCCCAAAGGGAAAAGCAGCCGATGCCAAATCGTTCCACCATGGGGTAAATTTCATTCCACCACGGAGAAAGTTCCGTTCCACCATGACAGAACAAAACTTTCTCCGTGTCGGAACAACATAGCGCCTGCTATCGCCGGCACTCATCATCCGGACAACAGATTATGGGCACAACCTGCCGGATATGTCCCGAACATTCTTACCTTTGCGCACGTTATATTCTTTGTGCATGCCGCCTTTTAACAAATGCAGAAAGTGCACTTATACGAAGCGCATCCGTCATGCACACTTAATAACCTGCGAATATTCACCAAAACTTAAAATCTCATGGCATATACTATTGCATTCTTCGGCAGCAAGCCCTACGACGAGGCTTCATTCAATGAAAAAAACAGCGGATACGGTTTTGAACTCCGCTATTACAAAGGACACCTCAACCTGAACAACGTGATACTGACGCAGGGCGTGGATGCCGTGTGTATCTTCGTAAACGATACTGCCGACGCGGAAGTTATCCGGCAACTGGCGGCAAACGGAGTGAAACTCCTTGCCCTGCGCTGCGCCGGATATAATAATGTAGACCTGAAAGCGGCAGCGGAAAACGGCATCACCGTGGTGCGCGTCCCCGCCTACTCCCCTTACGCGGTAGCGGAATACACCGTTGCCCTCATGCTCTCCCTCAACCGGAAGATACCCCGCGCCACCTGGCGCACACGCGACGGCAACTTCTCCCTGCACGGCCTTTTGGGATTCGACATGTATGGCAAAACGGCAGGTATCATCGGCACAGGTAAAATAGCCAAGAAGTTAATCGCTATCCTGCGCGGTTTCGGCATGAACATCCTCGCCTACGACCTGTATCCCGACTACAATTTCGCCCGCGAGCACCAGGTGGTATACACCACGCTGGACGAACTGTACCGCAGCTCGGACATCATCTCCCTGCACTGCCCGCTCACGGAGCAGACCAGATACCTGATTAACGACTACTCCATCAGTAAGATGAAGGACGGCGTAATGATTATCAACACCGGCCGGGGACAGCTCATCCATACCAATGCCCTGATAGAAGGACTGAAAAACAAGAAAATCGGTTCTGCCGGGCTGGATGTGTACGAGGAAGAGAGCGAATATTTCTACGAAGACCGGTCGGACAAGATTATCGACGATGATACGCTGGCACGCCTGCTGTCATTCAATAATGTAATCGTGACTTCCCACCAGGCATTCTTCACGCGTGAAGCCCTTGCCAACATCGCATCCACTACCCTGATGAATATAAAGGACTTCATGGAACACAAGAAACTGGAAAACGAGGTCAGACTGTAAAAAAGCGTTTATAGAACATTAATCATCCACGGCTCAAACTTTCAGGGCCACCTGCTTGTTACACACAGATAAATCACTAAAAAGACAGATTATGAAAAAAGTAACAGACAAAGCCGAAAGCCGTGGACGCTCTTCGTATGACTGGCTCGACAGCCGCCATACATTCAGTTTTGACAAGTATTACAACCCCCGCCGCATGAATTTCGGCGCCCTGCGCGTTCTGAACGACGACCGGATAGCTCCGGGAAAAGGCTTCGGAACCCATCCGCATAAGAATATGGAGATTATCTCCATTCCCCTGAAAGGCAAGCTGAAGCATGGCGACAGCAAACAAAACAGCCGTACCATCACCATAGGCGACATCCAGACCATGAGTGCAGGCACGGGCATCTACCACAGCGAAATGAATGGAAGCGATACCGAACCGGCAGAGTTTCTCCAAATCTGGGTAATACCCGAAAAGCTGAATACCCCGCCCGCCTATCAGGATTATGACATCCGTCCCTATCTGCACAAGAACAAGCTTTCGCTTATCGTATCGCCCGACGGCAATGCTCCTGCCAGGATGCTGCAACAGGCATGGTTCTCCATCGGAGAAGTCGAGGCCGGAAAGAAGCTGGGATATCACCTGCACCAGTCGCACGCCGGCGTGTACATCTTCCTCATAGAGGGCGAAATAAAGGTAGACGGCACAGTGCTGTCCCGCCGCGACGGTATGGGAGTATACGAAACCGACAGTTTTGAGTTGGAAACGCTGCAAGATTCGCATATCCTGCTGATTGAAGTCCCTATGTAGGACTTTTGCATAAAATAACAGCCAAACCGGAAGTTTGTGTGGTGTTTTTTGTAATATTGCGCTATAATTGAAACCGTACAATGAAACTTGATTATATTTACCACAGCGGCTTCGCGATTGAAGCGGACGGAATAACGGTCATTATCGATTACTACAAAGACTCCTCGGAAGAGGCGCCGGACCGGGGAATCGTACACGACCATCTGCTAAAGAAGCTGGGAACGCTCTACGTGCTTTCCTCGCATTTCCACCCCGACCACTTCAACCGCGACATCCTTTCATGGAAGGAGCAGCGGCCCAACATCCGGTATATCTTCTCCAAAGATATTCTGAAACACCGGCGTGCCACGGCGGAAGATGCCGTTTACATAAATAAGGGGGATGTCTACGAAGATGAAAATATCCGTATCGAAGCCTTCGGCTCCACCGATGTAGGCATCTCTTTCCTGATAGATTTGCAAGGCGTACGCCTGTTCCATGCCGGCGACCTGAACAACTGGCATTGGAGCGAAGAGTCCACTCCGCAGGAGATACGCAAGGCGGAAGGCGACTTTCTTGCAGAGATAAAAAACCTGCAACAAAAGGCTCCCCGGGTAGATATAGCCATGTTTCCGGTGGACAGCCGCATCGGAAAAGATTACATGCGCGGTGCGGAACAGTTCGTGGAACGGATAAAAACCGCTATATTTGCACCTATGCACTTCAGTGAGGATTACCGGGGCGGTAACGCTTTCCGCACCTTTGCCGAAAGCCGGGGTTGCCGTTTCCTTACAATCTCCCGCCGGGGTGAGAGTTTTGACATTACTAAATAAAACATAGCATTATGAAAAATTTAACACAGGTTCTTATTGTGCTGTTCTGCCTTTGCATGCCTGCCCTGCTGCATGCCCAGAGGGATGACAGCAAATATCTGGCCGGCGCTGTTCCGGAAGTAGACGGCAAGGTAGTATTCACCAAAGATTTCAGTATCCCCGGAATGTCTCAAGACACAATCTACTCCCGCCTGTTGAGGTGGATGGATGCACGTCTGGCAAAGAACGGGAATAACAGTCGCGTAGTCTTTTCCGACAAGGAGAAAGGACAGATTGTAGGCATCGGCGATGAATGGATTGTGTTCAGCTCCACCGCATTGTCACTGGACAGAACGAAAATTCTTTATCAGCTCACCGTCACCTGCCAACCGGAAAAATGTGTTTTTGAAGTAGAGAAGATACGTTTCAACTACCGCGAAGGAAAAGAGAAATATACCGCCGAAGAATGGATTACCGACAAGTACGCCTTGAACAAGTCTCAAACCAAACTGGTGCGCGGACTTGCCAAATGGCGCAGAAAGACTGTGGACTTCGTCGATGCCCTCTGCATTGAGGTAACGGAAGCCTTAAGCGCCAGCACCGCCGCCCAAGCTCCTGTAGAGGAAAAGAAAGAAGAAAAGAAAGAGACAAAGGCGCTCGTCAATTCGGGTACAACGGTGATTGCCCCCAAAACGCAAGTTACAGTAGAGACTCCCAAGGCCACCGCTACAACACCGGCTACGGTTACGGTTGCCGCCGCACCGCAAACCAATGTACAGGCTGCACCAAGCGCCTATAAAGAGGTAGCCCCGGATGCTGTTCCCGCCGATGCCATCCAGACCGGCAACGGCAAGCTGGTGATTGTGATTGGCGAAGAACCTTTCAATATGACGATGATGACTGCCAATGCCGGCGGCTCGTTAGGCAAGATAGCAGGCAACAAGCCGGTAATCTTCACCATTCTGTCACCGGAACAGCCTTATGCACAGATGGAAGCGGCCCAGAATTATACCGTACGCTTCTACCCCAACGGACAGACAGAGCCTTCCGTCATTCTGGAATGTAAGAAAGTGCCGTCACAAGCCCCGATAGAAGGTATGCCGCGTACATACATCGGCGAAATCCTGAAAGCAAAAATTAAATAAACCGATATATAAACCTAAAAAAGTAACAACAGTGGAAATAAAAAGCAAATTCGACCATTTTAATATAAACGTCACCAACCTGGAACGCAGCATCGCTTTCTACGAACAAGCATTGGGACTGAAGGAACATCATCGGAAAGAGTCGTCGGACGGCTCTTTCACACTGGTCTATCTCACCGACGGCAGCACGGGTTTTCTTCTGGAACTGACCTGCCTGAAAGAACATCCCCAAGCCTACGAACTGGGCGAGAACGAAAGCCATCTCTGCTTCCGCGTGGCCGGAGACTATGATGCAATCCGCCAATATCACAAGGAAAACGGCTGGGTATGTTTTGAAAATACCGCCATGGGACTCTATTTCATTAACGACCCCGACGATTATTGGATTGAGATACTGCCCGCCAAGTAAATTGTACGGCATACTTTGCAACAAGAGGATTACTATTAATTACTTAATACATCAACAACGTGAGTATAGAAGAAGCAATGATGGGCGGTATTGTTTTCAAAGGCAAGAAAGAGAAGCCTAAAGAAGAAAACAAAATCAAGACCAAAGCCAAGAAAAAGACCTATATCACCGGCCTGCATGGTTCCGGTGCGGCGAAAATGAAAGCCGAAATCCGCAGGAAACGCGCGAACAGGTATAAAGGAAAATAATTATTATTTTTTCAGATAAGAAGGTGTAAGTCCCGTTGGGAAAAACTTACACCTTCTTTTTTATACCATACCTACCCGAATTACAGAGAAGCATTGAAAAATTATCCAATCAAAACGCTATTTAGATATATTACATTAAAAAAGGTCTGATAAATAAAAGAAAGTTAATGACAAGTTTTGTTTTTATACAAACAATATATATCTTTGGCATCGCAAACAAACAAATAATATTAAAAAGAAAGTGATTTTATCACAAGAGTATAAAAAAAAGCACTACTTTTTTTTATCCAGAAAACTTGTAGTGTGTTTTCTTATATCAATAACTTTGAATAACACATATGCCCAGGTGCAACGCGGCAAGAAAGACGATGCGAAAGCCGAATTAATATCTTTCAAAGACCGTTGGGGTATCAAGACAAATGCTGTTGACTGGTTATTGACCGTTCCTAATATTGGCGTAGAATTTGACTTGGGCAATACCATCCGGAACAAACGTACAATCGGTGCCAATATAAAGTGGAACTGGAACACCTCGCAAAAGTACACCCCATCCCTTATTTTCAATGTATTCGATGCACAGGTAGAGTGGCGTCAGTATTTTCGCACCCGTAAAAGAGGCGGCGTCACCAAAGATGCCAATCTGATGACACGTCTCAAGGAAACCGTATTCACCACCCAGCGCAAGAATCCGCGCCAGGAACGCGCTTACTACTGGGGCGTATATGTCAACGCCGCCAGCTACAACTTTAAAATCGGTAAGGAAGGCAAGCAGGGTAACGCCTACGGAGCCGGCATCAGCGTGGGATATACCGCTCCGCTTTACGGCTACCGCAACAATTACATAGACCTGGAATTGGGAGGTTCCGCCGGACTGCTTTACACCTCATACGATGTTTATACGCACGATGCGGAAAGCGACTGTTACCCGCGCATAGCGGAGAAATGCAAAAGCGGGCACATCGTGCCGTTCCCTCTGATAACGGATTTACGCGTGGCTTTCGTTTACCGGTTCATGTCGGCAGGCAGCAAGTATAAGGAATCGGTGTACCGCCGTGTACAGATACGCGACTTCGCCCGCCAGGCACTTAATGAAAAGATAAATAAGATGCGCGAACGCATCGACTCCATCGACAATGCGGTACGGAAACAAGGTTTCAGCCGCCCGGACAGCCTGCTTACCAAAGAAGAGCTGAAACAATGGAAGCTGATGCAGCAAGAGCGCAAGGAACTCGCTTTGAAAGAAGCTGCCGACAAACTGCGCAAACAGGTAGCCGATTCTTTGGGCATACAACTTAGCGATACACTCACTTCCGAACAAGAAAAGACCATACGCAAGGCACTGAAAGTACGTGAAGACCAATTGAAGCAGAAAGCCGAAACACAAGATTCTGCCAAACCTGGCAAACGTGCTGCCAATGCCAGGAAAGCCAAACTGCATACCAAAGAAAAGAAAGAGAAGAAAGATAAAGACTCCGGGAAAAACCGGAATAAAGACGGAAAGTCGGAAGCGGAAGCCGCCAACAAAGAAAAGGGAGATGCTTCCGGTGAAGAAGAAGATGAAAAGGAGGATAAAGGATGAAGAACAAGACACTGACATACCTTGCCCTCAGCCTGCTGTGCTGCATCTGTGCCTGCACCTCGGTAGACCTCTGTCCGGAAGCGGGACATCCGCACATCACCGACATGCGTGTACGGCTCAACTGGGGCGACATCAGCAAAGATGAGATTCCGGCAGAAATGCACATCGTAGCAAGCCGTATCATAAACACCTGGCGCACCCGCGGCATCATCAACACATCCATAGACCCTGCCACAAACAATAATATAACGCAACAGGAAACGTCTTCCGACACCCGGACAGCTTCAAATACAAAAGAAAATTCGGAAGATAACTCAATAGAGAGTCCGGAAGAAACCGCTTCTTCTTTTTACTTGCGCGGAGGTGAGTACAACATTTTTATCATCAACGAGCAGTATGCGGATGTTCCGGCACAGACAGGCGATACGGAGCAGTCCCCTACTCCCATCATCAGCATAGAAAATCTGGACAATTACATCCACGACAATAAGGTAAGCGTGAAAGACCTTTATCTGCAAATCAGCAGTATGGGCAATGAAAAGCCCGACATCGTAGAGGGCAATGACCTGCCCGATTTCAATCCTGACGATGAATACCTGCAGGAAATAAAGTCGCCCATATTCTATGCGGTGCAAAAGAACATAAACATCCAAACCGGACAACCGACCATCCTGGATTTTGATATGCAACGCATCAGCCAGCGTATCAATATCGTCTTCAATATCCGCACCGAAGGAAACATAAAAAGAGAAGACCTCGCGGCGCCCATCATCGAATTGTCCGGCGCTTGCGGACGCTTCAACATCGCCGACGCCTGTCTGGACACCACCCGCCTCTACCGGATGGCACATCAGGTACAACCGGACGAGTTTACGCAAACCGGAGAGGGTACTTACCGATGCGTGGTCCATTTCCACACCCTCGGTGTCATCCCCAGCGCGGCAAAAGGACATCTCAACGGACCGGGCATCCTGCAAGTTGCCTTGCAGGTATCTACTCCCCAACTGGATTCTTCCGGTACACCGGTAGTGGATGAGGAAGGCAATCCCGTGAAAAACAGCCGCTACATCTACGGCGCCATCAATCCCTATGACGAACTGACCGCAGCACAACTCATTGAAGTGCGTGACGGCAAAATATACCTGCGTTACAGCAAAGAAGATGTAAACATCGAAATCACAACGCCTTTAGTAATAAAGGCCGACCAGATAGTACCCAACGATACCGGCATGGGATGGCAACCGCACGATCCCACCAATCCGGACGATGACATAATAATAGAGATATAAAGATGAAACGCCTGACATATAGCAATAGCATGCAAAAGCGGAGACACCGGCACAAACTTATTCTGCCGTTATGGTGCATACTGCTACTTGTTACCGGTTGCGGTAATCTGTACACCGGCGACGAGTCGCTCTATGACCCCAATCATCAGGACAACCAGGGCGACCAGACGCAACTGCCCGTCATGGTAGCATTCAGCGACCCTATATATAATGTATTGACACGCGGTACGGGAGTGCTGGATCCCACAGACGAAACAAACTTCAGCAAACGCATAGCCGACGGCACTTTCTTCGTATACGCATTCCGGCGCGACAATCCCAACGGAATGACCTATGCCCATCGCCGGGCCGAAGATGCCGACCGGCGCTATTGCCTCATCGACGGCAGTCTGGACGAAATCTCCGCCGAAGAATGCACGGCACTGGGACTCACCGCCGAGCAATGCAAACTGCACGGCAAACGGGCGGCTTATGCAGGAAACGGCTCGTTCATTAACTGGAAAAGTTCCGGCTACATCCCCTATTACAATTTGCAGGAAGAATTCGATGCCTTCAACTTCTTTGCTTATTACTACGACGATGCGCAAGTGGGCGAAGTGAAGCGCGAAGCAGACCGTATCTGTTTCGATGTCACCGTAGACGGCTCGCAAGACCTGATGTGCGCCGCTGCCGCCGACCTCAAAGCGCTGATAGAAGACGTGGAAAACGGACGAAAGATAGCTGCCGACTACAGCGAACAGGCTGCCCGCCTGAAACAGCTCGGCGCCGACGAACGCCAGCTCATGCGCAGCTGCTATTACGGCACGTACACGGCACGCCGCAACATCTGGCCCATAATCCGCATGAAGCATCAGCTTTCATACGTCAAGTTAAAATTCTATCCTGCCAGTAAAAGCACGAAAGACATCGTTTACATCACGGGTGTCTGGATAGAATGCGTCAACAAAGGCGTTTTCACTGTAGCCTCGTCCGACCCTGCAAACGTAGGCGTCCATTTCCCCACAGAGGGAGAACGGGGGAAATTACCGGCACGTGATGCAGAGGGAAAAGAAATAGCATGGACCGATGAAGAAGGAAAATCACTCTATCCGATGCAAGTAAGGGAAGAAGATGCGGACAAGGAAGTAAACCAGCGTCCGGCAACAGACGGCGGGGTTTTCCTGCTGCCGCCGGGCAACAATGCCACGCTCCTTATAAATACGGTATATTATCCCGACGCAACCGGGAGTGAACCCTATATCACGACTTTCAGCTACGACTTAAAGGATGCCGTGTACAATAAAGACGAAAACGGCGCTTATCTCTCCAGTGGATTTATGGGCGGACGCGAATATAACATCAGCGCCTATATATACGGTCCGCAGGATATAAAGCTGAATGTACAGGCTGCCTCGTGGGTAAACGGTGGAGATATAGAGATAGGAGAAGAATAAAATTGAGACAGGCAGAGATTTATATATTTTCTTTTATTAATTAAAAATTCAATGAAGTATGAAAAAGCAATTTTTCTATGCAGCAATGGCGCTCGCAGTAATGAGCAGCTGTTCAAAGGACAATGATCCGGGTATCGGTAATCCGGACGGCAACAATGACAAGGCAGTGATTGCATTAGGCGTGGACGTACCCACGGTTACGGCCCTCAGCAGAGGAACCGGCTCTGTGGGCGATGTAGAAGGCGAGAACAACAAGTGGAACAGCCAACAACTGTATATCCACATGGTAGACAGAGCCACCGGCTTAGAAGCCGAAGAAGGTGCTGAAGGAGCAAAAACTCCGATTCTCGATAACGCAACTCTCCAGTTCAGAGCCCCCAAAGCAACCGAAGGCAATAACGGTGCAATCAGAATCTATAACAATTATGTAGAAGATACCGACAACGGCGTGATTCAATACAAATACTACCCGACCAACGGCACCTATACATTCTACGGTTATCATGTTGACGATGCAACCCACGATGATGCAACCATTACGGCAGATGAGAAGAAAGTGAAGAATGTAACAATCAACGGTACTCAAGACCTATTGGCAGCCAGTACCATAGATATGGCCGAGAACGATGCTTCCAATGACCAAAGTTTATATAAAGACATAGCTACCACGCTAAGCGGCGAGTGGACGGAACTTATGAAATACCAGTTCGGCGCCCGTACAGCCCGTAAAGGCATTGTTCCTGTCCTGAAATTCAACCATCAGCTGGCTCGTTTGAAGTTTTTCGTAAGGGCAGGCAGTGAAAGCGCAGCCGGCTATAAATATGAAGCCAGCAATTGGGTGGAACGCAAAAGCACTGACGGCCAGGATAAGACACTCGGTATGCAAGTTACTAAGATTACCTTGAAAGACATGGTAAATGTTGTCGACATGGATCTGGCTACTACGACTTCCGCAAGAAACGGAGCCTCCACCGCTCCTTTTGTTGTATGCAGTAAAGATGTTGATAACAAAAACAAGTTAGACCCGGACAAAGGTTTAATCACTCCGGTAGTGCCCAAGTATCCTTACGGCCACGAAAATATTCCGGCAGATAGTGACCCCGACGCTAAAGGAACTCAAGTGGGTGAACCTGTAATGTTTTTCCCTAACGGAAACATCAGCTTGTCCATAGACCTTAAACAATACGTAGAAGATACAAAAGACGAAACAGACGGTGACAAGATTACATACAAAGAAGTTGAGAAGCTGGATACTCCCTTAATCATCGATCAGTCCAAGATTTCAAAAGATGTGAAAGAATTCAAGGCCGGTGCTTCTTACAACGTATACATTACAATCTATGGCTTCGAAAAGATAGAGGTTACCGCAGTGCTGACCGCATGGGAAGACGGTGGTGACATTGAAACCGATATCGAAGACGGAAAATAAGAACCGGCTCCTCTATCGGAAAATAACTCCTGAGGACAATCCAACTACCAACGGGCGGTACGAGAACTACCAAACGTTGGTACTTGAAATACCAAAGCATGGTACAGGAGCTACCAACTGTTGGTACGGAAGCTACCAAACGTTGGTACAAGGAATACCAAAGCATGGTACCGGAAGTACCATACCGAGGAACATAGGAGAGCAACGATATGTTTAACCAATTACTCACTACAATCATGAAAAAGAATTTATGGATGCTGGCAGCCGCCCTTTGCATGACAGCCTGCTCGCAAAACGAGGATATCGTAATAGAGCAACCGGTCAGCGACAACGACTTCGAATCGCCGGACGGACAGCTAATCATCCAATTGGGTGGAATAGAGACACGTATAGGAGCCAGCGTAGGCGTAACACGCGCACCGCTGGATAAGCTATACGATGAGGCAGAAGGCGCTACTACCCGATTGGGCATTTTCGCCCTTGCCACCAATGACGCTACAACCAGCACCGCCATTACCGATGCCAACAGAACCGCAGCATGGGGCGATACGGAGAACTACGGAATTCTGCTGAACAATATACAGGCAGCAGTAACCGCCTGGCCCAAGCAAGACGGCTCCGACGTAAAGCCGGACGGTTTGGAAAATGACCTGGCACAGAAAATCACATTATATAAAGGCAACGCCGCAAACGGTGTGTACTACTACCCGATGCAGAAGAAATACGACTATAGCTTCTACGGCTACGCCCCTTATCAGGAAGGCCAAACCATAAGTGCCGCAAAGCCGGAAATAACATTCGCCCGTTTCGACGGCTCGCAGGACATCATCTGGAACAATGCCACCGCCGGAGAGATAGCGCCAAACAGCATTTACCTGAAAAAGGATGTAAAGAACGATGCTTCCCTGACCGGCTATAAAGCCCAATACATCCGCCAGTTGAAGTATCACCACGAACTGAACCGGACAGCCTCTGAAAAGTTACAGGACTATCCGTGGATACCCAACATCAACTTCGAGCACCAACTGGCACAGTTGCGTTTCTCCGTGATTCCCGCCACCGAGCAGTCCGAAGAGGACAGAACAGCCGTCCAAAACATGAAAGTGAAGAATATCACCATCAAAAGCCACGGCACAACGGCCACCCTCAACGTTCTGACCGGGAAACTGACCTTTACCGACAACGGTTCCCTGCTTATGCGGGAAGCCACCGACGACGGCAAAGGCAATATTACTTTTACGGACGACAATGCCGACGGAACCGTCGAAGTTCCCAAAGACATTTATGTCCAGAAATACGAAGGCGGACAATATACGCTTAACGGCGTATCAAGCGCCAACCCGCTGATACAAGGCTATCTGATGGTGAAACCGGACATGGAACAATTCCTGATGGACGTCACCATCATGGCTCCCGATGCCAGTGGAGTGCCGCAAGACCTGATTGTACGCGACATCCCCGTCAATGCTCCCGCTCCCGCCCTCGATTCAGGCAAAAATGACAATTTGTTCTATGCCGGCTATTACTACAACGTACGTATCGGCATCTACGCCACCCAACAAATCAACGCTACCGCCACTTTAGCTACCTGGAAACCGGGCGGTGACTCCGTAGACGTACCCATAGAGTAAAGGCGGAAAGCACCCGCATAAAAACAGAAGAAGTGTAATGAGTAAAAAGAAAAACATATCGTACCTGTTCGGCCTCGCATTCCTGTTATTGGCAGGATGCGACACAGACACTGCCACAGGTCCTCTTCCCGATGACGGGGAGAGGGCTGTGGAAGTGCGGCTGAGGGCATCGGTATGCACCGTAGAGACTACCGTCGGCCGGAGCGTCATTGAAGGCACGGCCCTGAATACAGGAGATGAAATAGGTATATTCCTGATGAGAGACAGTAATTTCAGCACCCCATACTTGCAGAATCTTCCCTATCAATATGCAGAGGGCGGACAACTGAGTTTGCAGCCGGAAGGAACAAAAGTGTACTACCCTGCCCGGCAGGACACGCTCTATCTGTACGGTTATTACCCTTATACGGCAACAGCCGCTGCAGATGAAAACGGTAAAGTATCCATTCCCGTTACCGCCGCTCTGGAAGCAAAGGACGCCACAGACTACCTTTACACCGGTGAAACCAAAGGCAGCAAGAAAGCGGCTGCAACCGCAGCAGGCGTTGCTGTCTCCTTGAAACATGCCTTGGCACGGCTACGCCTCAACATATCCACCGACCGCCCCGAATATACGGCGGACTCATACCCGGTGTTGCAAAGCATTGGTTTTACCACCCGTGAGGGACAAACAGGGACAATGGACCTGCAAACAGGCGACATCACATCCGACAATCCGGACACCGGTACATCCGTCAGCTCCGATTACCGGAACGAAGCATCCCCGCTCAACCTTATCCCCGGAACACCCGGCATTCAAAAGGATTATCTGCTGCTGCCATACGGGCATGAGACTATCAGTGCGCTCCGCCGCTTGACATTCAGCATAAAAGAGCCGGACGGAAGCGAAAAAGACATCGTAGTGTTCGACGAAGCCGATGCCGGTGCAAACACTCCCCCGCTAATCGTACTGGAAGCCGGCAGCATAACCACCCTCAACATCCTATATACGCAAAACATGGCTGCAAAAGCTTCCGTAAACGACTGGAACAAGGGTACGGAACATACATTTCAATAGAACGGAACTTACAAATCCCAACCAACAAAACGCTAAAAACCGATATGCCGAAAACCAATCACCATACACTCTCTTTAAGCAGCATCTTCTTTCTGCTGCTACTTTGCAGTTTCCCTACCCTGCACGCCCAGCAACTGGCAGTAAAGACCAACGGCCTGATGCTTGCCGCCATGGCTCCCAACATCGGCTGCGAATTCGTTGTGGGCGAACGGAGCAGTATCGACATCTCGGCTTTCGGCGCAGTCAACATCTACGGCAACAAAGCCAAAATGATAGGTCTTCTGCCCGAATACCGCTATTGGTTTAACGGACGCCCCATGACACGGGAATTTGTGGGAATAGCCGCTCTCGGCGTGTCCTACGACATCACATGGGGAGACCGCATCTATCAGGGCGATGCTGCCGGCGCCGGGATTACCTTCGGCTATGCGCTGAACCTGAACCGACGCCTCAACGTAGAGTTTTACGGCGGATTCGGCGCCGTGTACTTCAAGCAAAAACAATACTACAAAAACGATAACATAGAGGACTACACCGACGGAACGGCACAAGCCAACGCCAACGGTTACAAACTGCTGCCTATCAAAATAGGTGTCTCCATATCCTATATCTTCAAATAAAGAATAACCGCCATGAAAAATTTCATCATAACATCAGCCGTTTGCATTGCTATGATTTTATCTTCCGCATCAAGCATGGCGCAACAAATCACTATCGTGTCCGGCAAAGTGCTGAACCTGCCCGAAGGTGAAAAAAAGCCGCGCCCCTTCCCCATGGGAGAGACCGTGCGTATTTTTGCTTTCAATACCGTGGCCTCGGCACGCGATGCCCTGAAAGCGCTTGAAACCGGCGGTGGCGGAACATTGCTCTTCGACGCCGATGCCGTGGCGGGCGCCGACGGATACTATGAAATACGTGTAGCGGAAAACGGCGCGCTAATCTTTAACGTGCAAATGAAAAACGAACTGCGCGAGGTGAATTACAAACAGGAGATAAACGCCAACATCGACGGCGGCATCGCTCTTGAGGAGGTGGAAGTTGTGGCAGAAAACCCAAACCCGCAACCCCGGCCCGTAGCCGGGAAAATAGTGGGCAACAAACTGATTGTAAACAACTCGGTAGCCATTCCCAGCAATTACGGCGCGCCCAACCGCCGGCTCATCATGCAACCTTATATCATGGACTGTACCACCGAAGAGATAGTGAGCTACATGGACCCGACAGTTATGGACGGCCCCGAATACGGACTGACGCAAGACCGCCGCATGGCCTACGACATCAGGAACGACAAACTGGCTCCCTATATCAATACCCGCCGCCAACTGGATGCCACACGCTTCAACCTGGACATCAATGACTCGGTACCCGTACCCGACCCCAGACGCATTTACAGTGTATTGTCCAAAGTTATTATAGCAGACTATACCCACCCTACATACGAAGCGGAATGGAAAATGACTACCTGCAAAATAAAACGCCCGTTGCAGTTTCTGGAGTTCTCGTTCCCCGATTTTGAATTAGACCCCGATAAATACAAGGAAACGCCCCGGCGCGAACGGCGGAATACGGCAGGCAATATTTCGCTGACATTCCTTGTGGGCAAGGCCGAACTGGATCCTGCCGACTCTGCCAACACAGTGCAGATGAACAAGTTGCAGGAAGACCTGATGAACATCGTAAACGGTGAGGGCACCACACTGAAAGAATTTAAGATAACCGGCGTATCGTCTCCCGAAGGACGCTATGCCAGCAACCTTGCGCTTGCCAAGCAACGAACGGCTTTCGCCCTACGGAAAATCACTTCGGTAATACCTGCCGCCAAATGGAGCCGGGTATACAAACATCCAACGGAAACCCGTGTTGCCACTTGGAATGAAGTAGCCGATTTACTGGAACGGGACAGCCTCACTGCGGAAGCGCGGGAGATAAGGGAAATCATCGGGAAATATAAGAATCCGGATGCGCAGTTTGCCTCCGTATCGCGTCTGCCCTACTACTCCACCATCATCAAAGAACGGCTGCCCAAACTACGCACCGTACAGTACGAATACAAACATGAAATATTCCGTGAACTGAATCCGGATGAAATATTGGACAAATACTTGCACGACCCTCAATACGCCGACGGCAAAAAGTCGTTTACCCGATACGAGTACTGGCATTTGTTCCGGATGATAAAAGACCCGGAAGAAGCGGAGAAACTTTATCGGCGCGCTTACAGGGAAACAATGGCCTACGACACGAAAGGGAAAGAAAAACCGTGGATTCTGGCGGCAAACAACCTTGCAATAGCACTGCTACGCAGGGATACTTTCGACGTAGAGATACTGAAACCCCTGATTGACCTTAAGCGGAAAGTGAACATGGTGGACTCTTTCAATGACGGCATCAGCATAACCAAGACTGAGGTAAACCCCGAAACAATCGTTGCCAACCAGCTCGCAATGTACATACGCGCCTATAACTTTGAAGAGGCCAGCATCCTTGCCGACAAACTTCCGGATACCGAACGCTTCCAGATGATAAAGGCATTTGCCAACTGTCTGGGCGGATACTACGACTACCGGGGTGCAGCCACCGTAAAGGAGGGCGAGGAACGTAAAAAGGTATTCAAATTGGTAAAGGAGTCGTCACCGCTCAATAATATTGTAATGTGCATGGCTATGGAGACGGACAATTACAACAAAGAAGCACAGAAAGCATTGGAAGAACTGCCTGAAACGGCCATGACTAAATACATGAAACTGGTGATTTACATCCGGGAAAAGAAACTCTATGAATGGAGCTACGATAACGCCCTCGACTTTGACGAAGCCTGCAAGAAGTTGGAAGAAATCGTCAAACTGGATGAGAAATACTACAAAATAGCCGTTAACGACGGTGAAATCAGCAAGGAATTTATGGAATATTACGACCAGGGCGACTGGAAACTTTATTAAACGGATATGGAGAGTTGAACATCATGAAGAAACCACTGATTATATTGATTGTACTGCACACACTGATACCTTTTGCCTTTGCCCAACAGCAAGCGGGCAATAATCCTTCTCCGGCAACGCATCCTAAAGATAGTGTCGGCATAGGATTCGATGCTACCCGGCAGATGTTCCAAAGACGTTACCAGCATCCGGATGCAGTGCCTTTCGACACACTATGGAAAAACAATGTGTATATCTCCTTGTTTGGCGGCATGGACAAAATGATTCCGCGCGGAAACACGGATTTCAACACCGGTCCCGTGGGCGGTATCGCCGCCAATTGGCAGTTCGCCCCCGCCCATGCCCTGCGTGCCTCATTGCTGGCGGGTAACTTCTCGCGCAAAATAGACAACGAAACCCTATTGCGTTTCGGCCTGCAGGCGGATTATCTGCTGAATGTATCATCCTACGTCAACGGCTACAATCCCGGACGTATCTTCGAGTTCCTGACCGTAGCGGGAGTCGGCTATCAATTATCTTCACTGGCAGGCAGAGCGGAACATGTGGCCGACCTGCATTTAGGTTTCCAACTGAAACTGCACCCTACCGCACATGTGGACTTTTATCTGGAACCCCGCTTCACCATTATGAGTGACGGCATAGACCATTCCTTTCAAAAGAACTGGCATAAATATGACATGACCTACGGTGCGACCGTAGGAATGAACTACCGCCTGAAAGCATGGAAGCCTTTCGGCAAAATACGCATACTGGAAGGCAATCATTTTTTGGACAATACCTTTATCAGCATCGCTGCCGGCGGGCAGTTTCAAGCTTCCCGCCTGACAAGTGAAATGGGACTGACAAACTCCATCGGCCCGCACATCAGCCTGTCTGCCGGCAAATGGCTGATACCGGCATTCGGCTTACGGCTGTCGGCATTCAAATCGGCCGATACCTGGCATAAGAAAGTAATCGCCTCTTCGGCGAGTTCGGCCGGTGAAGAGTTTTATGAGATGTCCGCATACGCCGGGGGACGCCTGGAAGGTATGCTGGATGCCACTTATTTTTTTAACGGCAGGCAACTCAGTCCCAAATTCTCCGTCAATGTATTGGCGGGCGGTGAACTGGGATATATTCAAAAAGAAAATGGTTATCGGCCCGCAAAAGGCGGATATACGGGATTTACAGGCGGCTTGCAATTTAAATACCGGCTTTGGGGCGATGTTTCTTTATTTGCAGAGCCACGCACCAGTCTGGCATCCTATTCATTAAAGACCAATGAAAAGGAAGAAGGCAGATACGTAGCCAAAAAGTTCACAGACAATCTGTACAGTATCAATATAGGTATAGAGATACAACGTACCGATGAAGAAAACCGTATGGCACGCTCTTTAAACCGTGATTTGTTTAAGCCTTCTTTCTTTGTAAGCGGCGCAATCGGTTTCTCCGTTCCCATACAAATGAAGCGGTATGAACCGAAACGCTACTTCGACTACATGGCCACGATAAGTGCAGGACGCATTTTCACCCCATTGTCATCACTCCGTTTAGCAGCGGATTACGGACCTCTGTCCACAGACTGGAAAGGGAAAACCTTGGAATATGATATGGCAAGCGGAAGCCTTGACTATATGCTGAACCTTACCAATCTGATGACGGGATATGACCCCGAACGCAAATACGACGTACAGCTATTTGCCGGAATAGTGGCTTCTATGCGGATGAAACATGAGAACCGCTTCTTTATCGGCGGAGAAGCGGGACTGCAAACATCTTACCGGGTGGGTCGCCGCTTCAAGGTATTCCTCGAACCCAAAATCCGCATTTATGGCAAGGAACTGCTAATACAGGATAATGTGCAGGGGAGCGACATCATGATGTCGCTAAATGCCGGAACAAGCTTTTCGTTCTAAACGGGAACAGGTTATTTCAGAAGTTCATCAATCTTCTTAACCAAAGCCGAGAACTCTTCCGGATTATAAAGGCGGGTGAGCATCACGATGCGTCCTTCCTTATCAATCAATACATTACGGGTAATACCTGCTTGGCGCAACGCATATTTGGCGAAAATATCAGCCCCCGGGTCCAATCCCAACGGATAGGTAACGCCTGTGGACTTGCCAAAAGCTATGACTTTATTCAACGGCTCGTCACGGTCGATGCCCATTAACATGAAATCCGGATCGGACTTATGCTTCTGCCATATATCCTTTTCGATAAAAGGCATCTCCTTACGGCATACACCACACCAGCTTGCTGTAAACTGCAACATAACCACCTTGCCACGGAAATCGGCAAGCGTAACGGTCCTGCCGTCTGTCAGCGTAACGGTAAAATCGGGAGCCACCTGCCCCACTTTCACAATATAACCGGTATCGTCTGCCTCTGCTTCCTGCGCCATACCTACCATGCTGCACAATGCGAATAGGCCAAGTACCAATGATCTGAGTCGCTTCATTTTTCTTTGTTTTTAAGTATTCATAAATAGATTTCCTGTCGCAAAAGAAACTAATTAGGCATAACAAAACAAATAGAGTATGAACTCTTTGCAAATATTTAACTCATACCCCACACGAAATGCGCGGATTTACACAGACAGCATCTAATGACCGTTCAGTCATTCATAAACCGTCTTGTGTAAATCCGCGCAACTTATATTCAAAGCCTTACCGCTCCGAAAACCCGTTCCTTAGATATTGGGTTTTATGTCCAACTTCACGGGCTTAATCATGTTTTCGGGCTTCAGGATAGTATCCAAATCTTCTTTGGAAAGAATGTTGTGTTCCAGAACCAGTTCATAGACCCCTTTTCCCGTTGCAAGAGCTTCTTTGGCTATCTTGGTAGAATTTTTATAACCGATAACCGGATTAAGAGCCGTAACCACACCGATGCTATCGTGTACATATCTGCGGCATACTTCCTCATTAGCGGTAATACCGTCGATACAGAGCGTGCGCAGGGTATCGAATCCGTTCATCAGCAAATCGGCAGACTCAAAACAACATTGCGCCATTACGGGTTCCATTGCATTCAGCTCCATTTGAGCTGCTTCGCCACTCATAGCCACACAAAGGTCGTTGCCGATTACCTTATAGGATATCTGATTCATTACCTCAGGGATAACCGGATTGACCTTACCCGGCATAATGGAAGACCCCGGTTGCATGGCGGGAAGATTGATTTCTCCCAATCCGCAACGCGGACCGGATGCAAGCAGACGAAGGTCATTGCATATCTTGTTCATCTTCACCGCAACTCTTCTCATAGCCGAGGAGTAGCCTACAAGGCAAGAAGTATCCGAAGTAGCTCCCACCAAGTCACCAGACAGTTTCACGTCCCATCCGGTAAGCTTCGACAAAGCCTTCACGCATTTCTCCGCATATTCCGGTTCTGCCGCAATACCCGTGCCGATGGCGGTAGCTCCCATATTGACCGTAAGGAATTCCTCCGCCGCAAAGTTCAGGTTCTTTATCTCATTGCGCAAAATGCTGGCAAATCCGTTGAATGTCTGTCCGAGAGTCATGGGCACAGCATCTTCCAACTGCGTACGTCCCATTTTAATGATGTGTTTAAACGCTTCGGCTTTGCGTTGGAACGCATCGATCAACTCCTCAAAATGTTTCACAAGTTTAAGGTGAGTATAATACATTCCTATATGTATGGCAGTAGGATAAGCGTCATTGGTGGACTGTGAACGATTGACATGATCGTTCGGTGAGCAGTATTGGTATTCGCCGCGTTTATGTCCCATGATTTCAAGCGCGCGATTAGCTATTACCTCATTGGCATTCATATTGGTAGTGGTGCCTGCTCCTCCCTGAATCATGTCTACCGGGAACTGCTCGTGGTGCTTGCCTTCGAGTATCTCCTTACAGGCTTTAAGGATAGCATCCGTTTGCTGCCCGGTAAGCAGACCAAGTTCGGAATTGGCAATGGCTGCTCCCATTTTGGTAATGGCAAGAGCGTTGATAAACAAAGGATATTCGTTCAGATGAAATTTACTGATACGGAAATTCTCGATACCTCTGAGAGTCTGTACTCCATACATGGCGCTTTCCGGTATTTCACGGCTGCCGATTAAATCGCTTTCTGTGCGAGTTTTTGTAGATAGTTCTTCTTTCATAATATATGTTTATTAACTATTTCAATAAGCGGTCATCAAAGAATAACCAAAGATAGCATAAATTGTTTTGTAAACAATAATACTTATTATTAGGTTAACAACATTTAATACAAGCCTTTTTATACACATATTACTATATATAATATGACAAAATGTAAGAACACACAGGGTTACCACTCCAAATTACTAAATAGTTAATATATGCTTAATTTAGAAAATATAAAATAATAAATACAACAAATTCACCCCCTGTTATTGTTATATAAGGGATTATTTTAGAAATTAGCCAATAGTAGAGAATATAACAACCTTATCTAATTTTTTAAATAATAAGTATATGGTTTTACAATTATTATTTGTACTGACCGCTATTATCATAGGTGCACGCTTAGGCGGCATAGGTCTCGGAGTAATGGGCGGCGTAGGTTTGGGCATACTGACTTTTGTATTTGGCTTACAACCCACTGCACCACCGATAGACGTAATGTTGATGATAGCCGCCGTTATTTCCGCAGCTTCCTGCATGCAGGCGGCCGGCGGACTTGATTACATGGTAAAGTTAGCGGAAAAACTGCTGCGCAAGAACCCGTCTCAGGTTACTATCCTCAGCCCCATCGTCACCTACCTGTTTACTTTCGTAGCCGGTACAGGACACGTGGCATACTCGGTTCTTCCCGTCATTGCCGAAGTTGCAACCGAAACCAAAATCAGACCTGAGCGTCCGCTGGGTATCGCTGTCATCGCTTCACAGCAGGCCATCACGGCAAGTCCCATTTCGGCGGCTACAGTTGCACTGCTCGGCCTGCTTGCCGGATTCGACATCACTTTATTCGACATACTTAAAATAACGATTCCGGCAACAATCCTCGGCGTACTGGTAGGCGCATTGTGCTCCATGCGTGTGGGAAAAGAACTGATTGACGACCCGGAATATCAAAAACGTATGGCAGAGGGCTACTTCGACGGTAAGAAAGTGAAAATCGACGATGTAACAAACAAACGCCATGCTATGATTTCGGTACTCATATTTATCCTTGCCACGGCATTCATCGTTCTTTTCGGCTCATTCGAAGGGATGCGTCCTTCTTTCCTGATTGACGGAAAAACAGTTTCCTTAGGGATGTCCGCCATTATCGAAATCATCATGCTTTCGGCTGCCGCCCTCATTTTGCTGGTAACTAAGACAGACGGAATAAAAGCAACACAAGGCTCTGTCTTCCCGGCTGGAATGCAGGCTGTAATCGCCATCTTCGGCATTGCCTGGATGGGCGATACATTCCTGAATGGAAATATGGCGCAACTCACCGCCTCTATCGAAGGTATCGTACGCCAGATGCCCTGGCTGTTCGGCATCGCTTTGTTCGTCATGTCTATCCTGCTGTACAGTCAGGCAGCCACAGTACGTGCTTTAGTACCGCTGGGCATTGCTTTGGGCATATCGCCATATATGCTGATAGCCATGTTTCCTGCCGTAAACGGGTATTTCTTCATCCCGAACTACCCTACCGTAGTTGCAGCCATCAACTTTGACCGTACAGGAACCACCCGAATCGGTAAATATATACTCAACCACTCTTTTATGATGCCGGGTATCGTCTCTACGGCAGTTGCCATAGCCTTGGGATTATTATTCATACAATTTTTCTAAGCATATTTACCTTTAACCTATTTTTTAATTCAAACAAATTAAGTTATGAAAAGATTAGAAAAACTCAGCATGGTAGCCGTTATGCTACTGCTTTCCGTCACAATGGCATTTGCTCAGCAGAAGCCTAACATCCATATCCTTGCCACCGGCGGAACCATTGCCGGAACCGGAACATCTGCAACCGCCACCAACTATACTGCCGGACAAGTAGCCATCGGTACGCTGCTCGATGCCGTACCCGAACTTAAAAACATAGCTAACGTAACCGGCGAACAAATTGTCAAGATAGGTTCACAAGACATGAACGATGATGTATGGCTGACTCTTGCAAAGAAAATTAACCAGCTTCTGAAACGCTCTGACATCGACGGCATCGTAATTACCCACGGAACCGATACGATGGAAGAAACGGCCTATTTCCTCAACCTGACAGTCAAGAGCGACAAACCGGTAGTTCTGGTCGGAGCAATGCGCCCCTCTACCGCAATCAGCGCCGACGGACCTCTTAACTTATACAATGCCGTCGTTGTGGCCGGAGCAAAAGAGTCCAAAGGGAAAGGTGTTTTAGTGGCAATGAACGGAAGCGTGCTTGGTGCTGCAAGCGTATTGAAGATGAACACTGTTGACGTGCAGACCTTCCAAGCTCCCAACGCGGGTGCACTCGGTTATGTACTGAACGGCAAGGTCACATATAATATGTCGTCTGTAAAGAAACACACCACCCGCTCGGTATTTGATGTTACCAATCTGAACTCACTCCCCAAAGTGGGAATTGTCTACAGCTATTCAAACATCGAGGCTGACATGGTGACCCCGATGCTAAGCAATGGCTATAAGGGTATCATCCATGCAGGAGTAGGCAATGGAAACATTCACAAGAATATATTCCCCGTATTAACGGAAGCCCGCAAAAAAGGTATTCTCGTAGTCCGTTCGTCAAGAGTGCCGACGGGTCCCACTTCGCTCGATGCAGAAGTAGACGACGCACAGTATCAGTTTGTCGCATCACAGGAACTGAATCCCCAGAAAGCACGTGTCCTGCTGATGCTTGCACTGACCAAAACCACCGACTGGAAACAGATTCAGGAATATTTCAACGAATATTAAAAACAGATAGAAATGATAAAGAAACTCACATTTATACTTCTGGCTGCGGGCTGTACACAAGTCATGTACGCCCAAAGCACGGAGAAGAACGAGAAGTTCCTTGAAAACAAGACCCTATTTGAAGAACTCACCAATGTAAAGAAAAAACAAGATAAGTTCAACTTATTCCTCAATATGCAGGGCAGCTTTGATGCAAACTTCCGCGACGGCTTCGAAGAGGGAGCTTTCAAAATGAGGCAACTCCGCATTGAAGCCAAAGGAAATATCAACAACTGGCTTTCGTACCGATACAGGCAACGGCTGAACCGCTCGAACGACAGTAGCGGCAACATAGACAACCTTCCTACTTCCATTGACATTGCAGGGATAGGTGTGAAACTGGGAAAAGGATTTTCTATTTTTGCCGGTAAGCAATGCACCGCATACGGCGGTATCGAGTTCGACCTGAATCCTATCGAGATATATGAATACAGCGATATGATTGAGAACATGAGTAACTTCATGACCGGTTTGAACATCGGATATGACATCAATGCCCACCAGCAGTTGAACCTGCAAATACTGGACAGCCGCAACGGCTCTTTCAACAAGACGTATGGAGTTGAAACCGAAGACGGCGAACAGCCTGCCATAGAATCGGGCAAGCTGCCGCTCGTATACACCCTGAACTGGAACGGTAATTTCAATGACATATTCAAGACACGCTGGTCCGCCTCTATCATGAATGAAGCAAAGGACAAGAATCTTTATTATTTTGCATTCGGTAATGAATTGAACTTGAATAAGTTCAACATGTTCCTCGACTTCATGTACTCCAAAGAAGGTATCGACCGCAAGGGTATCATGACAGGGATAACGGGCAGTATGGAAGGACACAATGCTTTCGATGCCGGCTATTTTTCAATGGTAACCAAGTTGAATTACCGTTTCCTGCCTAAATGGAACGCTTTCGTAAAAGGAATGTATGAAACAGCATCTCTCACCAAACAGCAGGGAGATTTGGAAAAAGGCAAATACCGCACCGCATGGGGTTATTTTGCCGGTGTGGAGTTCTATCCTATGGATACCAACTTGCATTTCTTCCTTACATACGTAGGACGTTCCTATGACTTCACCGCCCGTGCCAAAGCACTCGGGCAAGAGAACTATTCCACAAACAGAGTATCGGTGGGATTCATTTATCAGTTACCGATGTTCTAGATTTTTACGTTGCTCCGCTTCCACCCGTTAGACAATGCTCGTGCCGAGCGTACCCAAAAAAAATCCCTCTCAGAAATAATCTGAGAGGGATTATTGAGGTTCCTGGCGAACCTCAAATTCGTTATTTTGCTTGTTTTTACGAGAAAACAGTAAATCAATAAAAGACTATAAATCAATAAATTGTTTATTTCGACAATAAAATAAGATAAAGCCAAATAAATAAAAATGGGAACATTTTGGGAACATGTAAAACATTAGTCGTATATTTGTTCCCACCTTTAAAAACAAACAATTATGGCAGTATCTTTTTTCATTCGTAACAAAAAGGTGGGAACATCTACGTTGTTTGCTCGTATCAGAAGTAGCGCTAAAAATGTAGATATAAAAACCTCGACTTTATTAGATGTTGATGTATCGGCGTGGGAGAACTCCCAAAAATCAGCCACAAAAAGAAAGAACTTTAGAAATGACGAAAACAATAAAGCCTTTATTGATAAGCTGGATTTAATAGAAGGAGCTCTAAATAGCATTCTTAATTCTGATGCTGATATTACAAAAGAGCTTATAGATAGGCGTATCTACGATATTGTGTACTCTGAACAAATCGCAGCAGAAAAAGAACGCGCCGAAGCCGAAGCCATAGCGATAGAAAAAGAGCAGGCTGTTAACTTCAACGGTTTTATAGAACGGTATATACATGAATGCGAAACCGGGAAGCGCAAAAAGAAAGGCGGTACAACAAATATAGCTCCAGGAACAATAAGGAGTTATAAAGGCTTTCAATCTCAATTTAAAGAGTATCAAGAATCCCGTTTGCGAATAGTCGACTTTCCGGACTTAACACTGGGGTTTTACAATGATTTCCGGCAATTCTTAATTGATAAATCATACTCACCAAATACTATCGCCCGAATGATAAAAATATGTAAAACGATATGTTATGCAGCAGAGCAACTAAAGCTAATGGATGCTGGAAACATTCGATCCGGTTTTGAGGTGATTTACAAAGATGTCGATAATGTCTATCTAACAGAGGAACGAATACAAGAACTTTATGATTATGATTTATCCGACCGCCCGGCATGGGAAAAGGTAAAGGATGTATTTGTAGTTGGATGCCTCACCGGACAACGTGTTAGCGATTATAAGCGTATCAGCGCAAAAATGATTGTTACCCTTACAGACGGGAACCGCTATATCAAGTTAAAGCAAGAAAAGACCGGCAATATTGTTTATATACTTCTTGATTATCGTGTTGAGGCTATTCTAAACAAGTACAACGGCGAGTTACCAAAAGTTTACGACCAAAAGATAAACGACCGTATTAAAGAGATTGGAGAGGCTTTAGGCTGGACGGAAATAGTAGAACTGGACGAACAACGGGGGGCAATGGAATACACCGCAAAGAAACGTTTTTGTGACCTTCTTAAGACCCACACGTGTAGGCGTTCACTTGCTACCAACATGTACAAAGCCGGGTGTAGCCTTAGTAGTATAATGGCAATTACCGGACACAGTAGCGAGCAGCAATTAAAGACGTACCTAAAGCTCGATGAATCCGAAAAAGGTATGTTAGCTGCAAAAGAGAATTATTTTACAAGATTGAGAATAGCAAAATAACATATAATCCACCCTATTAAACACCGAAATTATGAATGAAATTATAAGATTTATAGAAGATGCAAATGAGGCTTTTTACTTGTTTTCTAATTATATTAAAGCAGAAAGAACAGAGACGCAAAGCGGAGATATAAAAATCAGAATAGGCTGGGAATATGAAGATTTTTATAGAATTATAAAGCATGACAATGGGACACCATGCACATTAAACGAAATATTCCAATCAAAAGGATTAATAGAAAGGTATAGTTTTGTATTCGATGAAGAAAATACAAGTAATGAAGAAGAAAATACATATTGCGAAGGATTAAGTTTCATAGACGATATAGAAGCAAGATTAAGAGATGTATTATTTCAATGTACTACAAAAGACCAAAGAGAGTATTTATTAAAAAGTATTATTTCTGCTTCTCCCGATTTAATTATATCAAATAAGTATAGAGGTGTATATTATTTTGCGTTTGACATTGCCAATGATGAAGTATACACCTATAATGAATATAATACGGATAAAGAAATAACAGTAGATTACAATCACGATACATTAGGAGTTATTGATTCCGCTAAGATTACCTACTTTCTTCTTTCCAGTATCGAATCTTTCTTTAGATGTTTTGAAAGAGAGTGTAAAGCGTGGAATATAAACTTATTAGGTATCATTCAAAATGTTATAAATCTACAAGGACATATAGAGCTTATAAATAGGGATTTATTTTCATTTACCGATACAAATAATGAAGTTGAAAATATACAAAGTGATGTTCCGGAAAAAGACAATAGAAGAAAGAATAAACCTAAAAACGAGTTTACATTACGGCGCAAAATAGAGGCTCTTAAAATGATGATAGAAGAGTTAGGTGTTGTGTTTGACGGAACCGGAGCAAAAAACAAAGCTGATGTTGAAAAATTTATCCATTTTATTTTAGAAGAAGGAACAGAAGATGATGATATACGTAATACTCAAATCCCAGATTATTTTAAACCAAGCAAAGATACACGCAACGACCAAATGATTAATGATGATTTATCCTATATTGCAAGGCAATTTAATAGGGTTGGTTTAACCGAATTAGCAAAAAAGGCAGAAAATGGTATGATTCAATAATACCTCTATATTTTTGGGGGTACTTTTTGGGGGTACTTTTGCCCGTATTCTATATACTTGATTTACAGCTCCAACATAGTAGGGTAGTTTTTAGGGTGGTTTTTAGGGTAGTGAAAACATGCCCCCACCCCTTAAACCGATATAACTTTGCTCCATGATTAAAATAAAAAAATCATGGAGCATTTTTTTTGCTCCTGCATAGATGAAATTATAAACAAAATATTTTTAAAATAATAGTGGTATGGAAAAATCTAACATCCAATTAACGCAAAAAGACGCTATTTGGGGCTTCTTTACTCCGTTTATAGAAGCCATTGCAGACAAAGTATCGGAAAGGGTTTTGCAAGCAACGACGCATAAAGAACCCAGATTTTACACCAGAACGGAAACTGCTAAACTGCTTCATATAACATTGCCTACATTGCACCGACTTACAAAAAACGGGATTATTAAATCTCAAAAAATAAACGGCCGTGTTTTGTATAATTCCGATGCGATAGACGAGGCTACACAACAGAAAACCGTCTTTAAATACAAACGAGGCTAACCCCACTCTTATAACACTATAATATTGGTATTATGGATATAGATAAACTGTCGACAAAGGAGCGCGAAGCCCTTTTACATGCCCTGTCTGCCAAAAAGAAGCAGGAAGAAACCGCCCGGCGCAAGAACTACCAGAAAATGCGCACCCGCTTTATATCCTCTGTGGAAAAGAGATTGCGTAAGTACGTGAAGGATGGGCAAGCGTTTAAAAGCTGGCTTCGCGATGAGGCTGAATCCTATTATAAAGCTCTGAAGGAATACGGAGAACTGAAGCGTGACGAACAACTGGGTTTTACCGTAAATAACGACACGTTCCGCATACAGGTGAAAGGAAACCGGGTAAAACGTTTCGACGAGCGGGCGGATATTGCCGAAAAGCGCCTGATAGACTATCTAAGCAAGTGGATAAAACAACGCGGTGACGGTGAAAGAAACCCTATCTACAAGTTGGCTATGTCTCTTTTACAGCGTAACGAGTATGGCGATTTAGATTATAAGTCTATTTCTCGCCTTTATGAACTGGAAGAGGACTTCAACGACACCGAATATACGGAAATCATGCAGTTATTCAGAGAAAGTAATACCGTAGAAGGTAATGTGATCCGTTTCTACTTTGAAGAGAAGGACGAGTTGAATAAATGGAAACGTATCGAACCCTCGTTCAACCAGATATAACGGGGTGTTCAATGTGTCTGTTTGCTGTATTGCGCTCTCTTATACAGAATTGTTCGACCGTATTGGCGTAGGTATTGGCGAGGCTATAAGGGTATCTTATTTTAAATCGGGGCATGTTAGGCTTTTTAAGGAGTATACATAATTGTTTGATAATCAATTAGTTGACATGATTTGCAAACGCTCCTTATGGTGCACTTATAAAACATTGTAAATCAAATGATTAAAAATAAAAAGATAAGAAATTAACAATTTACGGCAACTTGTCCTATACTGTCCGTAGGGCAGTCGGTACGACTTAAAGAACAGTTAAGGCATGTACAACGAAGGAAACATAAAATAGGCGCGTTTCCCATTTGTTGAGGCTTCCGGATTACAAGTTACCGCCCAACGATAAAAAAAACGCCAAGGCGAAAAGAAACGGCAATAGCCGGCTAGTGTGATTGGTGGAATGAATTATAAACTCTAAATAATCAGATTATGAATGATATTGTATTTCGTGGTAAGAACAACCAGGCACTAACAAACAGTTTGTTGGTAGCTGAAAAGTTCGGAAAAGGACACGGTGATGTATTAAAGGCTATTGACGCTTTATTGCCTAAAATGACTGAAAACCAATGTAAAGGATATTTTGCGGAGACATCAGTAGATATTCCTCAACCTAATGGCGGGGTGAGAAATTCAAGAGTTGTAGTTATGACCCGCGACGGACTTACATTGCTTGTTATGGGGTTCACGGGGAAAAAGGCTTTGAAATTCAAATTAGAATATATCGCAGCCTTCAATGCCATGGAGAAAGCAATAAAAGAGGGAGAGTATGCTAAAGTTGCAGAGTTGGAACAGCGTGTTAATGCTATTGAACGTTTGGCCGCAACAAATACTTTGCCTGAACCGCTGGCTCCGATGTCGCTACGTGATACTATCCGCATGATGGTTAACGATTGTGCCAGAAAAACGAATAGGCCGCAAAGTGATATATGGCGAAATGTCTACGATACACTATACTACCGTTACCATGTATCTGTACGCTCATACAAGAAGAAACACCCGAAAGAAACGACATTAGAGGCTGCGGAAAGACACGGAAAGTTGCCGTACATCTATGCTATCGTGTCGAACATGAACGCCATGTTGAGATGATGATATGAAATAAGCCCGATTTTGGCGTTATTATCTCCCATGTGGTAAAACGTATGCCGACAATGAGAAAAGCCCGTAGCGAGAAAAGAAAGCCGTTTACGTATGATTACGATGTACAACAATGGAAAGACCACCGAAGAAATATATAGTCCAGATAGATACGTTCTATCTTGCTGATATGCTCTTTTATTGGAGCTACTACAATCAGCCGTGCTCCTTACTGATGCAGAAGCCCAATACAGAAGGGTTAACGGCCGTAAAGCTGGTGGTGAGTAATGATGAGGCTGCAAACTTCCTGCTACGTGTCAAGGAGAAAACCGGCTGCAAACTGTACGATGTCACGGATAATGCGCCAAAATAAGCGCGTGTTTCGTTTGTTGAGGCTTCCGGCATATAAATACCGCCCAACGATAAAAAGCCCGTCAAAGCGAAAAGAAACGGCAATAACGGGCAAATACAACCGGATGCTGCATAATGTAAAAACAGATAGACTATTTGAAGGAATAACATAGCGGATTGTATGGAGACAGACTATAAGAGACAGACCGATGTAATATGCAATTGTGAAGCGTTTTGTTTCCGATATACACAGAGATGGCAGCCGGTGGCAGTTGACCGCTAAAAGCCGGAAATGAATGTAGAATGAATGGAAACAACGCGTACACTATCTGCATGAGGGGGGGAGTGTTTTTTTTATTTGCCGGCATTTACTCAAATCCACTGCCCCTATCCTGAGAAAAATTTTTGTTTTGGAAAAATTTGCCGTGGGGGTAAGGTTAATGTAGAAGAGATGATGTAACAATGAAGCGGAATAACCGCTAAGATGAATATAAATTTTTTATAACTAAATTATGAAACAAAAGGAAATTTTTGGTAAAGGAGAAAGGCTACTTTATGTAGGAAGAGACATGAATAAAAAGGTATTGGTAGCATGTGCGCAAGTTGGGAAAAAGATTTCAGAAGAGAGCGCGGTACGATTAAGCCGTGCAGAAGCATGCCGGCTTGGTATTCAATTATTGAAATTGGCAACCGATGTAGTACCGCAATCCGGCATTAAACTGGATGCCTTAAGGGAACCGGCTACTATCAACGTTTTTCAAGCAATTAACCCGGACGAAACACCCGCAAACGCTGTATTTGTTCTGATGGAAGAAAGCGACCAAGCAAGGCAATTGAGAGCTGATAACGGGCGCGAACCGTGTTTTACGATTGCCGGAAAAGATTTAGAAAGGCTTATTCGTGCTTTGGCTAAGATTGTATAACGTAGATCCGGGTAGGTTATCCATGTGGCAAGCCTACCCGGTTATATATTTTGAATAATATTTGATTAGAAAATAGTTAAAAAATATGGCAAATATAATCACCCGTTTAATAATGAACTCCGACCAATATAGCGGTAGTTTGGAAAAGGCTCAAAAAAGCCTGGATAAATACATTCAGAAAAATTTAAATTTAGGGACAGTTGCAAAGGGGGTAACGTCAACTTTGGGAAAAATGGCTATTGGGTTAGGTGCGGCCGCTACTGCGGGCGAAGCGCTAAATAAGTTTATGGAATCCAGCCAGGCTAAAGGGGATGCTATGGCGGAAACAATGAAAGCCGCAAGGACTACAATAGACCAGTTTTTCTACGCTTTGGGTGCCGGTGAATTTTCCCCCTTCATAAGAGGGTTAGATAAGATAATAGACAGGGCAATAGCTACGCAAAAGGTCATAGACCAATTAGGAAATACACAGATAAGTCATAGGTATTTCTCATCTAAAAATGAGGGATTGATAGCAAAAGGGCAGACATTGGCTAAAAACAAATTTGCTCCGGTTGATGAGGCTAACAAAGGCTTTGATATGTGGCGGGAAGGTATAGAAAACCAGCAACGGATAAATGTAACGTTGCAGCATGATACGATAGAGGCAGTAAAGGCTATATTGAAAGAAGAAATTGGATGGGACGATATAGAACTATCCATGCAAGATTTAGACAAAATACTCTCTATTGATGTAAAAAAGCCCGGAGAAAGGGATAGGTTAAAGGAAAGATATAAAAAGGAGTATGAGGCTTTCAGGCAGGCGGCATCCTTAGCCGAAAATATGTATCAACACTTCGATGAACGCGGGAATATCTTGCTGGAAGGTGACATAAGCGGACTTAGTAAAGAATATAAAATAGCTACGGATGAAGAACGTAAGAACGCAAAAACGCAACTCTTTCAGAAATATAGAGATGCAATACTCGTAAACGCCGGCTTAAATAAACTTAGTGATGAAGGACTTACCGAGCTCTCAAATATGGGGATTGAATATCAAAATTTAAACAACCGAATAGAGAGCCAAATAAGAGAGTTTAACGAAACCGCCAATGAATATAACAATAGAAACAAAGGGATAAAGGGTTTTAACCCAATCACAAGCCTTGAAGGCTATAAGGTATATACAGGCTCCGGAACAGGTAGCGCAGGTGTAGGCGCTGGCAATAAAAAGGAATTGGGCGTAGAAGTGGGGTATGTTGAGAGGGATTTAAAGATAAAGACCGCCATAGAAAGAACTTCTGACAATAAGTTAAGTGATGAAATCTTCAAGGCTATCCAGGGTGATAAGAAACTTCCTGTTCTGATGCAGCCCGTTCAGGAACTTATCGAAGGTGGAATGAACGAAGGACCGGAAGAAGTGGAAGACCCTGCACTCGAGGGACTGCGCGACCGTATAGGCATGTACGATACGATTCAACAAAAGATAGCATCTTACAAGGATATGCTTAAATACGCCAACGAAGAGGAAGCCGGCTATATTCAATCACAAATTGCAATGTGGGAAGAATATGCTAACAAAATAGGTTCAACGGCGAAAGAAGGTGATGATTTAAGTGCAATAACGGGTGCTATCGGTCAGATTGGGGGTGCTCTATCTTCTACCGGTAATGATTGGCTGTCATATATAGGGAATTCGATGTCGGCCGTAGCGCAAATGATTCAAGTGATACAGGCTCTAACAAGTGCTAAAAGCGCCGCTGCTATCGCGGAACAGGCGACCTTACCGTTTCCTGAAAACTTGGCAGCTATCGCTAGTACGATAGCCGCCCTCACAAGCGCTATGTCTAGCATTAGCTCCATAGGCAACTTCGCTGAAGGTGGTATTGTAGGCGGAACCAACTATCAGGACGGTATCACTGCCCGTGTCAGCAGTGGTGAAATGTTCATTAACCAGGCAGACCAGAAAAAGCTGTATGATTCCATTCATTCCGGTAATCTTGGCGGCGGTAACGGGCGCGCAGTGGTTACCGGTGAGCAAATTGTGATGGCGGCCAACAATTGGGGGAAGCGCACCGGAAGGGGAGAGATATTATTTACAAAATAATACAATAGCCTCAACAATCATAAAAGCCCGGTAATACTACCGAGCTTTTATTGTTTCCTGTAATCTGATGAATGATTATAAACTAATTACCCTATTGACACCGGGACAAAGATAGTGTATTCGGTTCAAAATATCCTATTTTTCATATATAAAAATTATCATACCCGTATTTTTTGAGACAACCACCCGCTAAAATGTTCCGTTTTTAATATTAAATGAGCTGATAAGGAACAAAAACGAACCATGGCAATGCGGGAAGTATGTAAAACCATCCCGCCTACATGAAAATATAACGAAAAAGCTATGTTTTTAATTTGGTGGATTATAGCAAAAACGCTATATTTGTAGCGTCTTAATAAAAACGGTCTTTTACATTATGAGGTACAATCAGTTTTTTGCGGAACTTACCGCAGCAGGTTGTTACGTTCTCAGGCATGGGGCAAACCATGATATTTGGTATAGCCCTAAAACGGGAAACAAATTTGCTTTGTCAAGGCACGGCAAACAAGAAGTACCTACCGGAATGGAACGTAAAGCAAGAAAGGTTCTTTTGGGGGAGTAATCCCCCGGCCTTTTGCGCTTCATACTTGAAAGACCGTAAATGTTGGGGCAATGGGGTACGGTAATGGTGCCGTACTCCTATTTTAAAACAATGTATATGAAAGTAACTGTAATCATGGAAAAGGCGAGCGATGGGTATTACTCATGCTTTGTAGAGGAAGATTTGCCCGGCTTTGGTTTGGCTGGATATGGAGATACGGCAGAAGCTGCCAAAGAAGATATGATGAAAGCGTATGAGGAAATAAAGGAGATGCAGGCAGAAGAAGGCAAGAAGGTGCCGGAACTGGAGTTTATTTACAAATATGATATGCAGTCTTTTTTCAATTATTTCTCATTCCTGAATGTTACTAAGGTTGCAGAGTTGGCCGGTATCAACTCTTCACTGATGAGGCAATACACTTCCGGTGTGACAGCGGCCGGACAAAAGCAATACGATAAGATACGGGTAGCGGTGGAACGTATCACTAAAGAGCTTTCCGCGGCTACTTTCTAAAGATAGTGTACCGCCGTGAGGCGTGGCCGTTTATTAAGACAATGAAGCCCCGGATATAAAACGAACGGGGCTTTTTTATTAATCTTCTGGAACAGCAACAGGTATTTCTGAAATGAGGCTATTTCCGCGTCTATGATAAGCCGTTGAAGCCTTGATATGTTGTGTTCTACCTAAATTATCTTTTATGGGGTGCGTTTGACGCACATCATCATCTAACATGGTGTTCCGTTCTCGTACAGATATTCCGGGGCTATATCCGCACCGTTGGCCCAAAATACAGTGACGTCAACCCCGTACCGCTCAAACTCGCTTTCGTCTTTCAGTTCCTCGAAAGCCGGATACTTTAGAAGTGGCGTTAAATCTACTTTTCTTCTTTCTCCATTGTTGAACGTACACAAAAGAGTGTGTTTGCCCATATATTCGGCGGATTCTACTAATAGTATCATAATCTTTGATTTTAGCGTTTAACCTTTAACCTTTTCTATTGTTGTTTTAACGGCTATCGGTTGACCGCAGTAAGGGCATGTTTCGTTGTCTGTCTGTTTGGCTACTTCTTCCGGGGATGCGAAGAGTTGCCACATAGGAACGTTTAGGGCGGTGGCTATCTTTTCGTAAGATACTATGTTTGCAGTACCATTTATTTGGGTAGATAATGTAACCCTACTTATCCCTAACCTATCAGCAAGTTCATTTATAGTAATGTCCTGCTCTTTTAATATTCCCTTTATTCTATTCATAACTCAATGTTTTTAAGACTGTACAAATATACATTAAAATTAAATTTGTAAAATTAAGTGCTTACAAAATATTGTTAATGAAAGTGTTTTATTTATCATTTTATTTCACAATGTAATATAAACTACCTACATTTGCATTATCAAAGTAAAACGATAATTCACACGAACATGAAACATTACAATTTATCCGAGATTATGAAAGCCGCACATAACATGTACGGAACCGGAAAATACCGCTCTTTCGGTGACGCATTGCGTAAAAGCTGGAAAGTTGCAAAATTCCGTTTGGGCGTTGAGGCTCGCCGGGTACAAACTATAGCTTACTTTGAAGCAAAGAACCAGGAAGCCGAAGAAAGGGCCATGTTTGTTGCTGCTTTTAAAGCCATACAAGCGACACAAAGAGAGAAACAAGTAAGTGTAAGGCTCTCTAATGTTGAGGCTCATACGGATGATTATAATAGAGGGTGGTGTTATTCTAACTTCCGGGGCTATTGTAGCAACTATTGCGGAGATTAAAAAATGATGGATAAAAATTTGGATTTATGAAAAAACGAGTATCTTTGCAACAGTTCACCGCCAACGAACTACTTACATATAATTGTATATGCGGTATTTTTTATGTCCGTAAGGCTGTTGTATGTCTACTATTAAACAGTATAGCTGTTAGTATCTCCTTTGGGCTGCATCAATTATATGTTGTAGTGTTCGTTGGCGCGATAATGAGGAGGGCTAACAGCTTTCTTTTTATACATAACTCAAATTTCATTCAATAATGCCAACGAACAATGAAATTAGGGTTAAGTCGAACAATAGTACACTTAATTCTACGTCCGGCAACACGAAAGTTGCTATCAGTCCTTTTGATATTAAAAACATCTCTTCTTTTTTGGAGAAAAGAAAATGCGTTGTATCTTTGCAGTGCACTACATACCAAAAGGCGGAGATGTCCGCAAATATTCTGTGGGCTTTTTTTATGTCCACAACAAAACATATACGGTTTCATGCCCCCGTGTCAATGGTTAATGCCTTGACTGCCTTTTGGTGTAGTGCAACGGGTCAGCGTGAAACCGTTCTCCTTTTTATACAACGATTTTATAAACAAACTTTTTAATTAGTAATGCACTACACTAATAAAAACGGTTTGTCGGGGAATAATAGTATCCGGCAAACAATGCCCAACGGTACGAAAACCGCTATCACTCTTATTTTGGTGTTTCTCACCTTCATTAATCCCGTGTTATTTGTCTTTCCTGCTGCATTGTGTGGCTACATGCTTTCAAGGGAGAATGATAACACCTCTATTTGCTAACAATTAATCATTAACCACCGGCGGGGCGTGGGCTTTTATCCAATCGCTCACCCCCGACCGGAATAAAACACTATATCATTATGGAAACATTAACCATCGAACAATTAGGCGTGCAACTTTATGAAGCAATGAATCCGGCGCTCTGGTCTAACACTCCCAGGGAATGGCAAAACAAAATAGTATCGGCAATCCAGGCTATTGCGGAAAATGAAAAAGAAATAAACCCCGATAATATCTACTGGCTATCGGAGCTTTATACAATGTTCGGTCAGATCGAAAAATCGGGTGTTGCCTCAACTAATAAATTGCCCTCGTCATGGGACGTAAATAAGCGGGGGACCAACGTATGAATATAGAGGAAGTATTAAAACGCGCCTATGAAAGTCCAGACGCGATTAACAAGGTGAACGAGGCTTTATATTATATCCGGCTATCGGAATGCAAAGCTATACAGGAACTGTAGATACTAATTGAAAAGTGCGCCAATATTCCAGTTGAAAATTGCGCCACCATAGGATAAGTATAATGACCTTTG
>PPYF01525094.1_pt1 | contig 67677 bp, 53 predicted proteins | sample 1559871 | NCBI WGS metagenome assembly PPYF01 (sample SAMN08240021, study PRJNA423297) | Human gut metagenome, whole genome shotgun sequencing project. | reverse complement strand
AAATTAGATGGTTGTAATGCTATGCTAATTTTTAAAAAATGGGAATAGGAAAGTGCGGTTAATTTTTAAAAAGTTTTTGTAACAAAGGAGCAAATCATGGCAAAACGATTTGTCGTATATGGTCGAGTTCAAGGTGTCGGGTTTCGCTATTTTACGTGGAAAGAAGCAGAGAAAATTGGTATTAAAGGCACGGTAAGAAATTGTACAGACGGAAGTGTCGAAATCATTGCGGAAGGCAACAATGACCAACTACAACACTTTTATGATTGGTTAAAAGTAGGGCCAAGAACCGCAACTGTTGAACGGGTCTTAGTCGATAATGTTGAAGATAAACGGTATTCTGACTTTTCGATTATTCACCGCTAAAATTGACCGCACTTTACAGTGTGAATTGATGCTCGTAGAATACGCCGCTTGTTTATAAATAGGGGAAATCATGCGTAATCAAACAAAACTTCATCTTCAACAATTACAACTTGCTATGCAAAAACTTGATTTATGGCAAGCCGTTCCTCCTTCACAAGAAGCCTTTTTAAGTGAAGAGCCTTTTGCTATTGATACCATGTCACCAGAAGAATGGTTGCAATGGATTTTTATTCCAAGAATGTTTGCCTTACTTGAAAGTGGCGCTGAATTACCCTCAAAAATTGCGGTATCGCCTTATTTAGAGGAAGCATTTAAAGAAGCGGAAGAAGATTTCTTAGTTGAATTATTAACACCATTACGTGAATTAGAAGCCTTATTACAAAATCAATAAATGTTAGAAATTTTATATCAAGATGAATATCTTGTAGCCATCAATAAGCCAGCAGGCATGTTGGTGCATCGTAGTTGGCTTGATACTCATGAAACGCAATTTGTGATGCAAACCTTGCGCGATCAAATCGGGCAGCATGTTTTTCCTATTCATCGATTAGATCGCCCTACATCAGGTGTATTACTATTTGCCTTAAATAGTGAAATAGCGAATTTAATGTGCCAGCAATTTGAGCAGAAAACGGTGCAAAAATCTTATTTAGCGATTGTGCGAGGGTATTTGCAAGGCAAAGGACAGATTGATTATCCCCTTAAAATCCAATTAGATAAGATTGCAGATAAATTTGCACAAGAAGATAAAACACCTCAAGAGGCGGTGACGGATTATGAAGGCTTAAACATTGTGGAAATGCCTTATGCGGTAGGGCGTTATCAAACCACGAGATATTCATTAGTGAAGCTAATTCCCCAAACGGGCAGAAAACATCAGTTACGACGTCATATGAAGCATATTTTTCATCCTATTTTAGGTGATACACAATATGGGGATTTACATCAAAATCGCGCTTTAACCGAACATTCAGGTTGTCAGCGTTTATTTTTACACGCAGATACACTTACTTTTGAGCATCCTATTCATTTTACCAAAATAGAAATTAAGGCTGGATTAGATGAACAATGGAAGCGCGTGATGGAATTATTTAATTGGTCAATTTAACGAGAAGAAATCATGTTAGATATTAATTTAACCCATGAACAACAACAAAAAGCAGTAGAACAAATTCAGGAATTAATGGCACAAGGAATTAGTAGCGGTGAAGCCATTCAAATTGTGGCAAAAGCATTACGTGAAATTCATCAAAAAGATGAGAAAGAGACTTCAGATAATAAATAAGTAAAAATTTTGTGATCAATGTATCATTTTTAAAGTTTCGTTGTTGCATAAAAAAATAAAATGTTTGAATATATTTCCAATTGAGGTGATAAGGCATGAGTCTTATTGTTTTTAAGTATTAAGGGCGAAGCCTATAGAGGTCTACTATGGAAATTGGTGTAGTAAAATGGTTTAACAACGCAAAAGGATTTGGATTTATTTCTGCAGAAGGCGTGGATACAGACATTTTTGCACATTATTCAGCGATTGAAATGGATGGTTACCGTTCATTAAAAGCAGGTCAACGCGTGCAATTTGAAGTGATTCACGGCGACAAAGGATCTCACGCCACAAAAATTATTCCGATTGCGGAATAGGCGAAACGCTAAAACGTTTCAAAATCTTCTCTATTTAGCATAATCAAAAGCCAAGGTTTCGATCTTGGCTTTTTTTCATTTTATTTATTGAGCAAATTTTTCAAACCGGCTTTCATTGCTGTCATTTGGCTTTCATATAATGCTTTGCTTTCACGTTCATCAATCATATAAGTGATGGTTTCAGAAAGTGTCATTTTCATTTTTCGTGAATATTTAGACAAACGAAGCCAAACACCATATTCTAAATCAATAGATTTTTTCTTCGTTGATTGTTTTTCTGCATTAAAAAAGCGTTTACGTCTTGCACGAATAGCCTGATCAAGCTTAATAGGTAAATCAAGAGAAAGGTGATTTTTAATCCATTCCTCGATTTTTTCAGGATAATTCTGACATTCTATTAATTCTTGAACTTTGCTTTCTTCTAAGCTTTTTTCTTCGTAACGGGTAATTTTTTCTCCTTCGCGATGTTTGCGAATAAGATAAATCCATTTCCAGTTTGCTTCTTGGTTTTCTAATTTTTGGTATTTCATCGTTTTATTATACTTTTTAGTGACGTGGTAACCTCATAAATATACGCTGTTTAAATAAATTTTTCCAGTAGATTTTTATAACGGATTTTCAGTCAGGGTGAAGTGTGCGATAATACCTACAATTTAATTAAAGCGAGATATGTCGTGACTTCAACATCTTCGGAACAAGCCTTAAATTGGCAAGCTTTACAACCAGAATTATCGATTACTGAACTTTCAGCTGAAAAGGCTGATTTTTGGTCATTACAAAAACATGCCACAAAAGCGATTTCTTTATTCTTAAAACAACCTCGTCGTTCTTTGTTAGTTTTAAAAGCCGATGATCAAGCAGAATATGCCGATTTATTAGCAGAACTTATTCGCCAAGAACAGCCAAAAGAGCGGTCAGTTTTTGGGGTAAATTATGTGGTTGAGCAGGGAGATTCTTTTTCTTTCCCTCGTATTTATACAGAGCCTGCTCAATCTCTCACAGATAATTTTGCCGCACAAGGTGATGTGTTGAAGGCATTGCATGCTGATCAATTTAGCCTTTTTGGTAGTGTTCGTGTTCATCCTAGTTCGCAAGATATTTTGCTTACACCAGGTTTAGTGCATCAAGCCAATGGGGGCGTTTTGATTTTAAGTGCAGCAACGATGCTAAGCCAGTTTGATTTATGGCAACGCTTAAAACATATTTTGCAAACGCAAACTTTTGATTGGTATTCAGCCCATCCCTTTAAAACCTTGCCTTGTGATATTCCAAGTTATCCACTTAATTTAAAAGTAGTGATTTTAGGCAATCGCACTGAAATTGCGACCTTAGGTGAGCTAGAAGAAGATCTTTACAGCTTGGCTGATTATGCTGAAATTGAAAGCTATTATTCTGTTGCACAACCGAAAGCACAAGAAAATTGGGCTAATTATGTGTTGGCATTAGCCTCAAAATATGAACTCGATTTAGATTTAACTGCATTAAATAAACTCTATCAGTTACTAGTGCGTGAGAGTGAAGATCGCTTTTTAATTAACATTTCCCCGTTAAAAACAACAGAAATGCTACTCAATACTGCGACGTTGTCACAAAAACAAACCTTAAGTGCGGTTGATTTTGAGCAAGCTTTTAAACAAAAGAACGAACAGCACGGTTTTTTACGTGAACGTACTTATGCGGATATCCTGAACGAACAAATTTATGTAGAAACCAACGGTGAAATTGTTGGGCAGATTAATGGCTTGTCTGTGATTGAATATCCAGGCACCCCCGTTTGTTTCGGTGAACCTTCTCGTATCAGTTGCTTAGTGCAGTTTGGTGATGGTGAAGTCGTGGATGTGGAACGTAAAAACGAATTAGCGGGTAACCTTCACGGAAAAGGCATGATGATTTCTGAAGCTTGCTTGGCAAGTATCTTAGAGTTGCCATCACAGTTACCATTTTCTGCTTCTTTAGTATTTGAACAATCTTATGGTGAAATTGACGGTGACAGTGCGTCTCTCGCTATTTTTTCCGTATTAGTCAGTGCGTTATCTGATTTGCCATTACCACAAAATATTGCAATTACCGGTACCATTGACCAATTTGGTTTGGTGCATGCGGTAGGTGGAGTGAATGATAAAATTGAAGGCTTTTTCACCATTTGTCAACGTCGCGGTTTGACGGGTAAACAAGGGGTGATTATTCCCGCGACAACAATTCAACAACTAAGCTTATCTGATGAAGTGGTTGAAGCGGTGAAAAATGAGCAGTTCTTTATTTATCAAGTCGAGGATATTTATCAAACAGCCAAGATTCTATTTGACCGCGATTTATTAGAAGAGAAAGAAGAATATGCCAAAGGCAAAGAGCCTATTGCACGTTTAATTCAAAATCGAATTGCTTTCCGTTCGGAAACGCCGAAAAAAAGCTGGTTAGATTTCTTTAAATCTTAATTTCTTAAAAGCGAACTTTGTGTTCGCTTTTCTTTTATCTTAATTTTACTGACTGATCCGACAAGTTGAGCTAACAAGTGTTCGCTGTTTACATTTCTTATAAATCCCCATAGAATCTGCACTTATTGTTTGTAATCAAGCAAAACTACATATACAAGGAAATGAAAAATGGAAAACACCTGTACACCAAACATTAAAAGCAGCTACACCTATGAAGATTTATTAGCTTCTGGTCGTGGTGAATTATTTGGTAAAGAAGGCCCGCAACTTCCAGCACCAACGATGTTGATGATGGATCGCATTGTGAAAATGACCGAAGACGGCGGTGCGTTTGGTAAAGGGTATATTGAAGCAGAATTAGATATTCATCCAGATTTACCATTTTTCGGTTGTCACTTTATCGGTGACCCAGTGATGCCAGGCTGCTTAGGTTTAGATGCGATGTGGCAATTAGTGGGTTTCTTCCTTGGCTGGGTTGGCGGTAAAGGTAAAGGCCGTGCATTAGGCGTAGGTGAAGTGAAATTTACCGGACAAATCTTACCAACCGCGAAAAAAGTGATTTATCGCATTAATATGAAACGTGTGATTAATCGCAAATTAGTAATGGGAATGGCCGATGGTGAAGTGGAAGTCGATGGTCGTGTTATCTACACCGCAACTGATTTAAAAGTTGGCTTATTCCAAGATACATCAAGTTTCTAATTCAAATAAACACAACATCATATAAAAATAATAGCCCGATTCATTCGGGCTTTTCTTTTTCTATTCTTCGTCAATAATATCGACAAATTCGGCGCTCAGTAATTTAGCTAAATCTTGAGGCGCTAATTCGACGCTTAATCCGCGTTTCCCACCTGAGACAAAAATCGTATCAAACTCAAGTGCGGTCGAATTTATCACTGTTTTTACCCGTTTCTTTTGACCTAATGGACTAATGCCACCAACTAAATATCCCGTGCTTTTTTGTGCGGCATCTTTATCGGCCATTTCAACTTTTTTCACACCAATAGCTTTTGCCGCTTTCTTCAAACTCAACATATTTGCCGTGGAAAGCACAAAACACGCTAATTTTTTCTGATCACCATTTTCAGCGACTAAAAGTGTTTTAAAGGATTGGTGCGGATCAAGCCCAAGTTTTTCAGCGGCTTCATCGCCAAAATGCGTATTGTTAGGGTCATGATCGTAAGTATGGAGAGTAAAAGGAATTTTATTTTTCTTTAGTAAATCAATTGCCGGTGTCATCTGATTTCCTTATGTATTTATGCGTCTTTTTTCTGTAGAATGAATCGGTTCAGAACATTTTACAGCGGAGAGAAAAATGGACGCAAGCCTAAATATTGCTATTGCAGCAGAATTTGATCTATGTGAAAAAATTGCCGAAGCCCTTGAACAAAGTGAGCTAGATGTAGGCAAGGTTTCGATTGTAGAAATTTATCCTTTTGAAGAAGAGCAAGCGGTGCGTTTTCACAATAAAGCCGTTGCTCAATTAGCCACTGATGAGATTGAGTGGGATAGCATTAATTATCTTTTCTTCGCAGGCCAAATTGACCAAGCGCCTTTATTAGCACAAGCAGCAGAAAGTGGCTGTGTGGTGATTGATTTAAAAGGGATTTGCTCAGCATTGTCTGATGTTCCTGTTGTTGTCCCGACAATCAATGAAGAAAATCTGACAGAATTAAGACAACGTAACATTGTGAGTTTACCTGATCCGCAAGTAAGTCAATTAGCTTTATCTCTACTACCAATTATTCAACAAACAAATTTAACTCAAGTCTTTGCAACGTCACTTTTACCTGCTTCTTATACGGATGGTGAAACCGTGAATAAACTTGCGGGACAAACTGCTCGTTTACTGAATGGTATGCCATTGGAAGAAGGTGAAACCCGTTTTGCTTTTGATGTATTTCCACAACAAGCCGCTAATTTAAATCTGCAATTGCAAAAAATCTTCCCACAGTTAGACAATGTCATTTTCCATCAAATTCAAGTGCCTGTATTCTACGGCATGACACAAAAAGTGACCGCACTTTCAGATTATGAATTTGATTTCCAACCACAACAAAGCGAATTGATTGAATTACACGATAGCCTTGTTACCCCCGTGATTAACGGTGAAAACGAAAATGGTGAAGAAAGCGTAAAATTGCATATCAGCCAACAAAGTGCGGTTGAAAATGGCATCGAATTTTGGACGGTTGCCGATGAACAACGTTTCAATATTGTCTTATTAGGTGTGAAATTACTTGAATCGATTTATCACCAAGGTTATTAATTTAAGTTAAGGGGAAGACAATGCAACAATCTTTACTTGAACGCCTTTTTTCGATTAAAGAAAAGGGCAGTACCACCAAAACCGAAATTATCGCAGGTATCACCACCTTCTTTACCATGGTGTATATCGTGTTTGTAAACCCATCCGTATTGGGTGATGCGGGAATGGATAAACAAGTTGTTTTCGTGACTACTTGTTTAATTGCTGCACTGGGTACCATTGCGATGGGATTATTCAGTAATTTACCTATCGCCCTTGCGCCTGCTATGGGGTTAAATGCGTTTTTCGCCTATGTGGTAGTCGGTAAACTCGGTTATTCATGGGAAGTTGGCATGGGCACTATTTTCTGGGGCTCGATTGGTTTATTTGTTCTCACCTTATTCCAAATCCGTTATTGGTTAATGGCATCGATTCCTCTTTCACTGCGCGTGGGAATTGGTGCAGGTATCGGCTTTTTTATTGCCTTAATTGGCTTTAAAAATATGGGATTGGTTGTAGCAAATCCTGCAACCTTAGTGGCATTAGGTAATTTACATGATCCTAAAATTCTGCTTGGCGTATTAGGTTTCTTTATTATCGTAGTTTTAGCTGCACGTAATATTTTCTCTGGTGTTTTAATTTCTATCGCGGTAGTCACTGGATTAGCGCTTTTAATTGATGACCAAGTTACCTTCCACGGCATTGTTTCTATGCCACCAAGCTTAGGTGCGGTTGTAGGAAAAGTCGATATTGCGGGTGCTTTAGATACGGCTTTGCTCGGCATCATTTTCTCATTCTTATTAGTAAACCTATTTGACTCATCAGGCACGTTATTAGGTGTAACCGATAAAGCAGGTTTCAGTGATGAGAAAGGTCGTTTCCCGAAAATGAAACAAGCTCTTTATGTAGATAGCGTGAGTGCTGTGGTTGGTTCTTATATCGGAACATCCGCTATCAGTACCTATATTGAAAGTGGCGCTGGAGTTTCTGTCGGTGGTAGAACTGGCTTAACAGCGGTGACAGTCGGTGTTTTATTCTTACTCACTATTTTCTTTTCACCGTTAGCGAGTGTGGTACCAGCTTATGCAACCGCAGGGGCATTAGTCTATGTAGGGATTTTAATGGCATCCAGTCTTATCCGTGTGCATTGGGATGATTTAACCGAAGCAACACCTGCTTTTATCACTGCAGCGATGATGCCATTTACTTATTCAATTACTGAAGGTATCGCATTTGGTTTTATTAGCTATTGCGTCATGAAGGCTTGTACAGGTAGAATACGCGAGGTCAATGCCCCTGTGTGGGTGGTGTCTTTATTATTTGTAGCCAAGTTTGTTTGGGTTGGCTGATTTCATAAGGGCGTAATTTATTACGCCTTCATTTTTTATAGCATTACAACAAGGAGTGCGTCATGCAAAATATTCTTTTTATCGTCAATGATTCCACATATAGTGGAGAAAAAACGTTCAACGCTGTTCGTTTCGCCATCAATATGAAAGAAGAGCACAGCAAGGATGTGAATATCAAATTATTCTGCTTTTCTGATGCGATTTTATGCGGTATTGCTGGGCAAAACCCAAATGAAGGTTTCAATATCCAACAACTTATCGATATTTTAGCGTCACAAGGTGCTGAAATTAAATTATGCACCAGCTGTGTAAAAGCTCGTGGTTTATTAGATGCTAAATTAATTGACGGTGTGACCCTTGGTACCTTAGATGATGTTTCTGAGTGGACATTATGGGCGGATAAAGTTTTAACGTTCTAATTTCTGATAAAACTGACAAAATAAAAAGGTGTAATCAATAGATTGCACCTTTTTAATTCTATATAGTTGGTTTAAGTTTTTAAACCTCGCCACCAATCCCAACAAATTTCTCAACAAAGGCAACAATCTTTTGGAAAATGCTTTGTTTTTTCGTGAGATATTGCGGATTAAGCGGACTCATTTTCGGTAGGGCATCATTTAAATCCGTACCTTGTTCGCTAGCATATCCGCGTTTTAAGGATACGTTAATATAACGCTTCGCGGCATCAATATTCAGGCCTTCACTGCTAATTAATTCGTCAGCTTCCTTCTGTTGCTCTTTTTGGGCAAATTGGAAGAAGGATTCAATAATACCGGCTTTATCGACAATGCTATCTAAGTCAGTTTGATTGATAAAATCTACGATCAAACTTTCTTTGGCTCGATTACCTAGGCTCGCTCTGATTGTGGTTCGAATTTCATCAATCAGTTCAGCTTTATTTTTCATTTTTTTGTTGTGTTCAAAAATCAATTCTAAGATGTAATCTAGATTGATTTCTTGGGATTTTAATAAATCCACTTCAAACACCACATCGTCCCAATCAATGGTCGATTTTGCTTTTTCCTCGCCATCTTTTTGACGACGGAGCCAGTCCCGAATATCGTTGTAAGTCGAACGGTAATTTTGAATGCTACGTTCGCTTGGCATATCAATAGGTTGCATTTCAGCAAAAACTTCATCCGTTAAATAATATTTTTCTTTAAAGGCTTCAACGGCTTTTGCATCGCTGGTATCGAGCGATTGAAATGCTTGTAAAGCAGCGAACTCATCATAGTTTTGCAGAATATTTTCAACTCGCAAATATTCACCAAATAATTTTACAAAGTCTTTCTTGTCTTTTTCTGTTTGAATTACATCTGGATCCGGAAAGCGTTCTTGCAATTCAGCAATAACCTCTAAATACCCACGACAGGCCACACCAGCATCGGTAAAGCCTTCCATATATTCTTGGTAACTTTTTTCCAAAACGACATTGCGCGTATTGGATTTACCGAAAAGGGTAATCGCATCAATGGTATCTTGTTCCAAGTCGCGGAAAGTGACGATATTGCCGAAACTTTTGGTGCTGTTGTAAATACGGTTTGTACGAGAATAAGCTTGAATCAAACCATGGTAACGTAAGTTTTTGTCCACAAATAATGTGTTTAAGGTTGGCGCATCAAAACCGGTTAAAAACATCCCAACTACAATCAGTAAATCCACTTCTTTGTTTTTGACGCGTTTAGCGAGATCACGATAGTAGTTTTGGAAGGATTTCGCATCCACATCGTAGCTTGTAGCAAAATAGTCGTTGTAATCATCAATGGCTGACTTTAAAAACTCTTTAGCCGAGGAGTTCATCGCCTCCACTTCAAAACTTTCATCGACAATATCGCCAATCGCATCTTGTTCTTCGTTTGCCGCAAAAGAGAAGATCGTTGCAATCTTCAGCGGATTTGGAGCTGTACTTTGTAAACGTTTAAAAGTTTGGTAGTAAACTTTGGCCGCATCCACACTACTTACCGCAAACATAGCATTAAAGCCATTGTTACCGGCATTAAAGCGATGGGTCTTTTGTTTGAAATTATCTAAAACATATTTGGCAATTTGCTCGATACGTTCTGGGCGTAAAAAAGCTTGTTTCTTTTCAAGTGCGGTAAGTTTTTCAAGATTTTTTTCGGTTTCAATACTCTTGAATTGTGGCCGTACATCATTGTAATCCACTTTAAATTTCAGCACTTTTTCATCACGAATTGCATCGGTGATAATGTAAGAGTGAAGTTGGATTCCAAACACGCTTTCTGTAGTTTCCGCACCTATGGCGTTACCTTTACGAATTAATTTTCCATCAATAATGTCATCGCCAAAAATCGGTGTACCGGTAAAACCAAATTGATAGTATTTTTTAAATTTTCTCGTTAGATTTTTTTGCGCTTCACCAAATTGAGAACGATGGCATTCATCAAAGATAAAAACGACCTGTTTATCGTAAATCGGTAATTTATCTTCCGATTTCATCAGGTTGTTGAGTTTTTGAATAGTGGTAACAATGATCTTATTGTCGTCTTTGTCGATATTGCGTTTTAGCCCTGCCGTACTTTCCGAACCATTCACGCTATCCGGTGAAAAGCGTTGGTATTCTTTCATAGTTTGATAGTCCAAATCCTTTCTATCTACTACGAAGAATACTTTTTCAATAAAGTCTAATTCCGTTGCAAGGCGTGCAGCTTTAAAGCTGGTGAGCGTTTTGCCTGAGCCTGTAGTGTGCCAAATGTAGCCGCCACTATCTTTATTGCTCCAATTTTTCCCCTGATATGAACTTTTAATTTTCCATAAAATACGCTCGGTGGCGGCAATTTGATACGGACGCATAATCAATAGGGTGTCGGATACATCAAACACGCAGTAATTTACCAACACATTGAGTAGGGTATGTTTTTGTAGGAATGTTGCCGTAAAATCCTTTAAATCTTTAATCAGAATATTTTTTGCCGTTGCCCAATTCATTGTGAAGTCGTAGCTATTTTTATCGCGTTTGGTGGTATTGGCAAAATAGCGGGTATCCGTGCCATTAGAAATGACAAAAATCTGAATGTATTTAAAGAGAGAATTTTCTTTATTGAAACTTTCTTTGCTGTAGCGGTGAATTTGGTTAAAGGCTTCACGAATCGCCACGCCTCGTTTTTTCAGTTCGATATGCACAAGCGGTAAGCCATTGACCAAAATTGTCACATCATAACGATTATCATAGCTGCCGGTTTGCTCAAATTGATTGATGACTTGCAGGGCATTATTAGCAAGATTTTTCTTATCTAGCAGATAGATATTCTGAATGCGTCCATTATCAAACACAAAATCATAAATATAGTCATCATGAATTTTACGGGTTTTCTCAATCAGACTATCGCTCGGTTTATCCAAATACTCCTCTAAAAAACGTCGCCATTCTGCATCGGAGAAAACCACGCTATTCAAGCGCTGTAATTGTGCCCGTAAATTTTTAACCAAGGCATCATGATTATTGAGACCTTGTAAATACTCATAGCCTTGTGCCTGCAAATCACGGATAAATTCACGCTCAAGACTCCCTTCCGTTTGATAGCCTGCATTGGGTTCTTCCACAAACTTTTGGTATTGATCTAAAACGATAAAATGATTGGATTCGGCGATGGTTTTGTATTGGGTCATGGGGTGTTTCCTTGATTATAATGGCGGTTTGTATCCGCCGTTTTTATTATATTATTAGGCTGTTATATAAAATCCAGCTTGGGATTAAAAACTCAATAATAATTCTCTGTAATACTCATACCGCTTTTGGCTTTGTTCAATCGCCAAAGGCAAGCCTTCGGTGATTGAATTGGTGAGGGCTTCAAATTTATCTAAGATTGAAACGATTCTTTGTTGTTCTTCGAGTGGAGGAACTGGAACAATACATTTATTTAAAATGTCATAGGAAATAAATGGCTGTGATGCCTTATTTGCTTTATCAATAAAATTTTGTGAGAGTAAAAGATAGTACGCATATCGAGAATTAACATTATCATTAATTTTATTACAAATGATCCCATTATAAGTGACGAAATGTTTGCCTTCAGCCCAATTAACTATTCCTGCATAAGCTCCAATATGACCAATAACAGGGGCATTTTCACTGTTATATTCATTGTGAGTTCCTACAATCCCATTACTTCCATAAACAGGATATTCACCGCCAATGGTTGGTATTTTATTTCCAATACCATATTGAAACTTATATATTTCATTTAAATGTAACCATTGAATATTGGAAGTATGAAAAAATTTAACTTTATCCGATTTTTGTGTTGAATAATCTGAACTGTCATGAGAAAGCAATTTCTCCCGATAGTATTCATACTGCTTCCGGCGTAGTGTAAGCTCGCTGGTAAGCTCGCTGGTAAGCTCGCTGGTAAGCGCTGTCAATGCGTCCAAAATTTTTACGATTTCGGTTTGGACGGAAAGTGGGGGGATGGGGATAACCAAAGATTTCCAGCGTGGTAGAGTTAAACCGAACCTTGTAATTCCTTGGGCATTTTTTCTGATTTGTTGCTTTATTTGTGATGTTCTAAACAGATAATTTAAAAACTCAGGTAACAGAAAATTAGTATCATGAATTCTAATTCTCATAATGTGGTAACTATAAACAGCATTATCAATATTTTCCAAAGCAACAGCAGATTGCCCTATTTCATCTAAAATTTCAGATGTAGGAGTGATAAAAAGATCGCCTTTCAAGATATTGCAATCAATAATTTTTTTATCACTTGCTGTTACTATCATGGTTGGAGTGCTATTTGATAAATATTGATTATTAAATACATCTGTAAAATTTAATAACCTAACGCTTTTTTCACTTTCATTAATTTTTTTATCCACTCCAGTATTACGTAACTCTGATACTTCACCTAAAGTTCTCCACTCAACCTCAGCCCCATCCAATAATTTTTCTAAAAAAGTGCGGTTGTTTTCCATGGTGTTTTACCCCTCAATCTCCGCCACAATTTTGTCAATTTCCGCGCGCAAGCGGTCGATATTGGCAACTGTTTTACGAATTTCAGCATTGAGTTCATCAATATTAATAACTTCGCGAGTGTCTTTTTGTTCCACATAAGAACTCACCGCAAGGTTGTATTCATTTTTAACGATTTCTTCAAAGGATACGGATTTAGCCAAATGCGGCACATCTTCTTTATCGGCAAACAGTTTGAGAATTTGCTCAATATGTTCCTCTTCCAAAATGTTGTTATTAGTGGCGGATTTAAATAAACCGCTGGCATCGATAAATTGGGTTTGGGTATCGGGTTTATGTTTGGAAAGCACCAAAATATTCACCGCAATACTGGTGCCGAAAAAGAGATTGGGCGCTAAGGCAATCACCGTTTCCACATAGTTATTATCCACCAAATATTGACGAATTTTTTGCTCCGCACCGCCGCGATAAAAAATGCCGGGGAAGGACACAATTGCCGCGCGGCCTTTTGCTGAAAGATAACTTAACGCATGCAAAATAAAAGCAAAGTCCGCTTTGGATTTTGGCGCAAGTACGCCGGCAGGGGCGAAGCGTTCATCGTTAATTAGCGTTGGGTTGTCAGAGCCAATCCATTTCACGGAGTAAGGTGGGTTAGAAACGATAGCATCAAAGGGTTTATCATCACCAAATTGCGGGTTCATTAAAGTGTTGCCAAGGGCGATATCAAACTTGTCGTAGTTGATGTTATGCAAAAACATATTCATACGAGCAAGGTTGTAAGTGGTGTGATTAATTTCCTGCCCGAAGAATCCCTCTTCAATGATGTGTTCATCAAATGGTTTTTTCGCTTGCAATAATAAAGAACCCGAACCGGCCGCTGGGTCGTAAATTTTATTGACCTTATCTTGTCCATATAGAGCCAGTCGAGCAATTAGCTTGGAAACGCATTGTGGTGTAAAGAACTCGCCCCCCGATTTACCGGCATTAGCAGCATAGTTGGAAATTAAAAATTCGTAAGCATCGCCGAATAAATCAATATGATTATCTTCAAAGTCACCAAAATCTAACTCGGCAACGCCTTTTAATACGGCGGTTAGACGGCTGTTTTTATCGGCAACGGTATTGCCTAAGCGGTTGCTGGTAGTATCAAAATCGGCAAACAAACCTTTGATATCCTGTTCGGAAGGGTAGCCAGTAGCGGAGTTTTCGATATCTGTAAAAATGCTTTTTAGGTCTGTATTTAAATTTGGATTAGTGTTGGCTGTCGCCACAACATTTTTAAATAATTGGCTTGGGTAAATAAAGTAACCTTTGGTTTTTATTGCATCCGCTTTAATTTCTGGCGTGATAATATCGTCAGATAAAGTTGCATAATTTATGCTCTCATCTCCATTTTTCATGTGATTAGCAAAATTTTCACTGATAAAACGATAGAAAAGCGTACCTAAAACATACTGTTTAAAATCCCAACCATCGACGGAACCGCGGACATCATTAGCGATTTGCCAAATACGGCGTTGAAGTTCGGCGCGTTGTTGAATTGCTGCTGCCATAAAATTCTCAGAATATTTTGTGTAATTATTAAGTTATAAATGTTCAAAATTATACAGGAAATAAATAATAACTAAATGAATTTCTATGGAAATTCCTCTACAATAAGAACAAACTAATGTTTCCAAAAAAATAAAAAAATGAGCCAAAAATCAACCGCACTTAATGCCATTTCATTACCCTTAAATCAAGTCAATTTAATTGAAGCCTCTGCAGGTACAGGGAAAACCTATACTATCGGCTCGATCTATCTTCGTTTACTTTTACAGGCTGGTGAGAATTGTTTTTCTCGACCATTAAATGTGGAAGAAATTTTGGTGGTAACCTTTACTGAAATGGCGACGGAAGATTTAAAACGTAAAATTCGGGAACGTTTAACGGCGGCGATTTCGGTTTTTTCTGAATATTATGAGACAAAAGATAAGGCGATTTTTACTGGGGAACATCAATTTTTAGCGGAGTTATTGCCTTATTTAGAGGATATTCCGACCGCACTTCGTCGCTTAAAGCTAGCCGAACAAAATCTAGATTTAGCTTCCATTTATACCATTCACGGTTTTTGTCGCCGAATGCTGATGCAACATGCTTTCAATTCAGGCGTGCATTTCAATTTAAAACTTCTCAAAGATCAGTCTGATTTACTCAAACAATTTGCAAATGAATTTTGGCGAGAGCATTTTTATGATTTACCTTTCCATTTGGCTGCATTTATCTCAAAAGAATTAAAGTCGCCAGAAGAGGTATTGAATGATTTAGGCTCAAATATTGGGAATGATTTTTCTGTACAACTTGATAAACCAGAACTATTAGAACTGTCATTAAAAGAATTTTTGCAAAAAGATATCACTAAAAATGCGGAAATTATTGAAAAGATTAAAGATACTTGGTTGGAAAGTGCGGTTGAAATCCGAAACCTTTTTGATGAAGAAGTCGTAAAAAAAGATGAATCTTGTTTAAATGGTAAAACATATTCAAGTAAAACAATTTTATCTTTTGTGGATGAAGTAACCTCATGGGCAAAAAATAGAGCAGATCTCACCTTAAACGAAACACTAGTAAAAAAATTTACACAATCTGCTTTAGATAACGCCGTCAAAGCAGATTTTAAGAAAAAAGGGGTGAGAATAACACATCCAACTTTTGAAGAGATTGAAGCTTTAATTGAGCAACTTCAACCGAGTAATTTATTTAAAAAAATCATTCTCTATCACTATCGTCAAGGTATTCAAAAGAAACTCCTTGAATACAAAGCGAATCACCCTGAAAAATCCTTTGATGATTTATTACGCTTATTGAAAGAAGCATTACATGGTGAGGGCGGAGAACAGTTAGCGGAATTAATTCGTTTTCAATATCCTTTTGCCATGATTGACGAGTTCCAAGATACGGATGCGTTGCAGTATCAAATTTTCTCGAAAATTTATCACAATGAAACCGCGTCCGGTAATGTTGGCTTTATGATGATCGGGGATCCAAAACAGGCTATTTATCGTTTCCGTGGTGCCGATATTTTCACTTATTTAAAAGCAGCAGAAGAGGCGAGTCAGCGTTTTAATCTCGGCACAAACTACCGTTCATCCCAACCTTTAGTGGAAGGGATAAATCGATTATTTGATTTTAAAAATGATCCCTTTATTTATGAAAATATAGAATTTTTAAATGTCGGCGCAGCCAAGAAAAATCTTGTTTTTCAGCTAAATAATCAGCCTGAGCCAGCCTTCCGTTTTTACATTAATGATAAAGACAAATCCACCCAGCAAGATTATGCGAAAGCTTGCGCAATATCAATTCAGCAATGGTTAAAAAGTGCGGCTGAAAACCCGGTTGTTTTTCCGAATGAAAGCAAAGCGGAAAATCAAACATTGCGAGCAGAAAATATTGCCGTTTTAGTGCGTGGTTATACGGAAGCCGAATTGGTGAAAAAAGAATTGCAAGCACTTGGTATTGCGTCGGTTTACCTTTCTGATAGAGGAAATGTCTTTGAGAGTAACACAGCAAAAGAACTGGCCTTGATTTTGCAAGCCTGTTTGAGTGTGACTGAGCGTCCAATTTTGAATGCGATTGCGACCGCACTTTTCGGCTTAAATGCAGCTGAAATTCACCAAATTCACCATGATGAAATTCAGTGGCAACGTTGGGCTGAAAAATTCGCAGAGTATCAACAAATTTGGCAACGCCAAGGCGTATTGCCGATGTTGCACCATTTACTTTTAGCTGAAAATATCACAGAAAAACTCTTATCTCGGCCTGATGGTGAACGTAAACTGACAGATTTATTACATTTAGCTGAAATTTTACAACAAGCAGCTGCATTAAATGAAAGTGAAGCGGCATTATTGCGTTGGTTTGAAAAGCAAATTCAAGATGAAGGTCGTCAAGAAGCACAAATTCGTTTAGAAAGCGAACGTCAGTTAGTGAAGATTGTGACTATCCATAAATCGAAAGGGTTGGAATATGATTTAGTTTGGTTGCCATTTTTAGGTAATGAAGCAAAAGACCCAACAAAATCAGGCAAGCAGAAGAAACTGTTTAATTTATATTACGACAGTGATGAAGAGAAAACCTTGTGGGACATGCAAGATCAACACTTGGATGATTTGACCCAAGAAGTTTTTGCGGAAGAATTGCGGTTGCTTTATGTGGCATTAACCCGAGCAAAATACCAAATGGCCTTTGTGTTACCAAAAGCCTTTGATAAAAAATGGAATGCTTTATTGTATGTGTTAACACAGGGTGAAATTGGTCGAAAACTCGATTTGCCAGCTAATTGGGATACCCAACCGTTATTAGAAAAGTTTAAACAGCTTTTACCTAATGATGTAGCGATTGAATTAACTGATGTGTTACAAGCCAGTGAAGCACTTACTTTAAATGTTTCTCAAGAAAATTTAAGCGCAGAAATTTTCCAAGGTGAAATTGAACAAGATTGGCGAGTGACGAGCTTTAGTGGCATAGAACAAACACATCAACGCAAAGCTTATTTAAATGAAAGTGCGGTGAAAAAATCGCTCATTTTTGATGATGCGAAAGATTATGATGCATCGATTTTAATAGAAAATATCACTGAAAATCTGACCGCACTTGCTCATGATAACGATGAAATGGTTCTAGATTTCCCTCGGGGAACACAAATCGGTACTTTGTTACATCGTTATTTTGAAAAGGTGCCTTTTGCTCAACTGGCTGAGAACGAAAATATTGAGAAATTATGTCAAGATTTGAATCTTGCAGAAGAGCAATTTGTAGCAGTTCAACAGTGGTTTGCACAAATACTCAGCACGCCAATTTTGCCAAATAATGATCTTACCCTTGCTCAGATTAACGAAAAACAATGCCTAAAAGAGTTGGCGTTTTATCTCAATATCACAAGCCATTTTGATGTCGCAGGTTTTAACCGAGCGTTAGCAAGCTTACATCATTTGCCATCAGAACCGTTACAGTTTGATGATATTCAAGGCATGGTGCGAGGCACAATGGACTTAGTTTTCAGTCATCAAGATAAATATTATTTGCTTGATTATAAATCGAATTTCTTGGGTGAAACATTAAAGGATTACGATCAAGCTGCATTGAAAAAAACCATGTTAGAACATCACTACGATTGGCAATACTTGTTGTATGTGGTGGCATTGCACCGTTATTTAAAAACACGTTTGCCTCACTACGATTACAACCGAGATTTTGGTGGTGTGGTCTATGCATTTTTACGTGGAATGAATGGTTCGCCACAATCGGGCATCTTTTTTGATAAACCAGATTGGCAATTAATCCAACAATTAGAGGAATTATTTTAATGTTAAGCCTATTAAAATCCTTGCAAGAACAAGGTGTGATTACTCAAGGCGATTATTATTTTGCTCAATTAATTGCTGATAAACAAAAAGATAAAGGCTATACCGAACCCGTCCAGAATTTAGCGATTTTATTAGCCGCACTTTGCAACTGGAGCTATACGCAAGGCAATACTTGTTGTGTGTTAGATCGTTTCTTAGAACGTAATTTATTTGGTTTGGCTTATCGTCATACTGAAACGGATTTTTTGTCGCTTATCAATGAAAAGATCGGTTCGCTTCCTGTTTCAAAATGGCAATCAGCCTTAGCGGGGCATATTGCTTTTACACAAGATCCTGAAAATCAGATTGCGCCTCTCGCATTTCAATTTGGGGCGATTTATTTCTATCGCGCTTGGCAAGATGAGTTCCGCGTGGCGCAATATATTAAAAACGCATTGAAAAATGACCGCACTTTATCGGTAGAACCGCAACAAATTCGGGCATTATTAGATCGTTATTTCCCTCAACAACAAGCACAAATTGATTGGCAAAAAGTGGCAGTCGCGACGGCGGTAAAAAGTCCATTTTCTGTGATTACAGGTGGTCCTGGAACAGGGAAAACCACGACAGTTACTCGCTTGTTATGCGTATTGCAGGAATTATTTGGTGGCAAACTTCACATTAAATTGGTTGCACCAACGGGAAAAGCGGCGGCTCGTTTAACGGAATCCATTGAAAATGCCTTGGCACAAATGCCGATTTCAGATGAGTTACGTGCCTCCATTCCTAAAACTGCAGAAACGTTGCATCGTTTACTAGGCGTTCGACCTTTTACCGATAGCGTGAAATATCATGCACATAATCCACTGCAAATTGATGTGTTAGTGGTGGATGAAACCTCGATGATTGATTTGCCTATGATGGCGAAACTGGTGCAAGCGTTGAAATCCGAAACGCGTTTAATTTTATTGGGTGACCAAGCCCAATTGGCTTCTGTGGAAGCGGGGGCAGTATTAGGTGAAATTGCACAGTTTTTAACGCTAGATTATAGCCCGGCTCAAGCCGATTATATCCATGCAACAACAGGCTATACCGTTCCAACTTCAGATGAACATAGTCCGCTGCGTGATGCCATTTGCCATTTAACCTTTAGTCGCCGTTTCCGAGATGATTCGGGCATTAAACAACTTGCTGAGCAAATTCAACAAGGAAAAGGCGAGGGCAGTGTGGCAACCTTTGTGGAATATCCACAAGAGTTGCATTTTCATCATTTTGATGAAGAGCAAGACGTTAAAGAATCTGTTCGACAAGTGGTAAAAAGTGCGGTTGAAAATTACCGTGTTTATTTAACGCAACTACAAACTTATTTTGCTCAGAAGAAAGATCTCAATGCAAAATTTATAGATGAAAAGGGCAATGAGAAAACTTATGCGGAAGCAATTTTAGACCGTTTTAATTCGGTGAGATTTTTGACCGCACTTCGCGCTTCGGCATTAGGTGTGGAAGAGTTAAATCGAGAAATTGCTTTAGCATTGCGTGCAGAAAAACTACTTTGGTTCCGCCAAGAGGATGATTGGTATATCGGTAAGCCAATTATGATTACCGAAAACGATCATAACGTGAAACTGTATAACGGTGATATTGGCTTGTGTTTAGCTAAAGGTAAAGTGTGGTTCGGCAATCGAGAAGTTTCTAACAGTCGTATTCCCGCTCACGAACCTGCATTTATGATGACGATTCATAAATCCCAAGGTTCGGAGTTTGATCATACCGTCATGGTGTTACCAACAGAACCTAATCCAATGCTTTCACGAGAGCTGGTATTTACCGGTGTTACCCGTGCTAAAAATCAGCTTTCAGTTTTTGCCAATGAAAAAATCTGGCAAAGTGCGGTCAGAAATACGGTAAAAAGACAAAGTGGTCTAGGAAAGTTATTACAGGAAAAAGAGGAGTAAAAAATGAAATTATATGCTTACGATCATTGCCCGTTTTGTGTGCGAGCCCGCATGATTTTTGGTTTAAAAAATTTACCGGTAGAACTTGTAGTGCTCGCAAATGATGATGAAGCAACACCGATTGGTTTAGTGGGCAAAAAGGTTGTACCAATTCTTGTCAAAGAAGATGGTACCGCGATGCCGGAAAGTTTGGATATCGTGCATTATGTAGATGAACATTTTGGTGAAAAAATCTTATCTGAACACGTTCGTCCTGAAATTGAAGCATGGTTAAAAGAAGTTGGCAGTTATTATGGTCATCTTACGACTGCACGCTTTACGAAAATTGGTTTAGCTGAATTTGAAACCCAAAGTGCGGTCGATTATTTCACTAAAAAGAAAACGGAATTTATTGGTGATTTTGCAGAAAATATCGCGAAGACAGAAACCTATCTCGCTCGCTTAAAAGGCGATTTAGAGAAATTGGCGGTATTAATTCAATCTGAAAATGCATTAAACGGCCAACTTTCTCTTGAAGATATTATTGTTTTCCCGGTATTACGAAATCTTACTTGTGTGAAAGAAATCGAATTTCCACCAGCGGTTTTAGCTTATATCACGAATATGGCTAAGTTAAGTCATGTGCCGTTGTATTTTGATAAAGCCATTTAACCACAGCTGATTAATAGGGCTTGGAAATACTGAAGTTTTGACTTGGATCATAGGTGCGGTCATTTTTTCAGTATTTTTTATTCATCGATCTATAATCTCTAACGTTTACTTTAATAAGAGCGCAGAGATATGGATCAGGAATACCAACGAGCGGTTACCCGTATTTGTGTGGAAACCGCTTTGTTATTGTTACAGCATGGCGCAGAAAGTGCTGTCGTCGTACAAATGGCACAGCGATTAGGTGTAGCGTTAGGCATTGAAAGCGTGGAGTGTGCTTTAACGGCAAATGCCGTCTTATTGACCACACTTTCTAAGCAGCATTGTATTACCACCGTGCGGAAGAATGTCGATAAAGGCATTAATATGCAAATCGTTACGGATGTTCAGCACATTGTGGTTGCCGTAGAGCATCACTTGTATGATTTGTCCATGGCTCAAAAGAAACTGGATAAATTAAAACCACTAAAATATAACCGTTATTTGGTGGTGTTTATGATTGGTTTATCTTGTGCCTCTTTTGCTCATCTTTCTGGTGGAGATATCACAATTTGTGCAATCACCTTTATTGCTTCTGCCATTGCGATGTTTGTTCGACAAGAAATTTCTAAACGTCATTACAATCCACTCATTGTTTTTGCCATTACCGCTTTTGTTGCCTCACTGATTTCCGGTGTCAGTTTGAAATATAGTTTAGGCAATGATCCTCATATCGCATTAGCTTCTAGCGTTTTATTACTTGTCCCAGGATTCCCATTAATTAATTCACTTGCGGATATTTTAAAAGGCTATGTTAATATGGGAATAGGACGATGGACCATCGCTACAGTTCTCACTTTTGGTGCTTGTTTAGGCATCGTCTTTGCATTAAATCTTTTAAATATTGTTTCGTGGGTGGGGTAATAGGATGTTTTTATTGAATTTACTCGATGATATGCTTTTTGCAGCCATTCCAGCAGTAGGATTTGCCTTGGTATTTAATGTTCCGCCTAAAGCCTTAAAGTATTGTGCTATTTTAGGCGCGCTTGGGCATGTCACGAGAACGTTATTATTACACTTTGGAGTCCCGATTGTTTTTGCTACTTTTTTTGCCACTTGTGTGATTGGTTTTATTGGCGTGCATTTGTCTCATCGCTATTTAGCCCATCCAAAAGTCTTTACTGTTGCGGCAATTATTCCAATGATTCCGGGTGTTCATGCTTATAAAGCGATGATTGCTATCGTACAAATTCATCATTATGGATTTTCCGATACATTATTTCAGCAAATGATCAGCTCTTTTATCAATACCAGCTTTATTTTGGGAGCCCTTGTTTTGGGCTTAGCTTTGCCGGGGCTATTATTCTATCGACAAAAGCCTGTCGTATAGAAAATAAAAAGCCGACATCAGTCGGCTTTCTTATTTAATCAATATTTAATTAAGCATGGCAAGTTTGACAAGCAGCTTGGAACATCCAAACAAGTTTTTCTTGTTCTTTGATGTAGTCGCTCATTTGAGAAGCGGTACCTTCATCATCAGACTCACCTGCTAATTCAAGGATTTCACGTTGTTGTTCAAGTAATACTTTTAATCCTTCTAATGTGCCTTCTAAGCAAGATTGCGCATCACTTACCCCTAACTCTTCTTTAATACGTGAGTGTTGGAAGTATTGTGAATAACCGTTATGCGGTGTGTAACCTAAAGTTAAGATACGTTCTGCCACTTCATCGACTTTTTCCACTAAATCAGTGTAGATTTCTTCAAATTTGGCGTGTAATTCAAAGAAGTTTACCCCTTTAATGTTCCAGTGGTAACCGCGCACGTTGGTATAGAATACCTGATAGGTTGCTAATAATTCATTTAATTTTGCTGCTAATTTTTCAGATGCTTTTTTATCTAAACCGATTGATGTTTTTGGCATAGTATTTTCCTCTTTGTTGTTGATTAAAATATTGTTCCCTTGCTTGGGAATTGCGGTCATTATAGCATAGTTTTTTCTGATAGCTATTTCATATTACCTAGTGATTTAATAGACAAAAACTATCTATAATAAATTATACATAGCTAAAAACTTTTATGCTGAATTGCGAAAAAAACTCTGTGAAGTAGATCACACATTCAATATTTCCTCTTTGACAGAATGAAGCGAAGATGATTATGATTGATGCAAATCATTTTATTCTAAGATTTGATTGCTTTACTTCATTTTCGAATGAAATGTTTGGCTAGGTTTAAAAACCAAAAATATGATTTTATTACTCATCAGGAGTTTAGTATGACAAAGCATTTTTCCTTTGAAACTAATGAATCTCGTCGTCATTTTATGAAACTTATGGCTGGCGTAGGGGCAGGTCTTGCATTTAGTGGTACGTTAGGCACATTTTCACCAAAAGCCTTTGCTGCAGATATTAAAGGTAAAACCATTGAAGCGGGGATTGCTTATCCACTTTCTACTGGTTTTGACCCAATGACATCAAGTGGTGCTTCGCCTTATGCAGCAAACTTACATATTTTTGAAGGTTTGGTGGATTTGCATCCTGCAACTCGTGAACCTTATCTTGCTTTAGCCGGACAAGAGCCAGAACAAGTTGATGAAAAAACATGGCGTATAACCTTACGTGAAGGCGCAACTTTCCATGACGGCGCACCAGTCACCATTGAAGACGTTGTGTATTCTTTCAATCGTATTATGGATCCAGCCAATAAATCTTTATTCGTGATGTTTATTGATTTCATTGAAAGTGTGAAAGCGGTAGATGATAAAGTGGTGGAATTCAAACTGAAATATCCATTTGCTTTATTCGCTAACCGCTTAACTTGTGTGAAAATTGTACCGAAACATGTGATCGATAAAGTGGGACAATCTGCCTTTGATGCACACCCAGTTGGTTCGGGTCCATTCAAATTTGTTTCCGCGGTGAAAGATGACAAAATCGTCTTTGAAGCTTATGAACCTTACAATGGTAAATATCCAGCACAAGTTGAAAAAATGTCTTGGTTATTACTTTCTGATGCCGCTGCTCGTGTAACTGCACAAGAGTCTAAACGTACTCAAGCAATGGAAAGTGTGCCTTATTTAGACATTAGCCGTTTGAAAAACAAAAAACAACAAGTGCAATCTGTTCAATCTTTCGGCTTGCTATTCTTAATGTTTAACTGTGAAAAAGCGCCGTTTAACAATCCAAAAGTACGTCAAGCATTACACTATGGTTTAAACACTGACAAACTTGTTGATATTGTATTTGATGGTAATGCAGAAGCGGCAACATCATACTTACAAACCACTCACCCAGATTATATTAAGGCATCAACTCAATATCCTTATGATCCGGAAAAAGCAGCGGCATTATTGAAAGAAGCCGGTGTGACTGAGCTTAAATTTGAATTGCTCGCAACTGATCATGACTGGGTGAAAGAATCTGCACCATTAATTTTAGAGTCTTGGAACAAGATTCCAGGTGTGAAAGTCACTTTACAACACTTACAATCTGGTGCGTTATACAGCAACAACGTGGATCCAGGTGTGTATGAAGTAGCCATCGCGCCGGGTGACCCATCCGTGTTTGGTAACGACTTAGACTTGCTTTTAAGCTGGTGGTATCGTGGTGATGTATGGCCGAAACGTCGTTTCCGCTGGAGCAACACCCCTGAATTTGCGAAAGTGACAGAATTGCTCAATGCAGCTGTGAGAGCAAAAGATCACGCTGAAGCGAAAAAATCATGGGAAGAAGCGATTAACATTATTGCGGCTGAAGTACCACTTTATCCGATTGTTCACCGTAAACTCCCTTCAGCATGGGATGATAGCAGCCTTGAAGGTTATCAACCATTAGCGACAACCGGTTTATCTTTCCTCGGTGTGGGCCGTAAATAAAAGCACTTTTTAATGTTTGGGCTGTTGAGCAATCAACAGCCTTTTTTCTTTCTTTTTAACACCAAAGTGCGGTCATTTTTTCCCCTGTTTTTCAATCATTTTTGCTCTCTCTTTTATTTCAAAAAAATCTTTGTGAAGCCGATCACAGATTTGAACTTTGCCCGAGGTACTTGGATTGACAGGGGATAGAGCGAACATTATGATCTGTATAAGTCATTTTGTTTTTTAATTTGATTATTTCACTTCATTTTTAATTTAATGAATTTCTCAAAATAGAATAGGAGAGGTCAGATGGAAATGATACTTCGATTATTGTTACGCCGATTGATGGCTTTGCCGGTCATGATACTTGGTGTAACCGCGCTCGTCTTTGTCGTGCTTCAATTCACGCCGGGTGATCCTGCCACGGTGGCATTGGGCGAAAGTGCCAGTGAAGCGGCAAAACAACTTTACCGCGAATCACATGGCTTAAATGATCCACTCTTTGTTCAATATTTTCGCTTCTTAGGTAATTTACTTGTATTGGATTTTGGTGTAACGATGCCACCAGAATTACCCATCAGTAGCATGCTAGCGAAATCTTTCCCAATCACTTTGCAACTTACCTTGATTGGTGTGGTATTTGCGGCGGTAGTCTCTTTCTCATTAGGTGTACTTGCCGCGCTTTATCGTGATAGCTGGGTTGACCAAGTGATTCGTTTAATCTCTGTAGCAGCGGTGGCAACTCCTTCATTCTGGTTAGGTATCTTACTGATTCAATGGTTCTCTTTGGAATTAGATTGGTTGCCTTCTGGTGGTTTTGTGCCATTCAGCGAAAGCCCAATGGGGTATATCAATTCCATGATTTTGCCATCTCTTGCGCTTGCCGTGCCAGTATGTGCGTCATTAATTCGTGTGGTGCGTACAACCATGGTAGAAGAAATGGATAAAGACTATGTGAGAACGGCGATTGGTAACGGTGTGCCTTACGCAACCGTTATTCGCCACAACGTATTACGCAATGCCTTAATTACACCTGTGACTGTATTAGGCTTACGTGTAGGTTACTTACTTGGTGGTGCGGTAGTTATCGAACAAATCTTTGACTTACCTGGCATGGGTAAATTGATTTTTAACGGCATCGTCAACCATGACTTACACTTAGTACAAGGTGTGGTTCTAACAATCGCCTTTACCTTCGTTTTAGTGAATATTATCGTTGATATTCTCTATGTGTTGATTAACCCTAAAATTCGGAGTCTATAATGTTTCGTCAAGGTTTAGCAGATCGATTAGCTGCGAGCGGTGCGAGATTCCGAGCACTTTCCACCGCATCAAAAATTTCATTATTATTCTTAGTTTTCGTTGCTTTAGTGGCGGTGTTTGCCCCTTGGGTCGCAACACATGATCCATTAGAAGTAATTGCGCGTATGCGTGCTCCAAGCGCAGAATATTGGTTTGGGACTGATCGACTTGGTCGTGATATTTTCTCTCGTATTGTTTACGGCGCCCAAACGTCCTTATTTATCGGTTTAGGTGCGGTAGCTTGTGCCATTCTTTTTGGTAGTATTTTAGGTGCAACGGCAGCGACATCCGATAAATGGGGCAATGAAATCATCATGCGCTTAATGGATATTTTAATGGCTTTCCCAGGCATCGCATTAGCGGCTGTGTTATTAGCAACCTTTGGTAACTCTGTACCAGTCATTATCATCACCATAGCCGTGGTTTATACCCCGCAACTTGCTCGAGTGGTTCGTGCGAACGTGGTATCACAATGGGATGAAGACTATGTACGTGCTGAACGCGTGATTGGTGGTAGCCGTACTTATATTCTTCTCAAACACGTTGTACGCAATACAGCAGCACCGGTTTTAGTCTTCGCAACTGTAATGGTGGCAGATGCCATTGTATTCGAAGCCTCGCTTTCTTTCTTAGGCGCAGGTGTACAACCACCGCATCCTTCATGGGGTAACATCCTTTCTGAAGGTCGTAACATCGTATTAAATGGTGCATGGTGGGCGACAACCTTTGCGGGTGTGATGATTCTTTTAACCGTATTAGCCTTAAATATCTTAGCGGAAGGTCTTACTGATGCATTGGTTAACCCGCGCTTAAAAGGCGGTAAAAAACCAGAAGGCAAATCAGATGAACGTCTTTCTACTGACGTACAAGAAGCGCTTTCTGAAGGTCTTGCATTAAAACGTTACTTACTCAAATTACATGAAAAAGAAATCACGCGTACAAATCGTATGCAATTAGATCCCAATGCAAAACCGATTTTACAAGTGAAAAACTTATCTATTCGTTTCCCGAATCGTTATGGTGACATTCCATTGGTCGATAATATCAGCTTCACCGTAAATGAAGGGGAAACCATGGGATTAGTAGGCGAGTCTGGTTGTGGTAAATCCATTACAGCATTCTCTATCATGGGCTTGTTACCAAAAACAGCAAAAATTACCGGGGAAGTGCTTTTCACCGACCGTAGCGGTAAACAACACAGCTTACTCAATTCTCACAATTTAAGTGAATTGCGTGGTTCTGAAATTGCGATGATTTACCAAGACTCTTTAAGTGCATTAAACCCTTCAATGCGTATTAAAGATCAAATGGCACAGCTCATCAAACGTGGCAGCCACCATACCGCAGAAAAATTGTTGGAATGGGTACACCTTGATCCTGAAAAAGTGTTGAATCGTTATCCACACGAACTTTCTGGTGGTCAACGTCAACGTGTGGTGATTGCAATGGCATTAACTCGTGAACCGAAATTATTAATTGCCGATGAACCAACAACCGCATTAGACGTAACCGTTCAAGCAGAAGTAGTGAAATTATTGAATGAATTACGTGAAAAACTTGGTTTCGCGATGGTGTTTGTCAGCCATGATTTAGCCTTGGTTGCACAATTGGCTCACCACATTACGGTAATGTATGCAGGGCAAGTGGTTGAAATGGCACCAACATCCTTATTGCTTGCCAACCCAACTCACGAATATACACGTGGCTTATTGGGCTCTGTACTTTCAACTGAAGTCCGTGCGAAACGCCTATATCAAATTCCGGGCAGTGTACCATCACCTTACGACTTTGCTGCAGGTGACCGTTTTGCAAGTCGTTCACTACGACCAGATGCAAATCCAGAACAAAAATTGGTATTAACCGCTGTGGAAGGCGAGCCGTCTCACTTGTGGGCTTCTCATCTAGCTAAGCCTGTAACGGAAGCGAAAGGAGCATAATATGAGCAGTAGTATTAAAGTCATTAAAGAACAAAACATCATCGATTTAGAAAATATCGTGGTGCAATTTCCTTCTCGCGACGGTTCATTGTTTGGACGTAAAAAATTCACAGCAGTAAACAATGTGAGTCTTGGCATTAAAGCAGGGGAAACCATTGGTTTAGTTGGGGAGTCTGGCTGCGGGAAATCTACCTTAGCCAACGTGATTATTGGACTTCTTAAACCAACGTCAGGTTTAGTGAAATTCAACGGTTTACAAATGCAATATGGTAGCTCAGAAGCGAGAAAACAATTCGGTCGCCAAGTGTCGGTGATTTTCCAAGACCCTGCAACAGCACTGAATCCTCGTATGAAAGTGTTGGATATTTTGCGTGACCCAATGGATATTCACAATGTGTTACAACCCCATGAACGGGAAAAACGTGTATATGACTTGCTTTCTCGCGTCGGTTTACCACGTTCTGCGGCACAAGTTGAGCCAACTCGTTTATCGGGCGGGCAAAAACAACGTGTGGCGATTGCACGTGCTTTAGCGCTGAATCCAAAGCTTATCGTTGCGGATGAACCGACTTCTGCATTAGACGTATCCGTTCGTGCTCAGGTATTAAACTTATTGGCTGATTTGAAAAAAGAACTCAATCTTGCCATGGTGTTTATCTCTCACGATATCCAAACCGTACGCCAAGTATCTGATCGCATTGTCGTGATGTACGGCGGCCAAATTTTGGAAACGGGTAGCACCGAAGATATTTTCAATCATCCAACAGTGGATTACACACGAAAACTACTTGGTGTAGCTCCATCATTGTTATAAAACGAGTAAATAAAATATCTTAATTTATGACCGCACTTTAAAAGTGCGGTTATTTTTTTATGATTTTTCTTGCATAGACTTGAAAACTTAGATAAAAGATTACTTATCTTTACAGATAAATTGTAATTGTGGAGCCATTATGCAAACTAAATTTAATTTATATCCCAAAGAACAATTACCTGAAAATTTTAAGTTTCCTCAGTCTTATATTGATTTATCAAGTAATATGGAAAAGATAAATGAATTGGAATATTTTCCTTGGTGGTTTGAGAATCATCGAGACAGCATTATTCAACATTCAGCTATTTTAGAAGAAATAACAGGTGTTCCTAATTTAATTTCTTTTGCTAGAAATGGTGATTTAGCCGCTTGCTTTGATCTAACTGATTGTTCAGGAAATCCTAGAGTATACGTATATGATTTAGGAGCTAATGATCCACCTTATGAAAAAGATTCCTTTGATGAATGGTTGTCTGAAGAAATAAAAGATGTCACGGATCATTAAAATGAATCCTTCTAGTTTATAAAAGATAATTAATGATTAAGCATATTTGCATTATGTGATCATTTTTGCGGTGAAGTTTCGCCAAATAGCGTAGAATGGGCATATAAAAATAAGGAGATTTAATATGCAACAAAAAATTCAACAAGCATTAGCCGATTCGCCACTTTCAAATGCAATTCTTTCTGCATTAGAAGAACAAGAATGGAAAGGTTTTTTACCGGCTGAGAAAGTGCGGTCAATTTGTGATGAATTTAAGCTTACGCCTGTTCAATTAGGTTTGGCACTTTTGCCCGTAGCAGCTTGTTATAGCCACACACCCATTTCAGAATTTCATGTTGGCGCGATTGCGATTGGTGAAAGTGGTGATTTTTACTTTGGTGCGAATCAAGAATTTCAGGGTAGTAGCATGGCTCAAACCATCCATGCTGAACAAAGTGCGATTAGCCATGCATGGTTACGTAATGAACCTCGCATCACGGATATCGTAGTGAATTACACGCCTTGCGGTCACTGCCGTCAATTTATGAATGAGCTTTATCAAGCGGAAGATTTGAAAATCCATTTGCCACACAGCCAAAATAATCCACTTCCTCAATATTTACCCGATAGCTTTGGCCCGAAAGATTTAGGCGTTGATTTGCTTCTATTAAACAAAGAAGAACAAGGCTTCACATTGACAACGGAAGATGAAGTGGCAAATAAAGCGATTTTAGGGGCAAACCGAGCACATTCACCTTATTCTAAAAGCCCTCACGGTGTAGGCATTTTATTTAAAAATGGGGAAATGATTTGTGGTCGCTATGCAGAGAATGCAGCATTTAACCCTAGCTTACCCGCTATGCAAACAGCAATTAATTTTGCTTATTTAAATCAATTGGATGTATCAAAAATTGAGCGTGTAGTATTTGCAGAGAAACCGTTGCGTTTAAGTCACCGTAAGATGGCAGAGCAGTTATTGAAGAGCCTCTGCAAGGTGAAAATGGAATATATTAGCCTGTAAGTGCGATTAAAAATGAATGTGTTTTTGAAGTAAAAGAAAAAGTCGAACAGAGATAATCTCTCATGTTCGCCTTTCTTTTTACTGATTTTATGCTAATTCAGCACGTAATTTTTTCGTAACATCAACCATCACTTTTAATGCCGCAATCGTTTCTGGCCAACCGCGCGTTTTTAAACCACAGTCTGGATTTACCCATAAACGTTCTTTCGGCACCACTTGTAATGCTTTGCGAAGAAGATGTTCAATTTCTTCTGATGCAGGCACACGTGGGCTATGAATGTCATATACGCCAGGACCAATATCATTCGGGTATTTGAAATCACCAAATGCGGTGAGTAATTCCATGTCAGAACGCGAGGTTTCGATAGTAATGACATCGGCATCTAGGGCTGCAATAGCCGGTAGAATGTCGTTAAATTCGGAATAACACATGTGCGTATGAATTTGTGTATCATCTTGGCAACCCATTGAGCTTAAACGGAAGGCTTCGCCCGCCCATTTCAAATAAGCATCCCAATCTGCACGTTTTAACGGTAAACCTTCACGAATAGCCGGCTCATCAATTTGAATCACTTTGATGCCTGCTTTTTCTAAATCTAATACTTCATCAGAAAGCGCTACCGCAATTTGTTTGCAGACTGTTTCACGAGAAATATCGTTACGCACGAAAGACCATTGTAAGATCGTAACTGGCCCCGTCAGCATACCTTTCATCACTTTATTGGTAAGGCTTTGGGCATATTGCGACCAACGTACCGTCATTGGTTCTGGACGAGTAACATCACCGTAAATCACAGGCGGTTTCACGCAACGTGAACCGTAACTTTGTACCCAGCCAAATTTAGTGAAAGCAAAACCATCAAGTAGTTCGCCGAAGTATTCCACCATATCGTTACGTTCTGCTTCGCCATGTACCAATACATCTAAGTCTAATTTTTCTTGCTCACGTACAACAAATTCAATTTCTTTTTTCATTGCAGCTTCGTAATCCGCTAAGCTAAGTTCGCCTTTTTTGAAGGCGGCACGTGCATGACGAATGGCTGTTGTTTGTGGGAAAGAACCAATATTCGTCGTTGGCAGAAGTGGTAAATTTAACCACGCATTTTGTAATTTAATGCGTTCCGCAAATGGCGATTTACGTTGGTCAGCATTTTTTGGTAGATTTGCTAATCGTTCTGCGACACAAGTGCGGTGAATTTCACCCGAGTTTTTACGTGTGTCCGCAGCAGTTTGAGAAGCATTTAATTCTGCTTGAACCGCTTCACGGCCTTGCTCTAGTGCAGTCTTAATAACACGTAATTCTTGAATTTTTTGTAGCGTGAAAGCCAACCATTGATAAAGCTCAGGCTTATTGGCTTGTAGTTGCGTTTCAACTTCTAAATCATAAGGTGTATGAAGGAGAGAGCAGCTTGGCGCAATCCATAAACGATCACCCAATTTTGCTTTTAATGGTTCAACCACATCTAACACTTGATTTAAGTTTGCACGCCAAATATTACGAGCATCAATGATACCCACAGATAAGATTTTGTCGTAATCTGCAAAGGCTGCAAGTTGTTCTGGTGCACGTACTAAATCAATATGTAAACCGGCTACTGGTAAGGCTTTTAACAAATCAACATGTTCTGCCACAGAACCAAAATAAGTCGCAAGCAATAATTTCGCTTTCACTTGTTCAGCAAACGTAGCGTAAACCGCTTTATAAGCGGCAATCCATTCTGTCGGTAAATCTAAGGTGAGAGCGGGTTCATCAATTTGAATATATTCTACGCCTTCTGCAGCTAACGCATTTAAAATTTCAACATAAACTGGTACGAGTTTTGCTAATAAATCAAAGCGATTAAATGCCGCACCTTTTTCTTTACCTAACCAAAGGAAAGTGAGTGGCCCAACAATTGTTGGTTTAACTTGATACCCAAGTGCTTTAGCTTCACGGATTTGTGTCACATAATGTTCGGGATTGGCTTTAAATTGTGTCTCTTTATGGAATTCTGGTACAAGATAGTGATAGTTGGTATCGAACCATTTTGTCATTTCAATCGCAAATTGTGTTTTGTTACCACGCGCCAATTGGAAATATTGATCGAGCGTTAAGTTTTGGCTATTGAAACCAAAGCGTGCAGGAATCGCACCTGTTGCCACTTGTAAATCTAAAATATGATCGTAAAGTGTGAAATCAGACACCGCGACAAAATCAGCATTTGCCTTGGCTTGGTGTTGCCAGTTTAGTTCACGTAATCTTTTTGCGATATCTAATAAATCCGCTTCTGCAATTTCGCCACGCCAATAACGCTCTTGAGCAAATTTAAGTTCACGTTTTGCGCCTACACGCGGAAATCCTGCTAAATGAAATGTTGTCATAATGAATCCTTCTATTGTTTTGTTTGGTTTAGACGTCTAAACGTCTGTTCATTTATAGAATGCAATAGAATTTAGAATTAGACAATCTCATAATTTTCAGGTTTTAAATGAATTAAATTAATAAATAAAAAAGCCGCACTTTAAAATTTCTAAAAGTGCGGTCTTTTTTGTATGAGGTTTTATAGTGTTATAAGGCAGTGACGAAAGTAATTAAGCCTAAAATCACACCTGGTGCATTGGCTAATGAAATAGGTAGATCTCGTTTTTCTTTTAGTAAGCCGTAAGCCACCCATAAACTACAGTTAATCATCGTGGCAAAAGGTTGTAACCAACCACCTTTTTGACCAGATAAATTTAGACCAATTTGTTGCAAGTAAGACACATACATACAAACTGAAGTAAATGTTGCGACATAGCCTAAAATAGTAATAAAACGTTGGTTTGTCATTTGCTCTCCTAAGTTTAACAGAATAATCCGAAATTAGATTATTAACTAAAAATTGATAATATTTGAATATTATGCAAAATAATTAATTAAAAGTCAACAAAAAGCAAAATAGAGCAAAGATCGTTTCATTTTAGTTAAGGATAAAATTCATTTTATCAGGAGAGGAATAAAGAGATTAGAGAGAAAAAAGACAAAAAATAACCGCACTTTAAAGCGCGGTTATATAGAATTCTGAACAGTTCAGTTGAGATTATTCAACACCAACCATTACAGAAGTTGCTTTGATAATCGCATATGCTTCTTTACCAACAGCTAAACCTAATTCTTTTACTGCATCGATAGAGATGGTAGAAGAAATAATGTTACCGTTACCGATATCAATGTGTACGATAGCATTCACAGAACCAGTTTCGATTGATTTTACAGTACCTTTAAGTTGGTTTCTTGCACTAATTTTCATTTAGCATTTCCTTATGTTTAAGTTAAAAAAGAGTGGGTATTATATAGATAAATATATAAATTGAAAATACTACTTAATAGGTGATAACCCTTTTAAGATTTGCTCAGCATTTTCTTTGCTTAACGCATAATCGTAATTAATCCATTTAGCTAGAATTTAAGTAAAAAAATAACCGCACTTTATCGCGCGGTTACATTATTCTATAAGCATTTAGCTGGTTTTGGCAGACCAGCCAATTTAGTTGCTTGCTTAGCTGGTCCGTCAGGGAAGAGTCGTTGCAAATAGCGGCTATTACCTTTATCGGCACCTAACTTTTCTGACATGGCTTTTACCAGCATGCGAATCGCAGGGGAGGTGTTATATTCTTGATAGAAACCACGCACAAAATGAATCACTTCCCAGTGAGCGTCGGTCAGTTCCACACCTTCTAGCTGAGCGATGTGTTTTGCCACCTCTTCATTCCAATCAGCAATATTAAGTAAATAGCCAGAGGCATCGGTTTCGATTTGTTTTCCTTGTACGGTAATCATATTAATTCACTTCTTTAAAGCTGATCATTTCATTATCGGAATAGTCAGACGCATCTTCATCATCAAATTTCATTGGTTCGATACGCTCTTCATCAAATGCGGTATCTCCTTCAATACCATAAAGTGCTTGACCGTGCTTAATACCTTTGAAATCGAAGAGTTTTGGGTCACATAAGTGTGACAACGTAATGTTTTGCATCGCGCTAAACATGGTTTCTAAACGTCCAGGATATTGACGGTCCCAAGTATTCAGCATTTCTTTCACTACTTGACGTTGTAAATTAGGTTGAGAACCACATAAATTACAAGGGATAATTGGGAATTCTTTGGCTACGGCATACTTTTCAATATCTTTTTCTTTACAATAAGCCAATGGACGAATCACAATTTGCTTGCCGTCATCTGAAATTAATTTTGGTGGCATCGATTTTAATTTTCCACCGTAGAACATATTCAGAAACAGAGTAGCCAACATATCATCACGATGGTGTCCAAGTGCAATTTTTGTTGCGCCAAGTTCGGTTGCTGTTCGATATAAAATACCACGGCGTAGGCGAGAGCAGAGAGAGCACGTTGTTTTGCCTTCTGGGATTTTCTCTTTTACGATGCTATAAGTATTTTCTTCAACAATTTTATAATCCACACCAATACTTTGCAGATATTCAGGTAAAACATGCTCAGGAAAACCAGGCTGTTTTTGGTCTAAATTAACGGCAACGATATCAAATTTAATCGGTGCACTTTGTTGTAAATTCAACAAAATATCGAGAAGCGTATAGCTGTCTTTGCCACCAGAAAGACAAACCATCACTTTATCACCATCTTCAATCATGCCAAAATCAGTAATTGCATTGCCAACATTACGGCGAAGACGTTTTTGCAATTTATTGAAATTATAAGTCTGTTTTTTATCTTGGTTTTGTTCTGTCATATTGATTAACTTATAGCTAATAAAAAAGCCCTGAATCAACTTCAGAGCTTATAAATTCTGTGGTGCCTAGGGTCGGACTCGAACCGACACGGTTATTCACCGGCGGATTTTGAATCCGCTGCGTCTACCAATTTCGCCACCCAGGCATTTGGGTTGTTCTGAATTATACGTTTATCTTACTTTGTTGCAAGTAAAATTTCATTAAAAACGTGTGGTTGTTTTAAATTTCATCAACTTGTATTCAAAGATAAAAGGGAAGTTTAAAATAATTTGATACGTTGTCACAAATCATAGATAAAATAAAAGCTTAGTATTTCTACTAAGCTTTATGATTATCTAATTAAGCGGTTTGACCTGCAAGATTACCTAAATCTTTATCAATTAAGAATAAACCTTTGCCATCTTCGCCAAGAAGATTTAATTTGTCTAAAATACCGCTGAATAATTTCTCTTCTTCGTGTTGTTCTGCAACATACCATTGTAAGAAATTGAACGCAGAGTAATCTTTTTCTTCAAAAGTTTTACCCACTAATTCATTGATTTTACTTGTGATCAATTTTTCGTGTTCATAAGTTAATTCAATGATTTCTTTTAATGATTTGTACTCATGCGCAGGTGCTTCAATTGCAGTGATTACCGCTAATGCACCAGTTTCATTTAAATAAGTGAATAATTTACGCATGTGTTGCATTTCTTCTGCAGCGTGAGCTGATAAGAATTTAGCCGCACCTTCAAAACCGTTTTGTTCGCACCATGCGCTCATTTGTAAGTAAAGGTTTGAAGAGTAGAACTCAAGGTTCATTTGATCATTTAATAATTTGATTACGTTTGATGATAACATTTTGTATTCTCCTTTTAAAATTATAATGTTGCTAAGTCACGATCGATAAAGTAAAGCGAACGACCGTCTTCACCCACCAAGTTAAATTTATCAATAATGCTATTGAATAATTTTTCTTCTTCGTGTTGTTCTGCAACGTACCATTGTAAGAAGTTAAAAGTAGAATAGTCTTTGTTTGCAAATGTTACTTCAACTAATTCATTAATTTTAGAAGTAATGAATTTTTCGTGTTCAAGTGTGGTTTCAAACACTTCTTTAAGTGATTTGTAGTCATTTTTAGGTGCATCAATTTTACCTAAAAGTGGCATACCACTTGTTTCACTTACATATTGGAATAATTTTTGCATATGTTCTAATTCTTCATCAGCATGACGAAGTAAAAATGCTGCAGCACCTTCGTAACCGTGTTTGCTACACCAAGAACTCATTTGTAAATAAACATTAGAAGAGTAGAACTCTAAATTGATTTGTTCATTTAACTTATCTGCGATTGCTTTATTAAGCATAACCAACTCCTTTCCTTATTAAGTAGAGATTAAAAATAAAAACAAGACTGCTTAACTTGTTATCGGTGTGCATTCTAATCTCACAAATGAGAATAGTCAAGTATTTTTTTAAAATTATTTCCATAAGTCACTAATAACAAAAGAGAAATCAATGTTAATTATTCTCATTTAGGTGGTATATGTAAAATAAATTCTCATTATCAGATCAAGAATAATGAAATCTGCAGAATTGATGTACGCAATTGTATTCAGAATTCACATAGCGTTATCTACAAATTTCATACTAATTCTAATTATTCCATTTCAAAGACATCCATTTATTTCTTTTATATCCACAACCCAAAATCACCTTATGTTGAACCAATGCATGAAAGTAGGATAGTTATCCATTTTTATTTGTGACATATTTATATATGTTATTTAACATAATATACATTATGCGAAATTAATTACAAGGTTAGTGAAAGCTACGTATTAATAAAATCACAAAGTTATGCACAGGTCACGAATACTGCTCAAGCAATGTGGAATCTGGATTAGCAATACCTTGTAACAAGGTTAAATAATGATTTATACACTCTAAAATTGTTATGTAAGGAAAAAATAAAGATGTTTATATGTGTCAAAATAATGACAACGCTACGTGAATTCTGCGTTATTTTATGAGGTGAATATCATTAGATTTAAAAAAGAAAAACGTAAATCTCAGAGATTAAGATTTACGTTTTTAATGAATGGCATTTGTGTGACTATGTCACGATATGTATAAGGTTAAGATAACAGTTTTGCACCATATTCATAAACCTGTTGTAGTAAATTCAGTTTGGTTGGATTATCCGAATATTCCTCTGCTAATCGTTGTAAACTTTCTTCAAATTTAACCGCACTTTGTTCTAATTTACGTTGGCGATATTTTTGCCATTTGATTTGTTCTGCACGATTTAGAGTTTTGTAGAAATGTCTTGCTCGATAATGGAACAACAGTTCAGGAATTCGTTTATCTTCAAATGCTAAACCATGTCCAGCTAATTTTTCAGCTGGTAAATCACGTAAAATAGCCATATTGTTTTTATCGGCATTGCTAAAGAAGCCGTTATAAAGCTCCGTTTCTACATTATCACTCGGCTCAAATTCGCGCTCTTCTGAGAAAATTTCAATAACTTTCTCGCGTATATCTAAGGATTGACGCAATTTTGCTAAATTATCTAAGCATTGTTGTCTGTCTATCCCTAAACGAGCCGCATTTTCCGGCAGTAACGTTTTTGCAGGCGCCAAAATTGGGCATTTATTTATATGAACCAATTTCAATGGAACTGATGAAACTCCCCTTTCTTCTAGCTCGCTTTTCTTGGTATATAAATCTTGTCGCAAATCAACCGCACTTTTACTGAGCAAATTATCAATATCACCTGATAAATCACAGACGATTACGGCATTTTGATTAGTTGGATGCCATGCTAATGGTGCTACCCAAGCACAATTACCACGATAATTCCCTAGCATGCCCGAAACGTGCACTAATGGTGTCATTTCAGCGGTGTCGATCAGTTTCTCAATTTCCTTTTTACCTCTATGCTCAAAGAAGAATTGAAATAATTTAGGCTGCTTTTCTTTGATTAATTTAGCCATGGCGATGGTTGCATAAACATCCGCCATCGCATCATGGGCATTTTCATGCTCAATGCCATTTGCTTTGGTTAGCTTTTCTAAGCGAAAGCTTGGCATGCCATCATCGTCATAGGCCCAATTAATTCCCTCAGGACGCAAAGCATAACAGGCGCGCACTAAATCCAGTAAATCCCAACGAGAATTGCCATTTTTCCAGCTATATTCATAGGGATCAATGAAATTGCGGTAAAAGGTATAACGAGTCATTTCATCGTCATAGCGAATGTTGTTGTACCCCATCACACAGGTATTGGGTTGTGAAAACTCAGCTAGAATTTTTGCAGCAAATTCAGGTTCCGGAATCCCCTTTTCATTACATTCTTGGACGATCACTTGCTGGATTGATACCAAAGCTTTCGTAATCGTAGATAAAAAAACTAAAATCTGTTGCCATAATTAAGCCAAAATTTTATCTAAATAATATAAACAGAAAATTGCTGAAAGGCTGACAAGAACACCAAACCAGTTCATTTTGCTGATTTTTTCTTTAAAGAAAAATGCGCCGGTGATGGTGCCTAAACAAATAACACCAATATTCATTCCCGCAAAAACTAAGGTCGGATTTTGTCCAAAACTTTGGTGCGCTTTAATGTAAAACAGGATATTGAAGAAATTCAGCACACCTAAAATGATTCCTCCAATAAAGCTTGGTACAGTCCATTGAGTGCGTTTTAGGAATAAATATAGGAACATGACACAAGCGGCTAATGAGAAAGCGATGAATAATGTGGTTGGGAATGCTCCCCCGCTTTTGGCTACTTGTTTGAATAAAATATCAATGGTGCCATAACCAAACCAGACACCAATTAAGCCTAAAATCCCTTTAAAAGGGACCGCACTTTTTTCATTCGATTTGTTCAAAATACAGAATAAGCCGATGAATGCCAAAATAATGCCAACAATTTTGGGCTGACTTAATGTTTCATGGAAGATAATAAAAGAGGCAACAATCGGTAGAAATAACGATAAGCGTTGTGCTGCATCTGAACGCACGATGCCCGCAAATTCAACCGCTTTAGACATAATGATAAATACGGTTGGTAATAAAATACCTAACGCTAGGAAAATAGGTGTGCTATCACTTTGTGCTAGATATTCAGTAAATTCTAATCCTTTGAAATCAGGTTTGAGTAAGAAATAGCTTAATGAAATGGCGACAATATAGTTAAACGCAATGGCTTGTTCAATAATGATGTTTTTCTTGCGCGCAACTTTGAGTAATACCGATACGGCAACACTACATAGAATGGCTAAAATAAGGTTATGCATAATTCGTCCTAAATTCTCATAAAAATAACAATGAAAAAAGCGGCCAATTACTTTGACCGCTTTAAAAAATTACTCTATTGCGCCAAAGCCACGCAAACCAACCACATGAACTTGTTCTTGGTTGCCGGCGATTTTACGCACCAGTTTATAGGTTGTCCCTTTTTCAGGGCTGATATTCTCTGGCGCAGCAATGAGTAATTGCATATCCAAACGTTCGCAAAGTTCGAACAAGGTGGAAATGGATTTACCATCCAAACGCGCTGCTTCATCCAAGAATAGTAAGCGGCACGGTACGATGTCTTTGCCGCGAATACGGCGGCTTTCCTCTTCCCAGCTTTGTACAACCATTAATAAGATAGACATACCTGTACCGATCGCTTCACCGGTCGATAATGCACCACTTTCAGCACGTAACCAACCATCAGCCCCACGGAAAACTTCAACCTCTAGTTCGAGGTAATTACGGTAATCCAATAATTCTTCACCGATAGTTTGTGCTGTGCGTTGCCCCATATCAATATGCGGGTTAATGCGTTGATAAAGTTTCGCAATGGCTTCAGAGAAGGTAATACGATTATCACTGAATAAATCTTGATATTCTTCCTGTTTACCTGATAGCGCATCAAGTAACATCGCATGTGTATCGCGAATATTGACCACTAAACGTACCGATTTTACCTGACCGAAGGCAATGTTTTGTAGACCTTGGTTCAACATACGAATACGGTTTTGCTCACGTTGAATGGTTTTACGCATAATATTCGCCACACTTTCAGAACTGATCGCCAATTTTTTCTCACGGCCAGTCAATTCTTCTGTTAAGCGATTAAGCTCAATTTCCATTTGCTCAATTGCATCAATCGGATCATCCGTTTTAATAATATCCTGACGAATACGTTCACGAAGATGTTGATACACAGCAATGAAGAAACGAACTTTATTTTCCGGTTTACGGCTGTCTTCAGAAATACGCAATGCATCGCGGAGATATTCATTATCAGCCACCGCTGTACGTAATGCACCTAAGGCTTTATCCGACATTGAACGTAAATCATCAGCAGATAAATAAGCTAACTCACGACGATTGAGTCGTTTTTCCACATCGGAATTACGAGATAAACGGAGAACCACGCACCAGCTGACTTTCGCAGCCACAACTAATTCACGTTGCGTTTTGTAATCACGTTCTGCTTTGCGAATACGTTTATTTAAGTTCTCCGCTTCACTTTCAATAAGTGTTAATTGTTTTTCGACATAAGAACGACGTTGACGGCTGGTTGAAAGTTGTTGATACAACTCATCACGGCGATTTCTTGCACGTTCCTCTGCCCCTTCATCAGCACGCACGCCCAATTCACCAATCTCAGCAATTAATTCTTTTAACAATTGATTTTTACTGTCATAAGAACTTTGCAATTGAATAAATACTTGGTTGTATTGTGCAAATTGACTTTGTTTTTGACGCAATTGTTCACGTTGAGTATCACGCTGTGTTTGTAATTGTTCCAAGCGTTGACGAAGTTGCTCATTAAGCTCTGATGTTTCTGCTTGACCTGCATCTTCATAACTAAAGTGATTTTTACGTTGCACCACATCCGCTAAAGCAAATACACGTTGTTGTACTTGTTTTTGACGTTCAACGGCTTGAGTTAAATCAGCTTTTAAGCGCTCATAGTTTTCTGGGTCACTTTGTAAGGTATTGGCAATCGGCTCTAATTGTGACAACGCAACGCCATGTTGACGAATAAAGCTTTCATCTTGTTCTGCAATGTCTAATTGTTCACGGCATTCTTCAATGCGATCAAGTAATTCTTCATCAGCAAGTAAGTTAAGCTGTGGCATTAACTTATTCAACAATTGCATTTTTTCTTTGGCATTATCCAATTTAATGCGAATTTGTTGTTCACTGCTTGAGAATTGATTGAGCTCACGATCAATTTCATTGCGTTCTTGATTAATTTCCGCCATCACCTCTTCTGGGTTTGGTTGGAACGCAAGCGCTAGATGTAAGCCAACAAATTGACTAAAGTGTTCGTGTAAACGTTGACATTTTTGTACATCAAAGGCAATTTGTGCGTATTCTTCCGCAATTTCATCACGTTTAGCTTGTAATTCTTCTAAATGTTTTTCACGTGCAGCACGGCCGAATAATGGAATTTGCGGGAATTTTGAATAACGCAATTCACGATCAGACACTTGCACCACAACGCCCATTTCAAGCTCTTGAGCTGAAAGTACGCTGTCATCAAAGGCATTTGGATCACCTTCGATTAAATATAAATCGTCTGGACAGTCTTCTAAATTGGCTAATTGTTCACGTACCGTGTTGAGATCACGCACAACAATAGCATGACGAGCAGGGCCATAAAGAGCCGAGAAATAAGGTGCATCTTCAATTGGAACATCATCATATAATTCAGAAAGCAACACACCGCCAAAACGTTCTGCAAGCACATTTAAGCGAGCGTCTTCAGAACCATCTGGTTGGCTTAGACGAGAAATTTGCTCGTCTAATTGTTGACGTTGTTTTTCTAAATTGTCACGTTGAATAGTCAGTTCACGTTCTTTCACCAATTGTGATTGCATAAAATGCATCACATCTTGGCTATGTTCAAAGGTTTCACCACTTTGCTCTTGTAAGCGTTCTAAAGCGGCTTGAGCAGTTAACCAAGCCGGTGCTTTACGAGCATTTTCTTCGTAAAGTGCGGTCAAACTTTCACGTTTTTGACGCAAGGTTGAACGGTTTTCTACTTGCTCTGAAAGTTCTTCATTCAAACTTTCAATGAGTTCTTCTTGTTCTGCGTGGTATGCTTCAAGTTCATCAGCGGTTTCTAAAGATAAATCAGCACGTTGATTAAAATCAGACAATAATTTAACCGCACTTTGTTGTTGAGCATAGCGCTGCTCTAATTCATGTAATTTTGCGCGTAATTGAGGAGTTTGTTGTGCCTGAATTTTTTGTGTTGGATATTCACGCAATAATTCTTTAGCACTTTCCCAAGCACTTGAACGTGGCATATCGCCAGCAATTTTGCATACCAACTGATAGGCTTTATCAAATTGTGATTTAGCCGCTTCAGAAATTGACATCTTATGCTCTAACTCAAGCACTTGCTCGGTAAGACTTTCTGCATGGGCCGCAAATTCCGCATGGTAATCTTCCGCATTTTTCACGCTTAAATCCGCTAAACCACATAAGGTTTTCGCTTTTTCAAGCGCGGCAATCGCTTGTTGATATTGCAATGCACGGGTTTGTTGAGCATCTAATGCTTGTTGATAATCCGCAAGTTGCGCACGTACTTGGTCAATTTCAAGTTCAGTTTGCTCAAATTGTGCTTGGCTTTCTTCAAGCTGTTCGGTTGCAGTTTCCACAACCATTTTTTGTTCTTCTAATTTTTCTGTAAGCTCAGCTACGTCTTCTTGATAGCGCGATACTTTTTCTTGATGGCGTAATGCATTTAACACCAAGTTCAAGTGGTCAACCGCACTTTGGTGATCTACCTCTAAAGTCCGTTCATTTTCTGCTAATTCTGCCGCTTCACGGCTTAAATCAATTAGGCGATGTTGTGATAACTCTTGCTCAGCTTTTGCTTTATACCAATCACGACGGAAACCTAGAGCCGCTTCGATATTGCCACGGCGTTCATTGGCATTACGCATATAATCTGATGCCACATAATTCGTAGTTTCAGTGATTAAATGTTTAAATAAATCACGGTCAGATTGGGTAACTTTGATTGCCTCAAGGGTCATGCGGTTTTCACGTAATGCGCTTTCCATATCTTGGAAGGCTTTACGGACACCAAGGTTTTCCGGCAATAAATAATCACGTAAAGAACGGGTAATGGCGCTGGAAATACCACCGTATAAAGAAGCTTCGATTAATTTATAGAATTTGCTACGGTCTGAGGCACTACGTAAGCGTTTTGGAATAATACCTAAATCAAACATCATGCCGTGATAATCGGTGATGGAATGATATTGTTTAAATTGCGCACCAAGATTTTCAATTTTGTCTTTTAATTCATTTAAATTGAGTACGCGCGCTTGACGTTCTCCAACTGTTTCAGTGAAAAGTGCGGTCGGATTTAAGGATAATTCTACCCCTTGAATCGAGAAGGTTTTTAAATCCACTTTTTTATCTCGACCAGCAATTTGTTGCAGACGCACCCCCACGAGAATTCGTTGATGACGGGAATTGATGGTATCTAATACTGCATAACACACACCTGGACGTAATTTACCGTGCAAACCTTTATCACGAGAGCCACCTGTTGAGCCTGCTTCTGTGGTATTACGGAAATGCAACAAGGTTAAGTCTGGAATTAATGCTGTGACAAAACCCGCCATAGTTGTAGATTTACCGGCACCATTACCACCTGAAAGTGTGGTCACCAATTCATCTAAATCAAAGGTACGGGCAAAGAAACCATTCCAGTTAATTAAGGTGAGTGAACGGAATTTACCCCGTTCTACCCCATTGTGTTTGTTTAATACAGGAGCAATAAATTCTTCTTCAACCTGTTCGGTTGATTGCTCAGGTTCGTCTTGATAGATTTCGTTTTCAAGTTCTAATACATCAGACATTATTCTTGTTCTCCTGCATCATCAAATTCTTCATCAATTTCGACCGCACTTTCTTCATCATCAAGGTCATCAGCATTGCTTGCTACCTTGGCTTGTTTTTCCAATTCGAGAGATTGCGGTGTTGCGGCTTCCCCATCACGAATTAAGCGAGCTTGCGCTTCTAGTGGATCATCACCAGAACGCACTTCGGCCCCAAAACGGAAGACTGATTCAGAAATAGTAAATTTACCGCTATGCTGTTCACCCACGGTATGAATCATGCCTAAACGGCGTAAACGACCGATCGCTGCACGCACTTTTTCAGCTAATTTTTGTTTATCCAAATCCGAGCCGCTGGAACGTTGATTGACGGCTTTCAGCAACTTGCCTTCATCCGCTAAGTTGAGTAATTCGTCATAGACTTCTTGTGTACTGAAGATACCTTGCTGCGCCAAACGTTCTGGGCTTAAATACAAATAGCAAAGCACTTTTCCTACCAACATTTCTAATTCGGAAAGCACTGAACGGGCAATTAAGGTCGTCGCTTTCGGACGTAAATAGAAAAAGCCTTCTGGTGCACGAATTAATTCCACGTTGTAACGACGATAAAAACCATCCAACTCATTTTGGAAATCCATTAAAAAAGCATGATTATCTAATTGATCCGTGCTGATATGGCGACCTGAACGCAATAAGCTGTCCACTGTCGGGAAAATAGGGTTAGCAATGGCATTTGCCAATTTTGGGGAAATTACATCTTGAATATCTGTCATGGTTAATTTCTCATTTTATGAATTCGTTTTTAGGTAAGCCACGAAATTAATACTTATCAATCACATGCGCTTGTACTTCTGCGCCGTAATCATTAATTTCCTGCCATTGTGGATAAATACCGGCTAAATCATCATTTGCCATACCTAAACGCACTGCTTGATCCACAATAATACGTGCTACATCAAAATGACGTGAAAGCGGATAAGCTTCTAATTGTTCTTTTAAGACCAAACTTAAATCAATTGGACGATTATTTTCACGATATTGAATTAATAAGCCTTGCATATGCTCTACGATTTGATCATGTAAATCGGCCAAAGATTCATATTGCAATTCTTCAGGTAATTCACCCAATGCATCATCTTCACGTAATACCATTTCTTCATCACGCAAATCGACTAAACGTTCCGCTTGAGCAGTCCACAAGAACCAAGGATGATCGAAATAACTGTGAATAGAGTTACGTAAGCGTTGTGAGAATACGCGGTTTTTATCTATATCAATGGCGGTACGGATAAATTTATGCACGTGACGGTCATAACCAATCCATAAATCAATGGCTTGTTGTCCCCAGCTAATAATGCGGTCGAGCTTGGATTGCAAATCAGTAATTAATTGTTCAATAAAGTAGAGCTCATCATGGCCTATCACACAATCTTGAATACGTAATAATTGTGCCTGTAACTTATCACCTGCTGCATTTAAGGTGTCTTGTAACTCACGTAAATTGCCTGAGGTTTCATCTAATAAACGTTCACAGCTAGAAATTGCTGCCTGCCAATCTTTGGTAAGTAAATTCGCAATTTCTTCCTTAATGCTTTGCTGATTTTCATCCATCACACGTTGTGATAAATCAATGCTATCGAAAATCTCTGCTACTGAGTATTTTAATGGTGCAAATACATTACGACGCCAAAAGTGCTCATTCTCCCCTTTTGCTACACCTTCTTCTGCCGCATCGGATGCACGCTGAATTTCATCAGCCACAATAGAGAGCTGTACAGAAAGACGCAATGCAGAAAATTCACGCTGACGAATATAATAATCTGATACGCCAACACCTAATGGGGTGAGACGATAAATGGAAAGGCCTTCGGTAAATTCACTGCTGAAACGGTTAAGAAAACGCTGTTTCACCAATTCATTGATAGCATTATTGGCACGGGTGGCAATCGCATCCGTTGATTGGTCAAAAGCATTGGCTGTATGGCGGAAAATATCCACTAAATCGGCTTCTAGCATCTCACCGTCCAAACGTTCGTTGTTATAGATGGCGATTGCCAGCAAAAACACCAAGCGCTCTGTCGGCAGATTTAACGAAAATTCCCGATCTTTCGCCCATGAGACGAGTTCAGGAATAGTTTGTGAGGTTTCGATCATTCGGTTACAAAAGCTTAAAATTGAATAAAAAATTTCTGAGATTATACAGGATTTTTTCTCAATCTTGAAAATCTTCTTGCAAATTGACCGCACTTTTTAAATTTAAAATATCCTTAACTTAAATAAGGAAATATATTTTCTAATAATCGAACAATATTCAGACAGAATTTACAATTCTTTACAAAATAACCATGCTCATTTACTTTTCTATACAAAAAAACCTATCTATAATCGTTGCCTAGGTACGCAATCGTTTACTGAATAGAGAAAAATGACATTTGCAATCTCTAATAAGACATTACAAATCATATAGTTAATCCATTCTTCAATGCGTCCTATTATAGTATTTATGTATATTTACACTGCTCTAATGAAATTCTTTTATCACATTTATGTAATTAAAGAAGAAACTCAAGCGAGGACATTATGAAAAATTTTAAATTTAATGCTATCACGGCATTAATTATTGGGGTGAATTTTGCTGTAGCGAATGCTGCTGATGGAAACATTCTGAATATCACGACACAAGACGCTGTTAATGCAAACAAAACAATAGAAGCGACTAACGTTAAAGGTCCTGGACATACAGCTATTGGTCAGCAAAACCAAATCTATTCTATTCCTGCTGCTGAAGCTGAAGAAAGCCAAGGTTCAAGTTCTGCCATCGGTAATCAAAATGTGGTGAAAGGTGAACAAGCAAATGCGATTGGTGATGGGAATGATGCATATGGTCATTTTACCCAAAGTGTTGGTGATGATAACAAAGTTTATGCCGATCATTCTCTTGGATATGGTGCACATAATAAAGTAGGAGCTCAGCGTGTAATCGGCACACCAGAAAAAGATGTTGTTGTGGATAAAAACACAAATAAAGCAAGCGTATTTGGTTTAAATAATGAAGTCGTTGGCAAAAACGTTTTTGTTGCTGGTAATGATAATAAAATTACAGACACATCAACTTCAAATGCAACTGTAATTGGCTTCGGTGCAACTGCAAGCTCAGCTAATGCAACTGCAATTGGTACTGCTGCTAGTGCATTAGCAAACGAAACTGTTGCAATTGGTCAAGCAGCAAAAGCAAGTGGTCAAAATAGTAATGCTTATGGTTCACAAGCAAATGCTAGTGGTACAAGCTCATTGGCTGTAGGTACTGGTTCTGTAGCCTCTGGCGATTCAGCTGTAGCGATTGGTAACGATTCAACTGTTACAGGCGGCTCTGCTGTTGCTATTGGTGCATCAGCAACATCTACAGGTAAATGGTCTACTGCACTAGGCGATTCAGCTAATGCTAAAGGCGAAAAAAGCGTAGCCTTATCCAAAGACTCTTATGCAAAAGATGATAACTCTGTTGCCTTAGGCTCTGGCACTATTACACGTTCAGCAACACAAGAAAATACTGCAACAGTTAACGGTATTACATATAGTGGTTTTGCAGGTAACACGCCTGTAGCTGTTGTTTCTGTTGGTTCAGACAAAACTGAAACTTACACCCCACCAGATCACTCAACCCCAGGACGTACAGTAACCATTACGCCACATACACGCCAAATTATTAATGTAGGTGCAGGTGAAATTTCTGCTACTTCTACCGACGCTATCAACGGTTCTCAACTTTATATGATTGCAGACCAAGTCGGTAAAAACAAAACGCATATTGATAATATTCGTATGCGTACATCTGACGTAAAAGTAAAAGCTGGTGATAACATCGATGTAGAAGAAACTCACGATGATGCTAACCAAGTTAAAACTTATACTGTTAGTACCAAAAAAGACATCAAAGCAAATTCTTATACCATTAATAATTCCAATATCAAAATTGATCAAAATGGAATTAATGCAGGTAACAAAAAAGTTATCAACGTTGCAAATGGTGAAAATGATAACGATGCGGTTAATGTTTCACAATTAAATAAAGTGAAACATGATGTGGCTAACAATACTAAAAATATTGCTACCAACACTCAAAACATCGCTAACAATACTAAAGCAATTAATACTTTAAATAAGAAAGTTAATGATGTTGACCGTAAATCTCGCGCAGGCATTGCAGGCGTTGCAGCTATCGCTTCTGCTCCATCTGCACGTAAAGATGGTAAGAGCATGGTATCAACCGGCGTAGCTCATCACCGTGGTGAAAGTGCAATTGCAATTAAAGCATCTCGTAACTCTGATAACGGTCACTGGTCAACCAACGTGAACGGTGCTGCAGATACTCGCGGTCAATTTACTGTGGGGGCGGGTGTTGGTTACGAATGGTAATCTGACTTAAACTTTAAAACAAAGAGCCACAAAATCGTGGCTCTTTTTTATACGCTAAAATAATGAAAAATTTGACCGCACTTATTGCAATATATATCGCCAAACAAATGCACTGACCAAAATAATCAACATGATAATAATTTGTATTAAACGTTTTTTGGTTAATTTTTCTGCTGCCATACCTATTTACTCGTAGATAACTTCTTAAATTGACTATTTAGTGGTAGAATAATTGCGTTAGATCAATTTTACACTATATTTATCGATTTGAGGAACTAATGAAGAATTTCGTTTCAGAAACCAAATCAGGGCGCAGAGTTCAATCTGGTGGTTGTGCGATTCATTGCCAGGATTGCAGCATTAGTCAACTTTGTATTCCTTTCACATTGAACGAACATGAGCTTGATCAGCTTGATAATATCATCGAGCGTAAAAAGCCTATACAAAAATCTCAAGTCCTTTTTAAAGCGGGCGACACGCTTAATTCTATTTATGCGATTCGTTCCGGTACCATTAAAACTTATACTATTAGTGAAGCGGGCGAAGAACAAATTACCTCTTTTCACTTACCGGGTGATTTAGTCGGTTTCGATGCGATCACCAATATGCAACACCCAAGTTTTGCTCAAGCATTGGAAACCGCTATGGTATGTGAAATTCCCTTTGATATCTTAGATGATTTATCTGGCAAAATGCCTAAGCTTCGTCAGCAAATTATGCGTTTAATGAGTAGTGAAATCAAAAGCGATCAAGAAATGATTTTATTACTGTCTAAAATGAATGCTGAAGAACGTTTAGCCGCATTCATCCATAACCTATCTAAACGCTATTCAGCTCGAGGTTTCTCAGCGAAAGAATTCCGTTTAACCATGACTCGCAGCGATATTGGTAATTACCTCGGCCTAACTGTTGAGACGATCAGTCGTTTACTCGGTCGTTTCCAAAAATTAGGTGTACTCTCTGTGCAAGGTAAATACATTACTATTAATGATATTAATGCTTTGATTGATTTAACAGGTGTACATAAAACCAAAATCCAGTTAGTGGAATAGATAAAAAGCGTGAGTTTTCACGCTTTTTTAGTATTTGAGACAAAAAACTTGTACAAAATCACTTTTTTTATAATAGGTTCTTGTCATCACTTAAAATCTTTTCTATCCTATTGATATCTCATATCTTGGAGGCTTTATGAAATTTAATAATATTCTTGTTGTACTTAACCCTGATAACGAAAAACAATATGCGCTCGCTCGTGCCGTTCGTCTTGTTAAAGAACAACAAAATGAAACAAAAGTAAAAATCACTACTCTGTTGAGTGTCTATGACCTATCTTATGAAATGTCTGCGCTTCTTTCCTCAGAAGAACGTAGTCAAATGCATAAAACAGCCATTGAACAACAACGTCAAGCCGTACAATTTTATTTAGATAAATATGCAGATCCAGAAATTGAGTTTGAATCTCACATTGTATGGAGCAGCAATGAAGCAGATGCAATTCGCGAAGAAGTTGAAAAGAATCAATACGACCTCGTTGTAAAATACACTAAAGATGAAGAAAGCTTCACTTCATTGATTTTCACACCAGTAGATTGGCAATTATTACGTAAATGTCCAATTCCAGTATTAATGGTGCGTGATGGTGACTGGAAACACCAACGCCGTATTTTAGTCGCAGTGAATGTTTCGGGTGAACAAGAATATCAAGATGAATTCAACCAAGAGTTAGTTTCAACAGGCATGAACTTAGCGGAAAACTTAAACCGTGGTAACGTGCATTTAGTCGCGGCCTACCCTGTTGCGCCAATTAATATGGCAATTGATTTACCTGAATTTAATACTTCAGGTTATGAAAATGGCATTCGTGGGCAACACCTCATCAATATGAAAGCCTTACGTCAAAAATTTGGTATTGATGAAGATCATACCCACGTACGCGAAGGTTTCCCTGAAGAAGTCATTCCTGAAGTGGCGAAAGAAATTGAAGCTGAATTAGTGATTTTAGGTACAGTGGGAAGAACGGGTTTATCTGCAGCGTTATTAGGTAATACAGCGGAACATGTGATTAGTAAATTAAGCTGCAACCTATTAGCTATTAAACCTTCTAAAAAATAAGCCAATTTAGCCTTTAATTTAAAATTAAGTGCGGTCAAAAAAAACAATCGTTTTAATGACCGCACTTTTTTGTTAAAAAAATGTGAAGTTTCTCACAAAATCAACTTTTTCTATTCGTCTCATTATTTCTTTTTCGCTATACTCATCCGCCCTATCGAAGACTTTCTATAAATTGATTTATTAATTAAAAAGGAAAGACAATGAAAAAAACATTAATTGCAGCACTACTTGGTTTCTCTGCGCTCGCGCAAGCTCATGAAGTTTGGGTTGCAACACCAGCACAAATTGCTTCCAATTCCGTTTTAAAAGCTGATTTAGCTTATGGTGACTACCCTTACGTTGAAAAAATTCCTGAAAAACGTCTCGCTATTTTTCCACCGATGGAACTCATCAATCAAGATGGTGAAATGCAAACCTTAGTACAAAAAGGTGAAAACTACCAATATCAATCAGAAAAACCGTTAAAAGACGGTTCATATTTGGTAACGGCTACTTATAAACCAACTTTCTGGTCACAAAATAATGAAGGTTGGAAAATGGATAACTTACAAGGCACACCAAATGCATTCTATTGCGAACAAACTCAAATGTTTGGTAAAGCCTTTACTGTGGTTGGTAAGAAACCATTGAATGCGGATATGGCGATGACACGTATCGGCTTACCACTTGAAATTGTACCTCTCAAAGATCCAAAAACAATTAAAGCGGGCGAAGCTTTCCCTCTTCAAATTTTCTATAAAGACAAACCACTTGCGGGCGAAACGATTATTGCTACGTCTGATACCTTTGTCGTGAAAGATATGGAGGCGGCAACTTCTCACCGTGAACCACAAGCATTTTCAGGTAAAACAGATAGTGAAGGTAAAGTTAACTTTATCCCATTAATTGAAGGTGTTTGGAAACTTAAAGTGATTCATAAAGAACCATTTGAAGATCAAAAGGTGTGTCAACAATCGGCAAATTACGCAACGTTAATTCTACCTGTTGGTAAAGCGCGTGCTAAACTGCCACCAAAACCAGAACATCATCACCATTAATCATAAAAAAGTGCGGTCAAATTTAACCGCACTTTTTTAATATGTTCTCAACGCTGGAGGTTGGTAATGTTCAATAAAGGTTTCAATTTCTTGAAGATCATTCGAGAATAAAATTTTCTCAAAATCACTTTGAGTAAAAAAGCCTTCTTTTACCATATGGCTAAAAAAGGACTTTAATGAATCGAAATACCCCTTTTCATTAAATAGAATACAAGGATTATTATTTTTCCCTATTCTAGCCCAAGAAATCACTTCAGCAATCTCTTCTAAAGTGCCTGGTCCGCCAGGCAAAGCAATATAAGCATCGCCAAGCTCAACCATTTTATTTTTTCGCTCAGACATGCTTTCAACAACCACGGTCTTAGTCAAATTAGGATGTGAAACTTCTCTGTCTTGTAAAAATTGAGGGATAATGCCAATTACTTTGCCTTGATGAGCGAGCACAGTATCTGCAACCACGCCCATTAATCCCAATTTTCCGCCACCATAAACTAAAGTATGTTGGCCATCTGCAATCCATTTTCCTAATTTTTCTGCGGCAGCCTGATAGGCAGAATCATTACCTAAACTCGCACCGCAATAAACCGTGACGTTCATCCTACTTTTTCCGTTCTACCCATTTTCCATCAATATAATCCACAATCCATTTTGTGGCTTTACCATTCTTTTCAGAGGTAACATATTGATGTTTTTCTTTACGGCTAAAGCGGATAATGGCTTCATTGCCCTCTGGGTCTTTTTGTGGCGCATCGGCTAAATAACGTAATTTTTCTGGTAAACGATCACGATAAAGCGCTAATTCAGCCACTTTTGCCGGTCGAGTTTCACGTGATTTCGGGAAGTTATGTGCTGACATGAACACGCCACTTGCCCCATCTCGTAATACAAAATACGCGTCAGATTTTTCACATTTCAATTCAGGGAAATGAACCGGCTCTTCTTTTGGCGGTGCAACCTCACCGTTTTTCAAAATCTTACGGGTGTTATCACAGTTGGTACAGCCCATATATTTACCAAAACGACCGAGTTTCAAGTGCATATCCGCACCACACTTGTCGCATTCTACAATCGGACCGTCATAGCCTTTAATTTTAAATTGGCCTTGTTCAACCAAATAACCATCACAATTTGGATTGTTACCACAAATATGCAATTTACGATGTGGGTCGATGATATAGCTATCCATCGCCGTGCCACATTTCGGACAACGTTTACGATCCATTAAGGCTTTGGTCTCAGAAGCCTCATCCAATACATTGAGTAATTCTGCTTCAGGAATGAGATTAATCGTCGTTTTACAACGCTCTTTTGGCGGTAAAGCATAGCCAGAACAACCTAAGAATACCCCAGTGCTTGCTGTACGAATCGCCATTTTACGGCTACAAGTCGGACAATCAATATCGGTGAGTACAAGACTATTCGGTTTCATTCCACCTTCTAGCTCATCTAATTCAGCCGTAGAAAGTTGAGTAGAAAAATCTTTGAAGAATTGATTTAACTCAGCCTTCCAATTTTTCTCACCGGATGCTATTTGGTCTAATACGTTTTCCATGTTGGCAGTGAAATCGTAGCTCATCAAATCAGTAAAAGATTGATTTAAGCGATCAGTAACGATTTCGCCCATTTTCTCGGCATAGAAACGGCGATTTTCAATGCGTACATAACCACGTTCTTGAATAGTCGAAATAATTGCCGCATAAGTCGAAGGACGACCAATACCGCGCTTCTCCAATTCTTTAACCAATGCTGCTTCAGTAAAACGAGCGGGCGGTTTGGTAAAGTGTTGGCTTGGTGAAACCGTTTTTAGTGCTAATGTTTCATTTAAACTCACAGCCGGTAAAATTTGATCTTCTGGATTCTTACCTACTTGTGGCAACACTTTTGTCCAACCATCAAAACGTAAAATACGGCCTTTGGCTTTCAATTCATAATCACCAGCCATTACGGTAACGGTTGTACTGTCATATTGTGCAGCCGGCATTTGACAGGCTACAAATTGACGCCAGATTAAATCATACAAGCGTACCGCATCTTTATCCATGCCACTTAAATGATCTGCGAGCGTTTTTACATCAGAAGGACGAATCGCTTCGTGCGCTTCTTGTGCGTTTTCTTTGCTCGAATAGAAATTCGGTTTAGCGGGCAAATAATCTTTGCCAAAATGACTTTCAATATAAGAGCGAGCCATATTTAATGCATCTTGGCTCAAGTTGGTAGAGTCAGTACGCATATAAGTAATGTAACCGGCTTCATATAAACGTTGTGCCAACATCATGGTTTTCTTCACCCCAAAACCTAAACGCGTACTTGCAGTTTGTTGTAAGGTTGAAGTAATAAATGGTGCTCTTGGTTTAGAACCTGTTGGTTTTGTTTCTAAATCTGTGACAACGTAATGCGATTTGTTTAAGAAATCGACCGCACTTTGGGCTTCTTTTTCATTTTTCGGCTCAAATTTCTTGCCTTTATATTGCACAACATCCAAACGTAAGTCTTCTTTCTTGCTCGTTTGGGTTAGCGCTTCAATTTCCCAAAACTCTTCTGGTTGGAATGCTTTGATTTCACGCTCACGCTCGACCACTAATTTCACGGCAACAGATTGCACACGTCCGGCAGATAGACCTCGCGCCACTTTTTTCCATAATAATGGCGACACCATAAAGCCTACCACGCGGTCTAAGAAACGACGGGTTTGCTGAGCATTAACCTGGTCCATATTAATGTGAGCTGGATGTTGGAATGCTTTTTCAATCGCTTTCTTCGTAATCTCATTAAATACAACGCGGCTAAAACGACTATCATCGCCACCGATGACTTCACGTAAATGCCACGCGATAGCCTCTCCTTCTCTATCCAAGTCGGTTGCGAGATAAATATGATCGGATTTTTTAGCAAGGGATTTTAATTCGGCTACCACTTTTTCTTTGCCTGGTAGAATTTGGTAATTGGCTTTCCAATCGTCATAGGGGTCAATCCCCATACGTTTCACTAAGGCTGCGCGGTCTTTTTCTGCTTTAATTTTATTTTTCTCTTCAGCACTTAATCCTTTAGTGGAAACGGGTTTAGCCTTCTCGCCAGTGCTACTCCCTGCAGTAGGCAAATCACAAATATGCCCTACGCTGGATTTCACCACATACTGGCTACCTAAATATTTATTGATGGTTTTCGCTTTGGCTGGCGACTCCACAATCACTAAAGATTTGCTCATTTGCTTACCTAAAATATAACTAGAATTCTGTAAAATTGGCGATATACTGCAAACTTACGCCGATAAAATCAAGCTTTTTTTCAAAAAGGATTTATAAATGGATAAACTCAATGCAATTTCGGTTTTCTGTAAAGTAATCGAAACGCAAAGTTTTACACAAGCCGCAAACCAACAGAATATTTCTGTAGCGATGGCGAGTAAACTAGTTTCACAATTAGAAGAACATTTAAAAACACGATTATTACAACGTACAACACGAAAAATTGTACCAACTGAAGCTGGTATGCTTTATTACCAACGTTGCCAAGCCATTTTATTAGATTTAAGCGAGGCTGATTCTAGCATTAGTAATATGGCGACGAGCTTACAAGGCAATTTATTAATCTCTGTGCCACGTGATTTTGGCTTACTTTATATTTCGCCTAACCTGCCTAAATTTATTGAACTTCATCCCAATTTACACGTAGAAATTGAATTTGAAGACAAACGTGTCGATCTTGTTGCTGAGGGCTATGACTTAGCATTACGGATTGGCTATATGCAAGATAGCTCACTTGTTGCGCGTAAAATTAGTAGCTCCCCTATGCATTTTGTTGCCTCTCCAAGTTATTTAGAAGCACGAGGCACACCACTTACACCTGACGATTTAGAATATCACCAAGGTTTACTTTATAAATCATCATTAAATCAAGTGCATTGGCAATCAACAAAAGCCAATCAAATTCAACGGTATAAAATTCAATCTAAAGTGGTTTCCAATAATGGTATGGCATTGTTAGAAATGACAAAAGCGGGATTAGGCATCAGTAATTCACCTAGCTTCTTTGTCAAAGATGCGCTTGCTTCAGGTGAATTAGTTGAAATTTTGTCTGAATATAAACAAAAACCTTTAGATATTTATGTGGTTTATCCAAATCGTCGTCATTTACCGGCAAAAGTTCGCGCATTTATTGAATTTCTCGCGAGTCTCGGTTTGTGTGAGAACAGTCAAATATAAAAAATAAGGGCGGATTTAACCGCCCTTTATTATTCAAATAATGTCCAAATCGGTTTTACCTCTTCAGGTAAAAATAAATTTTTTCCTAATTCAATCCATCCGCAAGGAAAATGAAAGTCTGACCCTAATGAGGCAGCTAAGTCATATTCATTGGCTAAGCGCGCAAGATATTGACGTTGATCCTTGGTCTGTCCACTATCTGCGACCTCCATGCCGTCTCCGCCCCATTGTTTAAAATCAACAATTAATCGACGAATCCATTTTCCTGTCATGTTATAGCGCATAGGATGGGCAATGACTGCGACACCACCTGCCGCATGAATCGTATCAATCGCCGTTGGAATATCAACCCATTCTGCTTTGACAAAACACGATTTGCCACCGCCTAAATAACGCTTAAAGGCTTGCCCATCATTTGAAACTTTGCCGATTTGTACCAAATAACGTGCATAATGCGCACGAGTCACTTCCCCATTAGCTAACGCTTTTGCGCCTTCATAGGCATTGGGAACGCCTGCTTTTTCTAATTTATGGCCAATTTCAACCGCTCTTTTTTCTCTCAATGATTTTTGTTCGGCTAAAAGTGCGGTCATTTTAGGATGCGTTTTATCAAAATTTAATCCAACAATATGGATACCACGACCTTCCCAATTCGTTGAAATTTCCACGCCATTAACTAACTCAATACCTAATTTATTTGCTTCAATTTTAGCTTCATCAATGCCCATTACTGTGTCGTGATCACACAAAGCAAGCACATTGACACCTTGTTCATGAGCACGTTGCACAAGCGCTGTAGGTGTTAAAACACCATCTGAAGCCGTACTATGGCAATGTAAATCATATTTTTTTGTCATTTATTTAATCGCTTTCACTAATTCTTTAACTAAGCTTGGGCCGTGGTAAATCAAACCCGAATAAACTTGTAACAATTCAGCACCTGCTTCAATCTTCTCTTGTGCATTTTGTACACCGTCAATACCACCACTCCCAATAATCGGGATTTTCCCTTTCAGTTCTTGATGCAATCTTCGAATAATTTCTGTGCTTTTATCCTGTAACGGCTTTCCACTTAAGCCGCCTTGTTGTTCCGCATTTTTCAAACCTGCGACGTTGTCACGTGAAATCGTCGTATTAGTCGCAATTACCCCATCCATTTGATGACGAAGTAAGGTATCTGCAATTTGAACGAGCTCGCTCTCGGATAAATCAGGTGCGATTTTTACTGCAATCGGTACATATTTGTTATATTGCTCAGCTAATACTTTTTGACGCTGTTTTATACTTTGCAATAAATCATCAAAGTAATCACCATACTGTAATTGGCGTAAATCCGGAGTGTTCGGTGATGAAATATTTACTGTAATATAATCTGCATAGTTATAAGCTTTGTTTAAGCAAAATAAGTAATCATCTTTACCCTTTTCAAGCGGTGTGACTTTATTTTTACCAATATTAATCCCCATTACGCCATCAAATTTTGCCTTTTTAACATTCTCAATCGCATAATCAATGCCATAATTATTGAATCCATTACGGTTAATAATCCCTTCCGCTTCCACTAAACGGAATTGACGAGGTTTCGCATTTCCCTCTTGCGCTAAAGGCGTAATCGTCCCCACTTCAATAAAACCAAATCCCATCGCACCAAATCCATCAATGGCCTCGGCATTTTTATCAGCCCCTGCCGCTAATCCAATAGGATTTTTAAAGGTAATGCCCATCACTTGCTTAGGTGTACCTTGTGGACAAGCTAAAAGCTGCTTTAATAAAAATTGAAAAGGTGATTTACCCGCTAAATGCAGTGATTTAATCACTAAATCATGGGCGATTTCAGGATCAAGGGAAAAGATGGCTTTACGGATCAAAGAATACATACTCGTTTATCTCTCAGGATAGTTCACTGTAAATGGAAAGTGCGGTTGATTTTACCGCACTTTTGTTGAAAAGTTGTGTTGCATTTTAAAATGAAAGCAAAGTATATGCAACGAAAGGTACTTAGATAACTCTACTTGCGAATGTAAAGCTCCTTGGTATAAACATAATCCTGTGGATTATGCATTGGGAATCCACCTACTGCTGGATTAATTACTTTGATCAACGGTGAATAGAATATTGGGATTAGAGGCGCCTCTTCCGCAATAATCAGCTCTGCTTGACGATATAATTCAGCACGCGTCTTATTATTTAAAGTACTTTGTGCTTCTTTCATGATTTGATCAAATTTCTCATTCTTCCACAGCCCCACATTTTCGGGAGATGTTGAAACTAATGAATTAAGAAATGCTGATGGCTCATTATATTCCGCATCAATTGACATACGAGACAATTGGAAATTTCCCATATTGCGTTCGCCTAAATAGGTTTTCCATTCCATCGTACGTAATTTCACATCTGCACCTAATTGTTTTTTCCATTCTGAAGCTAACGCTAACGCAACTTTTTCATGTGTCGCATATTTGTTATAAAAAATCTCAAACTGGAGCGGATGTTTTTCGTTATATCCAGCATCATTTAATAATTTTTTAGCTTGTTTAACTCTATCTGTTAACGGTTGATTTAATTCAGCAATGTTCGGTGCAGTAAAACCATCAACGTCTGGAGGTGTCAATGTCGCTGCAGGTTTACGCAACCCAATAATATGTTCAGCTATTAATGGTCGGTCTAACGTAAGATATAGCGCTTTGCGAACCTTTTCGTTATCAAATGGTGGTTTCGCCACATTGAACGTGTAGAATTCAGTCGTTAGTCTCGGGACCACAATTAGCGCATTCGGTGTATTTTTCTGAATATGCGGAATTTGCTCCACTGGTATCCAGGTTAAATCCAATTCTTTAGCTTGGTAACGTTGATAGGCTGAAGACAAACTTTCTTGAAATAGATATTCTGAAGTATTAATGCGCGTATTTTTATTATTCCAATAGACTAGGTTACGTTCTGCTGTAATTTTCTCGTTAATTGTCCATTGTTTTAATTTATAAGCACCATTACTCACAATATTTTGAGGAGTTACCCATTTATCGCCAAATTGCGCTAATTTATGATGGGGAACAGGAAATGTTGTAGGATATGCGAGTAGCTGTAAGAAGTAAGGTGTGGTTTGGGTTAGTTTGATTTCAAGTTGTTTATCATTAATCGCCTTAATACCCAACGCACTTATAGGCTGTTTACCTTGCATCACATCTTCTGCATTTAAAATATGTGCTTTAGACAAATAACTGGCATTTGGACTACCAAACTTAGGATCAACTGCTCGTTGCCAACCTAGCACGAAATCTTGAGCCGTTACCGGTGTACCATCTGACCATTTTGCATCACGTAATGAAAAAGTATAAATCTTACCATCGTCAGATACTGTCCATTTCTCTGCCTGTGCAGGCTGTACTTGTCCATTTTCATCTAACCAAATTAATCCTTCAAATAAATCAATCACAATTTGTGCAGCTGTATTTTCTTGAACTAATTGAGGATCAAGTGAGCCGGGATCACTATGTGTATTTTGACGAAAAACCTGAGTTTCAGAAAGTGGTGTACCAGCAGGCACAGTGGCTGAAAATACTGTTGTTGAAAAAATGCCAAGCATCATACTGACCAGCACTGATGTTTTGTATGTTTTCATATAAAATCCTTATTAACTAATATGGCGAAATGCCATTAATCATTCTATCAAAGGCAATAAAAGAAAAGATTGATATAGTTAACAAATTTGAAAAAAATACGGAATGTCTTAGACATCCCGTATTGAATTTATGAAGTATCTGTTCAGAGATTATTGCAAGGCTTTTTCAATCTTCTCAAATAAATCTTTTGAGAGATCTTCAACTGCACTTAATCGTTCTAAAGCACGTTTCATTAACGTTTGACGTTGTGCATCAAAACGTGAGAAACGAATTAATGGCTCTATTAAACGTGCGGCCACTTGTGGATTTGTTTCATTTAAACGAATTAAAACATCTGTTAAGAAACGATAGCCTGAACCACTAATATGATGGAAAGCTTTTAAGTTGTGATTTGCAAAGCTACCCACTAATGAACGTAAACGGTTTGGATTGTTGAAGTTAAAGCTTGGGTGATCCATTAATGCTTGTACAATTTCCAATACGTTTTCATCAGGACGAGTTGCTTGTAAAGCAAACCATTTATCCATGACTAAGCCATCATGTTGCCATTTTTGTTCGAAATCCGCTAACAAGGTATCACGACAAGGTAATGCCGCTTTGGTTGCCATATTTAATGCAGCCAACGTATCTGTCATATTATTGGCATTATTGTAATGTTTTTGAACTACATTGTTGCCTAGATTGGTGTAAGCTAAATAACTTAAACAAAGATTACGCATGGCTCGTAAGGCAATATCTTCTTTCGTCACTCGATAATCTTCAAGACGAATATGGGTGTAAATACGCAATAAATCCTCTTTCAAGTATTCTGCAATTTGCACCAACATAAATTCTCTTGCGGCTGCAATGCCATCTGGATCAATCGTTTTAAAGCTTTCTGCAAACTCAATGTCTTTTGGCAAGGTTAGAATTAATGTGGCTAATTCAATATCTTGTTCATAATTTTCCAATACATGCGCAAGTGCAGTCAAAACATCAGGTGAAATTTCAAAGGCTTCACCTTGTTGGAAATGAGCCACATTACGACGTAATTCTTGAGTAAACAGCATTTGTGCTGCATCCCAACGAGCAAATTGGTTATCAGCGAATTTAAGTAAACCTAATAACTGCTCTGTAGTGTAATCATAATCGAGTTTCACCGGTGCAGAGAAATCACATAATAATGCAGGAATTGGGCGACCATAAATACCGTGGAACTCAAACACTTGGTCTTTTTCTGTCACATTTAGCACATCGCTTAGCAACTCACCGTTATGCTGTAACATTTGTTTAGTGCCTCTGGCATCATAAAGCGCAATTTTCAATGGAATATGTAAGTTTACTTTTTCCATTTGGTCCGCTGTTGGCGGCGTAGATTGTGAAACCGTTAAACGATAAGTATGAGTTTGTTCGTCATAGGCATCGCTAATCAATAATTCTGGCGTACCTGATTGGCTATACCAACGACGGAATTGTGCTAAATCAACATCATTCGCACGTTCCATTGCAGAAACAAAGTCTTCACAGGTTGCCGCTTTACCATCGTTTTCAGCAATATAGAGTTGCATCCCTTTTTGGAAACCTTGTTCGCCTAATAATGTGTGCAGCATACGAATCACTTCTGCCCCTTTTTCATATACGGTCACGGTATAGAAGTTATTCATTTCAATGACTTTTTCAGGGCGAATTGGGTGTGACATTGGGCTTGCATCTTCGGCAAATTGTACCGTACGTAAGAATTTCACGTTATTAATGCGATTAACGGCACGAGAGCCCGTATCAGATGAAAATTCTTGATCACGGAAAACTGTTAAACCTTCTTTCAAACTTAATTGAAACCAATCACGGCAAGTCACACGGTTTCCTGTCCAGTTATGGAAGTATTCGTGCGCAATCACGCTTTCAATGGCGAGGTAATCATCATCGGTTGCCGTTTGTGGATTGGCCAACACAAATTTAGAGTTAAAGATATTCAACCCTTTATTTTCCATGGCGCCCATATTGAAGAAGTCCACAGCAACAATCATGTAAATATCTAAGTCGTACTCTAAATTGAAACGCTCTTCATCCCATTTCATCGCTTTTTTCAGACTTTCCATTGCCCAAGAAGCACGATCAAGATTGCCTCGGTCAACATAAAGCTCTAAAGCTACTTCACGACCACTTTTTGTGGTAAAGGTATCTTGTAATAAATCAAAATCACCTGCTACTAAAGCGAATAAATAGCTTGGTTTCGGGAATGGGTCATTCCATTCAACCCAATGACGACCATCCTCTAACTCGCCACTTGCAATGCGGTTACCATTAGAAAGCAAGTAAGGATATTTAGTTTTATCTGCGGTAATTTTGGTTGTATAGCGAGCTAATACATCAGGACGATCAAGCATATAGGTAATTTGACGGAAACCTTCTGCTTCGCATTGAGTACAAATGCCTTCACCTGATTGATAAAGCCCTTGTAAAGAGGTGTTTTGTGCAGGCTCTAAATTCGTCACAATTTCAAGTTCAAAATTGGCCGCACTTTGATTGGTTAAATCTAACGTTAAACTTTCGTGGTCTTGATGATAATGTTTAAAATCTTCGCCATTAAATTTGATGGAAGCAAATTGGAAACCATGACCATCTAATCGTAGGTGTGTTGCTTCGTCGTTTAAACGTTGGAAGGTTGTTTTTGCAGTGACAACGGTATGGTTAGGATCTAATTGAAAATCAAGGAAAATATCCGTAACTGTAAAATCAGGTTGTTTGTAATCTTTTCTATATTTCGCTTTAGCTAACATAATCTGCTCTATTTCTAAAAAAAAACTCCTATTAGGATAAAATTTTATGACAAAACTTGCAATGTAATTTTCAGTCTTTACCGCATAGCAAACGATTGCTTAAAAGTTGGCAAATATGCTATTCTACGCATCGTTTTTTATCAGATAATTTTTTTAAAATATGTCAAATACCGCACAAATTGCTATTGTTATGGGCTCAAAAAGCGATTGGGCAACCATGCAAGAAGCCACTCAAATTTTAGATGAACTCAATGTGGCATATCATGTTGAAGTCGTTTCCGCACATCGAACCCCCGACAAACTGTTTGAATTTGCTGAAAATGCACAAAAAAATGGTTACAAAGTGATTATTGCAGGTGCAGGTGGTGCAGCACACCTACCCGGTATGATTGCGGCCAAAACGCTTGTGCCTGTACTTGGGGTGCCTGTTAAAAGCTCTATGTTAAGCGGTGTTGATAGTCTCTATTCTATCGTACAAATGCCTAAAGGTATTCCTGTTGGTACTTTAGCAATTGGCCCTGCTGGTGCAGCGAATGCAGCATTACTCGCCGCACAAATTCTTGCTGGTTGGGATGATGCGTTATTTGCTCGCCTACAAGCATTCCGCGAAAATCAAACTAATGTGGTATTGGATAATCCTGATCCACGTAAATAAAACACCTTTCATTTTGACCGCACTTTTTAAAGTGCGGTTGTTTTTTTAGTTAGATTTAATGAGAAAATTTATGCAAAACTCTACCCTATATCCTACCGTTTATGTGCTTGGTAACGGTCAACTCGGCAGAATGTTACGTTATGCAGGTGCCCCATTAGATATTCATGTTCAACCACTTGAGTTTAATGCGCCCGTATTTGATTTACCTAAAGATGCCATCATTACCGCAGAAATTGAACGTTGGGAAAAAACACCTTTAACTGAATTATTAGGTCATCATAAAAATTTCGTTAATCAGAATGTTTTTGGCTTATTAGCTGATCGCCTTACCCAAAAATCTTTACTGGATGAACTCAAGCTCTCTACCTCGCCATGGTGTTTATTAAAAGATAAAACTCAATGGACTGAAGTATTTAAAAACGTGGGCGAAAAAGTCGTGGTAAAACGTCGCACAGGTGGTTATGACGGTCGTGGTCAATGGATTATCACTGAAAATAATCAAAGTGATATCACAGACGATTTATTCGGTGAAGTTATCGCAGAAAAATTCATTCCTTTTGATTATGAAGTCTCTATTGTAGGTGCAAGATTTAAAAATGGTGAAAAACGTTTCTATCCTGTGACACATAACCTACAGCAAAATGGCATTTTACGTTACAGTGTGACAGATATTTACTTCCCTCAACAACAAAGCCAACAAACTCAGGCTGAATCTATGCTTGGAAAAATCATGGACAAGCTTGAATATGTGGGAGTAATGGCGATGGAATGCTTTGTTGTGGGGAATAAATTATTAATTAATGAACTTGCCCCTCGTGTGCATAACAGTGGACATTGGACGCAACTCGGCTGTGCCATTAGTCAATTTGAATTGCATCTACGTGCTTTATTAGATTTACCTACACCATCATTACAGCCCATTGCACCAAGTGTCATGGTCAACTTGATTGGTACAAAACATAATCCACAATGGTTGAACACGCCTTTCTCTCAATTACATTGGTATGGTAAGGAAGTTCGTCCAGGTAGAAAATTAGGTCATATTAATATTACGCATCCTGATAAAACAATCATTATCCAACAGCTTGAAAAACTTCGTCACGAACTCCCTGAAGACTATCAATCTGGTTTAAATTGGGCGATTGAGAAATTAAAATAATCGAAAAAATAACCGCACTTTTTGATGAATATCTAAAAACATCAAAGTGCGGTTGATTTTTATTAGGTTCTTCTTGATAAAATCCATCGACTGAAGTATAAAATTACTCATCTCACAACACATACATAAGGAAAAGCTATGTTTGAACATATCAAAGCGGCTCCGGCCGATCCTATCTTAGGCTTAGGCGAAGCATTCAAATCTGAAACCCGTGAAAATAAAATTAATTTAGGTATTGGCGTTTATAAAGATGCACAAGGTACAACACCGATTATGCGTGCGGTAAAAGAAGCCGAAAAACGCTTATTTGATAACGAAAAAACGAAAAACTATCTAACTATCGATGGTATTGCAGATTATAACGAACGCACAAAAGAACTCCTTTTCGGTAAAGATTCAGAAGTCATTAAAGCGAATCGTGCAAGAACGGTACAAAGCTTAGGCGGCACAGGTGCATTACGTATTGCTGCGGAGTTCATCAAACGTCAAACCAAAGCACAAAATGTTTGGATTAGTACGCCAACATGGCCAAACCACAATGCCATTTTCAATGCGGTAGGCATGACAATTCGTGAATATCGTTATTATGATGCTGAACGCAAAGCCCTTGACTGGGAACATTTACTTGAAGATTTAAGCCAAGCAAGCGAAGGCGATGTAGTACTTTTACACGGTTGCTGCCATAATCCAACTGGTATTGACCCAACTCCTGAACAATGGCAAGAATTAGCCGCACTTTCAGCAAAAAATGGCTGGTTACCACTCTTTGACTTTGCTTATCAAGGTTTAGCAAATGGCTTAGACCAAGATGCTTACGGTTTACGTGCTTTTGCGACAAATCATAAAGAATTATTAGTGGCGAGTTCATTCTCTAAAAACTTTGGTTTATACAATGAGCGTGTCGGTGCCTTTACCCTTGTGGCAGAAAATGCAGAAATTGCTTCAACTGCATTAACACAGGTGAAATCAATTATTCGTACACTCTACTCTAACCCTGCATCTCACGGTGGTGCAACAGTAGCAACGGTGTTAAATGACCCGCAACTTCGTCAAGAATGGGAAAATGAATTAACTGAAATGCGTGAACGTATCAAAAAAATGCGTCATTTATTCGTTCAGTTATTAAAAGAATATGGTGCGGAACAAGATTTCAGCTTTATCATGGAACAAAACGGTATGTTCTCTTTCAGCGGCTTATCACCTGAACAAGTTGACCGCTTAAAAGAAGAATTTGCGATTTACGCTGTTCGTTCTGGTCGTATCAACGTAGCAGGTATCACTGAAGACAATATTCGTTATTTATGTGAAAGCATCGTTAAAGTGCTTTAATCAATAAAAATAAAAAGTGCGGTTAAATTTGACCGCACTTTTTTTCATCTCAACATACCAAAAGAAAAGGCAGATTTTACTCTGCCTTTTTATCAAACAATTACCATTGGTAACCGATGCTTCCGCCCCAGTTTACATCACTGCGGGAATTGATACTTGCACCAACTTTAATCGAAACTTTGTTATTATCAGAATTTCGACCATAACCAACAGCTAATGCATTTTCATTGCGATAACCACCAACACCAACAGAAACTAAGCTTTTACCTGCTTCATTTGGACGTTGTAAGAAAGAAATCGCTGTCGCACCTGCGATACCTGCACGTAAACGACGATCAACGTGATCAATTTTATTGTCTAAACGATTGATGTTGTTATTAATGTTTTTCACTGCATTATCAACATAACGTTTATTTACTGCATCAGTTGGGTCTTTAGGATCAGCCACATTCACAATACGATTATTGTGAACATCCAAGCCACCGTGTGCATGGACTGTACCACCAACGTTGATATCACCGGTTGTTGTGACATTTGTAAATGTTGGCGTATCAGATACCGCAACACTTAACACTTTGCCTTTTTTGTGGGTTAATTTAATGTTTTTACCCGCATCAAGTGTTAACTTATCCATTTTTGTTGCTGTAGATTGAACCGTTTCTTCTGTTACTTCATTTACAACAGTACCTTCAGATGCACTTGCAGTCACGTTAAATCCACGACCCGCCGCATTTTTAATTTCATCTTTAGTTTTTTGTGAAAGATCCACTTTATAGTTGGTTACTGTAGTTACAGTTACACCGTCTTTTCCAGTAACTTTGGTTGGTTCGCCCACTGTTACAGTAATTGCATCTGAGCCTGCTTCAACTGATGCTGAAGTGTCTTTTGCATTCACTTTAATTTCTGCTGCATTCTCACCATCTTTTACAACAACTTCAGTATTTTCACCATTCACAAAATTTACTTTGCCATGGGTATTAATACGTGATGTTTCAGTACCATTATTTTGAATGTTAAAGCCTGCATTGTAATAAGCTTGATATAACTGACTACCATTTACAGCATCATTTGAGGTAGCAGTAATTCGACCTGCTCCCACATTTTGGATTTGGCGAACAAGTTTTCCATCACCGACAGAAACTGCACCTGTTTGAGTTGAGGAAGTGCCATTATAGTTAATGGTTGTATTTGTAGCAGTATCATCAAAAGAAGATAAAGTCTTCGCTGTATTATCAAAAATATTCGCCACACTGGATGAATAAGAACCTAATGTCACGGAGTTCTCATGAGTGCCTTTTGCTTGTGTACCAATCACAACAGCACTAACTGCGGAGGAATTACTTGATTCCCCCATAGCGATAGCATTAATAGCTGAAGACTGGCTATCTTTACCAATAGCAATTGAATTATCTGATGACGCACTCGCATTAGAGCCAGATGCCAATGCATCACTACCGGAGGCCCTTGCTTTAGCACCTAAAGCCATTGAGCTTCCGCCACTAGCCTCTGCGCCATTACCTAATGCTGAAGCCTGAATAGCACTTGCTTTCGCATCGTTACCTACGGCAGTCGAAACAATTGCACTTGCATTTGCTAAAGTACCTAAAGCTGTGGCACTTTGAGCGCCAGCATAAGAACGACGCCCTAATGCAGTTGATTCTCGCCCCTCGGTTACTGCTGCTGAGCCCACTGCAATAGAATTATCTGCTCTAGCCGATGCTCCTACACCTAATGCAGTCGCTCCCCATGATGAAGCTGATGCGCTATCCCCAAAAGCAGAAGCACTTTGCGCAATAGCCTTCGTGGCTCGACCTATAGCTGTCGCAGTTGAGCCTGTTGCATTTGCATTTGCACCAAAAGCTGAAGATCCTTCTCCATCAGCATAAGATGCTACACCAACTGCAGTTTGACTATTTCCCCCTGCTTTCTCATTAGAGGTTTTTGCCATCAAACCGATAGCAACCGAGTTTGAACCTGTGCCACTTGATGCGCGATCACCAAGAGTGACACCATATCCAGATTGACTTGTTGCATTATTTCCTAATGTTATTGACCAACGTGCTTTGTTTGTCACGTTATTACCAATTACTATGCTCTCTGTTGCTTCTGATTTTGCTTTTTTGCCTAAAACGACAGAATCTCCTGTTGTACCAACTCCGGCTACAGCACTCACATCAGTTCCACCAACAATATTTCCATCATTATTTAATACTACATTGGTTTCAGCCATCGCGCTTGTACTTGCACCAGCTAAAACTGCTGTACCAATGATTACAGTTAATGTTTTACGTTTGTCTGTTTGAGATGATTTTCCAACAGATTTGCTTAGTTCTGAAACAGCAATCCAGCATTGACTTACAGTGTTCCAGATAATTTTAAAAACATGATTCATAATTGATTTCCTATTATATGGTTATAAATATTCAAGTACGAAAAACCTTGATTAAGACCATATAAGTATAATACAAATTTCACTTCAAAAAATATTAAATTTACATTACTTTACATATCTTTATAT
>PPYF01098890.1_pt1 | contig 67925 bp, 89 predicted proteins | sample 1559871 | NCBI WGS metagenome assembly PPYF01 (sample SAMN08240021, study PRJNA423297) | Human gut metagenome, whole genome shotgun sequencing project. | reverse complement strand
CTGTAAACTGATACCACCAGCGCTGGCCGTCTGCGGCCGGCTGGAAGCCCTGGGTGTATGTCACTGGGACCGGGGTATAATTGATGTCGCAGAGCTTGAGGACCTTCTGCCAGGGTGTGACCGCCACTCTGGACTTGATGGTCCCGTAATTGATGCCCTTGGCCTCGATGCACCATCCATCCCCGATGTATACCCCGATGTGTCCCGGCTTCCAAAGCGCCCAACCAACCATGGACTCGTCCAGATGGTCAACGCCTATCCGCTCCACGGCCGTGTCATGGTAGTTGTAGCTGCCGCGGATGCGCCCGGTATACCAGCTGATGAGGCCGGAGCAGTCCGTACAACGCTGGCCTATGTACTTGGCCGCCTTGGCCTTGTAAGTAGATGTGTATGTGCCTGGGTTCTCCCGGGCCAACCTGTCCAGTATGGCCTGGGTAAGGACCTCGCCTTTGGCGCCGTAGACGTAAGGCGTGCCAAGCTTGTCCTTGCAATGCTGAATTAATCCTGCTGCTGTTTTACTCATAGTGTTTTCCTCCAATTAAAAAATAAGGCCCGGGACCACTCCCAGGCCATGAAAAGTTGTGACGTCACAAGTTGCGATATCGCAACTGCCACTTAACCCCGTGACCGGGAGATATACGGACCACCTTCTCTCAGGCATCCATTTTTGTCTTATCCTCCACTTGACCCTTAATCATCTTGGCCAGCGGCATTAAAAACGGTGGCATGGCCACACCGATATCCAGCAGATTCTCCAGGATAGAAATAATCTCATTACATATTAGCCACACGGCCACGATGGTAGCAACCACGAAGGGCAGTTTAATAGACAGTCCTACATACTGGCTGGCGTAATTAATCAGCACGTCCATAGCCCATCCTAAACCCACCAATATCCACATACCTATCTTCTTGACGATGCCCCACAGTCCCTTGTCACTGGTCACCAGCTCATTGCGCCGTTTTGATGCCAGGATGCCGGTTATGTAGTCTGTGAAATTCAATCCGGCCAGTATCAACACTGGAACTGCCAGAATTCCCAGCCACCCAAAAATCATGCTAAATGCTGCAACAAACGCTGCTTTCACCTTATCCATCTTCATATACCTCACCTACTCTGTAATTAGTTCTTCACATTCCAGGTCAACCAGTACCTGGCGCACCTGGTCCTTAATTTTATCCGGGACTTGCCCGAATGTTTTCCTCCCCTTTACAATCAGGGTCGCATAAATGACTGCCATGGTGTCTGCCTCCTTTCTCAATAATAAAAAGAGCAGCAGTCTAAGCATTAAGTACCGCCTCGACTTCCGCCCTTAATTTCTCTGGGACCTGTTCAATCGTTTTCCTGCCCTTGCGGATAAGGTCCGCATACACAGTTGCCATATAGCTTGCCATACCTTACACCTCCATTCCTTCATAAATTTCTGTCAGCGCCAGCTGGGCGTTGGTTATCTCTTCGGCCAGCGCCAGATTGGCCTCATACTGCTCAGTAAGCGCCAACTGTGCTTCTGTGAGCTGGTCACCCAGGACGTTCGTCTGCTTCTGTAGCTTCCCGATGTCTGACTCGGGCGGGTATACAAATATCGGCTGTGGGTTACTGGTGTCAGTCACGTCAATATAATCCAGCTGAGCTCCATCCGGGATATCCACCCACATGCACTGCAACCCCTGTGGTAAAGCTTCCTCTCCATAAATAATTGACCATATACGGCCTGTACTGTCGTATATCACTAATGCTCTCATAATTTTATCCCTCCTTATAATGGCCTTGCTAAGATGATTCGGTGGATAGAAGCGTCATATGTAGGGAAATAGCCGCTTATACCGATAAATACTACGGGCTGCCTTGTGATGCCAAATATGTCTAAAGCCACTTCTCTGACATTGGAACCTACCGAATAACTATTGCTAGTTGAAGCTTCCCATCTACCGTAATCAGCTCCCTGTTCAACTACTCCGACAGTTAACGATACGTCAGACGAATATCTAACATATAATCTTCCATAACTACTGAATGATACAGGTGAACTGAATACTACACCTTTCCTAGCATTCTGACTAGCGTTTGCTTTGAAAGATATAGTGTTTCCAACATTCACGTAATCTGTATATAAACCATTGTAATTGATTCCGGAAGTATTCCCATCTAAAAATATGTTATAGTACAGATCCAACCACCCCTCGAATGTGCCTGCACGTCCAAAGATGGTCACTCCTCTTTTTATATTCCAGGGCTGTAAATTTCCATCACCCACGATTGTCTGGTTTCCGGTCAGATACTGGTTGGCGGCTATTACCTGGTCATAGTTCTGCCCGTAGTAGGTTGCAGCTCCTTTTTCAGCCATAGTTCCTGTCAACGGATTTCCGTCTCTATCAACAATCACTTTTCCCTTGCGTACATCCGACGCGGCCGCTGTTATTACATCCAGGTCAGCTCCTCCACTACTGTGTATAATTGCTTTCAATCCCTATTCCTCCTCTGCTGAGCAACCCCTTAACCATACAGCAAATTCCGTGGCCGGTTTCTTGCTGTAGGAGGTTACCGTCAATATGCCATCTGTATTACACTCTGCATCATCAATCATGTTCAGGTATTTTCTTCGCATTTTTATTTTTTCTGCCTTCTGCGCCACCGTAAGTTCGCTGTCGCTCTTTATCAGCCCCGCATACAGCTCAATCGCATCTGTTGTCTTGAGATGTTGCACTTTTATGTCTGCTGTGTATGGCGCAGCGGACTGCGTGAATACAGGAATGGTAATTAGTTTGTCATTCCTCAGGGCATTCACTGCCCTATTCGTAGCGTTAATGTCATTCGGACCAAATATGTCACCCTCCTGGCTGTACGCAGTTACATCCAGAATTTCCGATTTTCCTTCCCCGTCCTGACTTATCTGGTATTTTCGATTTCCTTCAAACACGTCAGACTTGTAATCTGTCTTTAACATCCTTACCTCCTGTTCCCTATTGCTCTCATGCCAAGCTTGAATGTCAAGCGATGCTGACCACTCACCATGCTGTTATACATATCCCCCAAGTCCTTAAGTATCTGCTCAATGTTATTTGCCTGATAGATGCTGCTGTATGTGATTTTTACTGGGGTAGCCGGGGTACAGCCCTTGGTATAATAAGCCGCACGAAGCTTTTTGATATTGCCCAGTAGCCGCGTCATCTCTGTGTCCGTCCGGAAGTCCTCTATGTTCCATACCTTCGTCTGTATAGTCACTCCCAGACGGCCCGCAAGCAGCTCACAGGCCCCCTCTACCCGGTTAAGGTCCGTATAGGCTATATACGCCTTGTCCGTATCATTGACCAGGTCATCCGCCGTCCTGTCCGTTATCAACGTGTCTAATACAGTACTCATTTCACTGTCACCTCCGCCGTTATTTTCCGCCGACTAAATCTAAAATCCAGCTTTGTGATATTTCCTGTCATAGTCCCTTTAAATCCAGTTGCCACGTTCACACGGTTCCCCAGTTCCTGGTCGTTGATGGCGGCCCGGAAGCTGATGCTCTCATTGCTGCTGTAATACTGGTAAACCCTGTCAAGTACCACCTGGGCATTTTGGGATGTTACCAGCGTGGCATCCTTGACTTCGGCAATGTTCTTATTCTGGGTGACTTTCGGGTTTTCTTTCAGGATACTAATCGTACTATGGTTATATTTAAGCCCGGTCAGAACCACCTCGTTACCTGCTCCGGTTATGTATGCATAATTGTCCCCATGGTCGCCCAACGTCCCCCCGGTTATGGACAGGCTGTGGTAAGGCTCGGAAAACTCTATCTTGGTTGTCCCAGTCAGGATGCCCTTGTACAGCTGCGCCGATTCCACTCCCCGGTCATAGCTGTGTGCATACAACCGGATACCGGTTATGATGTCACTGTGTTCCACCGACAGGCCCAGCCGGATGTCACTGGCCGTGAACTCACCGGTGACCTCGGTCTGTTGTGGATATATGTACAGCTGCCGGTCGTAACTGGTATCCACCAGGGCACCAATGGCAAAAGCCAGCTGCTGCAGGGCCACACGTTTCGTACATATTGGCAGGTACCCGCTTACCCTCGTACCTGCATAGGCATCATCCAAAAAATATGTGATACCCTCCCCGCCCATGATGCTGGCCAGGATGTCGGATACCAGGACATCGCTGTACACACCACCCATGAACTGGTTATTGTCCAGAATTCCCACAGCATCCTGTGTCTCCACGGAATACCGCTTTGCCCCCAGCTGCTTCCCATCTTTCAGATAAAAAACCCCCAGGATTGCCTCGTCAAAATACAGCGTCTGCTTCTGTCGTTTTTGAAACTCAAACGCATATTCTGACTTGCTGTGGATGGTGTAGTCCATGGTATTGATGCTTACCTCTTCGGATATCGGATTCAGCTCCATCAGGCAGCTGATATCGTCAATCTCATCATCCTTGAGCACACGGATGAGTCCCCAGGTTATCCCGGTCAGGAATACGTTTCGGTATGGCTTGCTGGTCTCCTGGAAGGTGATGACCACCTTGTTGTAATAATCCACGATTCCATAGCAGAAATAGCTGCCAGCATCCGGATGGTAAATCCGGTCAGCCAGCAGGGTATCATCCCGGTACCATCTGATGTTGACCTTGCTGCAGTAATCCCCTGAATAATCGTTGAACTTAAGGGTTATCCCCACGCTGGAATGGTTCTGCGTGAATGAGAACGTGATGGCAGGCGGAACCGCGAACACCCCGTCGGCACCCGATATGCTGTCACTTACGTATCCCATGTCATCCAGGTTATCCGGCGCATTGGGATAGCTACCATCCATCCTGGCGTACCTGGGCAGGCACATGGCATAATCCGGGAACTCCACTCCGGCCCTCAAGTCCTGCAGGTCAACGTAGTAATCCTTATCATCGGACGATGCCATGCTGTCTTCTGCGGCCCCCAGGGCAATGTCATCGTAGACAATCTTGAGTCCACCTGCATCCGCCATCCTCTGGTTCTTCAACACGGACAGCCACAGATAACGGTATGGACGGTTGGTCTCAAGGTACGTGATGACCAGCTGATTAAACAGCGGCACCTTGGCCCGGCAGAAGTACTCCACCCCATCCGGTTCAAACTCCTGCTCCTGGACCAGTTCCGCATCCTTATACCAGGCAATCCTCAAATGACGGGCATAGTCCCCGGACACCCTGTTAAAAACCATGGATATGCCATTGCTGGTCTTAAGCCGGTCATACGTGACCGTAATTGCCGGAGGGGCCGAGAACACACCGGCCGGGCCGCTCAGCGCCGTACTGATATAGCCGTTCTGGCTGTTTGGGATTGTATCCGGAGTATTGGCATAGGTCCCATCCAACCTTGCATACCGCGGCAGGCAGTAGGCGTATGGCGGCATGTCCTGCTCAAAACTGATCAGGTCGTCCACGGATGAGTATGGCTGCTGTCCGTTGGTCTCCACCCTCACATCCCATTTCATTGGTTATCGCCTCCTCTGTGGCTCCATGGCCGTAAAATTCAGGGACAGGCCATCCATGCCCCAGATGTTCCTGCCATTTCTTATCCGCAGCTTATCCTTCCCCTGGCTGACATAAGCCTGGAAGGTCAATGTCTCCTGCCCATACGGGAAGGTCATTTCATGGCTCGCGTAGTTTGGGTCGGATATGATGTTGTAAAACGCATCATAGGATGCCAGGTCATCCATCCTTGGGTAGATTTTCATTGTGTAGTTGTAGAAAGTCCCTATGATGTCCCGGTCCATGGAGTAATCCAGAGTTCGCCCGGACTGCTCCGTATCCGTGACCGCAAAGCTGCGCTCCAGTGAGTCCTTCTCCACTTCCACGTTGTAAGCCTTGCCGTCCATTAAAAATACATTATCCATATCAACTTCCTCCTACAATTACCAGGCTTACGCCTTTACGCGCGGCCTCCTTGTCCAGTTCCGGTTTCAATACCCTGGCCAGTGCAGCCAGGTTCCCAGTCAAGTTCAAGACAATCTGTATCGGCCGGTTCCCTTCCGCCTGCAGACGGCTTATCATCTCGTCCATTTTAGCCACCAGATAGCCCAGCGTTTCTTCCTGGCCGTATCCTGCCGTGTTCCTCATGCTTGTGGACATCTCACCTGCCCTTGGCGGCACAACGGTTCCGCTGGCCATTCTGGGCAGATAGGATGCTGCGTTCGGGATGTTGATACCGATAGGCAGCTTCACCTCCACACCGTCAAACACATCCAGGACGCCATCCAGCCATTTCTGCACCGTATTCCTGGATGATGCTGCCATAGCGCTGATACCATCGTTAAATCCACGCACCACATACTCTGCAATGCCGTAAAACTCCTTGGACGGTGAGTTGATGTCAAACTCTTCCTCGGCCTCTTCCATGGCCTCACGTGCCCACTTTTTAATGGCAGCCTTTGCCATGTATGCAAAATCAGAGATACCGTTTGCAAAACCTTCGTTGATGCGTTTGGCCATGTCATAGAAGGCTGCATACATCCCTCCGGTCCCTTCCAGGTCACTGTCACCCCAGAACCATTCCTTCACATTCTTTGCCCAGGTCTCCATGGGTGACCGGGTTTCAGTATGGCTGTCATCAATCTTGGCCTTGAATGCCTGGATAATGAGTTCCGCAAATTTTGTCCAGGACAGCTCATTCACACCCTGCACCTCATCCACGCCTACAAACCACTTCCGGACATTCTCCGCCCAGGTTTCCATGACGCTCTGGGATTGTGTATAGTTTTTATTAACAGTATTGTTGAAGCCCCTCATGATGCTGGTGGCCCACTTCTTGGACTCCGCGGAATCCCCGGAGCTGATGCCGAACTTATTAGAGAACCAGCTGGCCACACCGGATGCCCAGGACTGGACGACGCTCTGGGAAGCGGCCTGCTCGTTTGTCACGCCCTGATTGAATCCGGCCACGGTGTTGGATCCGACGCCGGCCAGCACGGTTGACGGACTGTGGATACCCAGGAGGCTCTTGATACCGTTCACGAACGGGTCTGTAATGTTAGCCTTTATAAAACCAACTGGGTTAGAAAAGAATTCCTTCACGCCTTCGCAGAAACCTTCCCAGAGGTACTGTCCCATCCCTGCCATGACCGTTGACGGGCTGTGGATACCAAAGCCTGCCTTCAAGCCATTGATAAATGGATCCACCACGTTGGTCTTAATCCAGGAGACTACTCCCTTAGCGGCATCCACGATTCCCTTAAGCATCCCAGCCCAAACATCACCGCCGCATTCCTCTATCTTTCCATTAAAATAATCCTTTGCCGCCGCGAACCCGTCCGCTATCAGGGTCCCAATGAACTTAGCCAGAGCCCCAAAAGCAACGCCCAGCGCAGAATATAACAGCGTGTAAATCTTCCCTGCAAGACCAATCCAGTCCACTGCCTCGATGCAGTCAACAATGCCCTGCACAAAGGATGCCCAGTCTGTCTCCTGCACTACTGTAATCAGGAAGTCCAGGATTCCGATGACGAACGTGCTTAAGGCCTCGCCTGCATCAGCCCACCGGAATGTCTGGAAGAACGTGCTGATACTGGTTGCGATATGCTCACCCATTTCGACCCACGGGAAATCTTTTGCGAACTGCAGCATTGCATCAAAAACTGCGTTAAGCCCAGCCGCAAACAGATACCCTAGCTGCTCCCATTCAATTTTATTCGCAATCCCCACGATACAGTCAGACAGGGCAGTCCCGATGGCCCCCCAGTCTGTGCCAATGATGAATCCTAACAGACCGGATATCTGCGCCTGGAAATATGCGCCAATGGTTGCGCCTACAAGTCCCCACTCTACCGTATTGACCATTCCCATAAGGCCTTGAGACAACGCATTGCCCAGTGCGAACCACTCAATTTGAGTAAGAAGAAGATACAACGTATGTGCTATGGTATTAATGCCAGTGCCGAACATGACGCCGATAGAATACCAGTCAATCTTGGCCACCAGACTGTTGAACAGGGTTGTGAAGGCTGTCACGAATGCTGTTATCTGTGCGCCTATATTGTCCCAACTGATAAACTCTGTGAAGCTTTGTACTGCCTCATTAATCTTCTGGCCTATCAGCTGGCCTATCCCTTCCCAGTCCCCGGCTGCAAACATTTCTTTCAGCTTATTTGCAAAATCACTGATTCCCTTGTCTATGCCGACGGTCTCGAACATGTCTGAAGGGCTGGCACCGCCTCCCCCACCTCCGGACGCATCCGCGCCCTGCTGCTGTATCTGCACAAGGTCATCAAATGGAGCCAGGGCTTTCTTTGCCTCTTTACCGGCTGCACTCGCAGCGCCTCCCGTCTTTTTCAGACTGGCGGCATAATCCTCGTTGGCTTTCTTGGCCCGGACGAATGTACTCCCGCCACCCAGCGCAGAAAAAAACTGGTTGATATATCCCACTGCCGTTGCCAGGAGATTAATCAAAGTATTAAGTACCGGAGCCACATAGGACAGAATGGGCGCGAACGCCGCCGCAAAACTATTTTTGAGATAGGTCATGCCGGACATCAAGTTGGACATGGACTGGTTCGCACTGTCCGAATACTGCACCAGGTTCTGCATACCTTCCTTAACGCCTTGGATGGCCGCCCTCATGGCCATGCGAATGAGCATGAGCTTGAACATGTTGGACAGTTTCAGGATGCTCTGACTCACCTTATTTGAGGATTTCCCCAGCCCTTTCAGGCTGGATACAGCCTGTTTTGCTTTATTAGTCAGGCCTCTACCGATGCTTTTTGCAAAGTTGCCAACCACGCCTGCGGCTTTTGAAAATGCGGATTGCATCGCCTTGGAAAACCTTCCTGTTTCCTGACTGGTATCTGTCAGCGACTTCTGATAATCTTTCAAAGCCGAATTAATCTGGGCAATCTCAGCCGTGTTGCTGTCATACTCCACATGCCCCAGGCCAATACCCTCTGACTGCAGTTCCTTCTGCCGTTCTTTTAATTCCTGTAAGCGCTTACTTAATTCTACGATTTTCTCGTTAGCCACCTCAGCTTCCTGTCCGATTTCATCGCCGTTAAGTGCAGCGCCTGCCTGGGTACCATATTCCTGGACTGCCTCGGACCAGTTGTGGATTTCAGCTGCCGCCTCCCCAAATACAGCAGCCATTGCCTTGGGGTCATACCCCATTGACTCCGCGCTATTAGGAACTGCATACGCTTCCCTGGGAGAGGTCTCTACAGCTTCCATGTCCTGCACATTGAGTTGGTCTATCTGCCGTTTCAGTTCCTGGGCTTCCAGGTCCATCTTGTTCAAAGCGGCGGCCCCCTGCTCACCATACTGCTCAACTGCCTCCGCATAATTATGTATTTCAGCCGCTTCCTCCCCAAAGACTGCGGCCATTGCCTTTGGATCGTAATTGAGTGATTCCGGGTTTGTTGATACAGACACAGCTTCCACTGGTTCTGTATCAGTGGCCTCCATAGCCTGGACACGAATGGCGTCCATCTGCTCCTGCAGACGTTTCACGTCCTTCAATGACCCGTCAGCGGATTCCCCAATGGATTCAACTGCGTCCGATGCCTCTCCCGCGCTTTGGCCAGCAGCCTCCATAGCTTGTCCAGCTCCATTGAACTGGCGCAAGATGTTAGATGATAGACGGTTTACTGCGCCCGTCAGCCTGTCCATTGCTTTTGACAATGTGGATATTCCTTCTTCAAATCCTTTTACATTTATTTTTGTATCAAAATTCAGGCTGCCATCTGCTGCCATACTATCACCTCCCTGCTAAAACTCGTGTACCCCAACAGTAAAAACCTCTTGTCAGGGTACTTCGGGCACTATACTTTTGGTACACGAGTTATCTGCACAGGCATAAAAATAAGACGCCCATACAGCGCCCTAACCCAATAAATTATTCCAGTAATCAATCTCCGCCTGCTCCTCAGCCGTATACCGTTTCCGAATGTCACAGAGTTTCTTGTTGTTTCTGTAAAATTCCTGTTCCCACTTCTCCAATTTCTTTCCCCTGGATTTCTTCTGCCGGATGCCTAAAACCGTGGAAAACGTCCCTTCCTCAATTTCCATAAAATATCCAGCAAAGGTCCACCAGTGGATATATGGGACAGCTCTGGTCTCCGTACCTGCCACTTTGTTGATGGCGGGAAATAAGATAGGTTCATCCTGTTCCCAGTCCATGACCTTCCTGACCGGCTTCTTATCGTCATCCTCCTGACCGCAGTCTACGAACCACTTAGCCTGTAGGATAGCTTCCTTCAGATGTTCCTGCGGTATCTGCCCAAAACCATCCCGATACAGGCGCTTCATGAGGATTTCCAGTTTCTCCGCGTCTGAAAGCTCCGGGTCGGAACAGGCAGACAAGAATACCAGTATATTCCGGTAATCTGTTTCAATGGGATAGCTTACCCCGCCCACGTCAAGGCTGGTTGGCAGCTGGCCAATCATTTCTCTATATCCTCCAGATACTTCCTGGACTTTTCCCGGTTCTTCCTGGCATACTCCTTGACAGCGGGCTTCATCAGAACAAGCAGGCCCTCCAGTACACCTTCATACAGGTATTTCTGACCAACAATACAGAGCGGGGACTGACCGGCAAATATCGTGTCATATACATCCGATAGGAAGATGCCATTGAACGCCTTACGCATTTCCTCGGAAAACTCAGCCACGTATGCGCCGTCCCTTTCCATATCACTTTTAGGGGTCCCGTCCGGATTCAGTTCAATCCCCTCCGGGGGACTGTAATTTTTAAAATGTTTCTGCACGTCCAACACACGGTTGATGATTTCCGGGTCTGCCGGGTTGAACCGAATTATCCTGAATGGGTCGTCATTTACTGAAAAACTCTCATAGCCGTCATCAAATAACAGGCTCTTCATCTTCTTTGCCATCAGGGTTTACCTCCTCTTCCTTGATTTCCGCCAGCGGCACAGAATCTGCCGCCGGCATTGCTCTTCATGCATCTGCTGTAAACGTCTTTGTAGCAAGTACAAACTTACCCTTAACCCTGTTTCCAGTGTGGTGCACATTAAATGGAATCTGATACCCAGTGGTATCTCCGCCATAGCTGGACACTTCAATGATTGCATCTTCCTTATACGCCACATAGGTACCTTCCGTTGATTCAACTGGTTCCCAGAGATGTACCTCCACCACACTGGTCTTAAGGTCATCCAGCGTCTGCCGTTCGTCCACAATCCCCTGCAGGCGCTCAAACAACGGATCTCCAATCTCAGCATAGTACGGGTCAGCGGATGCCTGAGGCTGATAGCTGTCCAGGTTGACAGATGTCTCACCCCATATATTATTCTTGGTTTCCACATTGGCGTTCATTTCTACGATGTACTCTTCCAGGTCCTTGCCCAGACGGCTGTAATCAGCCTTACCGGCGGACGGAAGGGCTGCGTCAATATAGTGTGCCATCCACTTTCTTTTGATTTTTCCTGCTGCGGGAATTGATTCCGCAAACAGCTGTAAGTTCATTTTATGCATTACAAATCCTCGCTTTCTACTAGGTAAGTCACCTGTATCTGTATCTGGTACAGGATTCCGTCATTAACATTCTCACCCATGGGCTGCATGGCCATTGCATTGGATGTGGTGGCTTTTATAAATCTGGCCTCCATCTCCTGGCTGCCGATATTGGCAGTAAGGCCACCCTCCTCAGGCAACTGCTCCAGCCAGTATCCCAATTCCAGTAAAAAGTTACTGTTGGCCAGCCGGCAGTAATCTGTAAAGGATGGCGCCACGGCATACATGGCAAAGTTGTGGCGCCGGGTCTGGTTACCCAGCATGTCTTCCTTGACCAGGCTGTCCCCATTGCTGGACAGGCCATAACTGGAGCCCGGCTCCGTGAAATCCACATGGATATCTCCATCAACCAGAAACTCCGATATTTTGGGATACTCCGTCAGTTTCTGCCTCATAAAATCTATGATTGTCATTAGGTCCCTCCCCTGTCTATCAATGCTTGGGCAGCCTGCAGGATATCATCCTTATGGTCAGCCTTCATCCGGTCAAAAAACTTCTTTCCGCGCATAGGAGCACCGGCATAGGTCAATTCCTGGTCTGTCGGTATTTTAATCTCGTTCTTCTTCGCCCAGGCGCTGCCTGTTGTCGGTGATACATATAGGATGCCTTCATGCAAATAATGGGCATAAGGACCGGGTATGTCAATCTGGCCGGAACCAATGACCGTTGCTAGAATCATCATATGTTCCAAGTTCCCCGCCTGTCTCCGCGGCATATAGTCACTCATATACCTCATACACTCACTATCAATTAATGCCTGTACAGGCTCATTCTTTTGTAATTTATGCCGCCTAATCACTTCCTTCGTAGAAAGCATTTTTGCAACTACCTTCATACCAACACCTCCTATTTACAGGCCAGTTCATAATGCTGTACTGAATCACTGCCATACAGCCGTTCGTCTACTGTGGTCACCGTCAGGAATCCATGGGCGGACTTAAGGGCAGCCAGAGACTTTGACATGGACTCCTGGCTGCTACAGTCTATCTCATCCTCAACGATACCCTTGACGGCCAGGTCCTTGCCCTGTGTCAGTTTTATGGGACCGTCCAGGTTTTCCAGGGGGATGACCAGGAGAACGGATGTGCCGTCCCGCTGGCCAGTCTTAAGATAGGTGGACTGTCTCACATCCTCCCAGTACACTCCCTCTATGGGCATCCTGGTGTACTTCTCGGCCTTCCCTTCCTTGCTGTACAGGTACAGCGTCACATCCGCGTTGGTATACATATCACACCCCCTGGTAACACAGACCGGTATCTGCCAGCCATTTCATGATGATGCTGCGCTGTTCCCTGGCCATAGCCTGCTCTGATTCTTGGGCGCTGGCAAAGCCGACTGAATAAGTACCAATCTTCTCCGATGTCTTCCCCCCGGATTCCTTCTGCTGCTCCTCCCGGCGGTACTCGGATTCCGCCAGTTCACAGCAGCACATCTGTACCTCATCTGGGATTTCTACTACATCCTTCAAGCGGTTGAATGTATACCGGTCAATGACCTGGCTGGCAGACCTGGCATAAAAATGGAAGCCAGTTGTGATGACCGGCTTCCTCCCTTTCAGGTAATCATTGATATAGTACATCTCGTCAGTGTATGCCTGCATCATGCCTGCCTCCTTACTGCTTGATGAGGGTTACGTCCTTTGTTACTGCCTCACCTGTTACAGTCACTGTCTCGGTAACCTGGCTGTAGCCTGATTTCTTAATCTTCGCGGGGTATGTCCCTGCCCGCAGGTTAAACTCCGCCACGCCGGACGCGTCCGTTTTAACCCTGGAACCATTCACGTCCACAATTGCCCCATCAATGGCTGCTGGTGCTTCGGCGTTATCCTTAACTGTAAAGGTCACCTTCTGGGTTGTAACCGGGCTTGTAGGCTCCAGGTAAGCGAATGGACACCCTACACGGTCTTCATCCATCCGGGTTGCTGGGTTCGGCAGTGCCCAGCCCATACGAAATACAATTCGCAGCGCCACCATGTCCTGCTGGGCCAGGTTGTACTCAATTTCCTTTGTTACCGGGTCCTGAATCACACCCTGGTCAAGAATCTTCACCGTCACGTCCTGACGGATGGAATACACCGCCTGTTTGAAGTCACCGACAATCAGCTGTGCAATGGTGCTGTCATACGCCCCGTTCTGCGGGAAATACATCGGTGCCCCGTCCAATGCATAATTTGTGGACCCCTGCATGTCGGACTTAAAGATGAGACTGCCATCGGTTGACCGGATGCCCCTCAGCTTCGCCCTCATGGTCATGGCGGCCAGGGCGCCGGTAGCCATGTAACCGTCTTCCTCCACCTTGGAGATGACGCCGCCTTCGCCCAGAAGCAGATTATAATAATCCGGACTGGATCCCACAGCCACATTGTTTCCTGCCTGCCTTGCCAGCGTGATAATGTCATTCTGCCAGTTACGCGGGCGGTTCACGCCAAAGATGATGGCGCTATCCACGCGCTGCCCAATTGCCTCATTGACCCTCGGTGTAATCTCACCGAAAATATCAAACTCCGCATCATCCAGCACTGCCTCCGGAATCGGCACAATGACTGCCAGCTCTGCGGCTTCAATGAATACATTATCCCAGGCCTGCCTGGTGGTCTGTTTCATGCCGGTGTCACCGTCCACCCAATACGCGGTGGGAAGGAAGTCAAGTACTCTCATTCGTGTCTGGTTGCTTGTCATGTTCGGCAGCTTCCGTGCCAGGGACATGAAAGTGGACTGCTTCGGCGCGTCCTGGAAAATGGTCGAAATAACCTGCTCACGGATAATGGCCTCCGCGTCGGCCCTGTTCGTAATATATACTGGCATAATCTAAATCCTCCTTATTCTCTGCCTAATAGACTTCTTAAGGCATTGTTTGCTTGTGTCCTTGTGTCGTCTGTTTTCTCACCACCAGGCCCAGGAGTAGGCGCAACCACCCGTGGAATACTGACGTCCTGAAACAGATAGCCCTTATCCTTCTTAACAGCTTCCAAAGCAGCCTTAATATCTGTTTCCTGGTTCTTGCTCCCCTTGAGTTTCTCCACATCCAAGAAGGGCATAACTGCCTTGATATCCCTGGGCTTAAACCCTTCTGCGATGGTCTTCAGCAGGTCGTTAAAATCCCGCTCGGCCAGCTGCTTCTGATACTCAGCGTCTTTATTGGCCAGGTCTGTGGTCAGGGTCTGTATCTTCCCCTGGAGCTCCGATATGTTTACGCCTTCAAAGCTCTTAAGGGTAGCCTGCGCCGTGGAAAGCTGGGTTTTGTATGTGTCCCTCTCCTGCTTAATCCCATTGATGTCTTTGCCATATTCAGCCATGACATAATCAATCTGTTCCTGGGTTAACCCCTTTGCCTGTAAATCCTCAGTCTTCATCTTCTTTTCCTTTCCTGCCCGTCCTTAGGTTATTTGTAGGTGTGTAACCATCCACCAACGGCTGACTGTTTTAGGTCTTATCATCTGACCGGTTTTTAAACATAATAAAAGCACCTGACTAATCAGATGCTTCGCTCTCCCATTTGTATTTATAATCCTTACATATTTCCTCGGGCGGCTTTTGAGCCGATACAATTTCTCTTGGTATACCTTGCGGATATCCCCTGCATTTCATACCCTTTTCACAGTATTCACATTTTAGGCATATAGGAATCACAATCACTCTGATTCCTCCATCCTCTGTTTCCATAATGGCATATACAATCCTGGCCGCACCAGGTGATAATTCTTTAAATAATATGCCCGTTCAGTTTCATACTCTTCCGGGCTCATATCATCACGCCAGAAAGGCACCTCCTTCAATGTGGCCGATGCCCAGCCGCTAGTTTCGCCTACCGTCATATTCCACAAGCCCCTTTCCTTTTGTGTAATCCTTTAACAGATTCTCTACAATTAATGATTCTCTACGTATACTTCTCTCCGACATAGGTATTATGCCGGCTCTGACCTGTCGATTCAGTTCATTTAATTCTTTCTCATATAAATCATCAAATATAACCGATTTTAAGACATCACCAGAACGTTCCGCAACATATTTGACACCATCATTTCTTGCTGCTATCATAACAGGTATTTCTCTTGTTGTCAAAAGTGTCCTCATATCCGGCTCCGAAAAGGAACTGTCCGTGTTATGGTTATGAACGAACGCATATCGTGCATTCGGATTCTTGTCTAAATGCTTCCAGAACCGGTACCCCACTTCATTCTCCATCTGGTTCGTTTCATAATACTCCACCACTCCAGTTTCCAGGTTTACCAGGTGCATATGTTCGTATCCGTCCGCACCACCCTTTTGTGCAACATTCCTTATTGCTTCAGATAACCCATTATTGACTACATCCGTATATCCATCAAGCTTTACACTGTAGTCATTATCCGGATGATATCCGACTTTCGTATTGGTATTCCTGATGGCTTCATTTGCACCCGCCTCCAGTTTTGATATCTTTAACCGTTCACGTTGCTGCCGCAGTCCCATCTCCTTAGAAAAGTCCACATAAGTCTTATTGGTCAGCCGTAGCCGGCACTTTGCAGCAGTGATATCCTCCTTGTCAGCCCCGTTGCTCTCCAGAAGCTTCACATCTTGCTTCTGCTTCCTGATGGTACGCTCCAGTTTTCGCTGGTGCTGCAACGCCGCATAGGTGTTATATTCCTTACCGTGGAAAATCTTCTTCTCGTTCTCCCTCCGGTTTTGCTCCGCAAGCCATTCGTCCGTATATTTGCGCTTAGATATGCCCGGCAGGAAGGGAAATTTGATATGATAGCAGTTAATCCCGGCGAAGCCGAGCATCTCACCCTCTCCACAGATAGTATGCATCTCGGCTGTGCTGTAAACCTTTCCCTGCCAGCTCTGGTGATTAAGATATCCGGTCCCGGTGTTCCTGGCACCCATGTGCCAATCCACCTCCCAGTGGTCTGTCCCCAGTTCCTCAGCGTTCTTGTCGCTGACCTGCTTGGTCATCTGCGCTACACCGGTCATCACGGCGCGCCTTGCCGCCACCTCGATGCGGTCAGACTTCCCAGACGCATAATCCACCGTCCGGATGCCGCTGGCCGTCATCTCGTCAATCACCTCACCAATGGCCTGACTGTACGTTTTAGCCCCGGTTGTAATCCCCATCATGGCCTTGTCCCGGCTACGCTCCAGGTATTCAGATAGCGGCGTGAATACCTTCTTGCCGCCCATCGGCATGTTGAAGCCCGTGGTCTGGGTGATGTTCTCCAGCGGCCGCAGGCTGCCCTTGGTCTGCCTCCTGGCAGCATCCACGACTTGCTGCAGCCATTGGTTGTTCTCATAGGGCTGGTAGTCCTTGCCAGCAGCCTCATAGATTGCCTTGTTGCGGATGTAGTCAGACTTGACCGCCTGCTCGTAGATATCATCCACCTGCTGGTCAGTCTTTTCCAAAGCCTTACTAATCAGCTGCTTAATCCGGATCCGGCTTGCCCCTATGGCATCCATCCTGACCAGCAGCCAGTCAATGACCGGAGTAATCTGTGCCGCCTCCTTGATACGCTGTATGATTTCGTCCATGATGGATAGTTCCAGGGCCGTCATGGTTCGCTCAAGTGGCTTAGGCAGCTTCTCAAGTTCCTCAGGCGTCAACGTTTTTTCACCCCACAATCCATACAATACGACTGCATTTCAATGCGATAGACAAAATAATCAGTAACACAGTGCCCATCACTATCAGTATCTTTTTAGCCACAACATCACTCCTCCGTCAGTGCCGGCTCTGGCAGGTTCTTGGCTGCCTCTTCCAGGGTTTCTCCATAATACTTAGCCCGATATTCCTCTAATCTCATAACTCCCATAGCTACATCCTTGCGGTCCTGCTCCCGCTCAGTCTCTGCGTCAACCATTACACTGTCATCCCAGTCAGATGACACTTCGTAATCATTACCGGCCGGAACCAATCCATATAACGCCGACCAGAAGCTCATGGCATACACCAGGTCTTCCAAGGCATCCTGCAGAGCCATCTGGGTGTCAGAGACCATCACATAAGAGCGCTGCTTGCTGGTCTTAATCTCAGTGGCTGTCTTATCCACGCTCTGTGGATCTGACAGGGTGCCATAGGCCAGGTTACAGTTGAACTCCACCAGCTTCAGCTGGTTATTAAATCCGTTAAACAAGGCTGTGTCCCTTATTTCTGGGCTGAATGTGTCAATGAATGGCTTATCCGCTGCGCCAGTATTGTAATCAATATCACGGTACAGGCGCTCATTTCCTCCAGGATACTCGAACTTATCCCTATCCTGGTTGTACTTTAGCAGGGAGGCGGCAATATGGACAGCCAGCTGTGTCCCCTCATACTCCCAGCAGATATTTGAATACCGCCGATCTGCCTCCCGGATCAGATCCACGGCCCTGGAAAACACAGACACCCCCAGAGGGCTGTCTGAATCGTCCGCGTTGGCCAGCGGTACCTTAAAGTACCCGAACAGCAGCCGATCCGCGCCCTCCAGGAGCAGTTCCGGCACCAGCTCTGACCACCTGTCAATCGAGTTGACCGCCACTTCGCAGCCAAGGCTGTAATCATTTGTGGCCACAAATGCACGATTGGTAATATGTACCCGGTTTCCCTGCAGCGTGTGCACCTCCAGCCTGGTGTATATCTTCTGGCCCTTCCGGAACTGCTCTGTAAATACACACTGCGTAATCCGTCCGGAACTATCGAAAGACAACGGAAAGAAGCAGTCAGCCTGTACAAACTGTACCTCAATACCCTGCTGGGTAATGTAAGGCTTCATCACCAGGCCGCCTTTCGCACATCCGTATTCGACATACCGGCGCAAATCCTTGATCACCTTACGCTGATATTGCTCATTCAGGTAATCCGCCGCCGTTCCGCCTGTCACCTCAGATTTAAGCTCCAACGTCACCAGGCGCGCAATCTCTGAGGCAATGGCCGGCGCTAAGTTCGCACTGACCACGTCCTTGTTATTCACCCAGGGGGACCGGTTCTCGTACATCCGAGTCCACAATTCTATCTGGTTCGCCATCTGGGATGTCAGACACACATCCACCTGCGTGTCCGCATCCTTATTCAGGACATTCGTGATTAAGTCCAACATCTTTGTGAATCTCATCGTCCCCTCACCTCCTATCCATACTTTACGAGCCTGCTAATCTGCCGTTCAAACGTATACTCAAAGCTGTCCAGGCTGTCAATATCGCTTGTACCATCATCTAACCGGACATTCTTCGTCAAATCCTTTGGGTCCCACACGGCTGTGCTCAGGGCATCCACAAGGCTCTGACACTCTCCCTGGACATAATAAAAACGCCCCTGTGCCATCAGTATGGCGGTGGCGTTAATCCTGTCATTAATTTCAGTCTTCAGTGCATTTTCTACACGTACCCATCCAAGTCCATGTTTACGCAGGCTGCTCCGGATGCCAGCTATCAGCGTCTGCTCTGCGCTGTCTGCATACACTGTTGTAATGTACCCGTGCCTGCTGATTATCTTCTGGCAGAAGTTACAGAACATTGTCCCCAGCATTTCTGGGTCAATTTCTATCTGGTTCCCCTTCTCGTCCTTGCAGCCAATCCATTCCGATGCCAGGGCAACCACGTTATGGTATCCCCTGGTGATGGCTGTGGCCGTGAAGGCATGGCCGGAACCACTGCCGCCAAAATCAATCCCCAGGATAATTTCCATGATGTCTTTAGGTTTATCTGTCAGGCGGAACGTGTACTGCTTGGTACTCGTATCATCAGCAAACCGGCGATAGATAAGGCCATTGGCCACCACGCGCATTCCCTTGATGTCCCGGAGGTACCAGATACTGTTCTTATCATACCGACTTTCGACCTCCCGCAGACGCTCTGGGGTGATGTTGATGTTATCGTAGATGGTGCAGTGCATGTAGTTGTATCCACCCGGGAAGTCCCCTGCATCTGCCTGCCTTTGATACTTGTCTATATACTCCGCATAGATGGGTGCTCTTGGGTTATCCGGATTCAGGTCCCAGAACACTTTCAGGCGCTGGGCTGCCAGCTGACGGTTAAATGCCTCCCTGATGGTATTGTCATGATGCAGATTAATCTCAGTTGCAATCCACATGCCGTAGGAATTGCCGCGGATTTTCTTAAAGCTGTCTTCCTTTGCTCCGCCTGCAAATATGACAATCTTCTGCCTGCCGTGAGTCGCAGGGCCTTTGACGAATAACGCTTCATTGTCCTTGTACTTCCCCCAGTGGCATTGGCCACGGAATATCCATTCAAGGCCAAAGCCATTGGCATCACCGATGTTAAGCTTGGCGTTGGCCATCGTGGATCCAGTAGCCAGATGGATCCGGTCTGGTGTGGTTTTTAATTCATGGGCGAAGGCAAACACGTTATCCACTGTCTTGCCGGCACGGACCGCACCTTCCGCCACGTTATACATACAGGCTTCGCACCTGCGTATATAATCCTTGTGCTTTTCGGAAAAGTTGAACGGGATGGTCTTTTTCCTGACAAACCTATTTACCGCTGCCATAGATATCCCCCTCTATCTCCTCCATGTCCTCCAGCTCCTGGTTGTTCCCGGTTAGCTTATCCGTCTGGGCCCGGAGCTGTGCAATCCTTGCTTTCTGCTCCTCACTGGCCAGATCCATATGGCCTGCAATCCAGTCAAGCGCCTTCATGCGGTCTGCCAATTTAATGCTGGCGCCATCCTTTCCTTGTTTAACTTCTGTGATCAGTGAACCATCCACCTGCGCCGACTCTCGGAATCTGACACTGTTAATCTCTTTCATCAGTGGCACCTTCTTGCCGGTTTTTGGATCATCGACCTCTACAGGGCCAAATGCTCCCATGACCTGGATTTCTTCCCGGCCAAAGTCCACGAAGTCTGTAATGTCAGCAAAGGCGATATCCATATACCTTTGGAAGATATCATGCTCGTCTAACATCTCGCGATTGAGCCGGTTCTGTTTCAAACTTTGGATTTCATCTCTTATCTTAGGGTTTCTTAGGGCATTCCACCCTTCTACCATTGCTGCTTCATAGCTACATCCATACGCTTTTTGATATGCCTTGGTTGCATTGAAGCATCGGACATAATGTAAACAAAAAAGCCGCTGTTTATCGGTCAGATCAGGATTCTTCATCACCTGCTTGACCTCTTCAGCCATGACTTTTCTTTTTTCTTTCCGAACGTTCGATTTATTTTCCGAACGTTCGGATAATGGCGAACGTTCGCATCCCCACTTATATGTGGATTTCCAGCGGCGGACCGTACCTTCTGGCAGGTTTAGTTGACTTGCAATCTCAACTAATTTGATGCCTTTGCGGTACATGGCCTCGGCCTGTTCTATTCTCGGATCCGGCGCTCTGGCCATGCTGATCACCTCCGATTTGTTTGTTTTGCAATATAAAAGAGGTCGCCGGGGCTACCTCTCTTTCTCTTTTTCATTATCATTTTCTTTTTCTGATTTTTTTACGGAACTTTCTTCTGATTTTTTCTTTCTAAATTTATACCCATAAAGAATACGTCCTAAACTACCAATAATTTCTAAATTCGCCTGTACAATACTTCCGATTATTCCTCTGTTTGAAGATGTTTCTAAATCAATTTCTATGTCCAAAATGTCCAAAATGTGCCAAGTCGCTCCAACGAGACTGAATAGTGATATAAGTGTCGAAAGGATCATAATAAACTGTATGATACTATCAGGGTTCTTCGCTTCTTCTGGATCTGCCAAATACAAAGCTACTGTCACCACTAACCCCAAAATGCCGACAAAGCAGGCAAAGAAAATTCCTTTTTTGTTGATCTTTCTGTTTTTTCTTCTTCAAACTTGAACATATTTACGATATTCTGTATTAATTCCTTTCCTTGTTCGGTCATAAATCGAGTTGTTGTAATATCATACATAAGCATATCTCTTAAATCACCATCTGTGTAAATATACTTTTCTGGAACCGAAAACTCCATTGAAATTGCATTTCGAATTCCATGAATTATCTGTTCATTTATCTCAATTTTTTGAATAACATATGGTCTAATTGCATCGGCATACTTTTGATTAGCTGCCTTTATCTCCTTGTTCTTTTTTCGGATAGAAAATACTTTTATTATTATAGTTGCAATAATTGCCGTAAATATCGGAGCAATCCATGCTATAACTATATTATTTGTTAAAAAAGCTTTTATATATTCCACAAAACATCCCCCTTGCATTTTCTCCCATCATACACCAAAATTCGACAAAAGAAAAGCCCCCACCTCATCAGCAGGAACTAATCCAAAGGAGAAAATCAGGGTACTGTAATATCTGTCTGAATAGCGGGGGCAGGATTTGAACCTGCGGCCTCCGGGTTATGGGCCCGGCGAGCTGCCAGACTGCTCTACCCCGCATTAGCGCCCGGATGGGGGACCGGTATAGCACTTATTGTTTATGTCCGTTAATGCGTACCTGCATCTAAGTACCCAGTATCTGGATACCCGATGCGCCAGTACGCCATGCCGACATATTCAGCGGTACCTTGTGCCGCAGTCGCAATGCCAGCGAGTCAGCTGCCAGGGTGTTACACCTGACAGCCGTCAATCAATGTGGGAGGAGGAAATGGTTCTTTACACCACTTCCAGTCTACACTATAACACATCAAAAACGGACATTGCGGACAAAGCGGACAAACTTTATTTTTCTTCTAAGAAACGCTCGAATTCCTTCCTCGCGCTGTCCGCTGTAGCTTTTCTTCCTAATTTAGCCGCCACTTCTCCCCACGAAAATTTCTGAAATATTGCATACCGAATAATACGCTGCATCCTCTGAGGTATTGCATTCATCCAAGTCTCCACCTGCACCTTGATTCTTTCCGCATCCGCTTTTCGCTCCTCTAACAGATGCTCATAGGTCTCCAGCGCTCCTGGCTCGCTCACAACCGAATAGGCCATCCCCTGAATCTTAAAGCTCTGGGCCGTATAAGGAAACTCCTTCATGGACCCGTGCACCCGGTCCTGCAAAATAGTCTTACGCTGCCGCTTGACCCTCCGTATATCCTCCTCAGTTTCCTTTATCAGCTCGCAGGCGTCTATGTATTGGCTCAAAATTTCCTTGTCCACCGGTATCACCTCCTCCCGCATCCAGCCACGGACACGCCCAGCACCCGTACCGTATCCTGCCCTTATTAGTCCTCTTGCCATCACACCCGTGACGCCCGTTGTCTATGTAGCACTGTCTCATAATACCGTATCACTCCCCCTTCGGCGGCCGGCGCAACTCCGGAACCGGGCACAGGCTGGTATACATGTACGGCGGCGCCGTCCGGATGCGCACCTTGATTGCCAAATCGAACTCCGCCTGTTTGCGCTTCTCGGCATCTATGCTGCTGGCCTTGCGGCTCTTCTCACTTCGTTTCAATCTGCATCCATCTCCTCAAATTTCTTATACCAGTAACAAAACTTTCTGTGGTTCCTATGATATCTCCTGGCGTGGTACATTCCCAGCATGTAATATATGTGTGCGCATAAAGCGTACAATCTCGCACGAAACATTTCCCATCCTTCCTTTTCAAAATCTCAGTTTTGCGGATTATGCAAAGCCAATTCTGTTTCCTTGTAATGCCGCTGTTGTCCGTTACTATGCTTCACCCAATAGGTTCCATCTCCACATACCTCAACAACCACACCAGTAATATACTCGCTCGGATTTAAAAACCACCTAACGATATCTCCGTCTTTAAAATTGTTCATCTATGGCCTCCTAAATGTTAATTCTGGTGTGCAAACAGCCACCATAATACCGCCAGATACAACGCCCAAACCACATTATCGCACTTCCTATCCCATTGTAGTTCTTGGTACTGCATCCACTCCATGCCGTACCAGACTGCGGATATTGCCATGCTTACCACCAATGCCTTAATTAGTGACAATTCCATTCCTCCTTCAAATGCTAATTCGACGGCGTAAAACAGCCGCGTAAAATTTCCAATAGCTTCTTATCGTTCTCCTTACACTGTTTCGCCAGATTGCATGGAGTATCACATTTAAAATAATCCTGCCGCCTCTTATCAGCCTTATCGCAATGCTCGCATGGCTTATTCATTCCTCGTCTTCCTCCTTCGCTCCCCAGTCCTCCCGAAAATGTTAATTTAGCTTATTAAAATTAATCTTACGCAAATCCAATTCTTCCACCCATTCCAGCGGCTCACCGCAGTCCTGGCAATAATTTTGTCCCATCTCTACCTCACATCCGCATTCAGGACATTCGTAGGTAGCATACTCAATATCTATTTTTATTTTCGCCATGCAGTTTATCCTTTCAAAATTTTAATTTTAACAGTCCAACTCAGCTATATCCATAAATTCACTTGGCAGGAATCCATCAAATACATCATATACTTTGTCTACGATTTCCTCGCATATTCCATCCAACACCATCTGGTCGGCAAATGCCGGGTCCTCGCATTGAGAGCCAAATGATGTTTTAATATGCCGCTTTGTGTATTTACTTCCATCGTGTAATTCCAATGTTTCTATACACCCATCATTCGTTGTTTCAATCGTAAATTTCATTTTTACATCCTTCCTCCGGTTTCCCCGGAAATCTCAATTTTTGCCTGTTTCGCCGTTGCAACCATCTGAATTAATGTATCCGTTGCTTCAGCCACTCCATCATAATCTTCTCCGAGTCCGTTACTTAAAGCTGTGCTCATTATATGGATAGCTGTGTTAATGGCTGCTACCTGCTTCTTGTTTAAGTACATAATTTTCCTCGTTTAAATGCTAACTTTACCAACTTATGATACAATACCCTGGCTTTAAACCAAGTGCTGGGGCGTCCCGCAAAACATATTTAACATGCCGCCTTACACTGTTTCCAGTGTAAAACCCGTCCCATTCCTCCAAAATGAGTAAATCTCCAACCTGGACATTATCTTCATCCACCCGGATTTCAAAATTCTTCTTTCTTGCTCGCACCACCCGAAAGTATTCAGGCAGTATCTTCTTTTTGACAACTTTCATCTTTTCCTTCCTCCGGTTCTCTCGGAAATGTTAATTTTATTTTTTTATTACCTGTGATATAATAACTCATAGAGGAGGTGATCAATCTTGAAACACTTTTTGAGCACCACCAAAGCCAATTTGTAATTGCCAGTAAATGGTGAAGAAGCTCTACTTTTTTATTGGTTATCCATAAAACCAAAGTAACCCTAATCCACATGTGGTTTTAGCTAAATTTGTTAGCGGACTTGCCCGGAGTATTTTTATTGTGGATTTAAAATTTAAGTGAGACTATAATGTCACCAAATTGGCTATGTAGAGTTTCCCTCTTAAGAGCACTAAGCCGGGCACTTAGTGCTCCCGTTTTCTCGTTAAATGCTAATAAAATCAAACTCCACTCTGTTCAACTCCAACATCTCCCCCTTCATGCGCCGCATATAGCATCCTATATGCTTCCAGCGCCATTATATGCGTTGTATAGTATCTTGGCAGTTGCTCTATCCAGTGCTGTCCCATCAAGCTCAGTTTCTCTTCTTCGGATTTAATCATATCTAACAAGATGGAAGCATCATACCGGGACGGTTCATCTATGTGATTTTCACATTCAGCATCATCTTCTGTTGGCCTATCCTGTTCTGTACTGATTTCCTGACGCTGAGATTCCGGCATAGGTGTAGTGGAATCCGGTTCCGCTGCATGAGGTCCTGGTTCTGACGGCCTGTGTTGTGAACTATGGCACTCCCACTCACAGTCCCCATGCTTAATACACTCCCAACAACATGTACGGCCGCAATCCTCACCCGTACCAGGGGTAAGCTTATATGCTTCCTCCAGGGTGCAGTCAAATTCTGGCCGGTGGATGCACTTCCCGGACTTCTCCGGTTCATGCGGCACTTCTGACCGCGGTTCTGGTATCGGCTTTTCCTGTTGCGATATCGCAATGGGTTGTTCCAACTCCTGTTGTCCTGGCTCCGGTAGCAGGTCCGCCGCGGATATTGTATAGGTCTGTTTCTCTGGCTGTCTGGATGCAATCTCTTCCCTGGCCTGGACTGATGAAGCCACATCCTCCGGTTCCACACCCGGGAAATCTGTCAGCTCTACCTGGCCTGGGATATGTACATACGGGATTTCCTTTGGTTTGCGCATGTTTCTGATGTCCTCTACCCGGTCCGATGGCGATACCCGCTCCATCTGCTCGTCCGTAAGAGACAGCATCTCTTGTAACTGGCTCTTACCAAATTCCTTGTATTCATCCCTTATGATAGGGCTGTTTCCGTCCTTGGAAAACCGGTCATTCATGGACATGTATCGGCTGGCCGTAGACTGGCTGATGCCATACTCGGCCTTAGCAAAATCCCAGATGGTTTCATGACCATCTTCCCGGTACATCTCTTTGTCCCGGACCAGCTTAAGATAATACCCTATAGCAATAAAGCTCCTGGCCGCCGACGTGATATTGGATTTTATAAATACCTTGGCATCCTCATAGCTGACACTCTTATACCACTTTATTTCTGCTGGTTGTACCGGCGCCGTTTCCTCCATATTGGTTGTTAACTCCTCCATCGTGTCCCCTCCTTCCCTTAACTTTCATATATCTGTACCCAGGGACTGTTATGGTCCTGGGGCATTCGTCAATGTAATTTATCAATCCTGCTTCCCGCATATCCCGCATGTGGTTAAATATCGTTGAGGTGGATGTATAACCAACTCCATCTGCAATTTCCCTATTGGTAGGAGGGTAGCCACATTCCAGCAGGTAGCCTGTCACAAAATCAAGTATCTTCTGATGGATTTCCTTCATTCCCTTCTCCTTCCCCCGCCCATTCCTTTACCCGCTGTAACACCAGAGCGTCATAGTCAACATTTCGTTGGTCAAAATTGTGGAACTGGTTTTTGGGGACCGGTTTTCCAGCCCTCTGCATCCGGTCCATACTCTGCATATAAAGGGTCTCAAACTTTTCCCGGAACTTTGCCGTGCTCCTAATATTGGTCCTCCAGAACGTGCTTTTAATGGCATAATCAAGAGCCTGGGATACTTGCTCCCTGCTCCGCTTATCAATGCGTTGCATCTTCTCAACCTCTGCTGCCCATTTCTGCCGGTCACGCTCGTTGGTTGGCACCTTAGCCCCCGGCATCTGCTCAAGGACCGATGCAATCAACCGGTCAACACATTGCATTTCAAATGATTCCGGAGAGAACGCTGCCGGCTCCGCAGGAGGCGCAGCACTCTTTTCTTTATTACCTTTTACTTTACTTTCCTTTACTACAGGGTCATTTGTATCCGACATATCACCATTTGTAGCCTGCGAATGGTCATTTGTCTCCGACATATCCTTAAAAAAGGGTACAAAAATCACACCTTTGCATTCTTCTTTTTGCAAAAGCCATAATTCTTTATATACCGTACTGTCCCTTCGTCCAGAAGCAACTGTCCAGTAACTTCTTTGGATACCTTTACTGGTTAAGACCTCCCACCTATCAAATACCCTTTTATCAAAGAGATTTATTTGTAAGCAGTAGCCCACTACCTCGCGGATAGTACCGGAACCAATGCCGCAGCCCATCTTCCTGGCGGTCGATGCACAATCGTCAAAGCCCCATCGGTAAAAATATCCTTCACTCCCAAATGCCCTTTGACAGAGATAAAAATAAACGGAAAATCCTACCCATCCCTGTGCGTCCAGGAGCTTATCAATTTTTGTATCACTATCGAATATGTCAACTGACCAGCCGGCGTAATCAAGTTTCTTCTTTGCCTTGCCTGCCATGTTGCATTTCCTTTCTTTTTTTGAAAGAGGACGGAGCGGCGGTCAGAAAGTACTGGTTTGCCGCCCCGTGGACACCTCCGGCATTTAATACCGTGACATATTATATTTGTCCGGAGGATAAAGCACTGAATTATCCGATAATTGTGATTCGCTTGCTGATTGCCTCAGGCATTTCCATAATGGCATCTGCCAAATATCTCTTGATATTGGAAACTGCCTCATTTTTCCAGATGCCGCCTTCTGCTTCAATCAGTTTAAAAATCGGTATGTCATTATTCTCACCAATTCTGAAAACAAACTTACTGGCTGGCTGATCAACCTCCTGGAAAGTCCTATAGGGAATCAGCTCCACCGGGTTGGGTACGATGGCTGCCGCCTTTGTGGCCACCGCCACAGTCATGGTAGCAACCTGTGTCCGGCCGTCATCCGAAAAGCTCTGGTCATTCTTCTTCTCAATATTCCCAGCCAGTTTCATAACCGCATCCAGGTCCGTACTGTACTGGAAGTTTGCCTGCAGGGATATCATGAAATTCTCCTGGTCGTACCATTTGTCAAACCGATACTCGGATGTCTCAGCCTCAGTCTCAAACAGGCACTCCCTCCTACGCTCCTTATCCAATTCAGACATCAGTTTAACCTTCGTGGGGCTCACGATATGTATAATCATATCGCCATCTGGGAATTCCCGGCTACAGCTTCCGATGTAGTCTACAAGGGACGACAGGGTGGTGGCAGTGATGGCATCTGCCATTTCCTGCGCATCATACCGTTTCAAGCTTTTGTTGGCATAGGTCTTGCCACATATCTCAATGACCTCTGTTTTTTCGTTTTCCCGTGCCAGTTCCTCCACATGCTCCAATGCTGCTTTTAATCCTTCCATCATCTCTCATATCTCCTTTTCATTTTTATTTGTTAGCCGCCGCCCTTAAGTCAATCGGGCCTTTGCGGGGTTCCTCGTAAATTTCTCCCGTTTCCGGGTCAAATGTCTGCGCCGGCTGCCGCACTTCTGTATAGGCCGCAGCTGGCGCTGCTGCAACAGATGTTACCTGGGGACGGTCGCTTCCATACTCGGACATCTCAATTCGGCCAGTCCTGGCATCTTGTCCCACCAGGAATACTGTCTCTGACTTCTGAAATCCGGCCAGTTTGGTCTTAATATCAAACTTAATATCAATCACTCCGTTTGATTTAGGCTTGAAATTAAGATTAATGGTCATTCCTCTGGCTGTCTCAGGATCCATGTTTGGGTCCAGGATATTCCGGCCTATCTGAGCTAGGGCCATCTTAAACTTTTCGGCCAGCTCTCCTCCAGCAATGTTGTCAAATGTGATTGCCACTTAATCACCTCCTCTTTTACATATATCTATCAACCAATCCCGCGATATCATAGTCCCTTTCCTGACTCCAAACATCCCAGAAATCAATTGTCCTTGAAACAGGACGTTCCCTTGCCAGCTCCACTTTGATTTTGAGTGGTATTGGGACAGCATCGCCAACAATCAGCACCTCGCCTGGGTTAAACATCGTAACAGAATCAATTATCTTGTCGCCCCCATCCGGCAGCATCCCTTTAATCAGAGCCTTGTCATTCTCATTGTTTAGCTTTCCGATAATCATGTTGGCGCACTGGGAAACAATGGGCTTATTCAGCTCTGATGGCCTCTGAGTGGCGGGAAACAGGGTAATTCCGAACTTGCGCCCTTCCTTTGCAATATCCTCAAATACTTCTACCATCCTTCGTTGGCTGGCCGTCAGCTGGAAGTTGTCCGGGATGTAAACATGGGCTTCGTCACACACGATAGTAACCGGCCGTATGCTGTCCATGTCCTGCTGGCGCTGGATATCAAATATCAATCTGGAGATAACCCCTATGATAGGAAGAGCTACATCGTGCGGCACACCGGACAGGTCAATGTTTTTTACCGGCTTATCCGTTCCCAGCACTGCCTCCATTACTTCATAGAGATAGCTCTGTAACTTCTCCTCGAACAAGAAGCTGTACCGGCTGTCCATCATCCGATCCTTTAACAGGTTCACGGTACTGGTAAGCTTTCCGTTGTACTCCCCCTTAGTGGTTTTGGCCATCCCAGCCTTATCCCCGGTTTTGTAAACCTCTCCTGTCGTGACCACATGATTATCCAGGCTTTCCATTTCATCTATTAATCTTTGATAGCTGAAATATACCGGCTTATTTTCTTTTCCATCCGGGCACACCCGGTAATATGCCTTGCGGAGCGCTGTCATCACCGTGGTGGCGCTCTCCTCGCGGATTTTAAGGATATTAGCCACAATGTCGTTAAACCCAAACATCCAAATAGGAAATGGAAAGTCCTCTCCAATACGGATATTGGAGGCATACGACAACTGGCTATACTCCCCATGGATATCAAACACAACCAGGTTAGCCCCCGGGAGCTTTGCTGTCTCCTCCAGTATCTTTGCCACTGTCTCTGACTTGCCGGCGCCGGTATTCCCCACAATACAGGAATGGCGCTGGAAAAACTTATTGCCATCCACAACCGCGTCACAGGAGTAAGCAGCATAGGTGCCAATGCGGAACCCTCCCCGGCCACGACCCAGCATATCCTCAAATTCCCTAATCCCGATACGGCAGATACTGACATTCGTTGTTGGGTATGCGTCTATGGCCTTTAAGAAACGCCCATCCTTAAGGCTGCCGATGATGGTACAGTCAATACTCTTAATCCCGGTTATCTCTCCCAGGAAATCCTCCTCACCAATCCGTTCCTCCGAATCAGTGTCGGTCAGTCCTGTTACCATGGTCACAAGGCTCACCTCCCCATCAGACACAGATAACAGGTCATTGATGCGGATATCCCGGAACTCTGACAGGTTTGTCCTTATCTGGACGCTGTCACTTAATATTTTTACAAGTTTCATATATTCCTCCCTTGCAGCTCCAAAAGCTCATTATAGTTACGAATGGATGCCGCCTTAATGGATTTACAATAATCACATTTTCCGCAATACCGCGGCGGAACCCGGCCCTTTTTTACATCACTAAAGTGTTCTATGTTCTCAATAATTTCAGTCCGGGCCATATCCAGCGTTGACTGTGGGATTTGGAAGATATCCAGGTCCGTCACCCGCTCCTTGGTCGCTACCGCCAGATAAAACGGCAGGCGCTCCCCGGTCACAACCTCAACCCCTGCCTGATAGACAGCCCCCTGCAGGTCATACCTCCAAAGTGGCAGGCTCTTAAAGTTCGCCACCACTTTAAGGTCCGTGATGCAGATGCCTTCCAAATAGCTGTCCATTTTCATCTTCCAGGCGATATCCGGGAATACCTCAAAGGTCATAATCCGCTGCTTTTCCCCGCTCATAAACCGCATAAACAACGGGTCTGACTTTATCCGGCCAATAATCTCATTGGCCTTACGGAACTCGCTTTTCAGTTCATTCTTCCGGGTGAACAGCTCTGGATTATCCTGCATAAATTGTGGAAGTGTTCCCTCGAAGTAGGAATCCACAAAGGAACCGACCAGCAGTGCCCTGGTGATGGGCTGCTGGTATTCCCCACGTATCTTTGCCACGGCCATTGCCTCACATTTGACAAAATCCTTGTATTGGGACACTGAAAAGTACTGCTCATTGGCTTCCTGGCTGTAATAATTCTCGGATGCCAGTTTCATAACTTCCCCCTATTTAAACCTCGGCTCCTGAGTTTCATCCGGAACGAAGGACGGATCCAGATCCTGCGGCTGGGCCTGCCCTGTTTTCTGGTCAGTTTCGTTTGCAGGCTTTTCCACTGTCGGCGGCTGGGACTCTGCCTTTTTTGTTTTGCCCTTCTTGTCCTTTCCAGTCCCTTCCTTTCCCTCGAATGGATTCCTATTGATTTCGGATTCGTCTACAGCCGGCGCTAGATCAAAATAATCTTCACGGTCTGCCATACCATCACGCAGGGACATGTATACTTTTTTCAGGCGGATCAGGTTCTGCATGGTAAAGCTCTCTATTTTGCATCCTATGAACTTCTCCAACATTGCTACTGTCACGCCGTATTCCCTTTCAAACGTGCCGGCAATCGCGCGGACCGTATCTTCCAGGGGCTCCCCATTCTCACCCGCCAGCGTTTTCCCACACTGTGCAATAGCAGCCTCAATCACATCCCCAGGGATAACGCCCAGAATGCACGCCCTGAGCCTGCGGGCTCCATAATTTGCTACCTGTTCGTAAATGTCTCGCGGCGCGGTGAGGGGGACAATGCCGTTCTTTTTTGATTCCCTGACATGCGGCACAGAGAAAATCTTTGCCTGTCGGGTATTTGTTTCCAAATCCCAGGCATAGGCCATAACCTGGCTTTCCCCGTTTCTTTGCTCCAGCTCAATGATTCCGAAATCAATATTCCCCCAGCTCTGCGCCATTGCCTCCGCCAGCCGGATGGATGGCCCAGTCACACGTTCGCCGCCGCGGGGATATTCATACATGGATTTTTCTGCCAGACCCTTACGTTGGCAAGCCTTCATAATGCGGTTAAAACTTTCAAACTCATTTCGCGGGAACTTCTTGGCAATCACCATGGCCGCCTGTACTTCCTGGGCCTGACGGCTTACTACCATATCCGCTATTGTTCCGCGTGGCGTTGCCAGAGCATTGTTCTCAAAAATATTTGCAACCTGTTCCATAAATCATTCCTCCTTAATCCAATTCCCGGAATAATACCATTCCACCAGCATCTTCCGGAACTCTTTCTGTTCTTCCAGTGTGCCGCCCAGACAACGCTCCAGGGCATAGGCGTATGCGTCACCCTCATTTACAATGGTCCCATCCTCAGGGCCTATCCCTTTGTAGTGCATGGATCTGCATCACCTTCTCTCACCATCAGCTTTCCACAATTGGGGCACGGTGTAATCTCGCCCAGCAGGGACCAGTGCCGCAGGCCACAACTGCATACCAATGTAAAAAATGGTGCTGTAATCTTTACATGGCTGCTAGGATAATAAGTTTTAGATATTTCCACCTTGCAATCCTCCGATATCTCCCTTATAATAAGGGTGTGTGTTTTAGTTATTGGACCTCTCCGCGGTTGCCGCCGCTGGGGTCCATCTTTTTTGGCAGCAATCCATCCAGGTACTCCAATGTCTTGTGGAACCTTTCACTGCCCACCTCGTCCATATCAAAACCCTCGCTGAAATCAAAATTCGCTCTCTGACACCAGCCGCCCAGCTGTACCCAGACCGATATGTCATATCCGCGGTTACTAAAATCGACACTCGCATAATGGCCTGTCTGCTCCTGTACATCCAGGACCTTATCCAACAATTGATGGATTAACTTCCTATCCGCCATCCTTCCTTGCCTCCCATCAAAATTTGATTCCCATGGCCAGCGCCATGACCACGATAGCTACCATCCACATCCCCAGCAGCCGGATGACCGCCGGCACAATCCACTTGGCTGCCGTCATAAGGGGATGCTCGTCCCATTCGTCATCGCATCTCAATTTCATACACCGCCCCTCTGTCGTACACTACACGGATTTTGTCACCATTAATGTCCGTCACTATGACCTCATGTGCGTTGACTGCTTCCATGTGGTTATCCAGGCCCGGGTAAACCGCTTCCAGGTACTGGCGGATACGGTGCTCTGCAAATGTCTTAGCTCTCATTGGGTCGTCCCTCCTTCCTCTATTTCGGCTACCGGATACGTCATAATAAATCGTTCCAGGTCACTCCCTCGTATTTTCCGCTGGCCCAGGAGCAAAGACGGAAGCTTCTTTGTACTGATAAGCTCATACACCTTGGTTGGATTAACCCTGAGAACGCCTGCCGCCTCCTTGACTGTGTAGATTGGCTTGTAAGGTTCCACCATCGCTTTTATCCTCCTTCCTCTCATAGTCCTTGCACGGATACCACCGTGTCCGTTCCGGGCACTGGCTATGCCGGCAGGTCTTGCATGTGGTTTTGATATGTACCGCCTCCCTCGTTGCGTTTTCTCCCCCTCCTTGGTATACTGTACTTACAGGCGTTGCAGCGCCGAGTACGAAGGAAAGGAGAATTGTCATGTTTAAATCAACCAAAGAATTTGATTCCGCTATGAAAGACATCTTGGTTCAGATTCGCGACGGTATCGCTGTTAACTCTTTATCTTCTTCTATAGATGAAGGTGATTTTAATGCAGCTCTTGCAGAGTGCGTTGACCGGAGATATCTGAGCGGCATATCATACCAGCGCACGATGGATGGTAAACCACATTTTTCTCTAACTGATGTTCGTGTTACTTATTCTGGCTTGACATTCATCGAGTCTCATTAAGCAGGAATCTTATTCTATGTGAACTAGAGTGCTTGACGAAACCATATCCTTTACTATATCAAGCACTCTTTCCATATCATTAACTGTAGCATGATGTCTTTCCAACACCTTAACAACTTCCTTGGCGCACGATAAAGCCTCAAATGCTTTCCTCTCTTCCACCTCTCTCACCTCCTTTTCCCATTGACACACACCTACTGCATAAACTGCGACTGCGACAATTGCTCATACTCCGGAACCTTTACAAAATCCGCCGGGAGCTGGATGCCAAACTGCTCGCACTCCATCTTGAATGCCTCCGCAATCTTATACGCCGGTGAGCCCTGCTTATGCATGATGCGCTCTGTCACCCGGCCCAGCTCTGTCACGCTGGATGCAATCTGGGGGTTTAGTGGGCAGGCATTCTTTTCAATCAACTTCTTTGCCCCATTTTCCACACCTACAAAGTAGTTCCTAGCCGCTTCTCCCTTCTGGTTCTTCTGCATCATGGAAAGTTTCTTCCGCAAACTCATTTTCAAGAATGTTCTTACGGAACCACTTGGAATAGTTGCTGGGGTTCAGCTCCAGAAAATCATAGAGCTTCGTTGCCGTTGTTCTCCCTTCGTTGTCAATCCCCAATGCAATCTCAATTGGGGTGAGTTTTGATGTATCAGATTCTCCAAATACTTCATTGAAAATATCGTTCATTTTATATATTCTCCGTTAATATTTTTCCGCCGCTTCCTTAAGCATGTCCTGTACTCTGAGGATAAGTCCTCCATTAACCGAACACGGATTTTTCCGCATATTCATTATCGTCCGTGACGTTACTCCCAGCTGCTTTCCCAGGTCCTCGTCCGTCCATCCCCTATACTCTTTCAGTGCATAAAGGTCTATCTTGAACTCTATTATCCATTTAGGGGTTTTCACGTAAGTATCACCTCCTCACTGTCTTGTCTTTTTCCTCCCCCTGTCCTATACTGTACTTACAGGCGTTGCAACGCCGAGTACGAAAAAAGAAGGAGTGGTTTTATATATGGGTAAGTTACATCCCATGGCGGATAAGTTATTGCTTGAAATCTGCAAGGCATATGCCCGGACCGGCTCAGCAGACATGTATGTTGAGGATATATCCTCCACGGAATACGATGATTGTTTCTATGCTGAGTTGGATAGGGCTGGATACATAACCTTCCACAACACGGTCGCACCCAATGTGGAAGTCCTTGACCACACAATAGCCTTTGCGAAATCCCAGAAACTTATCTAAGTATCTCCATGGAACTGTTGCCATCATCGGTGACAGTTCTTTTATATCCGGAAAGATAGTCCTTCATTATCTCTTTCGCCTGTTCAAACTGCTCTGTTGGGATTTCGGATAACGCTTTTAAAGTTTCCTTGATATCAATTGTTACCGTTAATTTAGGATTCGACATATCATTCTCTGGCTGGTTAAAGGATAGCCCATACAATCCCCTTCCTACTCTAAGTCCAGCCACATAAAGTTCAGACGACCTTCCTCTGTTTTCGATTCTGATTAATTCTGTTACGCTCATTCCTTCTCTCCTCCTTGTTTACCTCGTGTTTAAAATTTGAAACTTTTTGTTTAAAAAAATAATCCGGTATGTCCATAATGTCTATATCAAGCATTTTACACCATTTTAATACTTCTTCTTGAGATAGCCCTATCCCATTATTTAATTTCAAAGACATAGATCTGTCTGTCAGTTGATTTGCAGCAGCGAACCTGCCCTGAGTTCCAAATTTTTCAACTATCCGTCCTTTTAATTTGCTGTAATCAAAGACAACCTTTTCGCACATCTCTTTCGCCTCCTTTGTTTCATTTTTGAAACCAGCATCAGTATAACTCCTCCCACCCACGATGTCAATCCTTTATTTTCAATTTTTAAACTTTTTCTTTCTATGCTATTGATTTTTAGTTTCGTTTTTGATATTATATATCTAAAGAAAGGGGTATTGTTATGAGAACACCTACAGATAATTTTAAAACAAGATTCAATAAAGTGATTTCTATGCGAAATATAAAACCAACAGAATTAGCCAAAAAAACCGGTTTATCCAAATCCACAATCAGTCATTATATGTCTGGATACACAAAACCAAAATCCGATAAGCTTTTTGTTTTGGCTAAAGCGTTAAATGTAAGAGAGCAGTGGCTTATGGGACTAGATGTTCCCATGGAAAGGGTCTTTGATAAGAATACAGATATAGACTTAACTGGCACTGACGCATCTTCCCAGATCCTCTTTGCCCTTGGGCAGCTTCTTAAAGAAGGAACGATCACCATAGAAAATGTACAAACTGGTGAGCGGGAAAAAATATCAATTGATAATGGTGAGTGGGCCTTGTTAAAAGATTATAATTCCTTGAATAAGGAAGGACAGACAAAAGCTAACGAACAGGTATCATTGCTAACTAAAATCCCTGATTATCAAGCTCTTGATATTCCACAGTCTGATACGCTCTCAAATATCATAGAATTTGAGCCCGTCCGTGACACACGCCGTTCCACATATACCTATTATCAGCGTCTTGCATCTGCCGGAACCGGTGAATACATCTTTGATGATATCCCTACAGATACCATTGAAGCCCCTTATATGGAATACGCTGACTTCATCATCGGCGTGAACGGTGATTCTATGGAACCTACTTACTATGACGGCGACAAGGTATACGTAGAGAAACGCCAGGTTGTGGAAGTTGGCGAAATTGGCATATTCATGGTAAACAATCAGTGTTTCATTAAGGAGGCCGGAAGGGATGGGCTAATTTCCCACAACAAGAAATACCGCATGATTCCAGAGTCTGAGCATATCATCTGTGTGGGGAAGGTGCTGGGAAGAGTGGATGAGTAAAATGTCCGAGCGGCTTTGATGTTACGTAATATTACGTGTTTTTTATTGACATACGTAATATTACGTGTTATAATGTAAGCATGATAAGGAAAGGAGATACAGGATTATGCCAATGACCCCAAGAGAAATGTTACGGCTCCTGCAAAAACACGGTTTCGAAATCATAAGCCAGAATGGTTCCCACATAAAATTGAGGAACTTGCAAACAGGAGTTACCATTATTCTTCCTTATCACTCCAAAGAACTCAAAAAAGGGTTGGAGCAGGCAATTTTAAAACAGGCAGGGCTTAAATAGCCTTGCCTCCCCTGAAAGCGGAGGTAGTTATATGAACAAATTATTTTATCCAGCGGTTTTTCACCAAGCAGAAGAAGGAGGCTTTTGGATTTCTTTCCCTGATTTCCCGGAATGTTTGACTGAAGGAGATGATATAACACAAGCCTATGAAATGGCCGTAGATGCATTGGGGCTTGCAATCACCAGCAGAAAAACTGAAAAAGAAATTATTCCACAAGCGTCAGAACCATCTGATGTCTGCTTGGAACCTAATTCCTTTCTTATGGTAGTTGAGTTTGATTTATTGGCCTATAAGAAACGCACCAATTCAAAGGCTGTAAAAAAGACATTGAGTATTCCTGAATGGCTCAATGAAGAGGCCGTTGCTCTTGGAGTTAACTTTTCCCAAGTACTTCAGGAAGCTCTCATTTCAAAGATTCAGGCCAGATAAATAAAACCGGCCCCTGCGCCAACAGGAGCCGGCCCACACATCAATCATGCCCGAAGATGTGCACAATATAACTCGCAACTATATTGTATCATCTTCGGGCAGTCAGCACAAGAGGGCTGTTATTTTTATGCCCAAATAATTTAAAGGAGGATAATCATGGCTAAGCCGAAGAAAAAGAACCAACTTCCATCAGGTCAATTCCGGGTACAGGTATATGATTATACGGATGATGATGGGAAGAAACATTATAAGAGCTTCACAGCAGCTTCAAAGAAATTGGCACAACTGGCTGCAGCTGAGTGGAAAGCAAATAAAGATAAGCCCGCCCCAGTTGTGAACGACTTGAGCATCAATGAAGCCGCCAAGCGCTATCTGGAAGTCAAGAAAGACGTTTTAAGCCCGTCAACTTTAAGAGGGTATGAAGGTATCATCAAGAACTATTTAAGCGGCAAATTTGGGGCTATACGGCTCCCAGAGTTGGACAACACGGCCATCCAGATATGGGTGTCAGACCTGGCCGCAAAAGTAAGTCCAAAAACAGTACGCAATGCCTATGGACTGCTGTCTGTTACACTTGAGATGTTTGCCCCGGATTTAAGGGTCAAAGTTACACTTCCGGCAAAAAAGAAAGCGGAATTATATTGCCCCAGTGATGATGACGTGAGGAAGCTACTGAACCATATCAAGGGAACGGAATTAGAGATTGCGGTCCTTCTGGCGGCGTTTGGCCCTCTCAGGCGCGGTGAAATATGCGCATTGACCGATAATGATGTTCATGGGAATACCATTGATGTCAGCAGGAGCATGGTTAAAGGCGCTGACCATGAATGGTATGTAAAACAACCTAAAACTTATGGGGGTTATCGTAGCGTAGAGTTTCCGGATTTTGTGATTGATAAAATAAAAAACATCAAGGGACCGTTGGTTAAAAGTAATCCGGATTATATAACCCATCGTTTTGGGAGAGTCCTTAAAACAATTGATATCCCGCACTTCCGTTTTCACGACCTCAGGCACTACTCAGCGAGTATCATGCATGCAATTGGGATACCAGACCAGTACATACTCCAGCGCGGCGGATGGGCCAGCGACAATGTGATGAAAACTGTTTACCGGAACGTCATTGACCTGGAGTCGGTTAAGCAGAACCGGAAAATCAATGAACATTTCAAACAGTTAAAATCCGTGTGATACCGTGTGACTTTCGTGTGATATTTGACCCGAAAAAGTGTTACATCTATATACCTTTAGAATTCATGTTTTTAACGCAATTGCAAAGAAAAACCCTTGTAAATACCGGATATTCCAGTAAATACAAGGGATGTGATTAAAGCTGCTGACGGGAATCGGACCCGTGACCTCCGCACTACCAATGCGACGCTCTACCGACTGAGCCACAGCAGCTTATTCTGTTTTGGTACGCATTCGCGAACCTTGTATATATTATCATGACCACATGGTTTTGTCAACAATAATTTTCGAATTTTTTTAAACAATTCACCAACAATTCTTTCTTTCATTCTATCCCCCGCATCCAAACCGCTGCTCCCTCAAGCCTCCCTGGCACTCGTGAGCAGCGGTCTGTGCGCCAGCTTCCCAAAAACGGAATTCTAAAATCAACCCTCTTCCAAATATCAGAAAATCCCGTCATACCCTTCCCGCAGCGTATCACAGGAGCGCCCCAGCTTCTCCAGCTCCTCCGGTGTCAGGGACAGCGGCAAGACCCTCTGTACTCCGTTCTGGTTTATGATACAGGGAACGCCGGCAAATACATCCATCTGGCCGTACTCTCCCCGCAGCATGGCGGATACGGTAAGCACACTGTGCTCATCCCCCAGAATGGCCTTGGTTATTCTGGTAAGGGCCATGCCAATGCCATAATAGGTGGCATTCTTTGCCTCTATGATTTTATAGGCGGCAGTGCGAACCTCCTCCTCGATTTCATCAAACCGTTGCCGGCACACCGCTTCCTCGTTTTCCCCGCACAGTTCCAGTATGGGCTTGGTGGCCAGCAGCGCCTGGCTCCACGGTACGAACTCGCTGTCCCCATGCTCTCCCATGACATAGGCATGGACATTTCTCGGGTCTGCCTTCAGATAATCGCCTAACAGGTATCTGAGTCTGGCTGTGTCCAGGGCTGTTCCCGTTCCCAGCACCCGTCTTGGATTAAAGCCCGACAGGGTACAGGTTATCCTGGTCATGATGTCAACCGGGTTGGTTGCCACCAGAAACAGGCCATTGAAGCCCGATGAGGTAACAGGCTCAATGATGGAACGGAACACCTCTGCATTCCTTTTCAAAAGGTCCAGGCGGGTTTCCCCCTGCTTCTGGGCCACTCCGGCGCAGATGACCACGATATCCGCATCCCTGCAGTCATCGTACTCTCCTGCATATATTGTCATGCTGGAATTGGCAAATGCCAGGCCATGGTTTAAATCCATTGCCTCCCCCTCGGCCCTCTTCTTGTTCACATCAATGAGCACCAGCTCATCGCACACCGACTGATTCAAAAGACAGTAGGCATAGCTCATGCCCACCATTCCAGTTCCTACGATTACCACTTTCCTCTTATCTGCTCTCACGTACTGCTCCTTTCCCACCGTCCCGGTCTGCTGTTCATATCCTTAGTATATCTGGAAAACCTGCATCTTATTCCGGCAGGATGTCCAGCTGGTTTTCCAGGACCTCTGCAAGTTCTCCGGTTACCTGGCCAGTTTCTTCTCCATGAGCTCGCTGTTGCTGCTGTAAGCCAAAGCATTTTCACGGGAAATCACTCCGTCACGGTATAGTTTAATAAGGCTGTTATCCATGGATATCATGCCTTCCTCCTGGGAGGTGGCAATGATTCCGTCTATCTGATGAATCTTGGATTCACGTATCATATTGCGGATTGCATTGTTTAAAAACATGATTTCAAAGGCTGGCTGCACACCGCCGTCCACAGTGGGTATGAGCTGCTGGGATATGACCGCATCCAGCACCATGGCCAGCTGGGTTCTTATCTGCTGCTGCTGATTTGACGGAAATGCATCAATGACACGGTCAATGGTATTGGCTGCTCCCACGGTATGAAGGGTGGAGAGAATCAGATGGCCTGTCTCAGCTGCTGTCATGGCTATGCTGATGGTCTCATAATCTCTCATTTCTCCTAACAGGATGACATCCGGCGCCTGGCGCAGGGATGCTCTCAGGCCCGTGACGTAGCTGTCCGTATCCGTAACAATCTCTCTCTGGGTCACCACGCTCTTTTTATGCCTGTGCAGGTATTCGATGGGGTCCTCCAGTGTGATGACATGGGCATTTCTGGTGCTGTTGATTTCATCGATAATACAGGCCAGGGTTGTGCTTTTGCCGCTGCCTGCCGGTCCGGTCACCAGGACCATTCCCTTGGTAAGACTGGAGACGCCGATGATGCTGTCCGGCAGATGGAGCTGTCCGGCATCCGGCAGTTCAAAACGCACCACGCGGATGATTCCTGCCAAAGATCCCCTCTGGCGGAACACGCTGGCCCTGAAACGCGATACTCCCGGGATGGCAAAGGAAAAATCATCATCTCCGTGGGACTGGACCTTATCCATGCCCCGGTTCTTTGCCAGGCCGTATATCTCGGTAATCATCTTGTCCATCTCGTCGGGCATGATTCGGTTGTCACCCTGACAGATAATCCGGCCGCCAATCTTATAGGAGAAGGGCATGCCTGGAATAAGAAATATGTCAGCCGCATTCTGCTCCACGGCCGATGTAAGCAATTCCATCACATTCATCTGTTTTGCTCCTTTTGCCTCTGTTTTATTCCTGGGATGGGGCTGCTTTGCCCCACACAGGCATTGAATTATCTATTTCATACTCATCACTGGCATATACATACCATGATTTTATGTCGTAATGCTTTTCCCCGCACATAAGGACCAGCTCAATGTGCAGGGACTGTCCCCTGTCCATGGGGATGTCCGTGGAAATAAGGCCGGTCTCCCTGTCATAGAGGTCTCCCAGCCTGTCCTTGATGTCCAGGCTGCACTGGGTGGAATCCTTTCCCTCACCCATCTCCTCTGTCAGAACCTGGTCCACTTCCTTAAGCCACTGCTGCCCGCTGCTGTCTGCCTCGTAATATGCCCGGACCGCGTCCCCGTTGCGTTTGGCAAGCTTTAAATCACCCTGGGCGCTGCTTAAGGACAGCAGTCCGAAGGTAGCCATGCACAGAACGATGAAAATAAGAATCAGGGACGACGCCCCTATATTCACTTTATTCCTGGATGCCTCTCCTTCCATCTGTCTTACCTTTCCCGTGTTTCATTTTCCTGAACCCTGTCATGTACTTACGGCTGCGCATATGTCTCTGTCTGCAAGCGGTAAAGCAGCTTTCCCTTATCAGCGCCTCTTCCATAGCGCATTATAAGTATGTCCGCCCGCTTCATGCCGTCCGCTGTTCCTGTGTATATGACGCCCAAAAAAGGCGGTTCACTGCCGGCTTCTATTTCCTCCCAGCTGCTGTTCCAGTACATGGTATGTATGCCGTCGTAGCCTTCGCTTTTGACCAGCTCCTGGTTCCATTCAGCCTGCTCCTGGTTTCCACTGTCGGCAGCTGCCAGGTGTTCCCGGATATTCCGGTCCGGCAGCATCTCTGACCACATAAGGGTCTGGCCTGCCTTAAGCTCCTCTGCCAGGCTTTGCGCCCTCAGCACCGCCTGGTTTATGTCCCGGGCATCCCGGCTTATGTTGTCAGCCTTCACGAACACCAGAACACAGATACTGGCGCAGATGATGAAGAAACCCACCACAACCAGCATTTCCATTAAAAATGGCCCTGAACCGGACCCGCTTTTCCTATTCATCCGTCTCAAGTCCTCCGCTCCGCAGGGAAAGTTCCAGGCTTCCGCCGCCCTCTCCCACGGTCTCTATATGCAGCAGCCTGCCGTCCCTCAAAAGCTTCAGGCCCTGGCATTCCAGAATCTCCAGACCGTCCCCAAGCCCCAGGCCGCTGGATGTGTCTGTAAACAGTTCCCTGATGCTTCCGTTGTCCCAGTAAATCCATGTGACGTATTCTGATTCCCCAATCTCCTGTTTCATCTCAAGCACCTGGGTTCCATCCACATCCACCACATTTACCATCCCGGCCCGGTCACCCTGGCGCACCTTGTTGGCAATGTAGCTCAGCGCTGTGTTGCCTGTATAATTGGCGTCGCTGCGCACAATGATATTTTCATATACCCGGCTGCCAATCAGCACTGTGAAAAGGGCACACAGCACAAATACCAGAAATAACAGCATGGTAAAAAGCACGCTAACGGCATTTCCCTTCTTGTCTGTCTTCCGATTCATACTGTATGCCCCCTACTCTTCTATGGGTATGATGGTGATTTCAGGCATCACGTTGGATGCAAAACCATCGTAAAACACATTATATTTCTTCCTGTTAATCTGGACCGCGTAATTCTCCTCCAGATATTCCACGCTGGGTGGATAACGGCCCTCAATGGCATAGCACTGGACCGAAGCCCTTGCCACTGCCTTCCTGAGAGTCTCCTCCTCCCTTGTGCCTGTCCTGCCTGAAAAATTCAGCACAGCCACCGCAAATACAACCACCAGGGCCGCCATTGCCGCCAGCGACAGTATGTATCCCAGCGCCTGATTCTTCTCTTTTTTCTGAGACTTAACCTTCATTTACTGCCTCCTAACTGTTATCCTATAGCGGACAATACGCCCACCAGAGGAAGCATGACGGACAAAAGGACCAGTCCCACGGATATGGCCAGGACCGCCACAATGGTCGGTTCAAATCTGGCAATCATATCATCGATGGCAGTATCAGCCATTTCCTCGTAATCCTGGGATATCTCATCCATGACGCTGTCCAGATGGCCGCTTCTGGTTCCCACCTTAATCATTTGTACATAAAAACCGGAAAACAGGCCGGTATCCTTCATGGCCTGGTAATAGCTCTCACCCATCTGAAGCTGCTCCGAGCATTTCCCGATGCGGACTGCCACACTTTCGTTCTCAACCAGCTCCTTTGCCAGGTCCATGCCCTTTTCCAGCTCCATACCGCTCTTTAAGGTCAGGGCCAGCACCGCGGCAAAGCGCCGGTTGGCCACTGCCAGGGCAATCTTGCTGCGGCCCTTCACGAAATTCACAGAACGCTCCACCAGGGCAAAGCGTTTGCCCGATTTGGAGACTGTCCAGATTCCGCATAACACCAGGACCAGTACAGCCCCCGCAATAAGGGCTCCGCCGCTTAACCAGCCTCCCAGCCTCATGGCCGAAGCTGCCACAGGAGGCATCTGCGCCCCCAGCTGCTCATATACCTTGTTAAACACAGGCATGACCTTGGAAAACAGCACAAAGAGGACCACCAAAAGCATTACTACCATCATCACAGGATATGTGACCGCATTCTTTATGGCCCGCAAGAGCCGGTATTCCTTCTCATAATAATCGAACAGCGACTTCATCATCTGGTCCATGGTTCCTGTCTGCTGGCCCAGCTTGGCCATACGCACCACATAAGCCGGGAATACTCCCGTATCCTCCATAACCTTGAAAAAGGGGTCTCCCAGTTCCACACCCTCTGCCATGTACAAAAGCATATCCTTCTCGCTCTGCGCAGCCGCATCCTCAGCCATAATGGCCAGCCCTTCCTCCAACGGAACAGCTGCTTCCAACAGCAGGGATATCTGCAGACAGAAGGCCGACAGCTCCTCATAGGAATACCTGTAATAAGCCTCTCCCTTTTTCGCCATCTCTTTTGCCTCCCCTTAATAGCTGTATTTTGCCCTGTAGTTAGAGCCGTTTCCAATGTACTCCATGATTTCCTGGCTCTGGCCGCTGGAGGACGCAAACGTGGGGTCCATCAGCTTCCAGCTGTTGCCGTCAAAATAGATGATATTATCAACCCATCCCTGGCCTTCCAGATATACATTTATCCACGCGTGATACAGATTCCCCGTATACCCCACTACCAGCTTGGTCGGAATGTCCTGGGACCTGAGCATGGCTGTCATAAGGGCCGCATAGTCAAAGCAGATGCCCTTTTTCTGCGCCAGAACCACATCCACATTGGGCAGATAGCCGGACTGGACCGAACTTGCCTTGGCAGTATCATAGGTGACGTTGTTGATTACATAGTTATATACGTTTGACACCACTCCCAGCTGGTCCGTTGCGCTGGCAGCCACTGATGCGCCCGTCTGCACCGCTGCGCTGGCCGCATTAAAATTCACATACTGGTTGGGGTACAGGAATGGTCCGAACTGGTTAGTTATGCTGGCATTTACATTCTGGCTGAATGCCTGGGAATACTGGTTTCCCTGGATATTTTCAAACACCTTCACCGAATAGCTGCCGCTGCCCTCGGACAGAGGGAATACCTCGTATACGCCGCTGCTGCTTAAATCATATGTATATGTCTCGGAACCGCTTTTTGTAATCTGCACCTTAATCTTGCCGACGCTTCCCGTATACTTTACCATGATATAGCCCTCTGACACATTGGATGCATCCAGGGTGGCCTTCTCGTTGCTGTATGTAGTGACTCCGGAAGCAATGGGAGTCAGTACATGACTTCCGGCAGGCTTTGTGTAAGCCAGGGCCGTCACCGGCGCCTGGATGCTGCTGACGGCAAAAAAAGCCGCTGCCGCTGCTGCCGCAAGCTTAACAACAGGTTTATATGCTGCCTTCATAACATTATCACTCCTTTATCTCTAAAAGGACTATACCTCCAGGCGCTGCCTTACAATCTCATAGGCCAGCACTCCTGCCGCAACCGATGCATTCAGGGAGTCAATATTCCCCTTCATGGGAATGGAAGCAACCATATCACAGTGCCCGCGCACAAGCTTGCCGACTCCTTCCCCTTCATTTCCCACCACAAGTCCGATGGAACCTTTCAGGTTCATCTTATACATGAGTTCCCCGCCCATGTCGGCACAGACAAACCACATGCCCTTTTTCTTCAAATCTTCCATGGTAGCCGTCAGATTTGTAACCTTCGCCACCGGCGTATAGTTTAAGGCTCCTGCCGATGTCTTTGCCACGGTGGCGGTCAGTCCCACGGCGCGGCGTTTGGGAATAATGACACCATGGGCCCCTGCCAGGTTGGCCGTACGGATGATGGCTCCCAGGTTGTGGGGGTCCTCTATGCCGTCCAGCAGTATGAGGAAGGGCGGCTCCCCCTTTTCCTCCGCTGCTTTCAGCATGTCTTCCACCTCGGCGTACTCATAAGCTGCCGCATAGGCAATAACGCCCTGATGCTTTCCTGTCTCTGATATCTGATCCAGCCTCTCCTTTGGCACGTAGTTAATGATAGTATCATATTTCCTGGCTTCTCTCAGGATGGTGCGCACCGGACCGTCCTGACAGCCGTCCAGGACGAACAGCTTGTCGATTGTCTTGCCTGACCGGAATGCTTCCAGCACGGCATTGCGCCCCTCTATGGTCAGTTCTTCGTATCTCATGTCTTATCTCCTTCCGGGTCCGGCATCCTGCCCAGCTTCTCAAGCCCCTGGCTTATCAGATATACCAGCCTGTTGTATTCCTGCCTCAGGAACAGCCATCCCACCAGGGCTTCCATCCCTGTGGCCATGCGGTAATCAATGACAGACGCGTTCTTGGCCGATGTGGCTGATTTTGCATTGCGCCCCCGCTTGAATACAGCGTGTTCCTCCTGGGTAAGCATGTCCTCGATGGCCTTTATGAGCTCTGCCTGCGTCCCGGCCTTTACAAGCTCCGAGCTCTGCTTATGCATTTTATTTACCTGCATGCTGCCCCGGTTTATCACCTTGGTTCGTATGATGACCTCATACACCGAATCTCCAATATAGGCCAGAACCAGCGGGGAGTAAGAATTCTCATCCACTGGTTCAAGCCTCATGCACTGTCTATAATATGTGAGAAATTCCTGAATGGTTACACTCTCTTCCACTTGACGCCCTCTCTGGTATCCTCTAATACAATTCCCATATCCAGAAGCTTTCCGCGGATTTCATCCGCCAGCGCAAAGTTCTTCTCTTTCCTGGCCTGCTGTCTGGCTGCAATCATCTCTTCAATCTCGCTGTCCAGCACTTCTTCCTTCTTCTCCGTGATGATGCCCAGTACATCGCACAGCTTTTCTATCATTGTCTTCAAATAAGAAACGAATTCCCTGGTGCTGGATTCATCTGCCGTTGTGTTGGCCAGCTTCACCAGTTCAAATATGGCGGAAATAGCGTCCGCGGTGTTGAAGTCATCATCCATGGCCTCCTCGTATTTGCTCCGCAGCTTATCTGCCTCTTCCATATTCCCCTGCTCAACGGCAGTCTTGGAACTGTCTGAGGCCTTTGCCTCCAGGTCCCTTAACTTTTCCACACAGGTCAGTATACGCTCCAGACCGTTCTTGGAAGCCTCCATCAGGTCGGCGCTGAAGTTAAGGGGACTGCGGTAATGGGCGCTGAGCATAAAGAAACGCAGTACCTGCAAGTCGTATTTTTCACTGATTTCCCTTACTGTGAAGAAATTTCCCAGGGATTTGGACATTTTCTTATTGTCAATATTCAGGAATGCGTTGTGCATCCAGTATGTGGCAAAGGTCTTGTCATTGGCGCACTCGCTCTGGGCAATCTCGTTCTCGTGATGAGGGAATATCAAATCCTCGCCGCCGGCATGAATATCAATCTGCTCGCCCAGATAGCGTTTGGACATGACGGAGCACTCAATATGCCAGCCCGGACGTCCGTCGCACCACGGTGACTCCCAGAAAGGCTCCCCTTCCTTCTTAGGCTTCCAGAGCACGAAATCATTGGGATCTTCCTTGCCCTCCTCGCCGGTGACCTTGATTTCACGGAACCCGGACTGAAGCTCATCCAGGTTCTTATGGGACAGCTTTCCGTATTCCTTAAAGGAACCGGTCCTGAAGTACACGGTCCCGTCCCCGGCCACATAGGCGTGGTTCTTGTCGATAAGGGTCTGTATCATCTCCAGCATGCCGCAGATTTCCTGGGTTGCCTGAGGATGGATGGTAGCAGGCTTTACATTCATGGCTGCCATGTCCTTTTTGCACTCTTCAATGTACCGGCGTGACACTGTATCAGCGTCCACACCTTCCTCGATTGCCTTTTTGATGATTTTGTCATCCACATCCGTGAAATTGGACACATAGCGCACGTCGTATCCCTTATACTCAAAATACCTGCGTACCGTGTCAAATACAATCATGGGCCTGGCGTTTCCTATATGAATAAAATTATACACCGTAGGGCCGCAGACGTACATCTTGACCTCTCCCGGGGTCAGCGGAACGAATTCCTCTTTTTTTCTGCTCAGTGTGTTAAATATCTTCATACTCTTATTCTCCTCAAATGAATCTCTTGCGGCATGTCCGGAACATGCCGGGTCAGCTGTGTCAAATGTGTTTTATCCTGTCTTATACTTCATTCGCCCGGCTGCAGCCAGGACAGCCTCCACAGCCGCCTTCCATTATCTTACTATCATAGCAGTAATCTGCTGTTTCCGTCAATAAGGTAATTGCCTGAGAAGAGATTCCTTCTCCGGTTCCCGTAAATCCAAGTCCTTCCTCTGTAGTGGCCTTGACGCTTACCCTGGTCACATCCAGGCGGAGGGCGTCTGCTATGTTAGCCGCCATCTGAGGCCTGTATGCGGCCAGCTTGGGACGCTGGGCTATGATGGTGGCGTCAATATTCTCAACCACGTAGCCTTTCTCGTCCAGGAGTTCTCCTACCTTCTTTAACAGTTCTATGCTGGAGATACCTTTATATGCCGGGTCCGTGTCCGGGAAATGCTGTCCGATGTCTCCCAGGGCAGCAGCCCCCAACAGGGCATCCATGACCGCGTGGACCAGAACATCCGCGTCGGAATGGCCTAAGAGGCCCTTTTCATATGGGATATTGACGCCGCCTAAGATTAGGTCACGGCCTTGTACTAATTTGTGAACATCGTATCCTTGTCCGATTCTCATAGTGTCTCCTTGTTTGATGGGTTTGGGTTGGGGTTGGGGTTGGGCGGGACCGCCATGCTTGCCGCGATTTTGCTGCGCCGCCATGCTCGCCGCGATTTTGCCGGCCGGCCATGTTCATCGCGATCCCGTTACCCCGCCATGCACACCGTGATTTTGCTGCTCTCCGTGTCGGGCTTCGCCCTATAAAATAAGCCATAAGGAAATCTTCTTTTGTGCGAGCACAACGAAGATTTCCTTCTGCCCTATTTTGCATGGCTCATTGCCTGCGTCATATCATCATCCTTACCTTTCTGGCTATGCAGCCGGCTTGGATGTCTGTCTGGAAGCCGCAGCTTTCGCCGTCTGCATGGACGGGCAGCGCTGCTTCTGTGTGGATGGATACTTCCCTGCATTCGTAGGTTCTGACGCCTTTGGGCCGCCGCCTTCCTATGAGGGCTGACAGCAGAACGGGTATCAGCTTTGTCCTGGTGCTGTGGCTCATGACGCAGATGTTTAATTTTCCGTCGCTTCCGTCTGCCCTGGGGGCAAAGAGGAAGCCGCCGCCCTCTGAGGGCTGTATGTGACAGGATATGAAAAGAATGTTGTTGAACTCTACCTTTTTTACCCCGTCTAATAAAATATATCCTTTGCAGGATTTACATTTGAAAAACTGGTGTATGCCTATGAGTATATAAGAAAGTTTCCCCATACCGAAACGATTTAAACGCTGACGGCATCTGGAAGACAGGGCATCCTGACAGACGGCTGCGTCAAATCCGATTCCGGCGCTGACCAGGAACCGGCGGTGGGATACCTCCTGATTCCCATAGGTAAGGACTCCGTAATCAATCATGGTGAAATGCCGGGGGGCCAGCTGTTTCTTAAGACACTTTATGGTACGGCCAGGCATGCGAAGACTCCTGGCCAGGTCGTTGCTGGAACCGGCCGGGATATAGCCCAGACTTAAAGGCCCATGGAAAGACACACCGTCCAGAACCTCGTTCATGGTACCGTCCCCGCCCACGACGATGATATATCTGGGCTCATCATGGCTGTCTGTCAGCAGCCTTGCCGCGGTTCTTGCGTCCCCAATGCCTTCTGTCAGGAAAACTTCGTATTCAATATTATGACTGTCCATATAACGGGCTATGGCTTTCCAGATTCTGAGACCCTTGCCGGAGCCTGCTTTGGGATTTACAATGAAGTTATACATGAAGGATTCAGGTCGTCCTTTCTAATATTTTACTCTGCCTTAAATTATAGCATAATACCCTATAAAACACTAAGAAAATTTCTATAAAAAAAGTTGTAAAAAAAGTCTTGACAATTACCACAATTTATCATATACTGTACAGGCAGTCGCGAGTGAGACACAAACGACGGCAGGATATGGGGTCTTAGCTCAGCTGGGAGAGCATCTGCCTTACAAGCAGAGGGTCACAGGTTCGAGCCCTGTAGGCCCCACTATCTACCAAACCAAATATGGCGGAATAGCTCAGTTGGCTAGAGCACACGGTTCATACCCGTGGTGTCGAGAGTTCAAATCTCCCTTCCGCTACTCGAGAAGCTTTGGATTGTCAAGGCTTCTTTTATTTTGCCGCCGGGTATTTGCCTGCCAGAGCATTAAATTCGTCTGAAATCTGCCATGGAGGACATATGTGCCATCAGCAGCGGTGTTGTCGTAAGCATTCTGCAGGAGACCTGCGGCTTTGCATACGGAATGACAGGGACACTGCTGTCCCTTATGAGCATAGGCAATCTTCTGGCCGGCTTTGCCTCAGGCATGCTGCCTGGGAAAATCGGCACCAGGAAAACAGCGGTGCTCCTGACAGCAGGCTATGGGGCCGGATATCTGATCATGGGATTTTCCGGATGGATGCCGGTTCTCATGCCGGGCTTTTTTCTGGTGGGCGTTGCCAAAGGAAGCACCATCAATACCTGTACGATCCTGGTGGCTGATAACTCCGGCGATCGTACAAAGGGCATGAATATCATGCACAGCTGCTACGCCCTGGGCGCGCTCCTGTGTCCTTTCTTCATCAGCGCCGCCATGAAGGCCGGAAATGCCGCCCCAATGCTGGTGCTGGCAGCCTGCGGTTTCCTGCTGTGGCTGACCTTTTGTGTGACTCCCGCCGAAACAAAGGCCATGAAAAAGGACAGGAACATAGATAAAAGCTTCCTTAAAAGCAGAAAATTCTGGATGCTCACCGGTCTTCTGTTCTGCCAGAACGCGGCGGAAACCAGTGTAACCGGCTGGATGGTTACATATTTTAAAGGAAACGGCATCATATCCGGTTCTCTCAGCCCCTACACCGTGACCGTGATGTGGGGCACTACCCTGATTGCCCGCCTGCTCATAGCATTTGTAATTCCTATCAAAAACAGCTATTCTGCCATGATTAAGATGGGCATTGGCTGCATCATCTTCTACCTGGGCCTGATGATGGCCAGTACCCAGACCACTGCCATTCTCCTGCTGTTCGCCTTTGCCTTTGCCATGGCCGGCATGAATCCCACTGCCGTGGCCAGCGCAGGCCGTATGACCAGTGCGGCCAGCATGGGAATCATGCTTCCGGCTGCCAGCAGCGGCGCCATCATCATGCCCTGGATTATCGGCATGGTGGCTGAATATGCAGGCATTGGAATCGGAATGGCTTCCAATATCATTCCCTGCGCAGGCATGCTGTTATTCAGCGCAGCTGTAAAACGGCTGAAAGAATAGGAGCTATGGATCCATGCTCTACGATAAGAATATAATGTACGGAAAAATACGTATTCTGGAAGAAAAGACTATGACCAGTTTTATGACAGGAATTATGTGGCGGCCGGCTCCACCCACGCCCTGCACATCGAAGAACATGTCCCGAAATGGTGGGCCATTTAGCCACCGCGCCGGTTATTGACGCGGATGATGAGGAGATGACCCAGCACGCCCATGAGGGAGGCGCTCCAGTGCCTTTCCCAGGACGGGTATTCATCTGACCACATCCAGCGCCCTGTCCATTGAAGGACGGGTCCAGGCCACGTTTGAGGAACATCAGGAACTTTACAACTGCTTAAAATCAGAGGACGGGGATAAAGCCTACAGGATCCTCATCGCCCACCTGCTGATGCCCCTTAATATGGACATCCTGTGACATGGAAGGGCAGTTCACAGGATTAAAATTGCCTGCACTGTCCAATTATAATGCCACTTTCACAACTACCTTTTTTACTTCACATGGTCCGCCTGCCGGACACCATGTACTGAATGTCAAAATATTTCTCATGAGTCTCAAAGGAACCCTGGCTTGTACTTCCCGGCAATACTTACATTTGAAAAAAACATTGTCATGACCTCCTTGTCTGAACCATATGTTATTATCTGCTTGCAATATCTTCTGTTTCCATATTTCCTGCTGCAAGGGACTGAATCTGTGCCCAGATCGCTTCATCCACACTGACACCGTCTGTCATGCTCTTTGCACGGGTGGTAACAGTGCGCTCACCCGGGCAGGTCACGTGGCCGCCCTCCCGCTCCGGATGGCTTGCGTCCGCTGCAGCCACACGCCTGTTGAGCATTGCCTGGATATCCTCCTTGTTTCCGAACAGATATGGGTCAAATGCAATGAAGATCTGACAGCAGCCGGTACAGCTTCCGTTGTTTGCCTCATCCATGTCTGTTCCGCAGTTTCCGTTTGCCATAAGAGCCGCTGCCATGTCCAGGGCAATGGCCATTCCGCTGCCCTTCCAGTATCCGGTGGGCAGGATGCGCTTGCTCTCCTCAATGGCTCCCGGATCGCTGGTCAGGTTGCCGTCCTTATCAAATCCGCCCGGGAAAGGAAGCTCCTTGCCGGCCAGACGGTAAACCCCCAGCTTGCCATAGGCATACTGGCTCATGGCCATATCCAGCACAATGGGTCCGTCTTCCCTTGGGATGGCGATACAGAACGGATTGTTTCCAACTCCCGGCTCATCGCTTCCCCACAGAGGCATACAGCTCTCAGTATTGATCCAGCTGATCCCCATGAATCCGGCCTCCGCCATACGCCATGCGTAGGTGCCGCCCCTCATCCAGTGAGTGGTGTTCTTAAGGGACACACAGCCGATGCCGTGGACCTTTGCCAGCTCCATGGCACGGTCGGCGCAGTACAGCGCATTGGTGATGCCGATTCCAAGATGACCGTCATAATTCTCCACAGCGCCCTTTGCTCCCATTAACACAGGCTTGCCTTCCAGGTTGATCCACCCCTTCTGTACATACTCCGCAAAGCGTGGAATACGGTTAAGCCCATGGCTCTCAACGCCATCCGCGCTGGACTGGGCATGGATGGCAGAGCACACCTCTGCCTGCTCCTCGCTCAGTCCCATGTTTAAAAATGCAGTCTTTACAGTGTCTTTGACAGTATCATAGGGGATACGTAAACTCATAGTCCTTCTCCTTTAAACACATTTATATTATTCATCCTTACTTGTTCCGGATCATTCCAGATCAGGCGCCTGTTCAGGCGCGCATGGCTCAAGTCCTGCAAACTCCATCATTTCCTCATAAAGGCCGCTGGCTTCTTCGGGGGAATAGCCGTATACAAGAAACACATCCATGACATAGGGGGCATAGGGAATGCCTGTTATCTCTTTTGCAAATGCCATGGCCGCGATCTCGCTGAGTGCAATGATGGTGGAGTCATTGTGCACAGGACCCAGAGACCACAACCTGATCTTTTCGGTCTTTGTATATATTTCGTGCTTATATTTTTCTTCCACATTATGGAAGATCTCATGGGCCAGCAAAAGCCTGCTTATGTTCAGCCTGTCCGTCAGGATCTCCCTGATTTCCGGCTTTTCCAGGAATTTCTTTGCCTTTTTCACCGCATCCATGTAGATGCATATGGTGTCCGGAACCCGGTATTCGGCAAAGAGCACCCGGTCCGTCTTCTCCGGATAGGTGGGATAGGACACCTTCATGCCCATGGCCTTTGCTATCACCTCAGGATCGGAGCTTTTGTACTCCTCCATCACCTTTCGGGCATATTCCTGCCCGCAGGCCAGGGCCTGCTCCATCCAGCTGCGGCGCTGCTCATCCGTAAATTTTCCATTTAACGGTTCCCTTGAGAACACATACCGGAACCACTCCACCGGCCGGATGGCGGCCAGGTCCTCCAGCATCCGTTCCAGAGGCCGCAGCGGAAAATGGGGACGCTCATAGCGTTTCGTCCCCTGTTTTCCGAACAGCCCGTCTGTTATGGGCTTTAAAGCTTTCTGAAACTCTTCCTTGTTCATAATTAATTAAATCTCCGTCACTGATGCCACGATGAGGATATCCTCATCAGGTTCCCTGTCACCCAGATCCAGATCCATCAACAGGTAGATCTGATCCAGGTCAACTGCACTGTAATCGCCTACACGCGGTCCCACACATACGAAGAAGTCAGGTCTTATGACCGTATCGGTCTTAAACACAGCCTCATCCTTCCACATCCGCTCAACCACATCCCTGTAATCTGCGACCTTGCATTTCACAACATTACCATTAGAGCACTGAACCTTGATAAATCCTTTCTTATCAACAATACGCAGCGGATGCCTGTCATCACGCAGACCCTGGTACACATAGAATTTATCAGTCATCTCCGCCAGTGCGATCTGGCTTACCTTTGATCCAAAATCCTGGGTGGCCAGCTCACACGCCTCTGCCTCATCACATTCCTTTAACAGATCCGTGGTCTTAACTTCCGTAGAACCGGTTGCAATGGCAGTTACCTTACCGGTCTGGTTGTCGATCTCGATATGGACTTCAACCGTATCCGGTGATGCGCCGGAGCTTACAGCCATATCAGCCGCTTCCTTCTTAAGCTCCCTGATATCATCCCGGGAAGGATTGGGGATCACACGCTCAACCACGTCACGTACCATGGAAAGGGCAACGCCGATGGAGGAGATAACCTCCGCATTCTCAGGAATGCTGTACTGAAGTCCCATCTTTCCCGCGCAGTAGGGAACCAGGGATGCTGCTCCGCCGCCGCAGCCTACCAGCTTCATGCTCTCATGATCAAGCTGATATTTCTCTGCCAGAGCATTGATACATGCATTTACTTTTTCAAAATCCTTATCCAGAATCTGGGTAGCCAGCTCTTCTACTGTAATGCCCAGTTTATCCGCTACGGGCTGCATGGCCTTGCGGGCTGCATTGGCATTGCCGTGAGCAAAGTACTGCTCCTCGATCAGACCCAGCACGTTAGCCGCACATGTATTGGTAAAGCAGATACGCTTTCCATTCTTTAAACGGATGGTCACATAATCGTTTGTATCCCCTGGCTTAGGGCTTACCATTTCAATCTGCGGATCCTCAATCTCCTCCTCAGGAGTAAAGCATGCATACTCACAGCCTGCAATATGTGCAGAACGGGGACCAACGTCCACCACTGCCTTGTCGCTGATACGCACCATGGAACCGCCTGCGCAGCCCAGGATACGCACATCCAGGGAACTGATGTAAGTGTCATGTCCTCCGATCTTGGCATAGTCAACACCCGGACGGCCGTTCTTGATCACACCGATGTTGGTAGTGGTTCCGCCCACCTCAAAGTAGATTGCATTGGAAGCACGCAGATACATCAGGGAACCCATAACGGAAGCAGCCGGTCCTGACAGTGCTGTCAGGATAGGACGCTTACGCATCTCACTGATCTCCATAACGCCACCGTCGCCTCTCATGATCATCAGAGGCACGGTAACGCCTGCCGCACGTACAGATGACTCGGTTGCATTGGCTGTCATCATCATCTTTGGCAGGATGGATGCATTGATCGCTGCAGTACGTGTACGGCGGGTAAGTCCGTACAGCTTTGTAATATCAGAAGCCATGGTAACTGGCACATTTTTCTTCTCCGCACAGCCATGGATCATCATTTCCTCATCCATACTGTCCACACCAAAGGCCATGGAGGCAACAATTACCTGTGCGCCCTGGTTCAGTAATTCATCAATATTCTGGTTGATCACATCTTCTGTCAGCATTTTCTTCTTGATAAAGGTATTGTATACCTTGATCATCCTGCCAACCTTTTCATCCAGAACAATGTCTTTAAGGGCCAGCTGGCGCTTTGCCAGAAATCCTTCCAGGCCGCCGCCTGCAACGCCGACCACGCCGACACTTGCCACGTCGCCTTCAATAAAAGCGTTGGTAGCCTGAGTGGTAGAGTGGGCAACGAACACAACATCTTCTGGTGCGATGTTGTTCTCGCGCATACAATTCTGAAAACTCTTTACAACACCGGCAGCAACGCCACTTTTATCATCATGTGTGGTTTTAACCTGATTTTTTCCAATAATTTCATGGGACTCATTATCCATTGCAACGCACTTGGTGTAAGTTCCACCAACGTCAATCCCCATACGAACAGCTCTATGATTACGCTCTGCCATATTATCCATTCCTTTCACTCTACAATACTTTTCCAAGATCCTTATGATCGTGGACTTTTATTACTACTTTAACGAAACATTTGTCGGGAGATATCCGGGCGCACATGATGTACGCCCGGTTAAACAGAATATTCTTTTATTTTTTAAGAGAAATTCATTGTCAAATCTTAGATGAACCAAGCAGCTCCGAGTCCGCCCAACAGGAAGAATACAGCAATGTACTGGATCACACCTGTAAGGTAAGAGTTTGGAATTGATAGTTTCAGGAAGTCTCTGGATTCTACCTTGGTATAAGCAAGACCCCATGCAACCCATGACTGGGTGATACAGCTTCCGATATTAACAGTGATGGTTGGGATGGCAAATACGGCGTATAAGAATGGTACTGAGAAGGATGCAACGTTAGATAACACACCCAGTGTAGCAGCACCACAGCCAACCAGTGTCATAGGTCCGCGGAACAGGCCCATGAAAAGCAGTACAGCAAATATTACACAAACAGCCAGTTCGCTCTTAGGCATAACATTTCCTAAGATCGCCTTGAAATAAGGAGATGCATATGTAGCAACCTGATTGAACATAGGCAGTGTAAGAAGGAAGCCTACCAGCGGAGCGGTATCAACCACGCCATCATAGTACAGCTTGTTTACCAGCTGACAGTTCTCTTTGAAGGATCCCTTCATCCTGCCGCAAAGGAACAGGGCCAGGAAACCAGCAATGATGAATCCGCCGATAACGGAGAAATCCAGCCAAATTTTCAGTACAACCGGTACGATTGGGAGGATCAATGTATACATTGGTGCATTCTTCTGGTCAGGAGAGGAATTGCGGCTCTGAGCTGCCCATGAATGAACTGTCTTTGACTTCTTAAGATAAACAGCAGCAAGTACAGTGGTTGCCACCAGCATGATGATCAGTGCTGCATAACCCCAGTGAGCTGCATACCATCCCAGTGTGAATTCAGGCATCTCATCAGGAGTTATATAGAATGCACGGTACTGCGCAAAGTTAACAGGGTTCAGGTAGATACCCGCTGCAACAGATCCCATGAAAGAGAACATTGCGATTGCCTTGGGTACGCCAAGAGACATCAAAATAGGAAGTACGATAACGCCGATAGCGATAACAGGGCCAGCGCCGGTCATAGCGGTAAAGATCAGTGCTGTTACTATGTTTAACAGCGCGATGGTAACCATTGGCTTATCTCCGCCCAGTTCAACGGTCTTACGGATCAGAGTAGATGCAATACCGGTATCCATCAGGACACGTCCAAACCATGCCCCCCAGCAAACATTAACCAGTGTGGTACCCCAGCCTTCAGGAGCACTCTGGAAAATCTTGTTCAGGATAAATACCAGCTTTGTGTCTGTGCCTTCGCCAAACTGCAGAACCGGGTTAGCTTCAATGAATGCCTGGCTGGCAAACATGGTTCCCACCAGCGGCAGTACGGTCCAGATAACGGTAATCATCAAGAATCCGATCATCAGATTGTGGCCCTTGATACAGTAGTATGCCAAGCCGAAGAAAGAAAGTAACAAAATTATACCAATAACGTATTCCATGGTATTCCTCCTCATATCTTTTTTATTTTCCTACACGTGAAACTGCTTTCCCTGTTGCTTCAGGTCCCCTTCTCTCTCAAAACATCAGGATATTCTGAACTCATCTCCCTTCATTATGTAATAAATATATTTCCATCCAGATCGGCACGCTCTGACCTTATGTGGAAAAGAACTGTGGATAGATCCCCTGGAGTGTATCCATGTTCCAGAGAATTGTGTTGAAATGGTTGGAACAGATCAGGGAAGCTGCCTCCGCATCCCTCCGCATTATGTTGTCAACAAGCAGGCGCCCTTCCACCTGGGTGTGTTCCCACCTGGTCAGGGATGACATGTAGACCTTAAAATTAAAGGTGCTGTACTGGAGATAGTTGACCCGCATCAGGTCACAGTCCATTGTCCTGAAATAATCCCATATATGCTCCTTGCCGCAAAAGGTGGACAGCAGGTAGCGCAGATGTTCATCCGCTGCCAGCAGTTCCAGCACCTCATTATCCCCTGTGATCTCCTTTTGTTTTGCAAGGGTCTGTTCCAGGGCATCCCTCTGCTCCGTGGTCAGCCCCTGTCTGCAGATTTCCTCAATAACCGCCTGCTCCAGAACAATATGGGTGTGCACGGACTGTTTGATCCGCTCAGGGTTGATCATAGTGACCACAGTCCCCCTCTGAGGATACACCACTATGCAGCCCTCTTCGATCAGCCGGGCCAGTGCATCTCTTACAAGGGCACGGCTTACGCTCATCTGGGAGGAAAGGGAATTCTCACTGAGCATCTCACCGGGTTCGATGGCCAGGCTTAGTATCTGATTGCGCAGAAAATTATAAATCTCATTTCTGGAATCGACTTTCAGAATCTTGTCTTTTACCTCAGGCATACTTTCATCCCCTCTCTGCCCGCTTCGCCCCCTGCCTGTCACGGGGGTCTGCCAGGATTGCATACAAGTTATTTTCGCTTTTGCATACCAGTTTGACTTAAAATTGCATATCAGCTGCGGAAATAACGGTTTAAAATGGATTGTATTATTTTCAAGACATATACAAGATAACATATTTTTCTCACGAGTGCAACACAATTTTTGACATTTTACCCATGATTTTTGTCATTGTTTTTATTTATTAGTTGCTTTTTGCACAAATAATGATAATATTTATATTAAAAAATGCAATGAGAGAAATTGCATACAAGTTTGAATTGGAACTTATTTACATATTTCACGTTTTGCTCCAATGTTTTAAATAATGGAAATGCATTCTTATCAAACCTGTCCTTATATGCTATAATTTGATATGTGCCATTGATTACCAATGGAATACGCACCTGAACCGACTTGATTTTTCGCAGAATATAAGAAAGGTGATCGTTATGTCACTACTTCCCTTTAATGACCCTAACAGCCGTATGATCGCGCGCCGCCCATCAGAGGATGCCCGCCAGTATGCATACCGCGTGATTAAAAACTGCATACTGGAACTGTTTCTTCCTCCGGGGCAGAAGATGAACGAAATAGCCTTGGCTTCCTCTTTAAATGTAAGCCGTACGCCTGTACACGATACTTTTACCAAACTGTCCAGGGAGAACCTGGTAGACATCATTCCCCAGCGAGGGGCCTTTGTATCCAGGATCGACTCAGAACGGATTGAGCACGCCATCTGGCTTCACACAAAGCTGGGCACCTCCATGCTTCACACCATCTTTATAAAAAATGTGAAGAAAAATGATCTGGAATCTCTGTATTACAACCTTCGCCAGCTGGACGACTATCTTTACCAGGGCAACCTAAACCAGGCCCCCAGGCTGCTGTCTGATTACTATCACCAGCTCTATATACTGGCCGGGGACATGGACCTGGTATGGGAATCCCTGCAAAAGGTAGATATGGACCTGCATCGGCTCTTATACCTGGCCACCAGCAGTTCCGCTGTGGCGGAAGGTTTCCTGTGTGAGCTCACCAACCTGACCGATGCCCTGGCCAACAGGGACAATGACCAGGCCTGCCTGATCTACAGCCATCACATGTCCAGGATGCTGCTTCTGCTCCCGCCTTTAAAGCAGCATAACCCGGAATATTTTATCTGCGGCAGCAGTGATGCCGCGTCCTGATCTGCAAAACATTGACCGCGCTTTAGCGCCTGCAGGACAGGCGCTAAGTGCTCATAACCAGGAGGTATGTGATATGGAAAATTATAGGGATTTATTTTCCCTGGAGGGCAAGACTGCACTGATCACAGGAGGAACGGGCGGACTTGGCAGCGCCATTGCCCTGGCCTTTTTACAGCAGGGAGCTAATGTGGCTGTGTGCGGCGGCCATCCGGAAAAGGCGGCCGGCCTGGCTGACTATGCGGCCCAGGCAGGAAGAAAGTCCCTCTCCATACGCTGCGATATCCAGAAACAGTCAGACATTGACAATATGTTAAATGAGATCGAGGAACAGCTGGACACTCTGGATATCCTTGTAAACAGCGCGGGCATGAACCGTCTTCTGCCTGCTGAGGACTACACGGAGGAAGCCTTTGACCAGGTCATGGGACTGAACGTAAAAGGGCTTCACTTGATAACAAAGGCGGTTGGAAAGCGCTTTATGATCCCCAGAAATTATGGCAGGATCCTCAACCTTTCCTCTGTCAAGAGCCTGATCGGGACCACGGAAAACTATATCGCATACTGCGCCAGCAAGGGCGCTGTGAACATGTACACCAAACAGCTGGCCTGTGAGTGGGGCAAATACAGGATCACCTGCAACGCCATCGCCCCCACCTTTGTCCGCACCCCCATCAATTCTTTCCAGCTGGACGATCCGGCTTTCTGCAAAAAGCTGACGGACCGGATCCCCCTGGGCCGCATCGGACAGGAACGGGATATTGCGGCAGCGGCCCTGTACCTTTGCAGTGACGCGGCGGAATTCGTAAGCGGACAGGTACTGGCCGTGGACGGCGGACTTACATCCATGCAGTAAAAGGCGCCGGGACAGGCCGCCGGCTGTTTATAACAAGGAGGCGCCATCCGTTTCCTGAAGGAGAATGACCTGGCAGCCCACGAGCATGACCAGACAAACCTGGTGGATGAGGACCTTCTCGACACGCCAAGGGACATCCTGTTTTACCGCAACAATCCCAATGCCCCGGAAGGTACCATTGAGATGGTTCCCGGGACCTATGCTGTTTACTTCCCATGGGATGTGCATATTCCGGCTGTCCAGACAGGAGCTTCCCCTGCGCCGATCCGCAAGATCGTGATTAAGGTTGCCATGAGCGCCTGCGCCCCCGTGGCAGAAAACTGAGGTTTTGATTATGGATATGATCACTCATCTGGAAGCCCTCGCCCAAAAGGACCCCGACCAGCGCCGCCAGGCACTGGTGCAGGCGCTTGAAGCCGAGAGGCTTTCTTACACCCTCCAGGAGGAGGAAGCCAGCTTTAAGAATCCAAGAGGCGTGGCTAATTACCTCCTGACCCCCTGGCAGGAAACTCCCTGCCTGTTGTTCTGCGCCCACTATGACGCGGTGCCCGGTAGCTTTGGGGCCAATGACAACGCGGCATCCCTGTGTATCCTCATTGCCCTTGCAAAGGAATTAAAAATGAGGAATCTTCCCGCCCGCTTTGCTTTCTTTGACGGAGAGGAAAACGGCAACGCGGGAAGCAGGTTCTACGCCGCACAGATGGATAAGTCCGCCATTACAGGAATCATCAATCTGGATGTGTGCGGATTCGGTGATACCATTGCCATCTGCGGCAAGGGCCATGAGACCAGGCCTGTGCTGCGCCCATTCTGTGACAAAGCCCTGTTGGACAAGCACAATGGACAGGTATTAAAATACCTTCCCAAAAGCGATGAGGTCTCCTTTGCAGGCAGCCGGATCCCCACCATGAGCCTGTGTGTGGTCCCCCGGTGGGATATCCAGTACCTGAAGGCCATGGCCACCTATGGCGACGGCTTTCTTGGCCGCCCCCCTGAGTTTGATATGATGCTGGAACAGATGGAAGTCATAACCACCATGCACGGCGGCTACCGCGACAATCCACAGTACGTGGAGGAAGATGCCATGATGCAGGTCTATGAGTATCTCCTGGAAGGAGTGACGGCCCCGCCTGCTGTGAAAAAACGGTTCGGGCTTCTTTAGGAACCGGCTGCACCATTTTTTAGTTTTCTTAATCAGCCCCGGCCAAGAAACCGGGACTGCTTTTAATGCGGATATTATTTATACTCTTATATTTATATGACCAAATACTCCCCTGTTGGCTCCGGTACTGCCGCCCATCCGTCTCCCCTGTCAGCCGCAGCACCGCATATCTTATTTTCCTCTATTCCACTGCGTTCTTCTTAAGCATCCCCAGAATCACGCATCCGGCCGCTGCTCCCACAACTACCGCAGCCAGATACATAAAGGAATTTCCGATGGTGGGAAGGACGAAAATACCTCCATGAGGCGCCCTGAGGGTACAGCCAAATGCCATGGAAAGTCCTCCTGCGATGGCGGAACCGATGATACAGGAAGGAATCACGCGCAGCGGGTCCTGGGCTGCAAAGGGAATGGCTCCCTCTGTGATGAAGGACAGTCCCATCACATAGTTGACAATACCGGACTGACGCTCCTTTGCCGTGAATTTCTTCTTAAAGAAGGTGGTGCACAGGGCAATGGCAATCGGAGGCACCATACCGCCTGCCATGACGGCTGCCATAACCTCAAAGTTGCCTTCCGCCAGCTGTGCGGTTCCGAACACATAAGCTGCCTTGTTAAACGGACCGCCCATATCAATGGACATCATGGCGCCTAAAGCCATACCCAGCACGATCCGGCTGGTGCCGCCCATTCCGTTCAGGAAACGGGTCAGGCCGTCGTTAATCATACCCATATATGGGTTGATGAATGTGGTTACCACTGCTGCCAGGAAGATACCGATAACCGGATAGAGAAGCACCGGCTTGATGCCTTCCAGTGACTTTGGCAGTTTGGAGAAAAGCTTCCTTAAGCCCGCCACGATATATCCGCCTACAAAGCCCGCAAACAGAGCGCCCAGGAATCCTGCGTTCACATCGCCCCCTGCCGGGTTGGCAAAGGTGGATCCCATCTTGGCAATCAGTCCTGCCACCAGTCCAACTGCCAGGCCGGGACGGTCCGCAATACTCATGGCGATGAAGCCAGCCAGGATAGGAAGCATCATTCCGAATGCCTGCTCGCCCACAGTCTTAAGATAGGCTGCCAGAGGCGTATTTTTTCCAAAGTTGGCCGGGTTAATGGAATAATCGTCAAACAGGAACGCCAGGGCAATCAGGATACCTCCGCCAATGACAAAGGGAAGCATGTGGGATACGCCGTTCATCAAGTGCTTGTAGATGGTTCGCCCAATGCTGTCATTGCCTTCTGACACGGACTCTCCCCCCGCGGCTCCTGTGTGATGGTACACAGGCACCGTGCCGTCCACTGCTCGTTTGATCAGTTCCTCGGCCTTGTGGATACCGTCGGCTACAGGGACCATGATGACAGGCTTTCCGTCAAACCTGGCCATCTCCACGTTCTTGTCAGCAGCAATGATAATGGCATCCGCCGCTGCGATTTCTTCCCTTGTGAGCACATTCTGGGCTCCGCCGGAACCGTCGGTCTCAGCCTTCAGGGCAATCCCCAGCTTCTTTCCCGTATTCTCCAGGTTCTCAGCCGCCATGTAGGTGTGGGCAATGCCGGTGGGGCAGGCCGTAACAGCCAGAACCCGGTAACCGGAGGAGGAACCTGCTTCTGCACCCGCCTGTGCATCTGTCTTGGCCCCCGCCTTCGCGTCTGTCTTGGCACTCATCTTGGCATCTGCCTTCGCATCCTGGCCCGCCTCTCCCTCAAGCGCCCCAAAACGCTCTACCTCTGCCTCATCGATGATGCGTAAAAATTCATCCTTATCCGCTGCCCCCATAAGCCCTTCCTTGAATCCAGGATTCACAAGCAGGGTAGACAGGCGGGATAATGCCTCCAGGTGTACGTCTGCTCCCTCAGCAGGCGCCGCGATCATGAACAGAAGATTTGCCAGGGAACCGTCAAACGCGTCGTAATCAACGCCCTCAGGAACCACCATGGCTGCCAGTCCGGGCTCCTTCACTGCCTCTACCTTTGCGTGGGGAATGGCGATTCCCTCACCGATGGCCGTGCTGCCCAGAGCTTCCCTTGCCAGTATGCCTTCCTTGTATCCGGCGGTGTCCTTAAGCCTTCCGCCTGCATCCATCAGGGATACCAACCTGTCGATGGCCTCCTCCTTACCCAAAACCTTTACGCCCAGCTCAATGCTCTCACTTTTTAATAACTCTGTAATCCGCATAAATGCGCCCCTCCTGACTGATTAAAGTGTGTTTAAGAGTCTCATAATTTCATCTTTTGTTCCAATGCCGTCGGAAAATGCAGTAGCGCCGCCGCAGGCTGTTCCCAGCTTCAGAGCGTATGCATAGTCCCCTTTTTCCAGGTATCCGGCTATGAATCCTGCCACCATGGAATCCCCTGCTCCAACGGAATTCTTTACGGTTCCCCTGGCAACTCCCTGGCGGTGTACGCTGCCGTCCTCTGCTACCAGTATGGCTCCGTTTCCTGCCATGGATACCAGTACATTCACCGCTCCCTGTTCCCTAAGCTTCCTGGCATGGAGAATGATTTCCTCTTCTGTCTTAAGCTCCAGCCCGAACATCTGTCCCAACTCATGGTTGTTGGGTTTGATGAGGAATGGATGGTACTTTAAGACCTTTAGGAGCAAATCCTTCTCCGCATCCACTACCATGCGGATTCCCCTGCCGTCCAGGCGTTCCATGATTCTCTGGTAGATGTCATTGTCAATGGCAGCCGGTATGCTTCCGGAAAGGACCAGCACATCCCCTTTCATTAAATAGGAAAGCTTCTGAAAAAGCTGCTCCACATCGCCGGCTGTAATCTCCGGTCCCATGCCGTTAATCTCGCTTTCCTGGTCGGACTTCAGCTTTACGTTGATGCGGGACATGCCCTTCTCCACCTGGATGAAATCAGAGTCAAAGCCCAGGCTCCTGACTCCCCGCTCAATCTCCCGGCCCGTGAACCCGGCTATAAATCCCAGGGCCGTACTCCTGTATCCCAGGTTTGCCAAAAGAGCCGAAACATTGATGCCCTTACCTCCGTAAAAGATGTTTTCTCTGATGGTCCGGTTTACACTTCCCAATGTGAAATGTTCTACTGCCGCCACATAGTCCAGTGCCGGATTAAATGTTACTGTGTAAATCATATATCTCTTCACCGCCCTCTCATGAAAATTTATTTCTTATCTTGTCTCTATCATAATCCGATACTGAATTTTCGTCAATAGTATTTTATAAGAAAATTAATTTCACGCATTTTTTCGTCGCAATATACAAACAGACGGCCTGTTTTCGTAAAAAGCCGTCTGTTTTTTGTGCATTATTTTCTATTTTATCGTTAGTACTGCGTTGCGTCATTTCTTATCCGGCGATATGGCTTTTTCATGACGACGTATATGCTCCACGGATCCCTTCATACCGGCCATCAGCAGAAGGTACAGTATCTCCATGACTGCCGTAGCCGTCACCCTGGAAAACCAGAACTCCTCTGTCAGCAGTTTTTCCCTGGTGGCAGTGACAATCTTGTAGTCGCATATCCCGGCCAAAGGTGAATTTCCATTGTTAGTAATGAGGATGACCGTGCATCCGTTTTCCCTTGCCCCCTCCGCCAGTGTCTGGAGACGCTTGGAGCTTCCTGAATTGGATATGACCATAACCACATCCTCCTGTCCCAGGTTAAAGGTATAGGCTGTCTGCGTTTCCCATATATCCCCTGCCACAGCCGGTATCCCCAGCTGGTTGAATTTAAAAGCGCCGTCCAGCGCCACGGGAATGGTATTGCCCACAGCTGCCAGCTGCACCATTCGGGCATGTTCCAGCTTGTCCAGGATATGTTCCAGATTGGCGGGGTCCATCATGTTCACGGTCTCTGTCAGCTCGGCCACCTTGTTGGCCAATATATTCTGAAGGGACTGCCGCAGATCGCCGCGGTCAATATCATTGGACACATTCCTGTCCTTTTGTTCTTCTTCCAGCACCTCCCTGGCCAATGCCAGCTTCAGGCTGTGGAATCCCTTGAAGCCGCACCGCCTGCAGAAACGGGATACGGTGGCGTCGCTTGTCCCGCTGGCCCTGGACAGCTCGCCCACTGTCATATCCACCACTTCCGCCTTATGCTCCATCATGTAATCCGCTATCTTTTTCTCTGCTTCAAAAAATTCATCATAGGAGGAGCAGATGACTCCCAACGCGCTTCGTGTCTCTCCCATATCATATTCCGCCTGTCTCATGTAAATATATTTCATGATTTAAATATAGCACACAAAATTTTAAAATAAAAGTTGTTCTTCGTCATATATTATAATACTTTATGAAACTTTATTAACTTTTCGTTACTCCCCTTGTTTTTCCTAATTTACTGTGCTATAATCTCTAAACGTTAACATATTATTAACAATTTGTTTATATTTAGCCGCATTTTATCAGGTCTTCAAATATGGGAAAGAGGCTGGTATCATGAAAAATATTAAAACATTTCTTTCCAAGTACAAACATGCATGGCTGCTGTGTTACGGCTTCATTTATCTTCCATGGTTCTGTTACCTGGAAAAGACGATCACCCGTAATTACCATGTAATGCATGTGGCACTGGATGACTTCATACCGTTCAACGAATATTTTATTATTCCCTACATGATGTGGTTTTTATACGTGGCGGGAACCATTGTTTTCTTCCTTTTCCGGAATAAGGAAGATTATTACAGGATTTGTACCTTCCTGTTCTCAGGCATGACCATCAGCCTGATTATCTGTACCTTTTTCCACAACGGCACAGATTTCAGACCGGTCATTGACCCGGGTAAGAACATATTTTCCGGCATGGTTGCCGCCCTGTACCAGACGGATACGCCTACCAACGTATTCCCCAGCATCCATGTGTACAACTCCATCGGCACCCACATCGCCATCATGAAGAGTGAGTCCCTTAAGAAATATCCCTGGGTGCGAGCCGGTTCAGCCATCCTTATGGTTTCCATCTGCCTGTCCACCGTATTCTTAAAACAGCACTCGGTCATCGACATGGTGGGAGCAGCTATCATGGCTTATGTGATTTACGGAATCGTCTACGGATACAACTGGTCCGCAGAAGACAAGAAGGTCACCCAGAAGGCGCTCAGTTAGCTGGACGGAGACTAAAGGGAGAGAAGTTAAATAGCAGAAATTAAACATCAGTGTACAAGGGGCTACAAACGATATAAAGAAATGTTTCAGATATGCAGAGTGGAAAAGTCAGATTTTCCACTCTATTTTAACATACTCGCTGGTTGCGCTGATTGATGAAATCAGGCCGTCCGTGGCTTTCCTCTTATCCTCAAAGCTGATATTCTCCCAGTCGTCCAGATAGCCGGACAGCAAATCAATCTGCTATTGGGAAATGGTCTCAACGGATAATCGGCAATCGCCTTTGCGATTTTCTGGCGGCGCGTGTCCAGTTCCTCGATTTTCTTGTCGGCATAGGCAAGCAAGGTAGCGTTTGCCCCGGTCAATGTATCAAGAAGCTTTTCAATTTCCGCCTCTACCTGTGCAAGCTCCACCTGATAGGCGGTCAACTTCGGGTTGGCCTTTTCCTCACCGCCCCGGAGGTGTTTGAAATCACGGAATTTCTCTCCCATAGCGGTAAAAATGAACTGTTCAAATTCTGCCTTAGGGCAAGCGGTATTTCCATGAAGAAAAATGGTTGGAAATCCGAGGCCCGAAGTGTCAGCGTCGCTTTGCTCCTTATGTTGGCTTGAGGGTATAAAAATAACAGAGGTTCATCATAATCCCCTGCTATTCTTGTACTAATATGATAAAAAATTTTTTGAAAAACTCTCAACGTCATTGAGAGTTTTTATCCTCATCTACCATTTCCGTTAATTCTTCAAGTTTCTTTTGTAAGATTTCCTTGCTGATTAGTTTTGTCCGGTATTCGGAAATCATTGTGGGACTCATGTTTCGACTCAGGGCATATTCAACAACGTCCTCGTCCTTACTCTTGCAAAGGATAATGCCAACGCTGGGATTTTCGTGGGGCTTCTTTACATCTCTGTCCAGTGCTTCAAGATAAAACTGCATTTTTCCAAGGTATTCCGGTTTGAAATCATCAATTTTCAACTCAATCGCAACAAGGCATTGGAGTTCTCTATGAAAAAAGATTAAGTCAGTATAATAGTCGTTCTTTCCTACTTGAAGATGATATTCTTCTCCCATAAAAATGAAATCTCTGCCAAATACGCCCCCAGCCATCCTGCATGGCCTTATGGGAAACAAATTCTCCAATCCCCCAATAAAGGTCAATCATTGTGGCATTCACCTGATATGAAGGCAATGGCCATGGTAACCCGTCCATCAGCCTTTACCATGGCGTCGTCCCATGAAAGTGATGCTCAGGAATATAATCGCTGTAGGCCTGCAGGATTTGAAATGCAGATTCAATCTGCTCCTTTGTAAAACGCTGCTCCAGATAAGCGATGAACCTGCCGAAATTTTCCGTGTCATAAGCCCGGTGCATTTCGTGAAGCTCCAGTCCCTTCTCAGTGGGATAATACAGGACCTTCTTTTCATTATACCGCTCGCGCCCCCGGTAGAGGAGTCCTGAGCGCTCCAGCTTAGTCAGCATCTGGGTGGCTGCCGCCCGCGTCTTATTCCAGCTATGTGCCAGCTCAATGGCGGATATTCCCGGATTCTCCACCACATATTTCAGAAAATGGACCTCAGTGGCCGTATGGCTTTCCCCGTTCCCATACTCATGGGATGAATTGGATGCACGGCAGCAACTGGCCGCACGATGCATGATATCCGAAGCCTCAAATGTTGTAAATGTATAATTGTTTCCTCCCTGCGTCAATCCCTGTTCCTCTCTTTTTCTATTGTCTCAGATAAAAATCTTAATTCCATTCTATCCAGTTTATGGGCAAAAGTCAACCTTTCCCTCCGGAATACCCCCCCCCCCTGCCATCCATCCTGTAAACG
>PPYF01638330.1_pt1 | contig 68011 bp, 48 predicted proteins | sample 1559871 | NCBI WGS metagenome assembly PPYF01 (sample SAMN08240021, study PRJNA423297) | Human gut metagenome, whole genome shotgun sequencing project. | reverse complement strand
TGAACCCTAATAAAAAGAACTTTGTATATACAGCGCATGCTAGAAATATAAGAGTCTCTATTATAATGGGTTATATAGTTTTTTTAACACATTATTAACGCTAAAGGTTGGCATCTGGGTTCACCCTTCACCGATTTCATCGCCAAGGGCAGAGGACGACTATTCGCAGCAGGATACCGCCCCCGACCTGCCCTTCTAGGGGTGGGTAGGGTAAGTAAGGGGAGGGTACTTTCTAAGAGTTTCCTTATGTAAAGGTTCGTTTACTATAGGAAAGATATAGTATATATATAGGCTCCCAGAAAAATCGATTTCCTACTCACCCTAGTTACCCCCCGGCCGTAAACAAGATAGTTACGACCGCTAAGTATCATGGTTACGATGCCTAAGTATCATGGTTACGGATAGTATTTAAGTCGCACACGGATCTCACGGATCTTCTTCGTTGCAAGCAACGGTACTCACTAAGACTCACAGCCAAAACTCCGAAGGAGCCAAAATCCGTGAGATCCGTGTGCAAAACTAAACATTAACCCTTTAAAATTCAATGAATCCAATGAAGAATCAAAGAAAAATCGGCCCGCCACTCAGTAAATCAATCCTCGCTGAGGAGTTTCTTGATTTCCTCATCGGTCTTGGTGAGTTTGTCTTTACAGAGTTTCACCAAGGTTTTGGCACGTTTCAACTGCTCAGAGAGCTGATCAACCCTTACAGGGCGCCTTGCTGATTGCTATTATACCCAGGGCGATGCCCTGGGCTAGGAGCTTCTGCCCTTTCAGGGCGTATGGGGAAATCCATTCCTATTGCCTTTCAGGGCGTGTGGGGCCAGATTGCTATAAACTATTAACTATAAATTATAAACTATCCCGTAACTATAAATTATAAACTATTATTCAACTTGCGCCTTCACGCTGCCCTCGGCAAACCTCGTTTCAATGATGTCGCCAGACTTCAGTTGCGAGGCAGAACGGATGCTTTTGCCATCTTTCAGCGTGATGCTGTAGCCACGCTTCAGCAATAATTCGGGGTCTTGTGCCTGGATGCGCTGGGAAAGAAGCTGCAGACGATGACTCTCGTTGAGCATCTTCCTTTCCAATATCGGCTGAATATTCTGAGAAAGAATCTCGAAATGGCGCTGGGCTTCCGATAGTTTCGACTGGACATTTGTGCTTAAACGGCTCATCAAGCGGTCGAGATAGGCTCCCTGCTTCGTCTTCACCAGCGAAAACTGGACAGGAATCGTGTTGCTCAATCTGTCGAGCCTCATCTTCTCCACCTGCAGACGGTGCTTCACATTCTGCACGATGGCCTCTTGCGCATTCACCACACGGGCATAAACTTCAGTAAGATGATTAACGAGGAAGGCGGCAGCAGCTGTCGGTGTCTTTACACGCTGGAAAGAAATCATATCCAGCACACTCTCGTCCCTTTCATGTCCTATTCCCGTGATGATAGGCAGCGGGAAGTTTGCCACATTCTCGGCAAGCTCCAGGGTGTCGAAACCTGAGAGATCACTCGTAGCGCCACCGCCTCGGATGATGACTACGCAGTCAAACTGTTCCCATTCGGCATTGATACTGTCGAGGGCAGCTATCACACTCTGCTCTACCCCCTCGCCCTGCATCGTAGCCGGAAAGAGGCGGGTTTGAAACTGCAGACCATAATCGTTATCGGCAAGCTGGTTGCAGAAATCACCATAACCTGCTGCCGTAGCACTGGAAATGACGGCGATGCGCTGGCAGAACATCGGGAGCACCAACTCCTTCTGAAGTTCGAACACCCCCTCTGCTTTCAGCGTATTGATGATTTCCAGTCGCTTGCGCGCCATATCACCCATCGTATAGTTAGGGTCAATATCATCTACTATCCAGGAGAAGCCATAGTTCTCATGAAACTGCGCGTGTACCTTGAGCAGCACTTTCATTCCGGCATGAATGCGCTGTCCGGTGATGCGCTCGAAATTCGGTTTGATGAACATCCATCGGTTTCGCCAGCAGGAGGCATGCGCCTTGGCAATGGGCGTATTAGACCGCTCATCCTTCTCGATGAGTTCCAGATAGCAGTGCCCGCCGTAGCCCTCGCGAGCCTCGGAGAGTTCCGCTTCCACCCAATAGCTGTCGGGCAAGGACATCGAAATGACGTCGCGGACCATGGAGTTTAATTCAAAAAGTGATAATCGAAGTCGTTCCATGCTGTTTACTGTTTAAAGTTTACAGTTTACTGTTTAAAGTTAATAGTTTATAGGGCTTAGCCGTTTGCAAGGTTGCTGTAAACTATAAACTTTCAACTGTTAACTAATAACTATTAACTACTTAATCGCTTTCCCCGTCTGATAAGCCTTCCAGAAATCAGGCACACCATATCCGAATACATTATCGGGATGATGCTGATTATTACCAGCCAATCTCACGAGTTTCATAATCTGCTTAGCCGTCTTCTGAGGCAAAGCCTGCCAGAGACACGCTACCATTCCGGCGATGAGCGGAGATGAGAAAGACGTTCCGTTATCATTGATGATATTTCCACGGCCCGTAATCACACAGGTAGGACTTCCGTAAGCCATCACATCAGGCTTGATTCTGCCGTCAGCAGTAGGTCCCACGGCACTGAAAGCCGCATTCTCGCCCATTTCGTTTACGCTGCCCACGGTAAGGATATTGCGTGCATCGGCAGGGAAATTGATTTTCTTCCAACTTCCCATTCCGTCGTTTCCTGCAGAATTGACACAGATGATTCCCTTGTCAGCACACATCGAAGCGGTGCGGGAGATGAGGGTAGAATTGCCATCCTGCTCATAATAATGATGGTTGGTTGACGCATCATCGAAGCCATGATAGCCCAGCGAGGAATTGATGACATCCACGCCACAACTGTCAGCATATTCAGCGGCAAAAGCCCAGTAATCCTCTTCAGCCAGACTCTCTGTGCGCTCATCTTCGCAGCGCACCAGCAGATATTGAGCCTCAGGCGCCACTCCCACGAATCTTTCGGGTTCGTTGGCAGCCATCGTAGAAAGCACCATCGTTCCATGCTCCATCTCGGCGAAAATATTCTTGGATTGAGGAACCACAAAGTCCTTAATGCCCGCCAATCTGATATTATGCAGCGCCGGAATCTTATCCACATTCATGAATCCGCCGTCGAAGACAGCAATCATCATTCCCTTGCCTAGATGTCCGGCAGCATGAAGCCGCTTGCCGTTGAGCGACTGGATCTGCGCATCGGCAGCACCATATTCGCCTACTCCACCAGTCCAATCGTTCAATCCCCTGCGAACGCTACTTCTGATGCGCTGACTGACAGAATCGGGAGCAGAGAAGACCTTCATCTTCCGTGTGATGAAATCGAGTTCATCCAGTTTCCGTAGTTCCTTCTCCTTATGAATGCGGACCAGCAGGGTATTGTTCCACTTGCTCTTGCCCACAATCTCGATGCCTGCCTCGCTTACAGCCTGCACATAAGCAGGAGCCACAGGCAAATCGGTAACATCGATGGGCAGATTCTGTCTCTTTCTGCGCTCGATGGAACGGGAAGAGAGAAAATCTGCAGGGCGACTTATCGAAAAGGGAGTGTGACTGAGGTCTTTGTCTCTGAGATAAAGACGATACATCATACACTTGCCTCCCGGATACGACACCATATCGGTTTCGGCGATGCGGGGCAACCGCATCAGTTGCTCAAAATTGCTAACTCTATCTTCGCGAGCAAACAAAGAGAGAGCGGTCATTAAGAATGCATAAAGCATCAAAAATTTTTTCATCATTATATCGGTAGTCCGGTTTGTTATTGTTGTTGCTGCAATTTTCTGTATTGCATTTGTTTATGAGTTGAATTGTTTATTCTGAAGTGCAAAAGTACAGAAATTGTACGAAAACGCCAAAAGAAAAGAGAAGTTTTTATCGAGAAATGCAAGTTTTTCTCATATATATAATAAGGTATCAGATATTTTTTGTACTTTTGCAGACAAGTAGCCGCCGTGATTGCTTTTTAGAAGAAGCAGGGCGAGCGTCTATGAGGCAAAAACAGATATAAATGGAAAATAAACAAGCAACATTAGAATTAGGTACGAAGCCGGTGGGCAAGCTGCTCATTCAGTACGCCCTGCCAGCGATGATTGCAATGACCGCCTCCTCGCTCTACAACATCGTAGACCGTGCATTCATCGGTCAGGGTGTGGGAGCCATGGCCATCTCGGGTCTAGCCATCACCTTCCCCTTCATGAACCTCACCACCGCCTTCGGAGCCGGTGTTGGCGTGGGAGCGTCCACAACCATCAGCGTGAAGCTGGGACAAAAGGATTATGCCACAGCACAGAACATTCTGGGTAACACGATTTCTCTGAACCTCGTCATCGGTATCGGATTGAGCATCATCTGTCTGCTCTTCCTCGACCCTATCCTGAGATTCTTCGGAGCCAGCGACCAGACGCTCATCTATGCCCACGAGTATATGGTCATCATTCTGCTGGGAAATGTGGTGAGCCACATGTATTTCGGCATGAACGGCCTGCTCCGGGCTGCGAGCAAGCCCAAGCAGGCGATGTACGCCACCATCTTCACGGTGGTGATGAACGTGATACTCGATGCCCTCTTCATCCTCGGTTTCAAATGGGGAATACAGGGTGCCGCCATCGCCACCATCCTATCGCAGCTGATGGCGCTGATGTGGCAGATCAAGCTCTTCAGCAACAAGAGCGAGCTGCTCCACTTCAAGAAAGGAATCTACAAGCTGAAGAGAAAACTCGTGGAAAAAATCATTGCCATCGGCATTTCGCCTTTCCTGATGAACGTGTGCGCCTGCATCATCGTCATCTTCATCAACAACCAGCTGGTGCGTTTCGGAAGCGACCTCTCGGTGGGTGCCTACGGAATAGCCAACGGTATTGCGATGGTGTTCATCATGTTCGTTTTAGGCGTAAACCAGGGAATGCAGCCTATTGCAGGATACAACTATGGTGCCCAGAAGCTGGACCGTCTGATGCGTGTACTGAACCTGAGCATCATTGCTGCCACCGCCATCATGGTGACGGGATGGCTGATAGCGATGTTCCTGCCTTACTACTGCGCAAGACTCTTTACTACGGATAAAACGCTGTTAGACCTGGGCATCAAGGCTATCAGAGTGGTGATGTGCTGCTACCCGGTCATCGGGTTCCAGATGGTCATCACGAACTTCTTCCAGTGTATCGGAAAGGTGAAGATCAGCATCTTCCTCTCCTTGTCGAGACAGTTGCTCATCCTCCTGCCGCTCCTGGCTTTCCTGCCGATGATCTGGGATATCGACGGCGTATGGTACAGTATGCCTATCTCCGACTTCACAGCATCACTCATCGCCGGAGTCGTAATGATGTGGTACATGAACAAGCTGAAGAAACAACATAAAGAAAATATGAAAGTTAAGGTTAATGAATAACGGTTGAGGTTAACAATTAACAGTTAACAGCTAAAATTTTAGACTTATGGATAAGATTATCATAAACGTGGGTCGCCAGATAGGAAGCGGCGGCCATATCATCGCCGAGAAACTGGCGGAGGAATTCGGTTGCAAATGCTACGACCGTGAGCTGCTGAACCTGGCAGCCAAGGAGAGTGGATTCTCTGAGAAATTCTTCGAGCAGAACGATGAGCAGAAGGGATTCTTCAAGTCTCTCTTCCACTCTCATCTGCCTTTCCTGAGCGACAGCAACTTTTATCACAACGACTTCTCGCAGGAAGGTCTGTACAAGTTCCAGAGCGACGCCATCAGAAAGGCTGCCGACCAGGGCAACTGCGTGTTTGTGGGCAGAACCGCCGACTATGTGCTGCGTGATTACAAGAACGTGATCAACATCTTCATCACCGCCATTATCGACGACCGCATCAAGGCAGTATGCAAGCGAAAGAACATCGACAGAGCCAGCGCCCGCAAGTTTATCGAAAACCACGAGGAGCAGCGTGCCTCTTACTACGATTACTATACAGGCAAGAAGTGGGGACACAGCGAAAGCTACGACCTCTGCATCAACAGCAGCCTGCTGGGAATAGAAGAGACAGAGAAGTTTATCGCAGAATTTATCAGAAAGAAATTCGGACTTAGTGATTAATTATTAGTGATTAATTTTAGGGACATAAAATATTAAACATCATATAAATGAAGAAGATTATGCTTTTGGGCTCAGGCGAACTGGGCAAAGAATTTACCATCGCCGCAAAGCGAGCAGGACAGTACGTCATCGCTTGCGACAAGTATGACAATGCACCAGCCATGCAGGTAGCCGACGAGCGGGAAGTGTTCTCGATGCTCGATGGCGACGCATTGACCGCAGTGGTAGAGAAACATCACCCAGACATCATCGTGCCTGAGATTGAAGCTATCCGCACCGAGCGACTCTTCGACTTCGAGAAGGAGGGCATCCAGGTTGTGCCTTCTGCACGTGCCGTGAACTACACCATGAACCGCCGTGCCATCCGCGACCTTGCCGCCAAGGAACTGGGTCTGCGCACCGCCAAGTATTTCTATGCCAAGACCTTCGAGGAGTTTAAGAACGCTGCCGATGAAATCGGATTCCCATGCGTAGTGAAGCCACTGATGAGCTCCAGCGGTCATGGTCAGAGCTATATTCACAACGATGATGAACTGAAGGAAGCTTACAAGGAGGCAATGGAAGAAGGTCGTGGCGACGTGAAGGAAGTAATCATCGAGGAATTTATCGACTTCGATTCTGAGTTCACCCTGCTCACCGTCACCCAGAAAGACGGTCCTACCCTCTTCTGTCCACCTATCGGCCACGTACAGAAGGGCGGCGACTACCGCGAGAGCTGGCAGCCATTCCAGATTCCAGAGGAGGCTTTGAAGAAGGCTGAGCACATTGCAGGTGAAGTAACCAAGGCTTTGACAGGTGCCGGTCTCTGGGGTGTAGAGTTCTTCCTGAGCAAGCAGGGCGAGGTTATCTTCTCAGAGTTGAGTCCTCGTCCACACGATACAGGTATGGTAACCCTCGGTCACACCACCAACCTGAGCGAGTTTGAACTCCATTTCCGTGCCGTGATGGGCTTGCCTATCGCCGGAATCCATCTGGAGCACGTAGGTTGTTCTGCCGTTATCCTCTCTCCTGAGGAAAGTACCGAGCCATTGAACTACAACATGCTCGATGCGCTGAAGGAGGATCATACCCGCATCCGTATCTTCGGCAAGCCAGAGGCTCACGTGGGCAGAAGAATGGGTGTAGTGCTCTGCTACGGCGAGAAGGGCGACGACATGAATGCCCTTCGCGACAAGGCAAAGCGCCTGGCAAAGACTGTATTGGGAACCGACCCATACATGAAGAAATAACATCATCCCCCATTAAAAAATACCGAGAGGGCAGATTTGTTACCTGCCCAGCAACAAAGAATACAGAAAGCGAAAAGTTAACTGTAACAGTTAACAGTTCGTTTTCTGTACTTCTTTTATTGAAAACTCGCCCACACTATTCCAATGATTTACAATTCATTTCTATACATCACCTTATTTCCCTTCCTCTTCTTGCTGCTCCATGCCATCAAGAAGGAAGCCATCAAAAAGTATTTTTTGTTGGCGATTTCCTATGCCCTATACTACTATTACAACCAGTCATTGGCAGCTATACTTTTGGTGGTAACACTCATCTCATATACTTCCGCTCTATTGATAGAAAGAAATAAGGGAAAGGAGAGAACAAACAGCACCTCAAACAACAGAAGCAAACTCATTGTTTATTTAGGAGCCCTTCTCACCACCCTCCCCCTGCTCTTCTACAAATATACAGACTTTATCCTCACAGAGGTGCTCTACATGGATAGCCTCTCATCTCACCATACCCTCATAGTACCACTGGGTATCTCTTTCTTCACCTTTCAGGCATTGAGTTATCTCTTCGATGTTTACAGAGATAAGTATCAAGCAGAGCATCATCTGCCCACCTACATGCTCTATATATCCTTCTTCCCATCCATCACGGCAGGTCCTATCAACCGATACGATGCCCTGAGATGCCAACTGAGCCAGCTGGTGCGTCCTAACTATCAGCAGTTGGCAAATGGTGCCAAGATGATAGTGTGGGGTATGTTCTTGAAGACGGTTATTGCCGACCGTCTCTTGCTCTACGTGAATCCCGTGCTGGATGGCTATATGCAGCACAGTGGATCAGAACTGCTGGCAGCCTCCGTCCTCTATTCCATCCAACTATACACCGACTTTGCCGGCTACTCTCTCATAGCCATCGGTTCGGCTTCCATGCTCGGCATCCGCTTGCAACAGAATTTCCACAATCCCTACTTTGCCCATAGCGTCACCGACTTTTGGCATCGTTGGCACATCAGTCTCTCCCAATGGCTGCGCGATTACATCTACATCCCCATAGGCGGAAACAGATGCAGCAAGGGGAGAACCTATCTCAACATCATTATCACCTTCCTCATCAGTGGCATTTGGCATGGGGCTAACTGGACCTTCATACTTTGGGGAGTTCTTCACGGATTCTTCCAAGTGATGGAGAAGATGCTAAGCTTCACCAAAGAGAGTAGAAATACCGAGCACAAAGTTAGGCAGAGAATGAGGAGAGGAATAAGCATCCTCATCAACTTCCTGCTCATCAACTTCCTATGGATATTCTTCCGAATGCCAAGCGTGGGCGATGCCTTCCATGTAATCGGCAAGATATTCACTGAGCAAGACATGAACTTCTGGGTATTTGAAAAATTCATCCTCTTATTCATCTTGATGGTATTCGCCAAAGATCTCATCGTTGAAGTAACCCCAGGTCAAAATCCATTCCATCATCCGAAGCTCTGGGTGAGATGGTGTACATACGTCGTGGTAACTACCAGCATCTTCCTCTTCGGTGTATTCGATTCGGGGCAATTCATCTACGCAGGTTTCTAAATCGTAAGCTGAAATAAACGTAAGTTGAAACAAATCGTAAGCTGAAATATGAAAAAGTTCTTAAGTAAAATCATGGTCTTTCTTATCTTGCTGACCATCATATATATCATCACGGCACAAACCTTTCGTTATCTCGACCTTCAGGTAAAAGGCGAGAGCGGCAGGATGCGCTATATCCACAATGAGCTGATAGCCGACTCCATCATCATGGGGTCGTCGAGAGCCTTGCATCACTACGACCCAGACATCTTGGGCAACTATTATAATGTGGGAGAAGACCGCATGGGCATTATCTTCAGCATGGGCAGACTGCAACTACTCAAGCAAAGACGCATGCCCCACATGCTCATCTACGATGTAGAACCAGACTATGACCTGCTGCAAGATGACAACAGTACCTATCTCACCAACCTGCGCCCCTATTACCACCGACCAGGCATACGAGAGATTTTCTGGGACGTGGACTCCACCGAGCGCATCAAGATGCTCTTTCCTTTCTATCAGTATAATTCGAGGTTACTCAAGCTGCTTGCCGACTGGCGTCATCCAGCCATGAGCTATACCAAGGGTTACTCTCCCTACGAGGGATGCCAAGCCATCGAGAAGGAGACCTTACCCCAAAACAAACACGACAGAAAGAAATATGAATATCTGCACAGGTTGATAGCCGAATGCAAAAGGAGCCATACCAGCCTCATATTCACAGCATCGCCACAGCTATCCTACCAAAGCGACTCAGTATTTCGCAGGTTCAAGCTTATCTGCCAACAGGAAGGCATCCCATTCCTTAACCATTATTGCGACACTGCCTACACCCATCACAGGGCATTATTCCACAATGCCAACCATCTGAACCGTGAAGGTGCAAGCCTCTACTCCAAGGAAATTAAGAAGGAAATGAGCCATCGTAAGTTCAATGCCAGCATCAAGTTGCCCAAGAAGGATAAGCAATAAGCAATAAAATAAGAAAAAGAGCGTTATCAAATAAAAGAATACAACTTTATGAAAGAATTAGGTAGAATCATCAAATTACATACCATATCCGACCCTAGAGGCAACCTGACCGTATCAGAGGAGAACATCGAGCTTCCCTTCGACTTGAAACGTGCCTACTGGATATACGATGTGCCACAGGGTGGCAACCGAGGCGGTCATGCCCACAAAAAGCTCCAGCAAGTCATCATCGCCGTGCATGGATCATTTACCGTATCCCTAGACAACGGCAAGGAGACCAAGAAATACCAGCTCAGCAATCCTGGCATGGGGCTCTATCTCGGCACAGAGATATGGCGCACACTGGATGATTTCTCCGAGGGAGCCGTATGCCTGGTGCTTGCCTCTGAACTTTATGAGCCAGAAGACTATCTGTATGAATACGATGAATTTCTGAAATACATCCATACCACACATAGCACAACATCAGAGCCATGATAGAAATCAAAAGATATACCCCAAAAGACGCTGCCGAATGGAACAACTTTGTTTGGAAATCCAGACAAGGCACCTTCCTCTTCGACAGAAACTATATGGACTATCATCAAGACAGATTTCATGACCATTCCTTGATGTTCTATTATAAAGGACGCTTGTATGCCATTCTTCCTGCCAATGAAACTGCGGATGAGGACAAGAAGATTCTCTATTCTCACCAAGGACTGACGTATGGAGGCTTACTGACTTGTTCCAAGGTAACAGCAGAAGTTTGCATCGACATCTTTCTGGCTCTCAAGGACTATCTCCTGCAAAATGATTTCCAGTTATGTATCTACAAGGCAATGCCATGGATATACCAGAGCATCCCTTCGGAAGAGGACCTCTATGCTCTCTCCTATATTGGGAAGGCAAAGTTGATAGCTAGAGAGATTTCCACTACCATTTTTCTCAATGCCCCCTTACGATTCAGCGAGCAGAGAAGAAGAGGCATCAAGAAAGCTGTGAGCCATGGACTAAGTGTTGGATTTACAAAATTTCCAAAGGACATCACAGACTTTTGGGATTTATTGGACAAGAATCTTTGGCAGAGGCATAATACTCATCCTGTACACTCGAAAGAGGAACTGCAATTACTTATGCATCGTTTTCCAGACCACATTCTCTGCTTTGTGGTAAAGAAAGATGAAACGATTATTGGTGGAAGCATCGTATATACTACCCCCCAAGTAATTCATACCCAGTATATCGCTGCCAACGAATTGGGCAAGGAACTGGGAGCTTTGGATGCCCTCTTCGACTTTATCCTCCACAAATGCCCATGGAATGTCCCATACTTCGACTTCGGCAAATCCACAGAAGATGCGGGCAAGTATCTCAACAAGAATCTCATCCACCAAAAGGAAGGATTCGGAGGAAGAGGGGTCATCTACGACACATACCAATGGGAAATCTAACTGAGCAGAGATAAGAATAAAGCCCACCGATTTGGTGGGCTTTATTCGTATAGATTAAGATTCAATACTTCTTTTACAAAAGCACTACGGTTACGCCTCTGGCTGCCTGCGCACCCATAACCAGTGCCTGCTCAATATCGGCAGTCTTGGAAGGACCACTGATGAAAGTACCGAAATTATACTTCGGATCCATCTCAATACGGGCATAAGCCTCGTGCATATTGTTAACTACCTTATCTTTCTGAAGGAAAATCACAAGGTATTCCGAAATGAAAAGCACAGCTTTCTCCTTCATGGTCTGAGGAATCCAGATGCAGCCATTCTCGGCTACACCCACTTCGCCACGAACAATACCCACATCAGTACCATTCAGGTCGTTGGCCTCAGCCACGGCATCAGGATTCTTCTGGGCAATCGTGATTTCTGGCAGATGAGAGGCAAAGACCTTAGCTTCCGGATAAGCCTTCTTCACCAGCTCATCCAGACTCTCACCCTCCTTCGCCTCTATCACATGGCCACCTACCGATTCCGTCATCTCAATAAACTGTTTCAGCGTATCCTCATACTGGATACCCTTCACATCTACGGCAGGCATATCGAATTGAACGTGCGTATTCTTACGCAACTTGTTCAGGAAATCTTCTTTCTTCATTTTACTTTTCCCTCCTTCCACAATTGATGAAAACTCTTCTTTGCAAACTCAGGCATGGCGTGACCGATGCCCCAGGCATTCCAATTGCTGAAGTGCGTGCAGCATTCAGGAATCAGATTGGCGAGTGGCGCAAACTTCAAGGCTGTGGTGTAGAGCGCAGGACGGTCGAAGAGATACTTCATACCATTCGACATCGCCTTCTTCACAGGATCTGCCTTGCCCAACTTCTCCAGACTCTGGCGCCATACGTAAATCTGCGAACCTGGTCCTACCTTGGAAGGGCAGACATTGTCGCAAGACAAGCACAAGGTGCAGGCTGAAACATTGTCGCTGTACTTCTGAGGATTCTTCAGCATACCCAGGTTCACACCAATAGGACCCGGTATAAAATAGGTGTAACTGTAACCGCCTGAACGACGATAAACCGGACAGGTATTCATGCAGGCACCGCAGCGCATACACTTCAACGTCTGCCAGTGGTCCTTATCAGCAAGAATGTCGCTTCTGCCGTTATCCACCAATACTACATGCATCTCAGCACCCGGACGAGCCTGGCGGAAATGAGAAGTGAAGGCTGTTGTAGGCTGACCTGTACCGCAGCGGCAAAGCAGGCGCTGGAATACAGCCAATGACTTATAATCAGGAACCAGTTTCTCAATACCCATCGCTACGATATGGAGCTTAGGCATGGAAGTGGTCATATCCGCATTACCCTCGTTGGTGCAAACCACGCAATCGCCGGTAGCAGCCACACCGAAGTTACATCCGGTCATACCTGCTCCAGCTTCCATAAACTGGTCGCGGAGATGATGACGGGCACAGCGGGTCAGGTAAGTAGGATCATAGTTGCCGATTTCCTTGGAGATTCCCTTCTCCTCGAACATCTTACCTACCTCCTCACGCTTCAGGTGGATGGCAGGCATCACGATATGGCTAGGCTTCTGATGCAAGAGCTGGATGATGCGCTCACCCAGATCGGTCTCCACCACGTCAATGCCGTGCTGCTCCAGATAAGGATTCATTTCGCACTCCTCGGTGAGCATCGACTTCGACTTCACCATCTTCTTCACGTTATGATCCTTCAGGATACCGAGCACAATCTCATTAAATTCCTGCGCATCCTTTGCCCAGTGAACCTTCACCCCACGGCTCTCCAGATTCTTGGAAAACATATCGAGGTAATCGGCAAGATGGGTAATCGTGTGCATCTTGATTTCAGACGCATGCTCACGTAGGTCTTCCCACTCAGGAAGTTCCTGCGCCATTTTATCTCTCTTCTGACGAACAGACCAGAAGGTAGCGTCGTGCCAGGTGGTCTTCTCTACATTCTGCGTAAACTTCGCAGCTCTCTTGGAATGTTCTGTACTCATAGTCCTGCAGCTAAAATTTGAACAACATGAATAAACTTGATCGGCATCTTCTCCTTCTTGGCGATTCCAGCCATGTGCATCAGGCAGGAAGAATCCGGACCCGTTACATACTCGGCACCTGTAGCCATGTGGCGCTTGATCTTGTCCTCGCCCATACGGGTAGAAACGGCAGGCTCCTCAATAGAGAACATACCGCCGAATCCGCAACACTCATCCTTGCGCTCCGGTTCGTGGATGGTAATACCTTCCACCATATTTAAAAGGTCGATAATCTTATTGAACGGCTTGATGTGGCGCTCAGAAGGAGATGACAATCCCAGTTCGCGCACACCGTGACAACTGTTGTGTACACTCACCACATGCGGGAACTTGCCCGGAACATGATCCACCTTCAGCACATCGTGAAGGAACTCCACAACATCCATGATTTTCTTTGAGGAAATACACTCGTGCTTACCCTCAAGGATTTTAGGATAATACACCTTTACGTAAGCAGCACATGAGGCTGAAGGAGCTACGATATAATCGTAATCCTTGAACAGCTCATCAAATGTCTCTATGACCTTCTCCGACTTGTACTGAAAACCGGCATTAGCCATTGGCTGGCCGCAGCAAGTCTGTTTTTCGGGATAACCCACGTCTAGTCCATAATGCTTAAGCAACTTGTATGTAGCCACACCCGCTTCAGGGTAAAGGGCATCCACATAACAAGGGACGAATAATCCGACTTTCATTGTTATTATAATTATCTTGTTTGCTATTTTTTATTCTTTTTCTACATGACTAAAAGCCGCTGCAAAAGTAACAAAATAATTGCAAAAATACGACATTCTAGAGAAGAAATAATAATAATTGATGTTATTTAACTGTAAAGAATTGTAGAAAATTTGGGATAATCAAATAAATAGCGTAACTTTGCATCTAGAAATAGAGTGTCTACCATTTGTGAACTAAGCCAAATGCAGTTTAGTTGCTAAAAACATAAATAACAAGACATATAAAGAACAAACTTATAGTTATATTTAATGATGAAGAAACAGCTTAAGAAAGTCCTCGTTCTGGGTTCCGGTGCTTTGAAGATCGGCCAGGCAGGTGAGTTTGACTATTCCGGTTCGCAGGCTCTCAAGGCTTTGCGCGAGGAGGGTATTAGTTCCGTCCTCATTAATCCAAACGTTGCTACAATTCAGACAAGTGAAGGTATTGCTGACAAGGTTTATTTCTTGCCGGTGACACCTTTTTTTGTAACTGAAATTATCAAGAAGGAGCGCCCAGACGGCATCATGCTGGCTTGGGGTGGCCAGACGGGTTTGAACGTCGGTACAGAACTTTACCTCAACGGTGTGCTCAAGGAGTATGGTGTAGATGTGTTGGGTACCTCGGTAGAGGCAATCATGAACACAGAAGACCGCGACCTTTTCGTAAAGGAGCTTAACAAGGTTGACCTCAAGGTTCCTGTTAGCCACGCTTGCGAAAACATGGAGGAGGCTGTGGCTGCGGCACGCAACATCGGCTACCCTATCATGATCCGTTCTGCCTACGCGCTGGGTGGTCTCGGTTCCGGTGTCTGCAAGACCGAAGAGGAGTTTAAGGAGATTGCTGAATCTGCCTTCACTTTCGCACCTCAGGTACTCGTTGAGGAGAGCCTGAAGGGATGGAAGGAGATTGAGTTCGAGTGCATCCGTGATGCTAACGACCGTTGCTTCACCGTTGCCTCTATGGAAAACTTCGACCCACTCGGAATCCATACAGGTGAGTCTATCGTTGTGGCTCCAACCTGTTCTCTTACCGACGAGCAGGTGAAGATGTTGCAGGACATCGCCGTGAAGTGTGTCCGCCACCTCAACATCGTGGGTGAGTGCAACATCCAGTATGCTTTCAATGCTGAGACCAACGACTACCGTATCATCGAGATCAATGCTCGCTTGAGCCGTTCTTCTGCCCTTGCTTCTAAGGCTACCGGTTATCCGCTCGCTTTCGTTGCAGCTAAGATTGCCCTCGGTTATACGCTCGACCAGATTGGCGAAATGGGTACTCCTAACTCAGCTTATGTAGCTCCATCACTCGACTATATGATCTGTAAGATTCCTCGTTGGGATCTTACCAAGTTTGCCGGTGTAAGCCGCAAGATTGGTTCTTCCATGAAGTCTGTAGGCGAAATCATGTCTATCGGCCGTTCATTCGAAGAGATGCTCCAGAAGGGTCTCCGTATGATTGGTCAGGGAATGCACGGTTTCGTAGGCAACGACCACACCAAGTTTGATAACCTGGATGAGGAACTTTCTAACCCTACCGACCTCCGTATCTTCGCCATCGCCCAGGCTTTGGAGGAAGGTTACACCATCGAGCGCATCGAGGAGTTGACCAAGATTGATCCTTGGTTCATCGAGCGCATGAAGAATATCGTAGATTACAAGCACAAGCTTTCTGAATATAATACTCTGGAGGAGATTCCTGCCGAGGTATTGCGCGAGGCTAAGGTATTGGGCTTCTCTGACTTCCAGATTGGCCGCTTCGTATTGAAGACTCAGAACACCAATATGGAGAAGGAGGTGCTCGCAGTTCGTGCCCAGCGCAAAAAGCTGAACATTCTTCCTGCCGTGAAGCGCATCCCTACCGTGGCAAGCGAGCATCCTGACCTCACCAACTATCTCTATATGACATACGCCGTAGAGGGTTACGACATCAACTACTACAAGAACGAGAAGTCTGTCATCGTTCTCGGTTCGGGTGCTTACCGCATCGGTTCTTCTGTAGAGTTCGACTGGTGTTCAGTAAACGCTATCAATACAGCCCGCAAGTTGGGTTACAAGTCAATCATGATCAACTACAACCCGGAGACCGTATCTACCGACTATGATATGTGCGACCGTCTCTACTTCGATGAGCTTTCATTCGAGCGTGTACTCGATGTCATCGACCTGGAGTCACCACGTGGTGTGATTGTTTCTGTAGGTGGTCAGATTCCAAACAACCTGGCTATGAAGCTTCATCGCCAGTCTGTGCCAATCCTGGGTACATCTCCTGTCAACATCGACCGTGCCGAGAACCGTGGTAAGTTCTCAGCCATGCTCGATAAGTTGGGCATCGACCAGCCTAAGTGGAGCGCCCTTACCTCTATGGAGGATGTTCAGAAGTTCATCGACGAGGTAGGCTATCCTGTGCTCGTTCGTCCATCTTACGTTCTTTCCGGCGCAGCCATGAACGTTTGCCACGACGATGATGAGTTGCGTCGCTTCCTGGAGGCAGCTTCTGAGGTTTCTAAGGAATACCCGGTTGTTATCTCTCAGTTTATGACCGAGACCAACGAGATTGAGTTCGACGGTGTGGCTCAGAACGGTGAGATTGTTGAGTATGGTATTTCAGAGCACGTAGAGTATGCAGGTGTTCACTCCGGCGACGCAACCATGACCTTCCCTGCCCAGCAGATTTCCTTCGCTACAGCCCGTCAGATCAAGAAGATTTCACGTGCCATTGCCAAGGAGCTCAACATCTCAGGTCCTTTCAATATCCAGTATCTGGCAAAGGGTCGCGATGTGAAGGTAATCGAGTGTAACCTCCGTGCATCCCGTTCATTCCCATTCGTCAGCAAGGTATTGAAACGCAACTTCATCGAGACTGCTACCCGCATCATGCTCGATGCTCCATATCAGAAGCCAGATAAGTCTGCTTTCGATATCGACCGCATGGGTGTGAAGGCTTCACAGTTCTCATTCGCCCGTTTGCAGAACGCCGACCCTGTTTTGGGTGTGGACATGAGTTCTACCGGTGAGGTAGGTTGTATGGGTGATACTTTCGAGGAGGCATTGCTCAACTCATTGATTGCTACCGGCTACAAGATTCCTTCAAAGGACAAGGGCATTATGCTTTCAAGCGGTGGTGCTAAGGAGAAGGCTTCTCTGCTCGACGCAGCACAGGCGCTGGTGAAGAACGGTTACACCATCTATGCTACAGCCGGTACAGCGAAGTTCCTCAACGACAACAACGTGAAGGCTACAGCCGTAGGATGGCCTGATGAAGACCACAAGGATCTCCCTAACGTGATGCAGATGATTGCCGACCACAAGTTCGACCTCATCGTCAACATCCCTAAGAATCACACCAAGCGTGAGTTGACCAATGGTTACAGAATCCGTCGTGGCGCCATCGACCACAACATTCCTCTGATCACCAATGCCCGTCTGGCTTCCGCCTTCATCGAGGCATTCTGCACATTGAGCCAGGATCAGCTTCAGATCAAGAGCTGGCAGGAGTACGAGTAATCGCACGCAGATTACGCAGATATTTAATAAAATACGCCCTGAAAGGGCAGAAGCTCCTAGCCCAGGGCAACACCCTGGGTTAGATAACAATCAGCAAGGTCGCCCTGAAAGGGCAAAAGCTTTGAATACAAGAAGCTTTTGCTCTTTCAGGGCGACCTTTTTTGTGGAATTTTTTATTCCCTGCCATGAGAAAAAGGAGCTGAAATGATGGCTATCTCATTATTTTATTGTACCTTTGCAAACAGAAATAAGAATAAAACATGATAGTTTGTATAGCAGAGAAACCTAGCGTGGCTAAGGACATCGCCCGAATCATCGGGGCTACGTCGGCACGCGACGGTTATATGGAAGGTAATGGTTACCAAGTAACATGGACCTTCGGCCACCTTTGTGAGCTGAAGGAACCGGATGATTATACTCCGATGTGGAAACATTGGAGCCTTTCGGCGTTGCCGATGATTCCACAGCGATTCGGTATCAAGCTCATCAACGATGAAGGCATCAAGAAGCAGTTTGCCACCATCGAGAAACTGATGCAGGCTGCCGACAGCATCATCAACTGCGGTGACGCCGGACAGGAAGGAGAGCTTATCCAGAGATGGGTGATGCAGAAGGCACAGGCGAAATGCCCCGTCAAGAGACTGTGGATTTCGTCCATGACCGATGAAGCCATCAAGCAGGGCTTCCAGGAACTGAAAGACCAGGGGGAATATCAGTCACTCTATCTTGCCGGACTTTCCCGTGCCATCGGCGACTGGATTCTCGGTATGAACGCCACCCGACTTTATACATTGAAATACGGTCAGAACCGACAGGTGCTCAGCATCGGCCGGGTGCAGACCCCTACCCTTGCCCTCATCGTAAACCGCCAGAAAGAAATCGACAACTTCGTTTCCGAACCTTACTGGGTACTCGCCACCATCTACCGCGACACCCAGTTTACCGCTACCAGCGGCAAGTTTACCAGCAAGGAGGAAGGCGAGAAGGCTTTCAGCACCATCGCCGGCAAACCCTTCACCGTTACCGATGTAAGCAAGAAGAAGGGAAACGAGGCGCCACCTCATCTCTACGACCTCACCTCGCTGCAGGTGGATTGCAACAAGAAGTTTGCTTACTCTGCCGATATTACGCTGAAGCTCATCCAGAGTCTCTACGAGAAGAAGTACACCACTTATCCTCGTGTAGACACCCAGTTCCTGACCGACGATATCTATCCGAAATGTCCGCAGATTCTGAACGGAGTGAGTCAGGCAAAGATCATGAGTCAGCAGAAATACCTCCCGCTCATCCAGCAGCTCGCAACAATCAGCAAGAAATTGCCGAAGAGCAAGAAGGTTTTCGATAATAGCAAGGTAACCGACCACCACGCCATTATCCCAACCGGTGTTCCACCAACCGGACTCACCGATATGGAGGCAAACGTGTATGATCTCATCGCCAAGCGCTTTATCAGCGTGTTCTATCCGGACTGTAAATTCTCCACCACCACCGTTTTGGGCGAAGTCATCAACGAAGATGGACCGAAACCGGAGAAGATAGAGTTCAAGGTGAGCGGTAAGGAGATTCTCGAACCAGGCTGGCGAGTAGTCTATGCCAAGGATGTAAAGAATGCAGATGACGATGATGCTTCAGATAACGCCAACGGAAATGCAGACTCAGGAAACGGTGCCAAGAAGGAAGTAGTAGAAGAAAGAACCCTCCCATCCTTCACAAAAGGCGAATCGGGAGAACATCAGCCTACCCTGACGGAGAAATGGACCACGCCACCTAAGTATTATACCGAGGCAACCCTGCTGCGTGCGATGGAGACAGCCGGTAAATTCGTAGAAGACGAAGAACTTCGTGCTGCATTGAAGGAGAACGGAATCGGCCGACCTTCCTCCCGTGCCGGCATCATCGAGACCCTCTTCAAGCGCCACTACATCCGTCGCCAGCGCAAGAATCTGATGGCAACCCCGACAGGCATCGAACTCATCGACACCATCCATGAGGAACTGCTGAAGAGTTGTGAGCTGACCGGTATCTGGGAGAAGAAACTCCGCGACATCGAACACAAGACCTACGATCCTGCCGACTTCATCAACGGACTGAAAGAACAGATCAACAAGATTGTCATCGATGTATTGTCAGACAACAGCAACCGGAGAGTGACCATCATGACAGAGGAAGACCTCAAGAAGAAACCGGCTGCCAAGAAACCGGCTGCCCGAAAGGCTCCTGCCAAGAAAGCCAATAAGGCAGCAGCACAGAATACAGATTCTCAGAATGCTCCTGCTCAGCCAACTTCTGCGACTGACCCAATGGTTGGCAAACCATGTCCGCTCTGCGGCAAGGGCGTCATCATCAAGGGCAAGACCGCCTATGGCTGCAGCAACTGGAAGGCAGGCTGCCAATATCGCCAGCCATTCTCACAGATGTAAATCAATATGAAACAAATAAGATTTTATCAAATCATAACAGCAATCAGCTGCCTCTTTCTGATAAGTTGCGGCATTGAACAGAACCTGAAGAAAGCAGACAAGCATCTTTCTTTAGGCGAATACTACGATGCGGCAACCCAATATAAAAAGGTGTACACCAAGACACCTACGAAAGAGCGGGCTGCCCGGGGCAAGGTGGCTCTGAAGATGGCACGCTGCTATGATAAAATCAACAGTACACCGAAGGCACTGGCTGCCTACAGCAATGCCATCCGGTACAAGCAGGCAGACCTCAACGACCGCCTGGCTTACGCCCGTCTGCTCCTGAAGAACGGAAGTTACAGACAGGCTGCCAAGGAATTCGAATTCCTGCTCGATTCCATGCCTAACAACGTGCTGGTAAAGAACGGACTCGAATCGGCACAGAAAGCTCCAGTCTGGAAGAAGGAAGGAAGCCGGTACAAGGTAAAGCGGATGGATGTTTTCAACTCCCGAAGAGACGACTATTCGCCGATGTTCCTCAGCGATGACTACAGCCAGCTCTATTTCACCTCAACCCGCAACGAAGCCCAGGGCAGCGACCTGAACGGAGTGACGGGAACGAAATCTGCCGACATCTTCTTCTCTGAAAAGAACGACAACGGCAAATGGAGCAAGCCGGAAGCCATCGGAACCGGTCTCAATACCGACTACGAAGAGGGCGCATGCTGCTTTACCCCAGACGGCAAGCAGATGTACCTCACCCAGTGTACCACCGACCCCACTTCGCCCCGCTATGCCCAAATCGTCACCTCCAACCGCTCAGACGCAGCCTGGAGCAAGCCTTCGAATCTGGAAATCAGCAAAGATACGCTCAGTTGTTTTGCCCATCCAGCCATCTCTCCTGATGGCGAATGGCTCTATTTCGTATCAGACATGCCGGGCGGAAAGGGCGGTCTCGACATCTGGCGAGTGCGCATCACTCCTGCCGGACTGGGCGGCGTAGAGAACCTGGGCGAACCTATCAACACCCCAGGCGATGAGATGTTCCCTACCTTCCGTCCTAACGGCGACTTCTACTTCAGCAGCAATGGTCATGTAGGAATGGGCGGACTCGACATCTATATCGCCAAAGTAAATTCCATCACCCGGAAATATGAACTCACCCACCCCGGCTATCCGCTGAATACAGAAGCCGATGACTTCGGAATGACTTTCGAGGGTCTCCACAACCAGGGTTTCTTCTGCTCCAACAGAAAAGACGGAAGAGGCTACGATCATATCTACTCCTTCGAGAATCCGGAGATTGTTACCACGATGAAGGGATGGGTTTACGAGAAAGACGGTTATGAACTGCCTGCCGCAGAGGTGAGAATCGTAGGCAACGACGGAACGAACAGGAAACTATCCGTCAAGGGCGACGGTTCGTTTGTCCTCCCTATCAATCCGCATGTCGACTATCTGGTGATGGCATCCTGCAAAGGCTACCTCAACCACAAGGAAGAACTTCGGGTTGATTCGGCTAAAGAGAGTAAGGAATACGTGCTCCAGTTCCCGCTGGCTTCCATCACAGCCCCTGTACTCATCGACAACATCTTCTACGATTTCGACAAGGCAACCCTTACCGAAGCCAGTACAACAGCCCTCGACCAGCTGGTAACGCTGCTGAAAGAGAACCCGCACGTTACCATCGAACTCAGCGCCCATTGCGACTACAAGGGAAACAGCGAATATAACAAGCATCTGTCCCAGCGCCGCGCCCAATCGGTAGTAGACTATCTGATAAAACACGGCATAGAAAAAGAGCGCCTCACCCCTGTGGGCTACGGCAAGGAGAAGCCGAAGAATGTGCGCAAGAAACTCACCGAGAAGTTTCCTTGGCTCAAGGAAGGCGATGTGCTCAACGAAGAATTTATCCTGAAGCAGAGCAAGGAGCATCAGGAAATCTGCAACCAGCTGAACCGCCGAACCGAGTTCAAAGTGCTACGCACTACCTATAAATTGTTTTAGAAACCGATATCATAAGCATAGGTGCTCTACTGAAAAAGTAGCAGCACCTATTTGTTTTTCTATATTCAGCAATATTAAATCTTCGTTCAAAGACATTGAATGTCCGTTCAAAGTCATTGAATGTCCGTTCAAAGACACTGAACGGACATTCAAAAGCTTTGAACGGAGATTTCAAGAGCATAAAGATGATATTTATAGTAATAAAAAACTCTTTCTATTAGCACTAAAAACTATTCTGCTAATAGAAAGAGTTGATCTTTCATACAATTGATATCAGGGAAGAAGCCTACTGGCGCGCATCAGCCAGTTCATTATATCCCCAAACCATGATGAGGACAACGATGCCAGCCAGTACCATCAGGAGATTCTGAGAGTGGGCGATGGAATCTGCCACATGCGTAAGCGCACGCGAACCGGAAAGGAGGAAATCTATCTTCATAGAGAAAAGCCATCCCTGAATCTGCTCCCATCCCTGACAGACTACTGCTATGATGATGCCTGCTGCCACACAGGCTGCCGTCCATAAATGTTCCAGGCGCTGGCGCTTAACCAGCGACATCGCAGTATCAGTTTCGGGTAAAGCCGGCAATGCCTGCATCACCCTGTCGGAGAATCCGTCATCAGGAATCTCTGACATCTGGCAATCGGAAAAGAACATCTGCAAGAGTTCTTCATCCTGAGGGTTCAACGGTTCCCCTTTCATGCTCTCCAACTTCTTATCATTTATCTTATCGGTCATAACCATTCTGTTTTAAGTAACTTGCAAGTTTCTGTTTTCCTCGAGAGAGATGCGACTTAATGGTGCCTTGCACCATTCCCGTCACCTCTGCAATCTTATCTATAGAGAGTCCATCCATCAGCTGCAGCGTGATGCATGTACGTTCATTTTCATTCAATATCTGTAATGCCTTGAGCAAATCCATCTTCAATCCGGCATGGGCGCCCTGTGCATTCTTACTGGAAACGGCAGGCGTATCGATGTCCTGCGTCTCCTTATGGCTGCGGGTATAATCATACCATACATTATAGGCGATGCGGTAGAGCCAGGTGGAGAAAGAGGCTGTACCCCTGAAACCGGACAGATGGGTATAAGCCTTGACAAAGGTATCCTGAGCCAAGTCGTCACTCAGCTGCGCATCCCCCAGCGTCTGCCGCAGGAAGAACCCACGAATGGGTGACTGATACTTCCTGACCAGCAGGTCGAACGACTTGCGGTCATGAAGCATCACCACCTTCGTGACGAGAGAGATATCGGATAACTTTTCCACCTTATATATATTAACTAATAATTGTTGTTCTTTTTCTTGTGACTTCCCCTCCTATTGAGAAGCCATGATATATTGAATGTCGGCTGCTAGACCGGAGTACCATTATAGCCCGTGCCCTGGTCGCCATGACGGTTTTTCCACCAGTCCTTGATGGCAGGAAGCGAGCCGATAACGGTCTGACCGATGCCATAGAAGAAGACCAGGGCTCCGATGCCAGCCAGGAAATCAACATCCCACCAGGCAAACATGGCGCACAAGCCGGCTCCCAGGAAGGCATTCCTCAATCCACGCTTTACCAGATACTCATCGCTCTGCTTGTCTATCGGACGGTCGCTTTCCGGAACATTGATGCCCTTCTCCATCGCCATCTCCGCCAGTTTCATCCGGTCGTTGTGGCGGCGAATCAGATATCTGATAACCAGAAATACGATGATCAGCGGAGCAAAAACAAACAGCAGACCGAAGATGATACAGAAAATGATCATAACAGCCAGCGCTCCGCCACCAAATACCGAACCGATGAAATCGAACGGATCATCATAGTTGTCTAAACTGTATCTAGAATGAACAGACTTATTATCATTCTCATCATAATCATCATAGTTAGCCGAATCTGTACTGGTTGTATCAGAATAAGCCTCCAACGCCTCGTCGTCTTTATCCTTCGAAGCAGATGGCTGTGCGGCAGATGCAGGAGCAGCCTTTGAATCTACCTGTTGGGTAGTTGGATGATAACGATGTTTTGGAGCTGAAGACGCCAAAGACACTTGGGTGGCTCCGATGCTCATAACGAGCGCTAATGCCAATATTGCTTTCTTCATATCATTATTTTTTATTGTTTTACCTTGTTATTTGAAAAATTTCTGCTTCTTAGACGCATCTCTTCGCGATTTAGTTGCAAAGAAACGAAAAATTTCTTATTTTTGCAAACAAATTAAAGAAAAAGAAACAGAATGAAGACATTACCTGAAGATTTCAGAACATATACGCAGGCACTGATGGGCGAAAAGCTGTATCAGCGTCTGGAGCATGCTATCCTTGAAGAGGAGGCACCAACCAGTATCCGCATCAATCCATTTAAATGCAAGGATGCTGATGGCGAACCGATTCCCTGGTGTCCGGAAACCGGACGTTATCTCTCTACCCGTCCCGGATTCACCTTCGATCCGCTGCTGCATGCCGGCTTATATTATGTACAGGAAGCCTCATCCATGTTTGTTGATATGGCTATCCGACAGTACGTAAAAGAACCGGTGATGATGCTGGATCTCTGTGCTGCCCCTGGCGGAAAGTCAACTGCCGTAAGGGCTGCCTTGCCGGAAGGGAGTCTGCTCTTCAGCAACGAACCGATGCGCACCCGCTCACAGATTCTTGCCGAAAACGTACAGAAGTTCGGTCATCCGGATATGATTGTTACCAACAACTATCCCCGCGATTACAAGAAATCGAAGTTGCAGTTTGATGTGATTCTTACCGATGTTCCCTGCTCCGGCGAAGGAATGTTCCGCAAAGATGAAGGGGCTATCGGCGAATGGAGTACCCAGAATGTGAACAACTGCTGGCAGCTGCAGCGCGAAATCGTATCGGATATCTGGAACTGTCTGAAGCCAGGCGGTATCCTGATTTACTCTACCTGCACCTTCAATGCGCACGAAGATGAGGAGAATGTAAACTGGATATGCGAAGAACTTGGCGCCGAAGTGATGGCACTGGAGGGTGTAGAAGATGCATGGAACATCACCCGCAACCTCACGGGCAGCGACTTCCCTGTTTACCGATTCATTCCTGGCGTTTCGCGAGGCGAAGGTCTGTTTATGGCGATTCTGAAGAAAGAGGGCGAATGGGAAGCAGGTTCTTCAGCCAAGGAGAACAGGAAGGATAAGAAGAAGAAAGACAAGAAGGTGGCTAAAGGAAAGGGACCGGAGATTCCGAACGGCTGGCTGAAGGCTGATACGGAATGGATGCCTGCAGAAAGCAACGAGACGGTTTACGCCATTCCGGGCAGATGGAAAGACATCTACGACCAGGCTGAAAAGAACCTGAAGGTGCTGCATGCAGGTGTGAAACTGGGAACAGACAAGGGAAAGGGACTTATCCCCGACCAGGCTCTCGCTCTCTCTACGATGCTCAACAAAGATCACTTCCCACAGGTGGAGTTATCCTACGATGATGCCATCCGCTACCTTCGCAAGGAGGCTGTGAATCTGCCTGCCGATACGCCTAAAGGTTATGTTCTGGTAACCTACAAGCAGGTTCCGATAGGCTGGGAAAAGAACATCGGCAACCGTGCCAACAACCTCTATCCGCAGGAGTGGAAAATCAAGAGCAGCCACGGGACGGGAGAGCTGTTTATAGTTAATAGTTTATAGTTAACTGAACTTTCGCATGTGGTTCAAGAACGGGCTGAAGGCCCAAAAGCTCCTAGCAGCCACACGCCCTGAAAGGGCAGAAGCTCCTAGCCCAGGGCATCGCCCTGGGTATAATAGCAGTTAGCAAGGCGCCCTGTAAGGGCAAAAGCCTTATAAATTGCCCGGTATTTTAAAGCTTTTGCCCTTACAGGGCGACAGGTTTGCGCCCGTAATAACCCAGGGCGATGCCCTGGGCTAGGAGCTTCTGCCCTTTCAGGGCGTGTGGGGCAAATCTTGCGAAAGTTCAGTTAACCAAGAATGAATAATTCAACATTCAACACTTAACATTCAACATTAAAATAAAAAATGCTCAGCATCATCGCCTGTATATCAAAAGTGCATAGAGCTATCGGGTACAAGAACCGGTTGCTCTACGCCATCCCATCGGACATGACCCGATTTCGTATGCTCACAACTGGACATACGATCATCATGGGCAGGAAGACATTTGAGTCGCTGCCGAACGGAGCCTTGCCCAACCGCCGCAATATTGTTATCTCGAAGACAAGAGAGCAGATAACAGGGTGCGAAGTATACACCTCTCTGGAAGAAGCGCTGGCAGCAAGGAAAGAAGAGGTTGGAAACAAAAAAACGGTTGGAAGCAAAGAAGCATCAGATGAATGTTTCATCATCGGAGGAGCCAGCATATATGAACAGGCTTTGCCTTTTGCAGACAAGCTTTATCTCACAATCGTAGAAAAGGAACCTGAACATGCCGATACCTTCTTTCCGGAAATCAATCCGGCAGAATGGGAAGTGACAGAAAAAGAAATGAGGAATGAAAACGGCTTACCGTTCACATTCCTCACCCTTTATAGAAAGCAGTAATCCCGCAGGGAGCTACTGCTTTTTTTCTTTTTATATCTTATTTCTCTGCTGCAGCCTCCTCATCAGTTTCCTCTTCATCATCGTTGAAAGTCTTGAGGTCCTGCATAGAAAGCTGACGGTTGATAGATGCATTGAAAGAAATGATGGTCTCGCTGCGAGACAATCCCAGTGGCTGCAACTTATCATGGATGATTTCCAGGAGATGGTGGTTGTTCAGCGCATAAATCTTGATAAACATATCAAAGCCGCCTGTAGTATAGTGACACTCTACAACCTCGGGAATCTTCTTCAACTCCTCTACAACCTGGTCAAACTTCTCAGGCTCCTTCAGATAGAGTCCCATATAAGCACAAGTTTCGTAACCTATCTTTTCTGGGTCAATGATGAATTGTGAACCCTTGATGATACCAAGATTTGTAAGTTTAGCTACACGCTGATGAATGGCAGCACCGCTCACGTTGCAAGCGCGTGCCACTTCCAAAAATGGAATACGGGCATCCTGAGAAATCAGCTTCAGAATCTGCCTATCTAATGAATCTAAAATTTGTTTTGCCATAATACTAATAATTTGCTTGCAAAGATAATACAAAAAATTAATAAAAGCAATTTTTTAAGAGAAAAACATGATAAATTAATATTATTTTCCATTTTCTGTGGCAGAATAACTGATTTTTAGTGCTTTTGCCTGGCGCAAAGCCTGCTTTACATCGGTTATCACACCCATCTTGGTTTCCTGATCTGCTTTGATTGATACGGTCATCAGCTTCTGGTCTTCCGGCGACATTCGCTTCTTTTCTGCCGAAATGTAATCCATCACTTCGGGAGCCGAAGCAAACTTGTCATTCAACTGAATCTGGGTACCGGTACCATACTTTGCCTGCATCTCTTTGGTTGGCTTACCTATATAAATATGGCTCACCGCCGATTTCTTGGTCAGGCGGGTGAGTTCCTTGCCTTGTGGCAAACGACAGTCTACCTTCAAGGTAACCTGGCGCATGTGGGTAACAATCATAAAGAAGAACAGTACGGAGAAAATGAGGTCTGGCAGAGAAGATGTATTCAACCCTGGCACTTCATGCGATTTCTTATGAAAATTCATCATTGTTTACCTCCTTTCTGCTGTTCAGTAGCTGTTTCTGCCGAATTTTCTTCCCCTTGCTTTTCTTCAGCATTGGCATCAACACGCTGGTCGGCATGAGTCATTGCGTTGGCATACGACTCTGTGATGCGCTGCGGACAGATGTTGCGCACCTGTTCTTTCTGGTCATTGTTCAAGAGGGCATAATCCCTGTGATATTTCTTCTGGGCAGTTTCGTTACGAAGCTGACTGTATGCCTCCATCAGCTGGTTCTGCATCTGGAAATAGAGATTATAGTCGGCATCGCGATCACTCTCGATAGAGATGAGATGTTTCTTGCCCAGGCGGTGTACAAAGCGGATGGTTTCCTGCTTGAGCAGGCTTACCTGCATCGGCTTGCCGTTTACCAGAAGCGTATCGCCAGCCGTCAGGCGCAGCGCCATGAGGTTAGCCTTGTCTACCACCGTCTGTTGCTGTTCCTTCTTCTGCGGTTCAGGTGAAGGGAGTTGGCGCAACAGTCCCTTATCCACATCCATTGATGTGGTGACAAGGAAGAATATCAACAGCATGAACGAGATGTCGGCTGTAGATGTGGTATTCAGTCCCGGGGTTTCGTGTTGCTTCCTTCTAATCAGCATATTTAATCCTTATTTATAGAATAGAGAGCCCAAAGCACTCTCTTTAGTTTTTCTTCCGAATATAACGTGTGGCACCGAAACAGACGGCACCGATTCCTGCCACCAGCATCAGGAGCGATGTGATGACAAACATATCTGAAAGCTTGAGCCAGAGCCAGTCGGCATAATTCTCGCCATTGATGAGCATCGGAGCAGAACCGCCCAAAAAGAAGGTAAGCAGCAAAACTGCCAAAGTTCCGATCCATGTGATGCGGAAGATGCGACGCACGGGAATTCCATTCACTACAGCCTCCGACTTGCTGCTGCGATAATCTCTGATCATCGAAAAGACTGCCAGTCCCACCCCTCCTATCAGGAAGAGCCACATCAGCAGGATGAGCACATCGGTAAAGAGAGGCGCATTAAAGTCGGGGTTCTCTTCGAAAGGCAAATCGTAGCCTACCAAAAAGAACAGACCGAAAACCAGCACCGCCAGTCCTATCATGATATAGAACACCTGCTGCGATATCTTTTCGGCCGACTTCGTCTTCTGCTTTGAAAATTGAAATTTAACCATTTCTCTCTTCGTTTATTTATTCTTGGCAATAATATCCATTAAAGTAACCGCCGACTCTTCCATCTGGCTTGTCAGGTGCTCCACCTTAGAAAGGATGTAGTTATAGAAAACCTGAAGGATGAGGGCTACGATGATACCGAAGATAGTAGTGATGAGCGCCACTTTCATACCCGAAGCAACGATAGTAGGACTGATATCGCCCGCCTGCTGAATCTGGTCGAACGACATGACCATACCGATCACGGTTCCGAGGAATCCGAGCGATGGCGCCATAGCGATAAAGAGTTTGATCCAGGAGCATCCCTTCTCCAGGTTAGCCGCCTGAACGGTACCATATCCGCTTACCGAGCGCTCGATGTCATCAAGACTCTCGCTGATATGCATCAAACCCTGGTAGCAGATAGAAGCCACCGGTCCGCGGGTATTCCGGCAGAGCGTCTTAGCCCCTTCCACATCTCCCGCCGACACCTTCTGGTCGATATCCTGCATCAACTTCTTGGCGTTGATTTCAGAGAGACTCAGATAGATGATGCGCTCGATACAGAAAGCCATACCCACGATGAGGGCGATGGCAACGAGAGACATAAATCCCGCATTACCCTCTATAAACTTTGTCTTAAGAGCTTGATGAAATCCCATGTTCTCTTCTTGAGCCATCATAGGCAGAGAACACATCCATGTGAAAACCAATATTGCAAAACGTGCAATAGCTGTATTTTTCTTCATATACCTTATTATATATATAAAAGCGGAAAGAGGGGGATTCGAACCCCCGAACCGGTTTTGCCGGTTACACGCTTTCCAGGCGTGCCTCTTCAGCCACTCGAGCACCTTTCCATATTCCGAAGAACTCTTCTTAATCGCCGCAACATGCTGCTGCAACAATTTCGAAGTGCAAAATTATTGCTTTTCCTCCGAAATACCATAACTTTCATTGTTTTTTTATGTTTATTTAAGGAGTTTTGAACGCTTGCGTCCTATACTTGCGATACGGATAGCGGAAAAACCCGCTCTGCATTGAGGTTGGTCTGTCGGGCAAACTCCTCTTCGCTTATGCCATAAGCCTTGGCGAGCGTCTTCATCACTTCTACCACAAAAGCACTCTCGTTACGCTTGCCACGATAAGGAACAGGCGCCATATACGGACTGTCGGTCTCCAGAACGATGCGATCCAGAGGAACTACAGCAGGGAGGTCTTCTCTGAGATGACTGCTCTTGAAAGTAGATACGCCACCGACGCCCAATACAAACTTATCGAAGGAGAGCAGTTCTTCGGCTTCCTTCTGATTGCCCGTAAAGCAATGGAAGACGCCACCCGGCAGTTCCTTCTCATACTTTCTGAGCAGATGCACCATCTCGTTCTGCGCCTTGCGGCAATGAATCATCAGCGGGAGCTGGGTTTCTACCGACCATTTTACCTGTTCCTCGAAAGCCTCGAGCTGCTCGTTTTCGAACTCACGGCTCCAGTAATAATCAAGTCCTACCTCTCCGATAGCAATCAAGTCTGAAAACTGAGGAAAACCACCCTTCTGACAGGCATTACCGGTCATGCGATGCTCCTCCAGTATCTTCCGGAGTTCAGCCAGCTGTTCCTTCCAGTCAGCCTTCACCTCTTCAGGATGCAGACCAATCATCGGATAAGCGTAGCCCGGATATTCCTTAGCCAATGCCAGGACCGCGTGTGTAGTCTTCACGTCGATGGCAGGCAAGAACACCTTGCCTACCCCCGCTTCCTTGGCACGGGCGAAAGCCTCCGCCCTATCCTCATCAAACTCCTCCGCATCAAAATGCGTATGTGTATCTATTACTTTGAACATTGCCCTATCAACTGTCAACTATAAACTATTAACGATCAACTAGTACTGTCGCTTCATCATTTTCTGAGCATACTTTGCCAATTCCTCCTTACGCTCAGCAGGTACATTCACGGCATCCAGATACTTCTTGCTCTGCTCGAAATAATAAGCAATCTTATCCTGCGCCATTTTGTCGATACCAATCTCGTTGTATAGACGGGTAACGGCAGCCACCTTCTCCTTGCGGTCGAAATCCTCGGCATCAACCCACTTCTGCAGTTCTGCACGCTGAGCGTCGTTGGCATGGTTGAAGGCATTGATGAGCATATACGTCTTCTTGTTGGATGTGATATCGCCACCAATCTCCTTACCGAACACCTTGGTATCGCCGTAAACATCGAGGTAATCATCCTGCAACTGGAACGCCAATCCTATCTGCTCGCCAAACTTATACAGGTTCTCTGCATCCTCATCAGAAGCATCGGCAAGGATAGCACCCATCTTCAGGGCACAAGCCAGGAGAACGCTGGTCTTGAAGCGGATCATCTCGATATATTCCTCCTCCTTCACATCGTTACGGTTTTCAAACTCCATATCAAACTGCTGACCTTCACCAATTTCCAGGGCAGTGGTCGTAAAGAGTTTCAACACCTTGGCAAGATGCTTTTCATCACATTGAGCCATACGTTCATAAGCCAGAACGAGCATGCTGTCGCCCGAAAGGATTGCCGTATTGGCATCCCATTTCTTATGAACCGTTTCATGACCGCGACGCAAATCAGCATTGTCCATCAGGTCATCATGCAGCAAAGTATAGTTATGATAAGTTTCCAGGGCAACGGCATTCATCAGAATCTTCTCAGGATTGTCCTTGAAAAGATTGTAGCCCAGAAGCATGAGCGTAGGACGAATACGCTTGCCACCCATAGAAAGTACGTATCTGATAGGCTCATAAAGAGACTTTGGCTTTCTTTCGTAAGGCAAATTAGCCAGAAACTCATTTACCATGCTTAAAATTTCATCTGCTGTCTTCATAATAATGTATAATTTATAATGTATAATTTACAATGAACAATTTATAATTTATAGCTGGAACACTACCGGGATGGCAATCATCGTGCGACAGACCTTGCCTTTATCGATGCCCGGTTTCCACTTCGGCATCATCTTCATCACCCTCAAAGCCTCGTTGTCGAGCAATGGATCTACCGAAGTGCTTACCTTGATATTGGCAACACTTCCATCCTTGTTTACGATAAAGGATACCACTACGGTTCCCTGAATCCTACTCTTCTGGGCAGCTACAGGGTACTTCAGGTTCTTGGTAAGCCACTGCATGAAGGCAGACCAGCCACCAGGAAACTGCGGTATCTTCTGCACGACGGTCAGTTTGATAGGAGCCTCAGCTCCCGGATTCTCAATGGGAGTTTCAGGAACCGCTTCCTTCACCTCTGCTCCATCCACTACACCCGAGCCATCGCCGATAACCAGTTCGCTGGTTGTAGAACTGATTTTCTGCGGTGCCTTCTGAGTCTGTTGCTCGGCAGCCTTCACTTCCTGAGTAATTGACTTAGAAGCAGGAGCCGAAACAGCCTCTGCACTCACCATATCTTTCAGGTCGGGACGAGCCGACATTTCCAGATCCTGTGAGAGATCTTCCATCGATTCCGACAAGTCATCATCTCCCTGCGGACCTTTCTGATATTGGAGTCCTACGAAGATGAAAGTAAAAGCCAGCAGCAAACCTAGCAGGAAAAATGTAACCCGCTTATCTTCCAGTTGTGCGCTATTTGATTTCTTAATTTCCACAATAAAAACCGTTTAAAATCGTTATTTCCTACGAAAACATTGCAAAATTACTTCTTATTATTGAAAAAAGCAGTATCTTTGCCAAAGAATTAGAAAATTTAAATGAAAAAATATGTAATTTCCGCAATATTGACGCTTTTTGCGACAATTATTGATGCTCAAGAGAGCCAAACGGGGTATAATTTCCTTCGCTTGCCGGTGAGTGCTCACGCAGCTGCTCTGGGTGGCGACAACATCACCTTGATAGAAGATGATGAGGCACTCATATTCCATAATCCGGCTCTCCTGTCATCAGTAAACGACAAGACGGTCAATCTCAATTATATGAACTATATGTCGGGGGTGAACACTGCCTCGGCTAGTTTCAACCGTATTGTCAACGACAAGGCTTCGTGGGCTGTTTCGGCTCAGCTTGTTGACTACGGCAAGATGAAAGAGACGGATGAGAACAACATCCAGATGGGTGAGTTCTCGGCAAAGGATATTGCCATTGCGGGTTACTTTTCTTATATGCTCGGTGAAAAATTTGCGGGTGGTATTGCCGCCAAATTCATCACTTCGTATATTGGCGATTACAATTCTATCGCTGTGGGAGTGGATCTGGGCATCAACTATTACGACCCTGAAACGGAATGGTCGGTTTCTTGCGTGGCAAAGAATCTGGGTGGACAGCTGAAAGCTTACGACAATGAATATGAGAAGATGCCTATCGACCTGCAGTTGGGTGTGACGAAACGCTTCGCCAACGCACCGTTCAGGGTATCAGCCACACTGGTCAACCTGAACCATTGGGACAGCAGTCTTCGGGATCATGCCGTAGTAGGTGCCGACATTCTACTTTCGGAGAGCCTGTGGATAGGTGCCGGCTACAACTTCCGGAGAGCCAACGAGATGAAAATCAGCACCTCAGAAGATGAGGAAAGCAGTCATGGAGCCGGTTTCTCTGTGGGTGGCGGTATCAACCTGGAGCGCTTCCATCTGAACGTTGCCTACGGCAAATATCACGTCAGTAGCAGCAGCCTCATGCTGAACGTAAGTTACAGATTATAAATTCTACATTATAAATTATACATTAAAGTTAGTTCGAAATTATGAAGAAAATAACAATAGCAATAGACGGATACTCTTCTTGCGGTAAGAGTACGATGGCAAAGGATCTTGCCAAGGAAATAGGTTATGTTTATGTAGATACGGGCGCAATGTACCGCTCGGTAACTCTCTATGCGCTGCGTCATCAGCTCTTCGAAGCAGATGGAGCCGTAAAGACTGAAGAACTGCAGAAGGAGATGAAGAACATCAGCATCTCATTCAAGTTTAATGAAACAACCGGTCGCCCAGACTGCTATCTGAACGGCGAACTGGTAGAAAAGGAAATCCGTTCGTTAGAGGTTTCCAACCACGTTAGTCCGATTGCCGCCGTTCCTTTCGTCAGAGAGGCGCTGGTAGAACAGCAGCAGAAGATGGGCGAAGACAAGGGCATCGTGATGGATGGTCGCGATATAGGTACCACCGTGTTCCCTAATGCCGAACTGAAGATTTTCGTTACAGCCAGCTCACAGGTGAGAGCACAGCGCCGTTTCGATGAACTGAAGGAGAAAGGAATGCCAGCCGACTTCGATGCGATTCTGAAGAATGTAGAGGAGCGCGACTATATCGATACCCACCGCGAGACTTCCCCACTCAGAAAGGCTGATGATGCCATCACGCTCGACAACAGCAACATGACCATTCCTGAACAGAAGGCATGGCTGATGGAACAATATCAAAAAGCAATAGCAGAATAAGCTACAGAAAAGAGACTGCCGGGTTATTAATGCAAAAATACGTTAAATATACTACTTTTACCGATAAATTTATTTTATTCGATGAAAAAGATTTGGAAAAAAATTTTTTTTTAGTATCTTTGCAACCATATTAACAAGGTAGTAATGATATAGATTATAAATTTTGAGTTAATTACTGTTTTTTGAAGGTGATAGGTCTTCGGGAGAAGATTTATCACCTGTTTTATTTTCAGACAGTTTATAAAAGATAAACCCACTTGACGCTGTAAAACACAGCGTCAAATGGGTTAACTAATTAATAACCAGCATATTAAGTTTTTCAATCAACGATAAAACTATCCTCTACCCATATACGGTGAAACACCGTATCAAGTATATCAAGTTACTGATAATCAACTCTTTAACTCTCACTATAAGAGAGCAGAACTATCCTTGATAATCTTCTCCCTGCACTCTTCCATCAGCCACTTCGGCGTACTGGTAGCACCACAGATACCTACCGTTTCCACATCCTTGAACCAGTTCATATCTATCTCGTCGGCACTTTCTATCTGGTAGCTGTTGGCATTCACGCTCTTGCATTCCTTGAAAAGCACCTTACCGTTCGAGCTCTTTCTGCCACTCACAAAGAGGATGACATCATGCTTGCTGGCAAAGGCAGCGATGTTAGGCATGCGGTTAGCCACCTGACGGCAGATGGTATCGAAACTCTTGAAGACAGCGCCCTCAACAATATGCTCCTGGCAGTATTCGATGATGCGGTGGAACTCATCGAGACTCTTGGTAGTCTGGGAGTAAAGATAGATATCTTTAGAGAAATCCAGCTGACCGGTTTCCTTCAGCTGCTTCACATCCTCAAACTTCTCTACCACGATGGCATGACTCTCCGTCTGCCCCACCAGTCCGAGCACCTCAGCATGCCCGTTCTTGCCGAAAATCACGATCTGTGCCTCCGGATTGTTGACATACTGCTTCTTGATGCGGCGCTGCAACTGGAGCACCACAGGACAGGTAGCATCGATGATTTCGATGTTGTTTCGCTCGGCAAGGGCATAAGTTTCAGGCGGTTCACCATGAGCACGGAGCAAGACCTTTACGCCCTGCAGTTCCTCCATCTGCTCATGGTCTATCGTGATGAGTCCCGCTTCATGCAGGCGCTCCACCTCCATACCGTTATGCACAATATCGCCCAGGCAGTAAAGTTTACCGCCCTTAGCCAACTCCTCTTCAGCTTTCTTGATGGCAGTGGTTACGCCAAAGCAGAACCCACTGCCGTTATCTATTTCTATCTGCACGATATTCGTTTTTAATTCATTGTACATTAATCTTCACCACCACCTTAGCATGTTCAGGATCATTCGTAATCATGAGGATACGAGGGTGTCTGACACGCGATTTCTTCAAGTCGGCAGCCACAGCCGTCACCTTCATCTTAACGGTCTCTCCTGGCTGAATCTTACTCTTCTTCAGATTCACCTGCAAGCCCATCGTAAACATCTGCATGCTACGGATATCCAGTTCCGACTTACCCTTATTGGTAATCAGAATCTCACCCTTCAGTTTCTTCTTTCCATTGAAACTACCCAGATTGAGATCGGTGGCAGACATCTCTATCTTCGGAGCCAGTACCTTCTTGGCTGGAGTCATGTTCTCAAAACCAGGAAGAAGAACGGCTGATACCACGATTTCCTTCTCAGGCGCAATCCTATCGCCAGGACGCTCACCGAGATAAACCGATGTCTGGTTCAAGCCCAGGTCACGCAGTTTCTTGGAATCCAGCACGAAACTGATTTCGGCAGAATGACGCGGAGCCACCTTTGAAGGCGATACGAAAGCATGAAGATAGGGTGGCAGATGCATCACTACCGGCTCCAGTAATTCGTCGGTAGGATTGAAGATATGGATGCGCTGAACCGGACGGTCGCCACGGTTCACGTCATCAAACTCCACCTCCTGGGCATCACTCTTGATGACACCCAGCATCTCATCGTAAGAACCAGCGAAATCTACTACGCTGCCCACTACCTTTCCCCTCATAGAGAGGATGAACGGCTCTTCACCCGCATTGGTATAGAGGCAAACCTGCTTGGTGAAAGTACCCATCTGCTTGGCATCGTATACCGCCTTGATAACGAAACTTTCGCCGGCAGCTATGCCCGTCTTCGGATAATCTACCTCCGTACAGCCGCAGCTTTTCAATACATTGTTGATAACCAACGGCTTGTGCCCGTCATTCTTCAGCACGAATTCGGCAGTTACAGGCTTGTTGAACACCACCTGTCCGCAGTCTACCACCTCGTGCTGGGTTGTAATCTTCTGTGCTGATGCAGGCAGCGCCAACAGCGCTGAGAGCATCCATATATTCATCCGTTTCATACTATTCTATTTTAAATTATCAATCTATAAACTTTAATTATTAACTTTCAATTCATAAGTCTCTGTGCGGCCACCAAACTCCGGACTGTAGGTACACTCAGCGGTGCAAGTTCCGCTCTGATAGTTGCCCTTTCTATCCACGTAATACTCCATTTCTACGATGTGCATACCTTTAGATAAACGATCGAAATAGAAATTTGTTGCATAATCTCTTGGAGAAACATAGCAGCCTATGCCCCACTGATAACCACTCTTCTGGTTGACCGGTTCCAGACATGCCGCACGCTTATCCGTAATCTGTACAAAGTCGTAGTCGCGGTCGGCGGTAATGAGGAGTGTTACCTTCACCTTCTCTCCTACCTTCGCCTGCGCCTTGCCCTTACCCTCAGATTCGGCAGGAACGATGACACGGCGCACCTTGATGCCCGACTCCATGGAACCGATTTCGCTGATAGGCTGCTTAAACTCTGCATAGACGGCTCCCCAGCTGGTATAATCGCTCTTTTTGTCGATGCTCAACTTAGATGCCTTGCCCGTCTTTTCGGTCTTCACATAGCCCAAAGTAGTGGAATCCTGCGGCATCGGCAGCAACTTGCCGTCCAGTTTCAGCACGGCATTCTCAGCCTTCCTGCTCCAGTTGCTCTCATTGCCCTTCATAAAGGCGTAGACGGCATCCACGGTGTTCACCGGCGTATCCCAAACCTGGGTGCGTTTCGACATCAGGAGCCAGCGCTGCAGTTCCTCGATGGTCTGCTTGTCGTTCGGTTTCAGCATCTGCATCGCCTCTATCACGGATACCTGGGTAGGAATCTTATAGTTTCTCCAGCTGTAGAGTGCCTTGCGGGTATCGTAGTAGCGGCCCATCTCCTCGCGGTAAACGGCATATTCGTTCACGCTCTGCAGATATTCGCCAGCCTTCTCGCGGTAAGCAGCATTCTGCTGGCTGTTTCTGGCGAGTACCACGGCAGCACGCGCCTTGCCATAGATGGAGAAATCACCGGTCATCTTCGACATCTTTTCCAGGAGATAAGCCTTGTCAGCTTCCAGATTCTGCTTCATCTTTCTGCCATCCATTGAAAGGATGTAGAGATAATGCAGCGCCTGTTCGCTAGGACTCACCTTCTGCTTTTTCTTCTCCTGCTTCTTCATTTCTCTTACTTCCTGTGCGGTCTGCAGAGAGAGATAATCGATGGCGGAAGTCAGCATCCGGGCGGTTGATTTCTGCACACCTGCGATGGCATTCAATCGAACCATCATTTCGGCTACCGATGTAGTCATATACCGGCTGCCCTTCATTCCCTTCCACCAGGAGAAGGAACCATCGTTATTCTGCAACTTCCTCAGTTTCTCCACCTGATTTTGCAGACGGTTGGTTTCCAAAGATAGATTTTTCTGGATATAAGTGGTGATGGTATTGGCATAGATGGCAGACATCAGCGAGATGGCGTCCTCATCATCCGGATTGCTGATGGCAGGCAATGCCTTGATCATCAGCCAACTTGGGTTATTGGTGTACTCGATGGTTACCTTGGCATCTTCAGTGCCCTTCGCCTGTTTGCCCTCCTTGTTCAGGAAGAGTTTGCTCAGGTCGAAGTTCTGCTCACCCTTCTGATGCAGGGTGATAGGCAGGGTGTTCACCACGAGTTCACGGTTGCTCAAAACCGGCAGATAGTGCTGTTCACCATCGCTGTAGCCATTACCGGCAGCCACCACCTTATTAATATATACGCCTTCTTTCAGTCCCTGGACATCAAAGGAGATGGTAGTAGAGCCCTCGGCATCGATGCTGTAGTTCTGCGTCTTCTGCCAAACCACCTTGTTGGTCTCCGGGTCGAGAATCTGCATACGGGTGTTGCCGCTCACCTTCTTGTCGGAAGTATTGAAGAGTTTCACCACGATGGTGCTCTTATCGCCCTCACGCAGGAAGCGAGGCATATTAGGCTGCACCATCACGGTCTTTTGAGCCACAGCCTCATCCACCAGCAAACCGTTGCGCATCTCCTTGTCGTGCGCCAATCCCATGAACTTCCAGGTAGTCACGCTCTCCGGCAGGGTAAATCTGATGGCTACGTTGCCATTGTTGTCGCTCTCCAAGGCAGGATAGAAGAAAGCAGTCTCGTTCAGGTTCTCGCGCACCTGCACCTGGTCGAGGAACAGTTCTGCATCTGAGCCAGAACCGCCGGCAAACTGCGGCATCTCCTCTACTACATCAAAAACCTTGTTGGCAGATGGAGCAGCCGCTCCGACACGGGTCATTTTAGAGCCGTAAATCCTGATGACTTTCGCTTCTTCCTTAACCAGCTCGTCTTTCTTTATACGAACAGCCTCAACGGTTCTACCGGAAGAACGTTCCAACTTGCTTAGCTCCACCGCTTGCATATAAGCATAATAACTAAAGTATTTGCCATCAAACTTATCCACATCCAGTCCCCTCTCGTCATAATATTTGGTAGGATAAACGCCATTCAAGTATAATGAACGGAAAGTGAGGTTGTCCTCCCAGTAGCAGTCTGGCAAACTCTGATAGAAGCCCAGGGAGAGATTCCAGAAATGCGGGGCTATCTGGTCGAGCGACTTGTCATAGAGTACGCTCATCAGCTGCGCCTTGGCTGGCTTGCCGTCAGGGGTGGTAATCTTCAGCGTCCACTCCTCCTTCTGTCCAGGGGTCAGACGGTTGCGGAAGGTCTTCCAGGCGATATTCAGTTTCTTCTCAGGCAAAGGACGGGCGATGCTTATCATTCGGGTATAGCACTTGCCTTGCTTCACGAAACTATAGTTCAGTACGATGCCCGACGCATATTCCTCCTTGTAGGTGAAAGGCAGGGTCACGATACTGTCGCCCAACTCCCAGGCACCTTTCTCCAGCAGTTTGTTGCCGGCGATGATGGAATATACGATGTGCGCTCCGTTCTCCGAAGAGCCCACCTGAATATAGACTGGCTTGCCATCACGAGGAAAGGTCTTCGCCGTCTGATAATACCATTCGGTAGTTGGCTCCACCGGATGGGTATCCTTCATGCTGAAAAGGGTGAATTTCTGCTGCAGGGTATCCTGTCCGCAGATTGCCTCCAGCTGATGAACGCCAGATTTCCAAACGAGGGAAGAAGAGGCAGAGGAAGAAGCATATTCCTTGATAGAAACCGGTGCATTCGCCTCGGCATCCTTCCATTCGCCCTTATCAATGCGATATTTCAACCTGCTCGAAATCGGCATTCCACTGGCATTGCGGTAAGCGAAGGTCACCGCCTTCAGACTGTCTGTTTCGATACGCTTAGGAAGATTCACCGTGAGGATGGTTGGCTTGGTGCCCAGAGGCAGACTCATCACACCCTCATGGCTCTCACCACTGATGTCGGTAACGATTGCCGAGACCTCGAAGTTGAAGAAACGGGCGATGCGCATGAAATCGCTCATATCAGCCTCGTCTTTTCCTGGCAAGGAAGCCTCCAGCGGAATCTCGACGTCGAAGGTTCCGTCCTCACGAGTCACACAACTGTCAGTTTTCACCAACTGTCCGGCAGATCCTGCGCCCCACCACCAGAGTTGGTTTCTGCGGGTCACCTGATACTCCACCTTGGCACCCTGCACAGGCACACCAGCATAGGTCTTGGCTGAAGCTTTCACTACCACGGTGTCGCCCCAGGTATATTTCTCGTTCACCTTCGGGAAGATAATCTCGAAGGTTGGACGCTTGTACTCCTCAACTCTGAAATATTCGCTTGCTGTACCATTCACGGAGATGGAATACTGTCCTGTCTTTCCCTCCTTCGGGAGTTCGAAATCTACCGAAGCCGTACCATATTCATCGGTCGTAACCTTCTGTTCTGCCACCTGCTTCCAGTTGGCATCACTCAGGACAAGCTTCAGTTCCATACTCTTTCCTGGCACGCTGGCATCCAACCCCTTCTTGACAGTATAGGATATGGCTGAGGCATGTACCTTCTGCCCCGGGCGATAGATGGCACGATCGGTATAAACCTGATATTTAGTCTCATTATCCTTCTTCTCATAATAGCGGGTACGGCTAAGATAGATGTCCCTGGCTGGCGTAAACTTGTCATTGTTGGTAGAAATCAACACCATTCCATCCACATTTTTGAAGTAAGCCTCTCCGTTCTCATCTGTTGTCAAGCGGGCATGAACTATTCGCTTGTCCTTCTTCGTCTTGAAATCATACCGCTGGTCGTAGAGTTCTATCTTCGCCCCAGCGATAGGCTGTCCATCGGTAGCATTCACCACTACATAGCGATGCTTATCATCCGGCAACTGCTGGATCATCACCGCCAAATTGCTGACATAGAAGAGTTCTCGCTGCGGAGCGATGCCGGTATTATCCGAAGTCACCTCCATCAGATAGGCACCCAGCGGCAGATTGCCACCGATTTCGATGGAATCCTTCACCGTTTCATAATCCGGCCGACCGTAGTAGTTGCGGCTGAAATCCTTCTGATGCAGCTTCGTAGTCTTCTTCAGGAGCATCTTATAGATAGCCTCATCCTGCGCATTATAATCGTTATCTGCCGTAATATTGAGGCGGGAGATACTGATTTTCAGGTTCTGCAGATTGCGCACGTCCAGATGCACCCACGCCTTCTCCCCAGGTCGCAACACCTGCGGCATATCCAGCACCTGGAACATCGGTTCGGTGAGTCGCTTCTGCGCATTTCTCAGTTCGTTCATTCTCGACCATCCCCCCCAGCGGCTCAGCGCATAGTTGATATAGTTGAGCTTATCCTGCGGTTTGGCATCGGTAGCACCTTCCATGAAGCGGAAATGCTCCACGGCAAGTTCGCCTGCCTCCGGAATATCCTGATAAACCTGGATGAGCGAGTCGATGGTCTGCAGATACTTCGATTTCTTCACCTCTCTCACATCGTCCTGGCGGTATTTCTCGATGAGCTTATAGGCACAGAGACAAGCCGCACCCCGATTGCCCACCTTATTATAATAGGTGTACAGCTGCAGATACGCCTCCTTGCTGTCTGCCTCGAATCCGATGAGATGCAGCAGATCGTTGTTAAAAGAACTGCCATCCACGCCCTTCAGCGTCAATGGAACATACTCTGTAGATGTATGTCGGGCAAGAAGTTCAGGCTGTTCCAAGGCCTTCTTGAAGAACTCCTGGCTTTTCTTTTCGTTCATATCAAAGTACACCTTGCCCAGCACGGCATATCTCACCGCCTTCAATGCAGGGTCGTTCACCTTCAGCACCTCTGCTTCCATCCGCTTCACGTTAGGCGTCAGCGAGTCTGCCGAAATCTCATTCCAGAGTGTCATCTGTCTTGTCTCAGCCGCCAGCAGCTGCCCATAATCTTTGGCAGCCGACGCCTTGGCGATGATTTTCTTCATCACCGCGATTTCGCTCTTAGGCTGGTCCTTCTGAGCATTGATTTCAGCTTGCTTCCACAAGTTGTCGTATGTCTGAGCCGCTACCTGCATCGTAGCAAAGAGGGCTACCAAAAGTGATAAAATGTTTCTTTTCATAAGCCAACTGTATAAAATGTTAATAGAATGATGATAATCATCAAACTTTTCATTGCAAAAATACAAAAAAAAACTGTTTTCTAACCCCGAAACTGAAACTTTTTACTATCTTTGCATCAAAATAGTATATTTTACCAAGAAATAACATTAAAAAAACAATGGCAGAAAAAAAGTATGGTCATTTTGATGACGCCAATCGCGAATACGTGATTACTGATCCAAAGACTCCATGGCCTTGGATCAATTATTTGGGTAACGAGGATTTCTTCTCGCTCATCTCAAACACAGCAGGTGGTTATTCCTTCTACAAGGATGCCAAGTTCCGTCGCATCACCCGTTATCGCTACAATGGTGTGCCGATGGATAACGGCGGTCGCTATTTCTATATCAAAGATGGCGATACCGTATGGAACCCGGGATGGAAACCTTGCAAGACACCGCTCGACAGCTACGAGTGCCGCCACGGCATGAACTATACCCGCATCACGGGCAGCAAGAACGGCGTAGAGGCGAGTGTACTCTTCTTCGTACCGCTCCATACATGGGCTGAGGTGCAGAAGATGACGCTGAAGAACCAGACTGAGGAGGTGAAGACCCTCAAGGTGTTCTCCTTTGCAGAGTGGTGCCTCTGGAATGCTGCTACCGACATGGAGAACTTCCAGCGCAACTTCTCTACGGGCGAAGTAGAGGTAGAAGGCTCTACCATCTATCACAAGACCGAATATCGTGAGCGCCGCAACCACTATGCTTTCTACACAGTGAATACCGAGATTCAGGGCTACGATACCGACCGCGAGAGCTTCATCGGACTCTACAACGAGTTTTCCGAGCCTGAGGCTGTGATGGAAGGCAAGCCACGCAACAGTTTTGCCCACGGCTGGAGCCCTATCGCATCTCATTATATCGAGGTTACCCTGCAGCCAGGCGAGAGCCGAGACCTCATCTTCCTGCTGGGCTATGTGGAGAACGAACAGGACAAGAAGTTCAGCGCCAAGAAGGTAATCAACAAGGAGAAGGCTCATCAGCTTATCGCCAAGTTTGATACCACCGAAAAGGTGGATGCTGCCTTCGCAGAACTCAACCAGTACTGGGATAACCTGCTGAACATCTTCACCGTGAAGAGCGGCAACGACAAGTTAGACCGCATGGTGAACATCTGGAACCAGTATCAGTGCATGATTACCTTCTGTATGTCACGCTCAGCAAGTTTCTTCGAAAGCGGCATCGGTCGAGGCATGGGCTTCCGCGATTCCAACCAGGACCTCGTAGGCTTCGTTCATCAGATACCTACCCGTGCCCGCCAGCGCATCATCGATATCGCCAGCACCCAGTTCCCTGACGGTGGCTGCTACCACCAGTATCAGCCGCTCACCAAACGCGGCAACAACGATATCGGTGGCGGTTTCAACGACGACCCATGCTGGCTCATCTTCGGTACCGTAGCCTATATCAAGGAGACGGGCGACTTCTCTATCCTCGCTGAGCAGGTGCCTTTCGACAACCAGCCAGGCACAGAAGTAAGCCTCTTCGAGCACCTCAAGATTTCGATGAACCATGTTATCAACAACCTGGGTCCACACAAGTTGCCACTCATCGGAAGAGCCGACTGGAACGACTGTCTGAACCTGAACTGCTTCTCTTGGGACCCTAACGAGAGTTTCCAAACCACCGAAAACAAGGGCGAAGGAAGCAAGGCAGAGAGTCTGATGATAGCCGGTCTGTTCGTGGTTACCGGCAAGGATTATGTGGCTCTGTGCAAGCAGCTTGCCAAGGAAGCTATGGAAAGCAAGGAGGGCGAAATAGCCGGTCTTGCAGAGGAAGATTATTTGACAGAAGCCGAGCGCATGCAGCAAGCTGTAGATGAGATGAACGAGGCTGTGAAGAAGCATGGATGGGACGGTGAATGGTTCCTCCGCGCTTACGATTTCTTCGGCAACAAGATTGGTAGTGATGAGAACGAGGAAGGCAAAATCTTCATCGAGAGCCAGGGCTGGTGTACGATGGCTGGTATCGGTCTGGAAGAAGGACTCTGCGATAAAGCACTGGACAGCAGCAAGAAACGACTGGAATGCGAGCACGGAATGGTGCTGAACAACCCAGCCTACACTACCTATCATGTAGAAATGGGTGAGATTTCTTCTTATCCTGAAGGCTACAAGGAGAACGCCGGCATCTTCTGTCACAACAATCCTTGGGTCATCATCGGAGAGACTGTAGCCGGTCGAGGCAACGATGCCTGGAGCCATTATACTAAGATTCTGCCTAGCTATGTAGAGGAAAAATATCAGACACTTCACAAGGTAGAGCCTTACGTAAACTGCCAGATGGTAGCCGGTAAGGATGCAGCCAAACCGGGCGAAGGAAAGAACTCCTGGCTCACCGGTACAGCGGCATGGATGTGGTATACAGTATCAGAATTCATCCTCGGCATCAAGCCAGATTATGAAGGTTTGCTCATCGATCCTTGTCTCCCAAGCACCGCTAAGGAGTATGAGGTAACCCGCAAGTTCCGTGGTGGCGAATACCATATCACAGTAAAGAATCCTAGCGGAAACCAGAAGGGCGTGAAGCAGATTACAGTGGATGGCACTCCTATCTCAGGCACCATCGTTCCTTGCTCTGAAGGCAAGCATGAAGTAGTGGTTGAGATGTAAATCAGCCAAATCTCATCAAGTTACGATTTGAAAGTTCAATGTAACGAAACTCTTTTCATACCCATACGTCGTGTTTCACAACGTATGGGTATCACAATAAAACCTTGACGCCCTATTTTAGGGCGTCAAGTGTTTATTTATCTGATAATCTGATACTTAACTTTTAACATAAGCACATATTTTACAGTATCAAGAGTAAGATTCTAAGCTCGCTCAGTTCCTCAGTTCCTCAGTTCCTCAGTTTTTTCCTAGGGGGTATATAGCCCTTATAGTTCAAAGTTGTTTTAAATTGTTATATATTATATTATATATATATATATATTTATATATATAATAAACTTCTAAATAAAGGAAAAAGTGAAGGGTCAGAGAAAAACTGAGGAACTGAGGAACTGAGGAACTGAGTCATTGCAGTAAAAACATCACAACCATCATAAACACCTGATTTACTGCTTAACTCTATACTTTAAGAGAACAAAGCTATGAGTTGCTACCCGTAAAACTATGAGTTGTCACCCGTAAAACTATGAGTTGTCACCCGCAAAACTATGAGTAAGGAAGTTTAACTACTTTCAATCTGAAAGCATAGTTCAAACATTTCCTTATCACACCCCCAAATTTGGCAGTATCAGAGAAAAGTTGTATCTTTGCACGGAATCCATCCATTCCATCCATACCTTCCAACTCCTTCCATACCGCTCCTTCCATGCTATCCCCATAACTCCTCCCGCCCAGCTTCAGCACGCGTCTCTCCATCCGAAGTATTAAAAGGAAAAAGATAAAAAAGGTATGGCTTTTCGAGTTATTTTTTGTACTTTTGCAGCCGATAACGCATTTTGCGAACAAAACAGGATTCTTTAAAGAAAAGAAAGGAAATAATAATGAAGAAAATATTATACTTTGTGGCAGCCCTGGCTGCTGCATCCTTTATCACTACGATGGGTACCAGCTGCAAGTTTGCACCCGACCAGCATGACGGCGACACGGTAGCTGCCAGCGAGTTTTACCCGATAGATACCTCTGCGGCTCATGCCAAGAAGATGGCGAAGATTGCTGCCATCAAGAACGGAAAAGACAGTGTAGGCATCTATTATGTGGGCAGCAATTCTACCAAAGACCTCATCGAGCTCGTATCCTATCCTTCACGCCGCGACACGATGATGTACAGCAAGACCCGACACATAAAGGTGAAGGGAAATGCCGACATCAACCACGTGGTTCGTGTAGACTTCTATCTGCATAACGGCAAGGATTCGCTGGTGAAGTATGTTGAGGAGGTGGTGCTTTAGCCAATAACCAAAAAAATCAGCACAAAAAGGCTAGCATGCAAAAACGCACGCTAGCCTTTTTCGTATTTTATCTAACCTGAATTTCAAATCACTTAATAGCCTATAAACTATCAACTATAAACTATCAACTAATCATAGAATCCCGGCTGCTTATACTCAATGCCCAGTTCATCATCTACTGTTGCGATGACACCCTGAATCTGACCCATGGCAAACATACGGCCGAGGAGAGTGTAACCGGCATTGTGACCATGATTGCTCTCATCGAATACGCCACCTGGCTCATCGGTGAAGGTCATACCGTGGTCTACTCGCATTGGCAGACGACGACCGGAATTGCACTTGCCTTCCTGCTCAGCCTTCTCGAAGATGCGGCAAAGTTCAATGAGATGGCCGCGGCCACCCAAGTGAGAAGCCTCTGTAAAGTTGCCGTTAGGGAAGATGTAGCAGGAGCGCAGATGAACAAAGTGAGTGCGGTCGGCAAACTGCTTCGCCATTGCCACACAGTCGTTGTGCTCGCCGGCAGAGAATGAACCTGCACAGAAAGTCAAACCATTGTGCTTGTTTGGCACAGCATCGAGCATCCACTGGATATCCTCGGCACGACCGATGATTCTTGGCAAACCGAATACAGGATAAGGAGGATCATCTGGGTGAACACACATATTGATATCGTACTCATCGCAGATAGGCATGATAGCCTCCAGCCAGTACTTCATGTTCTCCTGCAACTTCTTCTTGTCGATGCCATCATAAAGCTTCAACAGGTCGCGGAACTTCTGCACAGGAGCTGAATCGCCCTCGCTGAAGTTACCGGATACGAAGCCCTGGGTCTTGATGATGATGTTCTCTACCAAGGCATGATCCTGCTCTGGTGTAGAAGTCTTCTTGATTTCATCAGCCTCAGCCACGAGGTCTCTGCCCCACTTGTGCTCCTTAGAGAACTCAGCCCAATCCTCACGAGCGCCTTCACGCTGCAGGATATAGATATCAAAGTAGGCAAACTCGCCCCAGTTCATATAGAGGTTGTTGGCTCCGTTAGGATTCTCGTGAGACAAATCGGTACGAGCCCAGTCCAAAACAGGCATGAAGTTGTAACAGATGCACTTGATGCCTTCCTCGCCCAGGTTGCGGAGACTCTGCTTATAGACCTCAATCTGATGGTCACGGTCGGGACCGCCATATTTCAGGGTTTCAACCACAGGCAAAGACTCTACCACGCTCCATTTCATACCGTAAGACTCGATGTACTCCTTGAGTTCATGAATCTTCTCGCGTGTCCAAACTTCGCCCAGAGGAACATCGTGCAATGCGGTAACAATGCCCTCAACACCAATCTGCTTCAACTGTGCAAGTGTAATCTTATCTTTCTTGCCAAACCAGCGCCATGTTCTTTCCATATATATATTATAATGTATAAGTTTAAAAATGAATTATCTTGCAGAAACATATTTATGCAATGTCTGTCTTACGGCACCCTTGCCGGCGAAGAGTTCCTTCACCATGCCCTCAATCTGCTCGCCGAAGCCAGCCTCGTAGAGATCGAGTCCGAACACATCCTTGCGGGAATAGAGATTCTTCAGGCAAGAATAGTCCTGATCTGCCTTGCCTACCTCCAGAGGAGCTACGATAGCCTGCAGTTCTGCCAACAATGGGTCAGAAGATGGCTCGAATGGCTTCAGGTTATCATCCAATGCCTTGAGATAACGGGCATAACCTGCCAATACCAGAGGAATCAACACGAGATTGCTCTTGTCGAGACCGCGGTCGATATACTTCTTGATAGTTTCACCGAAACGGATAGAGAGTTTCTGGCTGGTATCGGTAGCGATACGCTGAGGAGCATCTGGCATGAACGGGTTAGGCAGACGCTTGTTGATAACAGTGCCGATAAACTCGTATGGGTTCAATACACCTGGATCTGTTACTACTGGCATTGCCTCGATATAACCGATCTTCTGGATGAAGGCACGAAGGTCCTCATCAGCCATCTCGGCAGAAATCAAGGTATAGTCGAGCATGCAACCATAGATTGACATTGCTGTATGGAGAGGGTTCAGACAGGTGGTTACCTTCATGGTCTCAACCTCATCTACAGTCTTGCGGGATGTATAGAGCGCACCGCCCAACTCCAATGGCGGACGACCGTTGGTATAAGTATCCTCGCAAACGAGATACTGCACTTCCTCGGCATTTACGAAAGGAGCGGTGAAAGTATGCTTCTCGGTGATAATCGTATTGTTATCCTCGAAACCATCCTCAGCGAGCATCGCCTGTACCTTCTCGTGTGGACGAGGAGTAATCTTATCAATCATAGACCAAGGATAGGTAATCTTGCTGCTGTCATTGATATAATCTACGAAACCAGCCTCTACGATACCATCCTGTGCCCAACGCTCAGCATAAGCCTTTACGCCAGCCTTAACATGGTCGCCATTGTGAGAACAGTTGTCGGTAGACTGAAGAGTAAGTGGCAACTTGCCTGCCTTATAACGCTCATAGAGAAGAGCGGTAAGCTTACCCATAGCAAATACTGCATCAAGACCACGTGCCAAATCGGCATCATTGAAAGAATATCCCTTCTCTGTGATGGTGAAAGTTACCATCTGCAGACTTGGAACCTGGAAAATCTGGACCAATCGGGCCCAGTCCTCACCAAACTGCTTATCCGCCTTGAGGCTTTCTGTGATAGAAGCGATGACCTTCTTCTCGATGGTTCCGTTGCTCTGGAGGCTGACGAGAAGAGAGAGATTATTGTAAGGGCGATAAGCCTTGTCGATAATTTCGTAGTCGAAGCTTTCTGCAACAATAACACCACGATCGTACTTGCCGGTGTTAAGTGCATCGTTAAGAATAGCAGCAGGGAACGCACGGAAGATGTTACCTGCGCCAAAGTGAACCCAAGTAGGCTCGTCGTGAGTCTTCTTAGCTACGGCTGCGATGTCATACTTAGGAAGCTCATAACCCTTAGCTTCCCATTCTGCAGCATTAAAGCTGTCAGAAAGAATTTCGTTCAGTTTCATGATTATACGTTTTTTTGATTGTTCCATGTATGTGCCTATCTTTCCGAATAGGCGTGGCAAAAGTACAAAGAAAAATCGAAAACCGCTCATTTTTAGAGAACTAATTTCAAAAATTGAACGATTAACAAATACTTTTGAACAATATGGTAAGACCAGGAAAAGAAAATGTTACGATTCCTCCAGCGATTTGATCTGCTTCTTCGGCGTTACGCCGAGACCTTTCAAGCTTTCCACCCTGCGCATCACGTTGCCACTTCCATCGTAAAGCTGCTTTCTTGCCTTGTCGAAGGTGCCGGAGAGGCGGGTTATCAGATCACCCACACTCATAAAGGTATCTTCGAAGCCAGCCACCTTATCATACAGGTCAGCTGCCGTCTTCACGATTTTCTCCACATTCTTGTTCTGCCGGTCATACTGCCAGAGATTATACGCCAGCTGGAGTGCCATGAGCAGATTGCTTGGTGAGATGATGATAATCTTCTTCTGATAAGCATAACGGCTGAGATCAGGCTGCTGCTTCATGGCTGCGATATAGCTGGTCTCGTTAGGGATGAACATCAGTACGAAACCGATGGCATCATCCACCAGTTTGGAATAGTCTTTGGCTGCCAGTTCATCGATGTGCTTTCGTACGCTCAGCGCATGTGCCTTCATCAAGCGTTCCTGTTCAGCCTCATCTTCTGCTGCCAGAGCATCGGAATAGGCGGTAAGCGAAACCTTGGAATCGATGACCACACTTCTGCCTTCCGGGAATCTGACGATGACATCCGGACGATAGTTCTTTCCCTCTTCATCTTTCGTATTCTCCTGAATGAAGAATTCCTCATCTTTACGAAGTCCGCTGTTCTCCAGGATGGTTTCCAGCACCATCTCGCCCCAGTCGCCCTGCATCTTGCTGTCGCCCTTCAATGCCTTGGTCAGGTTGGCAGCATCGGAGCCAATCTTCTCGGTCTGCTCCTTCAGGTTCAGTACAGCCTGCTGCTGTTCCTGCTGGAAGAGTTTCATCGTTGCCTCGAAGGTGTTCTGCAGTTCCTTCTTGTTCACCTCGTTCTGGGTTTTACTCTCCTCTACCGATTTCTTGAAATCAGCAAACTGTTCCTTGATAGGTTTCAGAAGTTCATCCATCTGCAGACGGTTGTTTTCCTGCAGAGCCGACTGCTTGGCAGCCAGCTGCTCAGCCGCCACCTTCTGCTGTTCTATCGTCATTCGCTGCATTTCCTGCTTCAGGCTCTCGAGTTTCTGTGCCCACTGCTGGTCGCTTTCCGCTCTGAGTTTCGCCGCATACAGCCGCTCGTTCTCCATTTGAGATTTCATTGATTGAACCTCAGAAGCATGATGCAGTTTTATCTGTTCGATGTTAGCCGCCAGCACCTGAGCCTTCGCTACGAGCTGTGTTTTCTCCTCTCCCGCACTTTTTGCTTCCATCAGTTTCCCTACGAAGAATCCGATGGCAAGCCCTATGATGATTCCAATTACTATTTCCATTTATCCTTGTTTTGAATGATTCTGTAAATCTGCAAAAATTATGATTTGCAAAAGTAATCATTTCAAGACATAACACCAAACATCATGGGGGATTCTTGTAGATATTTAACTCTTCTGCATTTAACTATGCAAACAAAAAGAGCGCACCACTCTTGGCACGCTCTTTTCTTTAAATCATCTTTTAAATATACATTATCGGTTGGCAGTAGGCCACTGATAAGTATCAGTGCAATGGATATCAGCACTCTGGTCGGCAATCATCAACTTGAAATCGCCTTCCTCCAATCTCCATTTGCCATTCCAACCTACGAAGGCCAAATCGTCTGCCTTCAATTCAAATATCATGGTCTTGGTCTCACCAGGCTGAAGTTCCACCTTGTCGAAGGCACGGAGACGACGGCCATCAGGCACCATACTAGCGATGAGATCGCTACTGAACAGGAGAACACTCTCCTTGCCTGCCACCTTTCCCGTATTCTTCACATCCACGCTCACCTTGATGATGTCGCCGTGGCGGAAATCAGACTGAGAAACCTTCAGGTTGCTATATTTGTAAGTGGTATAACTCAAACCATATCCGAAGCCCCACTGCTGGGTAATCTTCGCATTGTAGTCGTAAGCACCTTCCATCGTACCCACCTCCTCACTCTTCTTGAAGTCATAGTTGGCGAGCGAATTGATTTCCTTAGGATAGGTGTAAGGCATCTTGCCACTGAAGTTTGACTTGCCCGATACCAGGTTTGCCAAGGCATCGCCGCCCATGTTGCCAGGGATAAGGATGTTGATGATGCCCTGTGCCAATGGTTCGATGTCGGCGATGAGACGAGGACGACCTTCATTCAGCACCAAGATGACAGGCTTGCCTGTCTGAGCCAGAGCCTTGACCAGATTGCGCTGGTTCTCTGAGAGCCAAAGGTCGGTCAGGTTGCCCGGAGTCTCTGTATAGGAGTTCTCGCCAATGCAAGCCACGATGACGTCGGCATCCTTCGCTGCAGCCACTGCCCCCTGAATCTGAGGTTCGTTCTCCTCCCAGTATTTTCCCTTCTCATTATAGGTAACACCCTGGTTCAAGATGACATTCTCCTTGCCATACTCTTTACAGAATGCCTCATAGATGGTATTGTACTTGCCGGCAAACTCATCGGCACGATGTCCCTGCCAGGTATAGCTCCATCCACCATCCAGGCAGCGCATCTGATTGGCATTAGGACCTGTAAGGAGAATCTTCTTGCCATGCTGCAAAGGAAGGATATTACCCTCGTTCTTCAGGAGCACCATACTCTCGGTAGCTCCCTCCAAGGCGAGCTTGGCAAACTCCTCGCCACCAAACTTAGGATAATTCTTCAGTTTCTGGGTTGGGTTCTTGAAGAGGTCGAGACGATACTTCATGCGAAGCACACGGCGACAGGCATCGTCAATGCGACTCATCGGAATCTTACCTTCCTTCACCAATTCTATAAGATAGCCACAAGCATCGCAAGAATAAGGTTCCATAATCATGTCGATACCGGCATTGATGGCGATGCGGAGCGCATCCTTCTTGTCCTTTGCTACCATCTCACGAGTATAGAGATTGTTGATGTCTGCCCAGTCGGTGATAAGCACACCATCCCATCCAGTCTCTTCCTTCAGCCATCCTGTCAGGATGTCCTTGTTGGCATGCATCGGCATACCGTTGACGGAAGCGGAATTCACCATCACGGTCAAGGCTCCAGCCTGCAGACCCGCCAGGAAAGGAGCGAAGTGCTTCTCTCGCAAGTCGGCAGGAGAGATATAGGCTGGCGTACGGTCTTTACCGGTCCAAGGCACACCATATCCCATGAAGTGCTTCATGGAAGTGGCAATGTGATACCGGTCGATGTTGTTTGGGTCCTCGCCCTGAAAACCATAGACCATCGCCTTGCCCATCTCTGAACTGAGGTAGCAATCCTCACCAAAGTTCTCCCAGATGCGAGGCCAACGGGCATCACGACCGAGGTCAACGGTAGGACTGTAAGTCCAAGGTATGCTCACCGCACGAGTCTCATAAGCGGTAGCCTCAGCCGAACGGCGAGCTATCTCACGATTGAAGGTGGCAGCCACATTGATGTTCTGCGGGAAGAGGGTTCCGCCCTGTGTATAAGTAGAACCATGGTTCTGGTCGAGACCGAAGACACAAGGGATACCGATGCGCTTCATCGAGATCTTCTGAATCTGAGAGATGTACTTCTCCCACTGCTTGGCGGTTGGTGCGCAGGTATTTGGAGCGTTGAGGATAGAGCCAATCTTATAGCGGGAAAGGATAGAATCGGTCTTGTGCTCGTCGATATAGAACACACCGTTCTTGTCGTTGGCACCAAAGAGGTCGGTCACCAATTCCATCATCTGACCAATCTTTTCCTCCAAGGTGAGTTTCTTCAGGGTTTGTTCTACCTGAGCCTCAATCTTAGGGTCGCTCTTGATAACTGGAACATTGGCACTGGCTGTATAAGCCAATGCCAATAATGAAATAGATAATAAAATTTTCTTCATAAACAGTAAAGGTTTGACGCTTTATGATAAAAGCGGAAATCTTTCTAATATATTATTCAATAGTTACTTTCTTTACGGTGTAACCGTTACCCACGAGGATGAGCCCCCACTGCTCTTTCAAGAGTTGGATAGAGAGGTCGGTCAGTTTAAACTCCCATTTAGCTGGTCCATCCACCATGATGTCGCCACGCTCTATGTCGCCCCCCTTACCGGTAAGGATGTTGTTCCAGGAAGCTGTGGTAGCGGTACCCTGACCTTTTCCATCTACATAGACACGGAGGATGGTGCCAGCCTTCACCTTTGAGAGGAAGGTTTCCTTCAAGGCCTCGAATGGTGTACCCCATGTCACGGCAAACTCACCTTCCCAGAGGGTAGTCTCCATAGATGGACGTGGCTCTGTGGTTACCTTGATGGTACCGCAAGGGAACTGTACACCACTGCCATCTACCAATGTAATGTCGTAATCGCCATTGGCGAGGCCGGATGGAGCTGTAACTTTCAATGCCTTACCCTCATCGAGAACTTCGAAGGCAGCCTCCTTACCAGCGATGAGTACTTTCTGAACGTGATCCACCAGGTTCTTGCAGTTGCGGATGGTTGTAGTTTCTCCCGGAGCTACCCAAAGCTCGCTGGCATTGGTACCCAAAGCTGGGTCATCGGCAGCAGGAATCACGGTAACTTTCAAGGTGCGGGATGTGGTCTTATTCTTGGTGGTGGTTGCCACAATCTTCAGTTCATGATCACCTAAAGGCAAAGGCTGGTCGATAGTAGTACCTTCGGCAATCTGAGTGCCGTCGAGCAACCATGTCACAGTGGTGTAGTGAACAGGAGTGACTTTAATTTCCAAGTTCAATTTGGTCTTGCGATCCAACTTCTGGTCAGCCAAGTCGGTGTTCAAGATACGAGGATTGTCATCTTCTGATACGGTGAAGAAAGGATCATCGTCAGAGGAACAAGAAGACAGTGTAGCAGTGCCTGCGAGCGCAAAGCTCATGGCGAAAAGCATCATCATTGCCTTCAAGACATTACCTTTATATTGATTCATTATCTTTTTCATCTTGATAATTATTAATAGTTATGGCGTTAGCCAATTCTTAATTGTTCATTCTAAATTCTTAATTACTTAATGTATCCTTTACCATTAGCAGGAGCGAATTCTGGCTGAAGGTTGACGTTAGCCTTATCCCACCAAAGCTGCTTGTGCCAATCATCAGTACCACCCATACGCTCGATGGCAGCCTTATAGTTGACGCTGTTATACTGACCTTCCAACTCTGGATAACGCAAGCGAGTAGGCATAGCCATGTTAGAATCGGTATAAGTGAAACCATTGGTAAAGATGCCTAGTCGGCTTCTGTCCAGGATAGCAGGATAGTCGGAGCGACGCAAGTTAGCCCAACCCTCTGATGGGTTCATCATGTGGAGAATCCATGCCTGGGTGTTGATGGTCGCCTTAGGATTGTCACCCAACTTGTTGTTGGCAATGAACTCATTGATCTCATCCTCAGAAATCTTGTTGGACGTGAGATAATAGTTGTTGAGCATCTCCATAGAAGCACGAACACCTTCCTCATAGAGAGTCTCAGCGTCACCACTTACATTCCAACCCTTGGTCTTAGCCTCGGCCATGAGGAATTTCACCTCGGCAGAGGTAATCAGAATACCAGGGCAAGAAGGCATCTCAAAATCGATGTTCAAGCATGGACGCATCATACGTGCACGAAAATCTGAGTTGTCATAATTGTTAGCATCCTGCTTAGCCAACTTAGCGAGAGTAGGAAATTCTGATACCTCAGGCACGTTCATCCAGTCGCTATACCAAGCAGCACCAGGATTACAAGGCTCCTCACCAATACCTTGACGCTGGAAGTAAGCCAACACCTCATCGGTCAAATCGATGTTCTGCTCCTTGTCTGGCTTCACCTGACTACGCTTGATGTTGTAATAGTGGCGACAGATGCGATAGAGACGAGGGTCGTTGGTATTCTGCAACTGATAGAACAAGGTAGAGCATACCATGGTAGGCGATGTGGCATCCTGACCATAGAGTATCTCTCCCAAGGCATTGGCACGGAAATCGTAGTCGTTGGCTCCATCATAATAGGTAAATGGTGCATCAGCATACTTGATATAAGCATCATCGGCTGCACTGGCGATAGCACCGGCAGCCACAGCCTTCTCAAACTCTTCCTTTGCCTTATGTGGATTAACATCGGAAATGCGCATGGCATAGCGCATACGGAGTGCATTGGCATACTTCTTCCACTTAGCTACATCACCACCCATGCTGGTGACATCACCAGAAATGTGGTCGGTACCTGTGCCAAGCTGCTTCTCGCAATCGTCAAGTTCCTTGAAGAACCAGCTGTAGAGTTCCTCTACGGTATCATACTTAGGGTTGGAGATACCTGAGATATAACCCAGACCTGCCTCCGAACAAGGCACGTCACCGTAGATATCTGCCAAAACTGCCGTGAGATAGACACGATGGATACGAAGTACCGCATTCAAGTTTGCCTTGTCTGCAGAATTGTGGATGGCATCCACAAGGTTCTTGATACCGATTTCATAATAGCGGTCCCAAACTCGACGGGTCATATCATCTTCTCTGGAATTAGAACCAGCGTAATTGGTTACATTCCAACCACCAGCGAAATACTGTGGAAAACCAGTTATATAGTTACGGTAGGTATCCATCAGACTGAAGTCACCGTAAGTCTGCAACAAAGCTGTTGTCAACTGTGCGTTAGGGTCGAGCTCGTTCACCTTGGTCTTGTCGGTATTGATGTTGCTCAAGGTATCATCAGAGCAAGAAGTCATCGCAGTGCCGGTTGCCATCAGGGCGAAAGCCATCATCAGGCTGCTCTTACCTATATATTTCTTGATTATATTGTTCATTTTCTTACCTTATTATATATTAGAACTCTTCTAAAGAAATTGATTCATTTTTTCGAGACTAGAACTTCACATTCACGTTCAAACCATAACTCTTGCGAGATGGCAGGGAACCATATTCCAGGCCGAGACCTGAGGTGTTGTAGCTGGAGTCTGGGTCGATGTTAGGAATGTTCTTCCAAACAATGAATGGGTTACGAGCCACGAAGGATACGGTCAAGCCCTTGACATACTTGCCCAGGATGCTCTCTGGGAAGGTATAGCCGAAAGTAATCTCACGACACTTCACGTAAGAGTTGTCATATACAAACTCGCTCTGTACGTTCTGAGCCATGTGCTTCCAGTAATCTTCTGGGCTCACAGCGATGTCGTTCTTACGATAAGTACCATCACCATTGTCGATAACACCATCCACTACGAGTCCTTTGCAGTTGCCAGACTCACGCCATGCCGAGATGTCCTTACCTGCTGCCTGACGAGCCTCCTCAGAAGCGTACCACTCCTCACGGCCTGCCAATGTTCCCTTTGCCTTACCAGTCTGGTATGCAGAGCGCATAGACATAGAGTAGATATCAGCACCCACCTTCACATCGAAAGATGCAGAGAGGCGGAAGTTCTTGTAAGAGAATGTGGTATAGAAACCACCAGTCCAATCCCAAGAAGAGTTGCCGATGGTCTTCACGTTCTGGTCAACCTTTGGAAGTCCTGTGGCTGCATCGATGACAACTTGTCCCTGCTCATTGCGAACAACATCGTGTCCACGGATAGCACCATAATTCTCGCCAACCTGAGCACCTACTGATACACCGCACCATGTGGCCTTGGCAAGCTCAAAATAGTCCATACCATCTACGAGCGACTTCACCTTGTTGGTATTCTTGGAGAAGTTGACACCCAAGTCCCAAGCGAAGTCCTTGATCTGCAAGGCACGGGCATTGAGGGCAATCTCGATACCCTGGTTCTGAATCTCACCGGCATTGATGAGGCGGTAAGCATAGCCAGAGGTGGTGGTTGAAGCCAAACTCAAAATCTGGTTCTTGGAGTTCTGGTTGTAATAGGTGGCATCCAAGCCCAAGCGTCCGTTGAGGAACTTCATCTCCAAACCTACCTCGTAAGAACCTGTCATTGTAGGCTTCAAATCCTTGTTTGGCTGTGTTGAGTTGGCTATCATACCGATGGTATAACCCGAGTAGCTATACTTGCCTGTGGAGTAGTTGAGTGCAAGCTGGTAAGGGTCGGTATCGCTACCTACCTTTGCCCAAGATGCGCGAATCTTACCATAATTGATGAACTTCTTGTTCTTGATAAACTCGGAGAAAACCAAACTACCCGATACAGATGGATATACGTATGTATTGTTATTTGTAGGGAGCGTAGACGACTTATCGCCACGGAGGGTTCCCTCCAAATAGTAAGTATGCTTGTAGCCGAGGCTCGCGCTGGCATAAAGAGAACTGATCTGCTTCTTGTACATACTCTCACGAGTGTTCTGCTCCTGATAGTTCATGATGTTCTGGATGCCATTCATCTGCTGGTTAAGACCGGTATTGGTGATGGTCTTGTTGTTCACCTTGAAGATGTTGCCACCCGCTGTGGCATTGACATCGAAATCGCCCCATGAGTTGTTGTAGAGGGCAAGGAGCTCTGCGTTCAGTGTTCTGTTATTGAAGATTTGGTCGGTAAGCTTTCCTGCTGGTGTACCTGGAGTTGTCTTGGCGATGAAGTCCTCGAAGTTCATGCTGTTGATGTCGGTACCGATGGTACCCTGCAACTTCAAATGCTTGTTGATGTTCCAGATTGCCTTACCTGTCAAGCGGAACACATCTTTCTTAGAAGTATTGCCATTCTTATAGAGATCCCAGTATGGGTTCTTGTTATACTGGTCGTTAGCATTCCAGTTGGAGTAGTTGCCGTCGGCATCCTCATAGTGCTTCAACCAAGCCTGGTTGTAGGTACCAGCCAAAGTCATGAGGTTCTTACCTACATTGCTCTGAGAATCACCCAAGGCTGGACGGTTCTTCACGTTCTCACGAGTATAGTTGGCGGTGAAGTCGAAGTCAACAGGACCAGCTGAGGTATTCACACGGAGGTTGAAGTTGTCACGACTCATGTTGGTGTTAGGCAAGATGTCCTTATTGCGCATATCGGTAACAGAGAAACGCATACCTGTCTTACCGGAATTTACTGAGAGGATGGCAGAGTTCTGGGCGGTGAAACCTGTGCGGAAGAAATCGGAGGCGTTGTTGGGATACATCATGAATGGACGCTCCTCGCCATCGAAATACTTGAAGACGAAATCATCAGCCTTAGGACCCCAACTGGAGTTGGTACCAGCTGTACTGGATGTAGGAAGGGCACCATTGTAGCCCATACCATAAGTTGTCTGCACATCATCCCACTTAGCCAACTGGGTATCGATGGTGAAAGAGCCATTATACTCTACTGCTATCTTATCCTTCTCCGCCTTCTTGGTCGTAATCAAGATAACACCATGGGAAGCACGGCTACCATAGAGGGCAGAGGCAGCAGGACCTTTCAATACGGTCATCGTCTCGATGTCGTCAGGATTGATGGCAGAGATACCATCACCGAGGTCATAACCACCAGCTTCACCAGCACTGCCAAAGTTGGTATTATCCAAAGGCACACCATCCACCACGTAAAGAGGCTGGTTATTGCCTGCCATTTCTGTATTACCACGAAGAAGCACGCGGGTAGAACCAGAAGCACCGCCAGCGGTGTTCTGCACAACGAGACCAGCCACCTTACCTGAAAGAGAGTTGATGACGTTGGTTTCCTTCGCCTTGGTGAGTTCCTCACCTTTAACCTCCTCCAAGCCATAGCCCAAAGCCTTGCGGTCACGCTTGATACCAAGGGCGGTAACAACGACCTCATTCAAGGCCTTACCATCCTCTTGCATCGTGATTTTCATGCCATTAGCAGCTTTCACGCTCATCGTCTTGTAACCGATGTAGCTCACTTCGAGCGTTGCTCCAGGCTTGCAGTTCAACGTAAAGTTACCATCTATATCGGTAACGGCACCGTTGGTTGTACCAGCCACCTTCACGCTAGCGCCAATCAAGGTTTCGCCAGTGGCATCCACCACTGTACCCTTGATGCCTTGGTTCTGCTGAACGCTCATTGCTGCATTGTTCATCTGGGCAGCGAGAATGGCAGAAGCAGGCATCCACATCAAACCTGCACCAAGCAGGCCGAGAAACATAGTTTTCTTTCTCATAATTGATATTTTTGTTTTTAGTTTAACATTATTCTTTCCCAAAGATTCCTTCGAGAATCCAAGGAGCATTCACCTTCATACTCTTGAAACGGTCGAAGATGCCATACTTCTCAGAGCCGTTGCCGAAGTGGTTGTTGTCCCAAACGAAAGTAGAGAAGCCTCGTTTGCGAGCCTCCGTAGTCAAGAACTTACAGTAGTAGGTCATGTTTTCATGCACTTTCTCTGAGTTTGACTTATAGTGATCGGTTACTCCCCACTCTCCTATTACGATACCCAGTCCTTTGTTGCTCCAGGTATTCACCGCCTTGTCAAAGAAATCCGTCATCGTCTTCTCGTTGTCTGCAGGTATCTTGCCAGCATCCTTGTAAGCATCACCCCAGTAATCGTAGGTGCAATCGCCGGCGTAGCTCCATGGCTGATAGTAGTGAAATTCCACACTCATATAGTTGTTGCCATTGCCTTCGGCATCCTTCGGAATGATGAAATCTCCATTCTCTATGCCAAACCATGGGTTACAAACGTAAGTCTGTAAGATGAGGTGGCGCTTGACATTGTTGCCGCCTGTGGCACGAACCATATCCACGAATATCTGATTGTAAGCATTCTGCACTTCGAGGTTCTCGGCAGTAGGTTTGCCCCAGTTGTCCCTGATGTGAACCTCATTGGTACCGGCGAAAGCCAAGCGACTGTCATAATTGGCAAACTCAGAGGCGATATTCATCCAGAGGAGCGCAAGCTTCTGGCAGTTTTCTTCCTTATATTGATAGGTAGGACGACTTTCGAGCCATTTTTCATGATGCACATTGATGATAACCTTCAAATCGTTGTCAAGGCACCAGCCCACCACCTCCTTGATACGGGCAATCCAAGCCTTGTCGATGCTCATCGCCTGAGCGTTGGTAATGTGGCACTGCCAACGGATTGGAATACGGATGGCATTGAAACCTGCCTTCTTCACGGCTTGTATCATCTTCTTGGTAACAACGGGATTGCCCCAGGCTGTCTCTGCATGGATAGAACCATCAGGGTTGCCAATCTGCATCGACTCACCATCCTGTCCAGGAGCTGAACACTCGAATTCATTGCCAAGATTCCACCCCACAACATCTTTATTCCATTGCTGGGCAGTAGGTATGGATTCGCCTACACCTTCAGAACTGCCGGATGAGGGCAATGTACTTGCTTCGCATGAGAAACATGTGAAGACGCCTATTAAAAAGAGGCTAATTTTCAAAAAGTTCCTTTTCATTTTTATGTTTATATTGTTATTGTTTCGTTTTTTAAATAACTGTTTGACTTACTTAACAGAATCTGGTTGCAAAGATAAAGAAAAGGAACTTTCAGAGGGTTAGATAACAAACAAAAAAAGGTTTCAATTCAGACATATCGTCTAAGCAGAAACCTTTTCCTTGAATTTAAAGCTCTAATTTACAGATACTTACTTGGAGAAACCCCAAAGTGCTTTTTAAATACAGTACTAAAGTACTTCACATTTACAAAACCGGCTTTCACAGATACATCCAGCACACTATCCCCCTGTTTCAGGAAGATTGCAGCCTGCTCCAGACGTATCAAACGCATAAAATCCTGCGGACTTTGGCCCGTAAGAGTCTTCAGCCTACCATAGAAAAGCGTTCTGCTCATCGCCATCTCTCTACAGAGTCGGTCAATATTAAAGTCTGTGTCGCTCAGATGAGCCAACACCAAACGGGTAGCTTTATCTACAAAAGCCTGGTCTTGCGGATCCAGAACAGCTTCTGCCACATTTTCGAATGTCTGGCCTTGCTTATTCAAGACAGTATCATCCTTTTTCTCTTCAGAAGTTCCAGTAGGTTCCAAGTGTTCATCGGAAGAATCAGAACCCACAATCTGCTCGGAAGAAGCAGACCCAGAAGCAACCTCTCCTCTAACAAGAGCAAGGCTTCTGTCCATATAATACTGACTCAACCGGCGACGATTCTTCAAAATACTGGCAACCTTGCTCGCAAGAATAGCAGTATCGAATGGCTTGGCTATATAGTCATCAGCACCAAGTCCGAGTCCCTCTATCATAAAGTCACGACCTGCCTTAGCAGTCAGCAGGATAACAGGCAGCCATGAGGTTTCCTTATTTTCCTTGATGCTGCGACAGAACTCGTCTCCGTGCATTCCCGGCATCATGACATCAGAAACAACGATATCACATACCCCGCCCTCTTTCAAATATTTCAAGGCAGCCTCTGCACTCTCCACATCAACTACTTGATAAGAATCACCAAAAGTCATTCTGATATATTTGCGAAGATCTTCATTGTCATCGACAAAAAGAAGTGTATCCGTTGAAACATCAGCATCCTGCTGAACCGCAGAAGACACAGTCTGGCAAGTTGCATCATGCTTATCTTCAGCTAAAGAAGATTCAGTTGTAATATTTTTCTTTTCTTCTACAAGCCGGACAGAAGAATCTGTTACATTACCTAATGGCATCTTCACACAGAAAGTAGTACCCTTTCCTTCCTCACTTACGAAACTAAGCTTTCCTCCTAATTTCTCTACAAGCTTACGTGTAAGCATCAGTACTAATCCACTTCCCATTTCCTGAGAATTTATCGCATTAGAAGCCCTGAAGAAGGTCTTGAAGATACTCTTAATTTCGGCCTTTGGAATACCTATACCTGTATCACATACATGAATCATAGCCATCTTACCTTCAACAGAAGCCGACAACGTAACCTTTCCACCTTGAGGTGTATATTTGATAGCATTCGAGAGAAGATTTTCCAATATCAGATCCATCATTTTGACATCTGAATGAATCTGTTGCTGCGGACACGTTTCAATACACAGTTGAATATGCTTCTCCTGAGCTGCCAATACAAACTTTTCCAACTGCACACGTAAAAGCATCGGCAATTCTATATCTTGCAGGCGAACCTGTTCGGCAGACTGCTCTATCTTTTGGAAGTCAAGCAATTCTGTAACCATCTTCAAAAGTTTGTTGCCGTTGCGATGCGCCATATCCAAGAATCCACGACTTTTCTCACTCAAGCTGGAATCATTAGCCAGATTATCAAGAGGAGCCAACACGAGACTCAAAGGAGTACGTATGTTATGGGCAGTATTAACGAAGAAATTGATTTTCTCATCATAATACTTTCGCTGTAAGCGCTCTTTGTAATACTGCCAGGCAAAATATAAGATGGCAGCAAAAATACAGAGATAGATAATCCATGCCCACCAGGTATTCCACCAAGGTTGGGCTATATGAATTTCCAAAGTTGTTTCTCCCAATTCTCTACCATTACTTCTGCAGATAGCCTTTACATGAAGCACATAGCTGCCCGAAGGCAAATTTACAAATCGTGCCAACTGATTAGAAGATGGTTTACTCCAATTACGGTCGTATCCTTCCAAATAATATTGATATTGAATATCATACTGGTATTGATAATTGATGCTCTCGAAAGAAACAACCAGCGTATTCTCATTATGGCTAAGACTCAATTTGCCTTCCTTCAACATTTCAAAGAGACATTCATTCCAGTAATCGGAACGTTCGACACCTTCAACCTCAACACTATGAATACGAAGTGGAGCGGCATAATTCAAACCTTTGGCAAACATAGGAGTCAAAGCGACAACTCCATCGTTGCTGCCAAAAAGCACCCTGCCATCTGAAGTACACGCAACAGACATTCGGTTATACTCACGTTCCATTCCCTTAAAGATGTTGAGGTTTACTATCTTACCCTGTTTCATGAACGCCAATCCTTTATCCGTACTGATCCACAAATTGCCATTAATACCTCTTATAAGTCCATAAACTGTATTAGAAGGCAAAGCGTCCTGATTGGTATAACGCTTAAACTTCTTTGTCAGTAAATCATAATCATAGAGTCCTCCTCCATCCGTTCCAATCCAGATATGACGGGAATCCTGAAAAGACATACTGTTGACAAACAAATTAATGTCTTTACCGGGATACTGTTCAGGATAAAAGAAACGACGAGGATGCAAAGGTTCGCGCTTATCAATCAAATAGCCTCCATGCGAAGTTCCTACAGCAATAAAACGCTTATCCAGTGATTCCGTGATGCATTGCACTTCGTTGACAGGCAGATAGAATACCGACTTTCCCGTTCCATTCAAATTATATTTATCTGAAGGGAAACAAGCCATATCTCCATCCAAACATCCCACCCAAACATTACCATCGCTATCAGTAAAAAGACTGAATACGTAATCACTCTTCAACATTCCTGTTTCCACAGAATAAGCAGGCATACTAGTGCCATCAGCATGAACCTGATATACGCCATTACCATAGGTACCAACCAGAATTCTGCCGTCTACAGTCTGACAAATCGTAAGCGCCACTTTATTATATAATCCATGATGCCAAAGACGAGTCTGCGCATCATAAACACTTACTCCTTTATCTGTGGCATACCATATTTTCCCATCACGGCTTTGGAAAACATCGTTCACACAATTATCTATCAGTGATTGATTGTTGAGATATTCATGTGTGATATATTCCAATGTATGTTTCATCGGTATTGCCAAATCTACTCCTCCCGAGTAAGAGCCTGTCCATAAATCGCCAAAACGATCGCAGCACAAGGTATATAATCCATTACCATTCAATACGTTACCCGGACGCCCATCTGTATCAAGCAAGAGCTTGGTTTGTTTATTCGAACTGTCATAAGCATATATTCCAGCTCCATCTACAGCCATCAGAAGAGTCTGCTTATCATATAAAATGATTGAACGTACGGGAATTTTAGGAATGTTTTGCAAAGATTGGAAATCAGCAGATTTTATCAGCTTCCAAGTACGATCATCCACTACTTTAACTCCTTCGTGAAAAGTACCCAGCCAGATACGATGTCCCACAATATCATGATAAGAGGATACTACAGAACTGCCACTAATCTTCTTTTCTAACTTCCGGGCAGACATCGAATAGCAATAAACATCTTTAAAAGTTCCTATCAAGAGTTTCTGACCTATAAATTGGATATGATTAATATAGGTATTTTTCAATACAAACCTACCCTTAGCTGTCTCCCGAACTATCTCCTTTCCATCAGTAGCTGCTGATAAGCAATAAATGCCTCTATCCATAGCTAACCAGAAATTGCCCTTTTCGTCTACCAACAGTTCGTTCAACACGATACTTCCACCTAAAATTTTCTGAAGATTACATTTCAAAACAAATGTATCTTTCCTCTTATCATATATATACACCTTTCCCTTGTTGTCGTAGGCGTAAATCAGATGTTGCGCATCCTTTGTCAGTTTAATACTTCTACCACTAGCATCACTATACGGCATCTCTGTGTATAAAGTATAATTGGTTACTTGTTGCCCATTATATCGGTCAACTCCACGCTTAGTACTTATCCACATGGCACCATCCTCTGCCTCGACAATAGAATAAACTCGAGGGCTGGAAAGACCATTGTCAGCATTGAGATTGGAAAGCATGAACATATTTCTGGAAATATGCGCATATGCCTGAAGAGCCGATGCCAACAGCAGCAATATAATGAGAGTACAGGATTTATATCGTTTCATAATTCTTTCATTGATCTTATTTGGGGACAAAGATAATACAAAAAAATGAAAAACAAATAGAATAATGAGATAAAATGAAAAAAATCTATTATCTTTGCAAGATATTAATATAAAGATATAGACTATGATCAAAAGATTATTATCCTTTCTAGACGCATCGCCAGTGAATTTTCTGGCAGTAAAGAATATCTCCGAGGAATTGGAGAAGAACGGGTTCCGACGTATGAACCCACAGGAGCCTTTGGGCAAGATTGAAGCGGGTGAAAAGTTCTTCGTTACCAAGAACGACTCTTCCATCTACGCCTTCCAAATCGGAAAGAAGCCTTTGGCAGATGCCGGTTTCCACATGATCTGCGCCCACTGCGACTCGCCTACCTTCCGCATCAAGCCAAATGCTGAGATGCTTTGCGAGGGCGGTATCGTAAAACTGAATACCGAGGTTTATGGTGGTCCTATCATGTCAACCTGGTTCGACCGTCCGCTCACGTTGGCAGGTAGAGTTATCGTGAAGGGCGAGAATGCGATGAATCCCCAGACGCTCCTTCTTCATGTGAAGCGCCCATTGCTGCAGATCAGCAATCTCGCTATCCACTTCAACCGTCAAGTAAACGATGGTGTGAAGTTGAGCAAGCAGAAGGATGTGCTCCCTATCCTCGGCATCATCAATGATGAACTGGAGAAGGGTAACCTCCTGATGAATGTGATAACCGACGAACTGAATATTCAGAAAGAGGATGTTCTTGATTTCGATCTCTATCTGGCTGATGCCACTCCAGCCTGCACCTTCGGTGTTCACGATGAGTTTATCTCTTCAGGCAGACTCGACGACCTGTCTATGTGCTGGGCTGGTGTAGAGGCGATGATTGCAGCAGATGCCAATGATACCACCCAGGTTCTCGCCATCTTCGATAATGAAGAAACGGGGTCTCAGACCAAACAGGGAGCCGGAAGTCCATTCCTTTCATATATGCTCCAGCGCATCGCTCTGGCACAGAGCCATACAGAAGAGGCTTATTATCAGGCAGTAGAGCGTGCCTTCATGATTTCAGCCGATAATGCGCATGCCTGGCATCCTAACTATAGCGAAAAGTTCGACCCTACGAATCATCCTAAGTTGGGCGGTGGTCCGGTCATCAAGTTCAATGCAGCCCAGAAGTATGCGAGCGATGCTGTATCAGCAGCCATCTTCGCCAACATCTGCGATGCAGCCGGTGTACCATGCCAGCGTTTCGTAAACCACAGCGATGTAGCAGGTGGCAGCACCTTGGGCAATATCCTCGCCTCTTCCATCCCATTGAAGGGTGTGGATATGGGCAATGCCATCCTCGCTATGCACAGTTGCCGCGAAACCGGTAGCGTTATCGACCACGAATATTGCGTGAAGGCTTTCACCAAGTTCTATCAGTTGTAAGCAATCCCGATTTATCTCTTCACTCTTCACTTTCTCGCCCGTAACCCCTCTGTTTATCGGGGTTTCGGGAGGTGAAGAGTTTTCTTTATCTCTTCACCTCCTCTTCACCCCTCTTCACCCATTTATCTTTTTTCTCATTAAAAATTATTTAAAAATCAGTTTCTCCGTTCTATCAGCCAGGAAAAGAGGGATGTTGATAAAGGAATCATCCCTCTTGAGATTAAGCATCGAATATCTGATGCGCAAACCAGGTGAGTACCTTTTGTTATACTCTATCAAACTACGCCCCGTGACACTGGTACCCGACTTCACTTCCACCGGAATAACTTCCAAACCACGCTGAACAATAAATTCCACTTCTGCTTTATTACCCGAAGCCCAATAATGGGAACAATTAACGCCATTAGCCACTAGACTCTGAAGAATATAATTCTCTGCCAAAGCGCCCTTATATTCTTTAAATATAGGATTATCAACCAGATAAGCCTCAGGACTCAAATCAGCAAGCACTCTCAATAATCCCACATCAAGACTATAAATCTTGAAGATGCACAAATCTTCATACGATTTCAAAGGAACTTGCGGAGTAGAGCACAAGCTTACCTTATATATCAATCCCGCATTTTTAAGCCATGTAAGAGCATCCTCATATTCCCTCGCTCTTGCACCAGGACGAACCAGCTGATAAACAAACTTTCTATTTTCCTTAGCCAACTGTGACGGCAAAGACTTCCAAACATGCGAAATCCTATTAGCCAGTAAAGGCGTAGCATGCTTCACAAAGTCCAAGGAATAATCTTGCAAGATATTACGTAGAGTTGTTTCCACGCCACTCAGATCCTTTTCTATCATCTTCATTGCCGCAGCTGGCATTCCACCAGATATACGATAGGCAGTAAATGCCTGAGAAAGTCTATCAAAAAAAACGTCAGGAAGAGGTTCCAAGCTATCTATTGACATATAATATTGGTAAAGCCTTTCATCTCGCTGCTCCAAAAACTCAGAAAAAGTGACAGGATACATATTTATATGGTCAACCTTACCCACAGGAAACGAAAAGCCTTGATGACCAAAAGCCAACCCCAAAAGAGAACCAGCACAAGCCACAACATATTCCGGCGTCTTTTCGCAGAAATATTTCATTGCGCTAATGGCTTCCGGACAGTCTTGTATCTCATCAAGAATAAGCAAAGTCTTCTGAGGCAAAATAGGTTCTGAAGTAAGATATGACAATTGCTCGATGATTTGCAGCGGATTCTTGGTCTTGCGAAAGATATCGCAGACTCCCTCTTCTTCATTGAGACTAAAATATGCGCAATGCTCAAAATATTCTTCTCCGAACTTCTGAAGTACAGAAGTCTTTCCTACTTGTCGAGCGCCCAGCATAATCAATGGCTTACGGTCTTTTTTAGCTCTCCATTGTTTTAATTCTTGAATAATTATTCTATTAAACATTTTTTAGCACCTCCATCGTTAAAGTGCGGAAAATGTGTAAGTTTGCACATTTCTGATACTTCTTTTGTGAAATTCTCCACATTTTCCACACTTGAGTTTTATTTTTCATCGCAAAGATACTAAAAAAACGACAAGCAAACAAGCATTTACTACATTTTTAACCAACTTTATTACATCATTTATTTCAAGAGGAGCATAAGACCATCCGTAAGATTCTTTCTAGCTCATAAAAAAAAGAAGAAAAAGCATGGCGGTTTCGGAAAATAACCGTAAATTTGCAATTGGAAAACAAAGATTAGGAATTATGGTAGAGACTAACGATAGAATATTGCCGGTAGGCATCCAGTCTTTCGAGGAAATCAGAAAGGGTGGATACCTTTATGTTGACAAGACAGATATCATCTGGCAACTTGCCAACAGAGGGAAAAAGTATAATTACCTGAGCCGCCCACGCCGCTTTGGTAAATCCGTTCTTGTAGATACGCTCGAAGCCTACTTCATGGGCAAGA
>PPYF01544369.1_pt1 | contig 68055 bp, 57 predicted proteins | sample 1559871 | NCBI WGS metagenome assembly PPYF01 (sample SAMN08240021, study PRJNA423297) | Human gut metagenome, whole genome shotgun sequencing project. | reverse complement strand
ATTTTATGCCTCTATTTTATCATAAATATGTAAACTATGTCCTTGCACATTCTGTAAACTATGTTATCACACTATACAGCTTGCCCCTCCCGAAATATCATTGTATCAATGCAGGGTAGCGGCAGAGCAGATAGGCAGTGTCTGTTCGATATCTTAAGCTTGCAGTAACGATCCCTCAGTCTTGCGACAGAAAAAGTATAATGAATTCTGATGTTGCGGGTATCGCAAAAGCAAAATATCGGATAAAATGGGTGCGTGCTTGTCGCAATCCAGCTCCCTTTGGCAAGGGAGCCAAGTTTATATGGCGGCAAGGATGAAGCCGGTGGACGCGCTTAAGATGTAAGAGTTAAAAAAATTTCCCCTACCCCCTTGACAGCTAACGATTATTAGCTTATAATATAGCTAACGATCGTTAGCTTTTTATATCGAGGTGAATATATGAAACAAGCCTCCAAAAAGGAAAACACAAAACAACGCATACTTGATGAAGCATTACGGCTCTTTTCACAGAGCGGTTATGATGCTGTAAGTGTTGAGAGAATAGCTTCGGCGGTGGGGATAAAAGCGCCTTCACTGTACAAGCATTTCAAAAGCAAGCAGGAGATATTTGACGCTATCGTTGCGGAAACGTACCGCCGTTATGATATATTCACGGACGGCATTGATGTGCACGTTTCCGAAAGCAAAGCCGATGAAAAGGTGTTTGACGGTATTTCCGAGGAAATGCTTGCAAAAAAGGTAAGACAGCTGATAGAATATTCACTGCACGATGAGTATGTCAGCCGATTCAGACGAATGATGACGATAGAGCAGTTCAGAAACGCTGAGTTTGCGGCGATGTATTCCGAACGGTATCTGGAAAGATTGGTGCGTTATCACGCAGGACTTTTCAGAGCGCTTATCAAGTCGGGAACGATAATCGGAGAAGACCCCGATACGCTGGCACTTGAGTATGTTGCGCCTGTTGTGCTTATGGTAGAAATTTGCGACAGACAGCCCGAAAGGGAAGCGGAGTGCCTGAAACGGCTTGAAGCACACGTCAGAAATTTCTACCGTACATATTCGCCGCATATGGTGAAAACGGCAGAGAAAAGAGGCGGTAAGCGTGACGGATGAAAGTCGTTTTATACTGTGTCCTCACTGCAAGGCGAAAACAAGGGTAAAAATTACACAGGACACGGTGCTGAAGAATTTTCCGCTGTTTTGTCCGAAATGCAAACAGGAGAGCGTTATAAACGTTGAAAATTACATAATTACGTTGATTCAGACAGACGCTAAGACGCAGTGCTGACCTATTTAAAGGCGGCATTGCGCTATTTTTTTTAAAGAGGTTTTTTATATGAAATTATATTTCAAAGACGGAGTTACAATTGCTACCACTATTATGCTTTTAATGCTTGCAGTGTACATATTTTTCTGCATAGCAACGCGCAAGTCAACCGAGCACTGGGGGCTGAGAAGCCTTATATTGCTTATATTCGGGCTTGTTGTATGCTGTTTCGCCGCAACCCGTGACGGACTTGACAAGACTATTCAGAATGCTATAGACGGAAGCTGTGATCCAGGATTGTTTCAGCTTATCAGCATACCGAACATAGTCGGCTGTATCGGTGCGCTTGCGGTAATTGTCGGAATAATCGCAACGCCGATAGCAAGGTCGCAGGCGGCGCGCGAGGTGTGGTTTTATGTTATGTCGGGCGGAATAACGCTTAAGATTCTTACGGTGGAAATTGCAAGGATTATAGCGACGCTCAGATAAAAGAGGTATTGATATGATAATAACGGTAATACACGGAGCTATGCACAAGGGCATTACATACTCAATGACAAAGGCTGTGCTTGACAAGCTGGGGAATGACAACGAGATACACGAATTTTTTATGCCGGCTGACGCACCAGGCTACTGTGTCGGCTGTTACAACTGCTTTATGAAAGGCGAGGAATACTGCCCGGGCGCTGAGAAAGTACAGCCGATAGTAAAAGCTATCGAACAAAGCAGTCTTATAATTCTTGACAGCCCGTGCTATTGCCTTGAAATGAGCGGCGCACTCAAAAATATGATGGATCATCTGACGTACAGATGGGTGACGCACAGACCTGACGGCAGAATGTACTCAAAAATCGGGCTGACCGTTTCATCATCGGCAGGCGCTCCGCCGAAAAGCGTCACAAAGTCTATGGCTCGTCATCTTAAATGGATGGGCGTTGCAAAACGCTATCAGTTCCCGCTTGCGAGTATGGCGGCGAATGTTACAATGCTTTCGGACAAGAAAAAGCGTGAGATAGAAAAGACAGCGGAAAAGTTAGCCCGCAAAATAAAGTCGGTAAAGGTAAAGCCGTCAATCGTCACTAAAATGATGTTTTATATGTTCGGCGCTATGCAGAAAAACGATAAAACAGCGTGGAATCCGACCGACCGTGACTGGTGGAAAAATTGCGGCTTCCTTGACGGTAAAAAGCCGTGGAAAGACTGAAATAAGGGAAATATAAATAACGGACAGCAGGAAAATCTTGCTGTCCGTTGTTTTGTACGGTCATATTTATTTATGACCACAGGGTATAGAAAGTGTTGAAATCAAATTTTCTCATAGCCTCGGCATCTACGCTGATAAATCCGTACAGAATGAGGAGCGCGACAGCTAAGTATATAAGCGAAACAAAAAAGCAGGCTATGCCGTTTTTGATAATTCTGTTTATCGAGAATGTCATAAAAGCACCGCCATAGAAGAGCAGTGACGAGAAAATAACACTCAGCGCCGCACTGAGCGGTTCTCCAAGAATTATTATCGGGAATATGTAGGAAACTGTAGCGGTAATCGGTATTATAAGCATTGTGAGTGTTGAAAGCGCATAGAAAAACATATATTTTTTTCTTGTATGCCGTGACTGCTTAACAATCAGAATTACCACTCCGATAGCATACAGCATATATAACAGCATCATGTGATCGCAAAGCCATCTTACAGCGCCGAAAAGAGCAAGTGCGGGTATCGCAACAGCGGCAAATATAAGGAAAGCGACCACCGATGTTACATAAGTACCGTCAACATAATATACCTCGGCATATTCGTCGTAGAATGGGTCAAGCGACTTTCTGCGTCTGACAAAAAGCACGGTTAATCCTCCAGTCCTTGATTAGACTTCTTTACAAGCAGATAAATAAATCTGCCTATGCCGAGAACAAGGGTGATAAGACCAAGAACCGTACTCAGTAAAAAATACACCACCATAATAACTACACCGAATACGATATTTCCGGAGAATAAAGCACCTAATGAAGCAAATCCGAACATGGATTTTAAGAAGTGCCAACCAAATACAATAGCCGAAACAGCATATAACAAAGAACTGATATTCATGCAAGTACGGGAAAATGGCTCTATTCCCATAAAGTGAGTAACCACCCCGACTAATAAAACAGCTACAAAGACAATCACCAATATAATCCTCGGTTTGAGGTAATTTAATTGTTGTGTTTCGGTTTCTCCGAACAGTTTTCTAAACATGAAAAATTCCTCCTTGAAAAGCATAAAATTCTGCTTTCGATTAATAATATACCAAAATGGGATATTTAGATTATACCATAATGGTATAATCTTGTCAAGGGGGCGATCAACATTTTTCGACTGAAAGAGCTTCGTAAAAAGCGAAAGATTTCACAGCTGAAACTTGCAATGGATCTTAATCTCAATCAGAACACTATAAGTCGATACGAAAACGAGCAACGCGAGGCTGATTATAAAACGCTTATACTTTTTGCAGATTATTTCGGCGTATCCATAGATTATCTTCTCGGCAGGACTGATAATCCCGAAGTGAACAGATAGTACATCGTATAGAAAACGGACAGCAGTTTTTTCTGCTGTCCGTTATTTATATTTACGCAATTGTCTTATCCGAGATTATCTCCCCGTCCGAAAGTTCAACTATCCGCCTGCACTTTTCGGCTACCGTGCGGTCATGCGTTACTATAACTATGGTTTTTCCGATAGAATTGAGCGACTTCATAACCTCCATTATTTCGTCTGCCGTTGCTTTGTCAAGCGCCGCTGTCGGTTCGTCCGCAATGATTATATTCGGACGGTTTACAAGCGCACGGGCAAGAGCGACACGCTGCTTCTGACCGCCCGACAGTTCTTTTACGGGCTTTTTGAGTAGATTGCTTATCAGCATTGCGTCGGCGGTTTTGGTGATAAGCTTTTTCATCATTTTATATTTGACGGCAGGGTTGAATATAAGCGGATAAGAAATATTTTCATATACAGTCTTGTCGGCAAGAAGTCCGAAATTCTGAAGCACGAAACCGATTTCCTCGTTCCTTATCACCGCAATGTCATTGTTGCTGTACTTGGAAACCTCATATTCGCCGAGAAAATATTTACCGCTTGTTTGCTTGTCAAGACAACCCAGGATATGTATAAGCGTTGACTTGCCGGAGCCGGATACACCCATTACAGCGACCATTTCGCCCTTTTCTATGGTAAGGTTTATGTTTTTCAGTGCATGCACCTCGCTGCTTGTGTTTATATTATAATATTTATCTACATTTTCAAGCTTCATCATACGTTCTCATATCTCCTTATTGTTTCAAGCATATTACTGCGTACCAGCGTTACAGAGCCTGCAATGCTGACAATTACGGAAATTGCAATCAGATATACTGCGGTGAACAATCCGCTTTGTACATTGATTACTTCTATCGAAAAGATACCGTTTATCGCAAGCAGGATAAGCGTAGCGGCAAGCATCGAGATTACTGTTACAGATGTATCACAGATAAGCTCAAGCGCCAGCACAGAACGGGTCTTACCGCCGCACAGACGGAATACTGCCATTGCTTTTGTGCGTTTTTCGGCATTCAGCAGAATATTGGCAATCACTCCCAGAGTGCCGACTACGGCTATCATTATGAATACAGGCATTAACTGTATCAGGAGCATATTGTCACGGTATAGCAAGTCGGGATCTGCGGGATAGCGTATATTTATGTACAGATCACCTTTTGCGTCATCACTGTTTGCGTCCAGTCCGTCAATTATACGAGCCTCGGTTTCGGCGAGTGAAGTATTGTTGTTTTTCAGAATTATCACATATTGATAGTAACGCTTATCCTCGCTTTCGCCGGAATAGTCCTCCTGATTTACGGGAGCGGAGGCAAGTCCGGAATTGTAGAGAATATCCGCATCGGTGTAGAAAGTCGTACCCAAGCTTTCGGTGTCCGTATTATACAGTATTACGCTGTCGAGATAGTTATCGGCGTATTTGCCGACAACAAGAAGCTCGGTGATCCCTTTCCCGCACTTGTATTTTATTGTGTCGCCGATATTGCACCTTGATGTATAGCTTGCGATTACCGGAATCTTACCGCCGTAGTCCTTTGATTTGTCCGGTCGTTCTCCCGAAAGACCTATATCGAGATATTCGCTGTATTCGGTCGAATATCCGAGCAGAGATCCGTTTATATCATACAGAAACCGATAGAAGGTGTTATCGTCCATATTGTTTATCTCGTTGTCGGTTATTCGGCTGTTAACAGAGAAAAGCTCCAATGTGGTTTCGTAGTAACGCTCGACACGACAATTTATACCGTATTTTTCAAACTGTGAGGCTATCTTTTCATCGGTTATAGGCGCTTTTGACGAGAGTGTACCGTGCAGTATCTTCTTATCATAGCGATGACTTGTTATGTATGCTTTTTCGGTTAGATAATCCGAAGACGCAGTGATTGCAAAATTGAACAGCAGAGTTGAAAAAATGATACATATCATCATAAGGATAAAACTGCGTTTTTTTGCTCGAAGCAAGGATAACGCAAGAGATAACAGCTTCATATTGTGCCTCCGTTTGCGTATGTGGCTGAGGATATGCGTTTAAAGCCCGGCAGTAACGATATTATGATTATAATGCTGTATATTACAAATGACAGCAGATAGTCAAAAGCGGTAGGTACATATTCCATTCTGAGCTTTACCATAAGTACGGTAAAAATCGGACTCAAAGCAATAGCGCAGATGAAAGAAACGGCTGTGTATGTAAGAGTGACAGCCGATAAAAGCAGTGTTATCGGCATTGACTTGCAGCCTGTGACCTTCAGCACATTTATCTGTTCGCTGCAATTATCCGTCAGGTGAAGCATAAGCGTCAGCAGGAGCAGAGCGGTGAATATGCCTGTTACCACGATTCCTCCCGTGATGATGGCATAGATTATGATAACAGATTCGTTATTCTCTCTGTTCGGCGGCTGAATATAAACCTCCTCGCCGAGATATCGCTCAAGCGCCTGCAGCTCATCGTCAGACAGATCGGAAGTAAAGAAAAAGCGTGCACCGCTGTATTTTGTCGGAGCGGTATTCTTCATCTCATTTTCAAAATCTTCATCCTTTACATAAATCCCCGAATTGTTGTGATATCTGAAAAATGAGTACGGGATAATAAAATCATCGGAAATACCTATTACGGTAAGCGTGATATCTCCTTTATCATCGGGAATGCTCAGTTTGTCGCCGACATTTATGCCGCAATCGCTTTCGGCGATAATTACCTTGCTGTCACCTGTCAGCTCGTCATCGGTAAAATATCTGCCGTCTGTTATGCTGTAGTCGGATTGTATGTATCGGTAAAGCTGTTTCATGCTGTTGTCGAATGCGACTTTGACAGTTTCCGTACAGATGTAATTATCACTTGCACAGTAGCTGATAATAGCCTTGTCGGCGTCGGCAGAATAGACAACAGGCAGGTTTTCTCTGAAAAATGCGGGCGAATCTTCGGGCATAACACCGTCAAAGCTGTAACCCGAGCGATCCATCATATTGTGATATGCCGCATTACTGCTGTTCATGGCGCAGAACAGAGAAATAAATGTGTAGACGGTGCAAACAGAGATAAGAAAAATAAGTATATTCAGCTTGATATCGCTTTTGAGAAATGTTTTCAGCATACTGAAATAAAGCTTTTGATATTTCAATTATTCTTCTCCTTTTCATAATATATTTCCGTTAAGATTGTCAGCAAGCAGCAAACTAGCTGTACTATAGTAATTAGTACAGATTTAGTATAGCGCAGAATGCCGTAAATGTCAATAGCGGTTAAAAAAATAGTAGGCGGAAAACCGCCTGCTTTAATATTCACAGAACATCACAGTTCATAATGCCGAAAACGGATATTTTTGCAAAATCGTTATCCGTGCTGTCGCAGGCGGTTTCTTCTGAGCTTTCGCTATCGGTATTACCTCCGCCGAATAATCCCTGCAACGCTTCAAATATCGCAAACTTTATTTCATAATCACGGCTTTCTTCAACCCGCTTGCTTTGTTCTTCGGTAAAAAATTCACCAGCGGCAGGCAGGCACAGCGGAGGGAACATAACGCACCACCAGTTTCTGCCCTCTGCATTTCCGATAAGCAGACGGACGGCTGTGTATTCTCCTGCCGGTAAGGTTACATTCTCGTACTTTCTGGTGGTAAAATATGTGTTTGCGACCTCGCATTTTACATTGTAGCTGTAGCCTTTGGAATGTACAAATTCGTTAGCCTTTTCTTCAATTTCGGCTCTGCGTTCGTTTGCAACGGCTACCGATTGGCTGAAGCTGTCACAGTTTCCGAATACATCCGAAAACGTTGAAAGCATATAGTCACGCAGATCGTATTTCAGAGTCTGGTCGTCCTTGCTGTCCGAGTTTGCCAGTATATGAAGCCTCAGCACTTCCTGCGGCTTTTCCTCGCAATCCTCCGCAAATGCGGTAAAGGCTGTTATTACAATACATATTACCGCACCCAGTATCATAGCCTTGTCAAGAATATTACGTTTAAAAAAACCTGCCATAATTACCTCCGTAGCATTTAGCTTTGTGAGGTAATTATTGACAGGTTTATTTGGGTTATTCACTAATGCTTTTATTTGAGATTTTCTATCTGACTTAACCACAGCGTTGCACAGGCATCGCTCGGCATTCTCCAGTCGCCTCTGGGTGACAGCGTTACCGATCCGACCTTAGGACCGTCGGGCAGGCACGAACGCTTGAACTGCTGTGAGAAGAAACGGCGGTAGAAGGTTTTCAACCATTTCAGTATTGTTTCACGGTCATACGCACCGTCAAAAGCGTACAGCGCAAGCCTGAATACTTTTTCCGGGGTAAATCCCCATCTTATGCCGTTATACAGGAAGAAATCGTGCAGCTCGTAAGGACCTACAAGGTCTTCGGTTTTCTGCGATATTTCTCCGTTATGCGCAGGCAGAAGCTCAGGGCTTACAGGTGTATCAAGTATATCCTCTAGCGATTCTTTGAGAAGCTTGTTATCTGTCGTCTTGCTGTAGTAGCTGACAAGATGTTTGATAAGCGTCTTGGGTATCGAGCAGTTGACGCCGTACATAGACATATGATCGCCGTTGTAGGTCGCCCAGCCGAGAGCAAGCTCGGACAAATCGCCCGTACCTATTACAAGTCCGCCCGTCTGATTGGCAATGTTCATAAGCACCTTTGTGCGTTCTCTTGCCTGACCGTTTTCAAATACCACGGACAAATCGTTTATATCGTGTCCGATGTCCAGAAAATGCTGTTTTACGCTGTCGGTTATGTTGATCTCACGCAGTGTGACGCCTATGGCCTCGCATATCTTCACAGCGTTTGATTTTGTGCGTTTTGTTGTGCCGAAGCACGGCATTGTCACCGCTACAATATCCGTCATAGGTCTGCCGAGCAGCTTCATGGCATTGGCACATACAAGAAGTGCAAGCGTGCTGTCAAGTCCTCCCGAGATTCCTATAACGGCGGTTTTTGCGTAAGTATGGGCAAGGCGCTTTTTAAGTCCGTGTGCCTGCATCGAAAGAATAAGCTCGCATCTCTTGTCGGTCTCATCGGCAGAGTATGGGATAAACGGTGTGCGTGATACAAAACGTGTTATCTTTGTATCGGTGAGCGGTATATCAAACCATATAGTTTCCGTATCGCATTTGTCATTTCTGAATGATGTGTTTTTTCTGCGTTCAAATGCCAGCTTGTTTACGTCTATCTCGCTGATAACATAATCATTTGAGAAAAGCTCGCTTTCGGCAAGCGTTGCACCGTTTTCGGCAATTATGTTATGTCCTGAGAATACAAGGTCCTGCGTGCTTTCGCCTTCTCCTGCGGAGCAGTAGATATAACCCGAAATAAGCCTTGCAGATTGATTTAAAACAAGCGAACGGCGGTATTCCGACTTTCCTATCATCTCGTTGCTTGCGGAAAGATTAAGAATGATATTTGCACCTTCCTGTGCAAGATATGTCGAGGGAGGGCAGGGTGACCACAGATCTTCGCACAGCTCGATTCCGAAAGAAAAATCATGCATATTGTTACAGCGGAATATAAGTCCCGCACCGAAATATGCACTCAGCGAATCGTCGCATTCGCCGTCGGCATCCGTGTCAAAGCGGTTTAAAAAATATTCGCATTTACTGCCGTCCCAGGCGGTAAAGTGGCGCATCTCATAAAATTCGTTGTAGTTCGGAAGGTACTGCTTCGGCACATAGCCCAGCACTTTTCCGTGATAGGTCACAGCCGCACAGTTATACAGCTTGCTGTCAAACTGCATCGGCAGGCCGACTACAGTTATCATATCAAGCTCAGACAGTTCCTCCAGAATCGTTATGAGCGCATTTTTTGCACCGTCAAGGAGCGTTGTCTGGTAGAACAGATCCTGACAGGTGTAACCCGTGATGCACAGTTCCGGGAAAACTGCGAGCTTTACATCTTTTTTTGCAAGCTCCTTTGCCAGAGAGATTATCTGCTTTGCGTTGTGCTTGCAGTCGGCAACCTTGATCTCGGGTGTTGCCGCCGCTACTTTTATAAATCCGTCTTTCATATTGTTCTTTTCGGCTTAAGGCTTAAAATTCGTAATTGCCTGTCATTCCGCCGACCTTTCTTTCTATCCAGGTTAAAATATCGTCGAAAACTATTTCCTTCATAGTTTCGTTTACAAGCTCGTGACGTGCGCCGGGGTACAGCTTGATATCAACGTTGCAGCCCTCGTCGATCAGCTTTGCGTATACGTTTCTTACGCCCTTGCCGTATCCGCCGACAGGGTCTGCCGTTCCTGCCATGAATATAACAGGCAGCTTTTTCGGCACCTTTTCAGCCCACTGCTGACTTGACACTCTGCGAAGAAGGGTAGTAAGGTCAACAAATCCGCTTGCCGTAAACACAAAATTGCTCTTTTCATCGTCGATATACTTCTTTACAACATCTCTGTCGTGAGTGAGCCAGTCATAGATAGTCTGGCAATCTTTGATTTTGTCGTTATATACTCCGAAAATGAGAGTGTTCAGCTTATCGCTGCGGAAACGTTCGCCTTTCAAGGAAACAACGGAGCGTGTAGCCCTTACTCCTATTTCGGAAAGCGCCTTGTCATCGCCCGTACCCATAATTACGGCGCAGGTCAGCTCGTTAGGAAAGCGTGTGAGATACAGCCTTGCAACAAAACTGCCCATACTGTGACCTATAAGGACATACGGCAGTGCAGGGTACTTCTTCTTCATTATCATCGTCATACGGTGCAGATCGTTTACAAGATGGCTCCAGCCGTCCTTTTCGGCAAAAAAGCCGAGATCGTCGTTTGATCTGACGCTGTTTCCGTGACCGAGATGGTCGTTACCGCAGACGATATATCCGTGTGAGGTAAGAAAATCCGCAAAGTGTTCATAACGCTCAATATATTCACACATACCGTGTGAGATCTGGATTATACCCTTATATCCGCCATTTGTGAGAGCAATGGGTACATAGATGTAATAGGCACAGTTATCGGTGCCGTTCGAGGATTCAAAGGTTCCGGTTATTTTTTCGTATGCCATAGACTTTCTCCTTTCATCGGACGCAGTAACGTATTTTATATACTATTATATCAAATGATGCCCGGAAATACAAGCACAACGAAAAAAACAGAAAGAGTGAGATACCTGAAATTCTTAATAAGACCGAAAAGAAGAAAAAATTTTAAAAAAGTCTTGACAATGTGATTTTGCTGTGTTATAATATACAAGCGTCAAAGAGATGTGTGCAGTTCGATAAGCACACTTTGACTTATATGCGGGTGTAGTTCAATGGCTAGAATCCCAGCCTTCCAAGCTGGTTGTGTGGGTTCGATTCCCATCACCCGCTCCATAGTTTTCACGAAAGTGAAAACTTATTTATTTGATAAATATGAAAATGCAGACCATGCGCCACTAGCTCAGCTGGATAGAGCAACCGCCTTCTAAGCGGTAGGTCACAGGTTCGAATCCTGTGTGGCGTGCCATTTATGGTGGGTGTAGCGTAGCTGGTTAACGCGTCGGATTGTGGTCCCGAAGATCGTGGGTTCGAGTCCCATCTCCCACCCCATATTTATTACGAACAAATGCCGCCTGCGCTGGGCTTAAGTGCCGGCGGCATTTGTTTATACTGGGATATAGCCAAGCGGTAAGGCAACGGACTTTGACTCCGTCACTCGTGGGTTCAAATCCCGCTATCCCAGCCAAATACCGTTTAAACCGCATTGTTATGCGGTTTATTTTTTTGCTGACCGTTTTCTGACCGAATTATTTCAAAAAAATTTTATCGAGTATCCTTATAGAGCGTTCTTCTTCTCTCGGATAAAGGTGGGCATACGTTTCCAGTGTTTCCTTTGTACTACTGTGTCCGAGCCGTCGTGCAATCTCTTGAACGTTTATCCCCTCGTTTATTAGCAACGTTGCGTGTGTGTGCCTGAAATCGTGTAATCTTATGTGCGGTAAGCCTGCTTTGTTTCCGTACTCGACATTTTTGTTAGTTACTGTGCTATCTCTGATGCAGGTTATTCCACCGCAGACACGATAATCTTCTGTGAAGTTTTCGTCTTGCATCTGCCGCTCTTTTTGTTCGAGAAGTATCTCCATCAGCGGAGCAGGTATCTGCAAATCCCTGTAGCTGCTTTTGTTCTTCAGCGGCGTTTCTATATCGCCTTTACCATATTTCTGAGCTACACTTCTGCGGATATGCAGGATGTTCCCTTCTATATCCGACCATTTCAACGCATAGATTTCGCCTTTTCTCGCACCAGTGTAGAACGCTATATTGAAGAACACATAATAGCTCCATTCGTTTATGGTGTCTTTCTCTTGTGCCGCTTTCTTTGCTTCGGCAATGAAGGCAATAAACTGTTCTGCTGTGTAATATTGTATCTTATCCTTTGGCTTAATTTCAAACGATTCTTTGAAGTTTCCGACAACGGTCAGAAATGCCGATTTTACGTTGTTTTTATTATTTATTTCTTAAACTCCCTTGGGCTGCACCCGTAAGCCTCCTTAAAAGCCTTGGAGAAATAGCTGTGGTCGTCAAAACCGCAAAGACCGCAGATGGTGTTTATGGGGTCGGAGGTGTTCTGTATCATGTACGCCGCATTTCGCAGACGGTAATTTTTCAGATATTCAAATGGGGACTGACCCGTTATGTTTCTGAAGCACCTGAGCACCTCGCTTTTGCTGATGAATGCGGCTGCTGCCATGTCATCAAGTGTGATCTTTTCGGCGTAATGGTCATGGATAAAAAGCAGTATGTCACGGAGCCTTGTCTCCTGGGCAATGCTGGCGGCAGGGTGCGCCGACATATTCTTCTCCGACAAATGGATAAGTATCCGGAAAAGCTCGGAAAGCTCGTTGCGGACAATAAGCTCGTGATTGGGCACCCTAATATTTTCAGTGTTCCAGATGTTTGTGAGCAGCCCCAGGATCTTTGAATAGCTGCTGTCCCCGGGTGTGAATATCAGCTCACGCAGTCCGCTGTTGCCCGTTATGGGCGCAACATATTTCCTATGATAAATGCTGTCCTCTTTTCCGCCCACTATGGAGCCATGCACCACAACAGAGCGGAACACGCTTTTTTGACCCGTTCCCGCTTTGAACATGGCGTGAAGAGTGTTGCTGTTGATAAAATAAATATCGCCTTTGTTCAGTATGTGCTTGTTTTTGCCGCATTCCATAAGAACGCTGCCCTCCACCGCAAAACCGAATTCAAGCTCATCATGCCAGTGCCAGCTCACAAAATTGTCAGTAACATCGGCATGATACACGGCTATGGGGAACTCCGCATCTCCGTGAAGTCCCGATTCATCTGATTTAAAAGGGGGATCCTGACCGCTGTCCCCGATTTTAAGCACGCTGTAATCAACTATAGACATTTCTTTCACCGCCTGACGATATTTTCATAGTTTTGGGCAATATATTTATACCTGTTCGTGTTATTTGATGTTATAATTATACTATAGATTCTGTGGACAGTCAACACAGAAATTTTATAGGAGGTATTGAAATGATAAGATTTACTGAAGAAAACGGCGCACTTATCGCACGGTCGAGAAATGAAACTATTCGCATTGAGGGCTGGGGCAACAATGCTCTGCGTGTGAGAACAACGCTTCTGAAAAGAATGCCCGAAAATGCTCATGCTCTTACCGAAAATGTTGCACACTGCGCAAAGGTTTCTATCGACGAAAGCAATGAAACGGCTGAGATAGTGAACGGAAAGATCAAAGCCACTGTAAACGGCGTTGGCATCATTTGCTTCTACAAGGACAATGAGCTTATCCTGCAGGAATATTACAGCTATTACTACGGCTCTATACGCAAGGAGGCTATCTGCTATAAGATAAGATCCCGTGAATACAAGGGACTTGCTTCCAATGACTTTAAGATAACCGTTCGCTTCGAGTCCGACCCCAAGGAAAAGCTGTTCGGTATGGGTCAGTACCAGATGCCTATACTTGACCTTAAAGGCTCTGTTCTTCCCCTTGAGCAGAGAAATTCCCAGGTCAGCGTTCCTTTTGTTGTATCAAGCAAGGGCTATGGTATGCTCTGGAACAATCCTTCAACAGGCGAAGCGGCTTTCGGAACCAACATCACTAAGTGGATATCCGATGAGAGCGATATGGTGGATTACTGGATAACCGCCGACGATACTCCCGCTCAGATCGTGACCAACTACACCGAATGCGTAGGCAGAGCGCCTGTTATGAGCAAGGATTATCTTGGTCTCTGGCAGTGCAAGCTCCGTTACCGCACTCCCGATGAGGTGCTTGAGGTCGCAAGAAAATACAAGGAGCTGGGCATCAGGCTGGACGTTATCGTTATCGACTTTTTCCACTGGCCGCATCAGGGCGACTGGAGATTTGACGAGAAATACTGGAGCAGGGACGCTGTAAAGGCAATGACCGATGAGCTTCATGCCATGGGAACAAAGGTCATGGTCTCCGTATGGCCGTCTGTGGATAAGCGCAGCGAGAACTATTATGAAATGGAGCAGAAGGCTCTTATAAGCACCACCGATGTCGGTTCGGTGCAGACCTATGATTATGAGGGCGACTGCGGCACGGTTGATTTCTTCAATCCCGAAGCGCAGGAATTTGTATGGAGCAAGTGCAAGCAGAATTACCGTGACTGGGGCATTGACCTTTTCTGGCTGGACAACTCCGAGCCTGACAGCACCAAGTATGATTTTGAAAATTACCGCTACTATACCGGACGTGGCTCAAAGGTGGGCTGCGAATATCCCAAAAAGTATGTTGAGGCATTCTATAACGGACAGGAAGCCGATGGCGACCATGAGGCAGTCAACCTCTGCCGTTCCGCATGGGTAGGAAGCCAGAAGTACAGAACGCTTGTTTGGACAGGCGACGTTCAGTCAAACTTCGAGTCCTTTAAGGATCAGGTCATTGCAGGTCAGAACATGGGTCTTGCAGGTATTCCCTGGTGGACCACCGACATCGGCGGATTTATGACAGACAACTGGGATGATCCCGATTTCAAGGAGCTTCTCATACGCTGGTATCAGTACGGCGTGTTCTGCCCTATCATGCGCATGCACGGAAACCGCGGTCCCGACTGGGATATCCCCAAGCTTGATGACCGTGATTTCGGCGGCGGATATCTTTACACAGGTCACCCCAACGAGCTCTGGAGCTACGGTGAGGAAGCCTATGAGATTATGAAGAAGTGGCTGGATATCCGTCTTTCCATGAAGGATTATATTGCAGGACTTATGGAAGAAACCGCAAAAACAGGTGCGCCTATTATCCGCACAATGTTCTTTGAGTTCCCCGATGATGAAAAGTGCTGGGAGCTTCCCGAGCAGTATATGTTCGGCAGCGATTATCTTGTTGCTCCCGTGCTTGAGCTTGGCGCAAGAGAACGCAGTGTATATCTGCCAAAGGGTCAGTGGGAGAGCATCTCCGACAAGAAGATCTACAGCGGCGGTCAGACCGTCACCGTTCCCGCACCTCTTGATGTTATGCCTGTATTCAAGAGAATTGGATGATTTATTGATTGGCTGTTACATAAAAGATATTACTTAATTGCAAAACAGTTTCTCTGTCAAAATATCGGCGGAGAAACTGTTTGCATAATATATAAACTATAGGTCGCATCTAAAAACCATAGTGCCTCAGATGCGAAGTCAGATTTTTTTGTCAGATTGTATAGAAATTTCGCAGGTATACTGTCGTATGTCAAGAAATTTATGTGCAAGATGACGGAAAATCTGCAAGCAGATGAGTTGCTAAGGCTTTTAGCCAGTGGTTTTTAGAGGTGACCTATAATACTGCAATATAGTAAAAATCTGTGCGAAAACAATAGAATTACCATATACTGCTCTTATTCATAAAATGAAAGGAACGTAAATATGAATTACAAAAAAACGCTGATAGCCTGTTACTTGGGATTTGTTACACAGGCAATAGCTGCAAATTTTGCACCGTTGCTGTTTCTTACTTTTCATAATAATTACAATATTTCTTTAGGAAAAATAGCGCTTATCTCATCTGTGTTTTTTACTACACAGCTTATTGTTGATATTTTGTGTGCACATTTTGCAGATACTATAGGCTACAGAAATTGTGTTGTTGGTTCGCAGCTGCTTTCGGCGGTCGGACTTATCGGACTTGCTTTTCTTCCGCAGGTCACACCCGATCCGTTTGCAGGAATAATAATCAGTACAGTACTTTATGCCATAGGCAGCGGACTTACGGAAGTGCTTGTAAGTCCTATAGTTGAGGCTTGTCCTTTCGAGCATAAGGAGGCGGCAATGAGTCTGCTCCACTCTTTCTACTGCTGGGGGTCGGTCGCAGTCATACTTCTCTCAACCCTGTTCTTTGCATTATTCGGGATAGAAAACTGGAGATGGCTCTCCTGCATTTGGGCAGTTATTCCACTGTGTAATGTGTTCAATTTTGCGGTATGTCCAATCAAGCATCCGACAGAGGGTGGTAAGGGAATGAGTATTGGCAGTCTGCTTAAAGTTCCGCTGTTTTGGCTCTCCATTCTGCTTATGGTATGTGCAGGTGCATCGGAACTTTCGATGGCACAGTGGGCATCTGCGTTTACAGAATCTGCACTGGGTCTTTCCAAATCAATGGGAGATATTGCAGGCCCGTGTATGTTCGCCGTTACAATGGGTATAAGCCGGTCATTGTACGGAAAATATGGTGAAAAAATTGATCTTATGAAATTTATGATCGGTTCTGGGGCTCTTTGTTTCGCTTGCTATATTACAGCATCTTTGTCGGAGATACCTCTGCTGGGACTTGTCGGCTGCATAGTGTGCGGTTTTTCGGTAGGAATAATGTGGCCCGGAACTATAAGCATCTGTTCGGCTAAGTTACCTTCTGGAGGTACGGCCATGTTTGCACTTCTGGCAATGGCAGGAGATATGGGTGGTGCACTCGGACCTGCAGTCGTGGGCAATATTTCCCAAAATGCAGGAGATAATATGCAAAAGGGTATGTTTGCAGGCTGTGTATTTCCGCTTGTGCTTCTTATTTCCGTTTTCTTTGTCAAAAAGCTTAGCAGGTAAAACAGGGCATAAAAAAGCGTTACCTTTTAATTCGATAGGTAACGCTTTTTCTATTGCAATGTAGATGTTCGATATGAACGATTTTTTACATTTGCTTTGTTATTTGCCATACCAACAAGCTTTGTCATACTTTATCGTGTCATCATTAAATGTCGCTTTTGCAGTAATAGTATTTTTCTTATTTTTATTTATATTAACATTGTTCCATATAAATGGTACATTGTAAGGTCTTACGTTATTACGGCGCAGTAATGTAGATAGTTTTCTCACCGTAAATTTCCAAAGTAAGTTGGCGTGTGGGTTCAAGTCCCATTTCCCGCACCAGTGTAAAGGACATTCGTTTTTTCGAGTGTCCTTTATTTTTATATCCGGCAAAAAAGAGAAAGCTTAAATACATTTATATGCAGAACTTATTCATTTTTAAACGACAGTTTATTTTTACTTATTTCAGGAGCTAAAGCACCGTGATAATATTATCAGTGCCTATAATCGGCTTGATTACTCAGTATATCGATAAGCTATTATCGAATGGGTGCTGTAAATATGTTTTCAAATATAACAATTCCAACAGAAATAACAGTTTTTTACTTGCAATAATTACATTCAAATGTTATAATACACACTGAGGTGTATATTATGAGGATTTGCTATATAGATGACAATGAAGAATATCTCAGAAGTTTTGAAGATAATTTCAAGGATATATTATCCGGGCACGTCTGTAATATCATGAAAACTCCGGATGAATACCTTAAATCAGATAAAGTATATGATGTTCTGCTTCTTGACATAGAATTCGGCGAAGACGGAAACGGACTTGATTATATTGACGATATAGTCAGAAAATCTCCGCTCACACAGATAATAATGGTCACTGCCTATACAGAAAAATACATACAGGATGTTTTTCTGAAAAAGGATAACGTTGCGGGATTTCTTATGAAGCCCGTTACACGCGATGCACTTGTGAAGGTTCTTGAAAAGTCGGAAGAATTTTTAGAACGTAGCAGAACAACCATAATGCTCCGTACCTCCAAGAACAGTTTCAAAGCCATACGCACGGACGATGTGATATATGTCGAATCGGAAGGACACAATCTTAAATATGTTACAGCAGAAGAAACATACATCTGCACAGGAAAGCTTGATAATGAATTTGCCAAACCTCCTGCCGGGTTTATACGTTGTCATAAGAGCTTCTGCGTCAATATGCGAAAAATCAGCGGTTATAACGGCGAGGATATAATTATTGACGGATATCCGCTTATCCCGGTGTCGCGTGCGAAAAGACACGAATTCCTTGCGGAATATACACGTTTTCTTTCAGAAAAATGATTATATAAATACAGAAGAGGTAGTGTGAAAAATGGAAGAGTACGGACCGTCGCCCGATAATATATATGCGTGGCTGTATCTTTTGGCGGCATTGCCTCAGCTTATGTATTCGTCGTGGGCTTATTCACGGTGCTTCAGACTTAAAGTACGGATGTGGCAATGCTGGCTGATAATCGATTGCATATCTCTGGCTTTCCTGATACCGCAGACTATGTTCGGAGTGGCCATTCCCGGCAAAACGCTGATTTATTTTGCTTTGTACTTCATAGCAATGCGGTTGATGTCGGAAAATGCAATACTGAAAATGTTGCTGTACTATGCAATAGATGTAATTATGATGCTTCTGCTGGAATTGCTCTGCTACTGGTTTTTCGGCGCTGTGTCAGGCGGAGAATTCCTGCTCGGCGGTGACAGATATGATTTTATGCGTCTGCTCGCAACGGTGGTTATGGATGTTTTGATCATGCCGATTGAATATCTTTATTCATCGGTGTGGAACGCAAGGGTGAACAAACACTATGATGGCAACGGGCGGCTTAATCCCGGACTTTTGATTTTTCCGCTGTCACAGATAATTATGGTTGTCGGTCTTGTGATCGAACGCTCTCCGCTGCTAAGACAAATGAACGGAATTGACCCGTCCCTTCTTCTGGCGGCGGCGTTTATTGTTTTTATAGCGTCTGACGTTGTATATACATATATAGTTTCTGCAATTGAGAAAAAACGTCTTATTGAAAATGAGCTTAATTCGCTGAAATATGCCTATGAGCTTGAAGAACAGCATTTTTGCGAAGTGGAAGAGAAACGCCTTGAGGTTGCAAAGATAAGGCACGATATAAATAATCAGCTTTATGCGATAAAGCAGCTGATATCGGACGGCGAATTCAGTGAAGCGCGCGATATCATAAACGAGCTTGAGGACAGACTGGCGCAAACAAAGGAATACCGTTATTGTTCGATACCGGTTGTCAATGCGATAGTTACCGAGAAATGCGCCGAAGCGCAGAAATACGGAATACGCATAGATACAGCGATATCTATTGATGATACACAGAATATTACACGCAATCATATATGCAGTGTGTTTGCAAATCTTCTTGATAACGCTATCAGTGCCGAAAAAGGCTTTGAAGACAGTCAGTCGGATAAAAAGGTCATAACAGTTACCGCAGTGCGTGACAGACTGAATATCTATATAACCGTTAAAAATTATGTGCCAAAGGAACATACGGCGTTGAAACTCAATACGGCTACGCATGGATACGGTCAGCAGATCCTGCGTGATATAGCGAAAATCTATTCGGGCAGTTTTACGGTATCGCATAACGGTGATGAGTATACAGGTACAATTGTACTCAGAATGCAGGAAGTCGAAGCAACGGAGCTGTAAAGGATATAGTGGGGAGAGATATACATTGTTCAGAAACCTTGATAATATATATGCATGGGTAATACTGGCTGTATCAATAGTACAGGTGGTGGTTACGGGTTGGGCATATTCACTGTGCTTCAGGGTCAGGGTATCCCGTGCAAAATTTGTTGCGGTACTGGCGGTGATTTCAGTTGTCATACTTGTTCCGCAGATATTTTTAGGGTTTTATATCCCGCTTAAGACGGCAGTGCTGTTTTTCGTAACTTTCGCTGTGCTAAGGCTTATGTCGGAAGCGAATACAGTCAAGGCATTTATATTCTGTGCGTTCGATATGATGATAAATGTCTGTATAGATATGCTGTTGCTTGGCATTATGGTTGTCATGAGCATGAATGATTTTCAGACTTCAGAGGATATTTACACGTTCAACCGTATGATAGCTTCGCTTATTTTCACGGTTATGTGTATTCCGCTTAAGTATCTGTATTCTGTTTTATGGAACAAGGTAGTCAATCGTGCCGTTTCTGCAAAACTTAACCCTACGCTCATACTTTTCCCGTTAGCGCAGATTTTTGCAATGATAGGTATAGTTGCAGATCACGCAGGAAATCAAGAAGTGGCTCAGCATCCGGTTTTGCGCGGTAATTCCGCTATTATGCTGACGATCGCTTTCCTGACATTTCTGATTGCCGATGCGATTTATATGTATTTCATATCGGATATAGAAAAGAAGGCTTTGCTTGAACAGGAGCTCAGCTCACTGAAATATGCCCGTGAGCTGGAAGAACAGCATTTCAGGGAGATTGAGGAAAAGCGCTATGAAGTTGCAAAGATACGTCACGATATAAACAATCAGCTTGCGGCGATAAGAAGTCTTGTCAAACTCGGACATACAGAACAGGCGGATGAACTGCTCGGTGAACTGGAAAGCAGTATAAGAGCAACCAAAGAGTATGAATATTGCAGTATACCCATTATAAATGCCGTAATTACAGAAAAAAAGTCCGAAGCGGAAAAGTACGGCATTACATTGGATACACACATATCGCTTGAAGATACTCACAATATAACTCAGAACCATCTTTGCAGTGTATTTGCAAATCTTCTTGACAATGCGATAAGGGCAGAGATAGGCTTTGATGATGAGCATAAAGACAAGAAGATAATAACGGTAAAAGCTGTCAACGACAGAACAAATGTCTATATTACCGTAAAGAATAATATATCCGGAGTTGAAGTACCGAGAGATGATAATTCATCTCTGCACGGATACGGTCAACAGATTCTGCATGATATTGCGGGAATATATTCGGGCAATTTTACAACAATAGAAAAAGATGATGTGTATACCGGAATACTGATGCTCAAGATGGATATAAAAGCAGAAAAAGTGACTGATATATGATCAAAGTTAATTACAGGCAGGTGCAAAGCACCTGCCTTTTTTGATAAACAATAGTTTTTTATCGAAAAACGATAAAAAACTATTGACAAACGGAAATCAGTGTGATAGAATACAGGTAACAAAAAACGATAAATGCGTCAGGAAGGGCGGTATTATGAAAAAACAAAATTATTCCGTAATAATAACTTCAATACTTGTAAAGGCGGTATTCGTACTGATAATCGTATGCTGTATATTTGCCCCTTTAATTGTTCGGGTCTATGATAACCGCATATTTGCGCTGTTTGGAATGTCGGTCTATCTGCCTACGATAATCACGCTTTACCTTGCGGCGGCAGCAGCACTTGTGATAGTTACAGCACTTGACCGTCTGCTGTCAAACATAAGGCACGACAAGGTATTCATACCTGCCAACGTGAAAATATTACGGCTTATATCGTATTGCTGTTTTGCCGTAAGCATTATCTTTATCTATTTCAGCTTTATAAGACCGTTTGCGTGGCTTGTGGTTATAGCGGCGGCATTTTTCGGACTGATACTGCGTGTTATAAAGAACGTCTTTGAACAGGCAATCATATTAAAGAAAGAGAACGACTTTACTATCTGAGCTGCGAGGTACTGATATGGCAATTGAAATAAATCTTGATGTAATGATGGCAAAGCGGAAAATCTCATCCAACGAGCTTGCCGCCGCAATAGGCATAACGCCAGCGAATCTGTCGGTGCTGAAAACCGGCAAGGCAAAGGCAATAAGATTTTCAACGCTTGAAAAGATATGCGAGGTGCTGCAGTGTCAGCCCGGAGATATTCTGTGCTATAAAGGCGGTGGAGAAGATGAATGAATACTATAATTATGCGGAAAACCCGGAGCAGTGCGGTAATGTTCCGCCGGTAAACGTATACGGCAGAGCAGACGGGCAGTTCGTACAGCCTCAAAGGCAGATGCAAGGTCCGCCCGAAGCAAAGAAAGTATACGGCATCCGTGACTTCATATTCGCTGTGATGACCGTTATAATCGGCTTTATAACACTGAAGCTGTTCTTTACCGAGGGAGAAATATTCCCGTTTGCAGAGGTTATAGCGTCGGGCTGGTATCACGTTATAGTGGCGACCCTTGCGGTTATGGCAGTAATATATATCGGCAAAAAGCCGACCGCTTCACAATGGGCGATTTTCGGCTGTGTGTTGCTGTTCTGTGCTGTTCCTGTGTTTTCATCGACAGGGCTTGTAAGATTTTTGTCGTGGGTATATGCCGCAATACTGCTCTGTTACTTTGCTTACAGCTTTATAACTTCAAAACCGCTGTTTTCGGACGGATTCTTAAGGGAAATATGCGAGGCTGTATTCGCAGTGCCGTTTGCAAACTTTTCAGCAGCACCAAAGTGCGTGGCTGTTCCTTTTGCAAATAAGGAAAAAGGAGAAAAAAGCAAAACAGCGTTATATATTCTGCTCGGAGTGCTTTGCTCAATTCCTGCCGTGCTTATAGCGTGTACGGCACTTTCGAGCGCCGATGATAATTTCGGAAGATTATTATCGGGTATAACAGGCGGATTTTTCGACAACTTTTTCACTAACGTAATAATTCTTGCGGTAAGCATACCGCTGTCGTTCCTGCTGTTCGGAGCAATGAGCGGTGCGAAAGGCAGAAAGCGTAAAATGACAGGCGACACAGGGAAAGCGGCAAAGGTGCCTGCTGTCGCAATATGTTCTGCGCTGACGCCGCTTATACTTATCTATCTTCTGTTCTTCGCCTGCCAGCTGCCGTACTATATGAGTGCGTTCGGCGGAGTTCTTCCGGACGGCTACAGCTACAGCGGATATGCAAGACAAGGCTTTTTCGAGCTGTGCGGAGTGGCTGTGCTTGACCTTCTGGTAATATTTCTTGCGGGTGTGCTTGCAAAGAGGAACGAAAACGGCAGAAAGCCGGTTGCCGTAAGAATATATTCGGCGGTTTTCAGCCTGATTACGATACTGCTTATATGCAGTGCAATGTCAAAGATGATAATGTATATCGGCGAGTATGGGCTTACCGGGCTTAGATTCTACACATCGTGGTTTATGATACTTCTCGGCATAGTTTTCCTTGTGCTGATTCTCCACGAGATATTCCCCGGTATGAAAACAGTGGCAACGCTTTTCATATCGTTTACCGTAATGCTCGGTGCGCTGTGCTTTTGCGACCCCGATGCAAGAATAGCACAGTACAATGTTGAAAGCTATCTCAGCGGTGAAGTCGATGAAATGGACACATACAGTTTTTATGCATTGTCGGAGGGTGCCGCTCCTTATGTTGAAAAGCTCGGAGATGACGACGAAAATCTGCGTCCGAGATGCAGGGTCATACTCTCGGAAATGAAAAACAGCAGAACTTCCGGAGTATACTTCCCTTTGTCATTTACTTCTTTAAAAGCAAATGAAATATATGACAGGATATAATTTTTTTGCGGGTGACGATTTTTCGCATTAAAATGCCGATTTAGCTATTGACTAATTTTCAGCGTTATGTTATACTAATGTGAGAAAGATTATCAGTTTATCCACGGAGGTGTAATATGACGATATTCTATGAGTTTGAAGGTAAGCTTTATGCTAATATAACAAACAGATGTCCGTGTTCCTGCGTTTTCTGCATAAGAAAGAACGGCGACAGCGTTGCGGATAATGACAGCCTGTGGCTTGAACACGAGCCGAGTTATGAAGAAATTATCAAGGCTTTCGACGATTTTGATAAGACAGGACTTCACGAGCTTGTTTTCTGCGGTTACGGTGAGCCGATGGAGCGTGCCGATGTTCTGCTTGAGGTAGCAAAGTATGTAAAGCAGACTACTGATATGAAAATCCGTATCAACACAAACGGACTTGTTGATTTTATCAACCCTGCGTTTGATTCATACAAGATGAGATATATAATAGATTGTATTTCCATAAGCCTTAACGCTCCCGACCCTGAGAGCTATCTTGAGGTGTCACGTCCTAAGTTCGGGCTTCCGTCATTCAATTCTATGCTTAATTTTGCCGCAACGGTAAAAACTATCGTGCCTGAGGTTATGTTTACCGTGGTAGATGTAATAAAGCCTGAGCAGATCGAGCAGTGCAAGGAGCTTGCAGAGGGGCTTGGTATTCCTCTGAGAGTCCGTCATTGGGTCACGGATAACGAGAGTTATACCTGACAGGAGGGCAGTATGAATTATTCTCAACAGAGAAATTGCATAATGAACATCGTTGTGTCAAATCCTATCCACCCGACAGCAGAGCAGGTATATGATATTGCAAGACGCAGTTACCCTAAAATAAGCCTCGGTACAGTTTACCGCAATTTAAATCAGCTTGCCGACCACGGCATACTGAAGAAAATATGCAGTTCTTACGGAAGCGTGCGTTTTGACGGCAGGACAGATCCGCATTTTCATATGATATGCAGCTGCTGTGAAAAGGTCTTTGATGTGGAGCTTGGCGAAATGATGTGTCTTAACGATAAGATACGCACAAAGTATGACTTTGACGTAACAGAGTACGAGATAAGCATCAAGGGTATATGCAGTGAGTGCAGAGAGAAGCAGGGTAAAGGCGAATCGGCGTGAATTATCCCGAAGATCATATAATTAAAGTGGGCAATTTTGTATTTGCTCACTTTGTTTTTATGTGAAAAATTTGCGAAACGTTTACAATCTATTGCTTTTTCGCCCGAATAAGGCTATAATGAATAGGATAATGCAAAAAGGAAAGTGATATAATGTTAATCAGAATAGCAGGCACGGTCAGCGAGTCTATTGTAGACGGACCGGGAATAAGATATACTATATTTACACAGGGCTGTCCTCATCACTGCGAGGGCTGTCACAACCCCGAAACGCACGATTTTAGCGGCGGCAGACTTGCCGACACGGATAAGATATATAAGCATATTGTTGATAATCCTCTGCTCAAAGGTGTTACTTTTTCAGGCGGAGAACCGTTCTGTCAGCCGGCGCCCTTGTATGACCTTGCGAAGAAGATAAAAGAGAACACAAAGCTTGATATAATGTCCTATACAGGCTTTACCTTTGAACAGCTTATTGAAAAGTCAAAGACGGACGAGGATGTTAAAAATCTGCTTTCGGTAGTGGATATACTGGTCGACGGAAAATTCATACTCGCCCAGAGAAGTCTTGAACTGCATTTCAAAGGAAGCCGCAATCAGAGGATAATTGATTGTAAGAAATCACTGGAAACGGGTAATGTTGTAATTAAGGAGTTGTGATGAAGAAAAGAACGACAATTCGCATTTCTGCGTTTTTGCTGTGCTTATGCTGTGCTTTTTTCACCTCGTGCAAAGAGGACGATGGCAAGGGATATGTTTTCGGTTATGATATATCGTCAAATCCCGGAAGTCTTGACCCGCAGTATGCGTCCGACAGGGAATCATACCTTATAATAGGCTGTGTGTTTGAAGGCTTGTTCAGAACAGGCGCTGACGGCAATGCGGAAAAGGCTATGGCTGAAAGCTATACAGTGTCCGATGACGGACTTACATATACTTTTAAATTAAAGCAGAACAGATATTGGACCGATGTAAACGGTTATGACAAGCAGGTGACAGCAGATGATTTTGTTTTCGGTTTTCAGCGCCTTTTTATGCCTGAAACCAGAGCGCCTAAAGCGTCTGAATATTTCTGTATAAAAAATGCGCAGAAAATAAACAACGGCGATATAACCGATGTTTCACAGCTCGGGGTAAAGGCTGACGGAAAATTCGGACTTACGATAGAGCTTGAATACACTGAACCGTCATTTGAAATGCTGCTTACAATGCCTGCGGCAATGCCGTGCAACAAGGAATATTTCACGGCGGCACAGGGAAAGTACGGGCTTGACGCAGAGAGAACTCCGTCAAACGGGCCTTTTTATGTAAAGACGTGGTACTATGACGCATGGAGTAAAAACAACAATAATATGGTATTGCGCTACAGCGACAAGTACGATAAACACGATGAGGTAACTCCGCTCGGTCTTAATTTCTTTGTAGAAGACAATCATATGACTGATTTTACAGACGGCACTTCCCAGAGTATAGTCCTTTCGGGAAGCACAGCAAAGGATTATCTCGGGAACGACTATATTTATGATGAATATTCAACCGCCGTATATGGCATTATGATGAATACCGAAAAATCAATTTTCAAGAGTGATAAGCTGAGATATGCGTTGCTTTTTGCGTCGGATAAGTCTTCGCTCAGCCTTCCGTTCGGCTATTCGGCAGCTGACGGAATTGTAGCGCCGTCGGTTAAAAATTCACTCGGAAGTTATCGCGATACGGCTGGAAGCAGGACTACAGTAAAGCCCGATGAAGTCAAGGCTTATTCTTCTTATCAGAGTGCCTGCGAAAACATTGATAAAGCTGACCTTCACAGTGTAAACATCCTTGCTGTACAGAACCGTGACGAGGAGATAGGCGAATCGCTCAGCGGAATCTTGCAACAATGGCAGGCAAAGCTTGGCTTCTATTGCAGTATATCATATGTGAGTGAGAGCGAATATGAAGAGAAAATCTCAGGCGGAGATTATACGCTTGCGCTTACAAGAATAAACGGAGAATACAACCGCCCGGAGGCTTATCTCGGTATGTTCACCTCCGGCGGTTATAAGTACAGCGCTATGGACGACGCATATTCCGCTTTAATTCAGCAGGCAGCTGCGGCAAAAGATTCAAAGGATGAATATGAGCTTTGCGTAAAGGCTGAAAAACAGCTTATAACAGACGGACGTTTTATACCGGTGGCGTATGTTACCGAATATTTTATTAGTACCAAAAATTGTGAGGGCATAGTATATGATCCGTTTACAGGTCAGATAAATTACCGTAATGCACTATATTTTGACTGATAATATGACAACACGAAGAAAAACTGATAAAAAATACGGTCAACAATTGACTTTTACTTTACTGTATGATAAAATCATTGTAAGTGATTACATCATACAGAAAGAAATCTAGGAGGCGATTGTATGGAAGAGAAAACAGAATTACAGCCGTACAGCGTCCTCATGTCTGTATACAGCGGTGAAAATGCGGATTTTTTTGCGCAGAGCCTTGAAAGCCTTTATATTCAGACTTATCCGGCAGATGAGATCGTACTTGTCTGTGACGGCGCATTGAATAAAGAACTTGATAAAGTAATTGCCGGATACAGTGAAAAGTTTTCCGGCAGGTTGAAGGTTCACCGCCTTGAAAGTCACGGTGGCACTGCAAAATGTGCCAATACAGGACTTGCGCTTTGCAAAAATGAATATATAATGAAGATGGACTCGGATGATATCTGCCTTGAGGACAGAGCAGTAAAGCAGATGTCATATCTTGCACAACACCCCGAGGTGTCAATACTCGGCAGTTATATTCAGGAATTCGACAGCAACACAGGCGAGGATATTGCAATAAGAAAACCGCCTGCCGAGAATGATAAAATCAGAAAGTTTGCAAAACGCCGTGCGCCTTTCAACAATCAGACGCTTGTATATAAAAAATCGCTTGCACAGTCGATCGGCGGATACAGCGAAGAGCTTGAGCGTTGCGAAGATTACGATTTTATGGTTCGTATGCTGATAGGCGGGGCAGTAGCGGCTAACATTCCGGAAGTGCTTGTACGTTACAGGGTGACATCCGGAAATTTAAACCGCAGACGCAACTGGCGTAATACCAGAAGCTTTATTGCGGTACGAAAAAAGATAAGAAAGATGGGCTTCTCAAGTTTTATGGATTTTCTTATCCCCTGTGCAGGTCAGATAGCGTTGTTTATTATTCCCGGTTGTGTTACAGGATTTATTTATAAGAAGTTGCTTAGAAAATAAACTGACCCTTGTATTTTGCAAGGGTTATTTCTTTATATAAAATCATCACCCCCGAAAATTCGGAGGTGATTTTGTGTTTATTTCTTTGTTGTCGCAGTAAGCGTTTTACTCCATGTGCCGTACTGATTTTTTTCGGGATAAGATTTGAAAGCTCTTATTCTGAACTGATATTTTGTTCCTGCTTTGAGTGAACGTACAGTATAGCTTGTAGTTGAGGCACTTTTTATTCTTGCAACGTGTACCCACTTACTGCCGTCATATCTTTCAATTACATAGCCCGAGGCAGATGTACCCTTGTTCCAGCCGAGTGTAACAGAGGTTTTACCGGTTGACTTTACCTTGAAACCGCCTACACCGTAAGGGTTGGTATTGGCTTTAAGCGGAGTGCTCCATGTGCCGTACTGATTCTTGCCGGGGTATGATTTGAATGCTCTTATCTTGAACTGATAGCTTGTTCCTGCTTTGAGTGAACGTACAGTATAGCTTGTAGTTGAGGCATTTTTTATTCTTGCAACGTGTACCCACTTACTGCCGTCATATCTTTCAATTACATAGCCCGAAGCAGTTGTGCCTTTGTTCCATGTCAGTGTAATAGCGGTCGAGGACTGACTCTTTACCTTGAAACCGCCTACACCGTAAGGGTTTGTGTTGGTAGAAACAACAGAGGTGTAACTGCTTTTTGCTGTGCCTTTGTACGCTTTCATACGGAACTTGTAGTTTGCCGTTCCTGCTTTTAGTCCCTTTACTGTGTAAGTGGTCGTGGCGTTATTTTTGATAGTAGCAATCTGTTTCCAGGTGTTGTTTATCTGCTGTTCGATTATATAACCGTCTGCTGTTGTGTTTTTGTTCCACTGCAGTGTTACAGATGTTGAAGTCTGACCCTTTACCTTGAATCCGCTTACGGCTGACAACGATCCCGAGGGATTGATAACTGCGTCTACAAAATTCTTATCATACCAGCCGAGCGTCTTTCTGTTGAGATGACCATGGCATTCGCCCTTGTCGCTTCCGTTATAAACGTTATTGTCCCAGAGTACGCAGGGTACGCCGTAGGTTTTGGATTTGCCAAAATAATACTTAGCCCATTTTACTCTTTCAGCTGAGTTTCCGTTCTTGTTAGATGCGCTTGTTTCGCCTATTACTACAGGGATACCCTTGTCAAGAAATTTGGATTTTATCGTGCTGTACAGATAATCTACTTCATTTTTCAGATTATCCTTAAATTCAGCTGTGCCGTTTGCGTTAAGAGCAAAGTTATAAGGCGTATATGCGTGTACAGATACTATAAGACGGTTTGCCGTCTTATCTGTCGGGAGCTTGAAAGTTGATGTAGTACAGCCGTCTATGGATGCGCCGTATCCCGGAACCATTATACATCTGTCGGTATTTTTACCGCCTGCCGCACGGATAGTATCGACCGCAGTCTGATTGAGTGTGTTTATTACACTGATTGAATCACGGACACTATCATTCGGATAGTTTACATTAAACCACCATTCATATTCTGTGCCGACAAGTCTTGGCTCGTTGAGCGTTTCAAATACAAGATGCTGGTCGTAGTCCTTGAAGTACTTTGCAACCTGCGTCCATATTGACTTTACGAACTTCACCGACTGAGTTTTATATGTAGATGAGGGGTAGTAGTACTGTGTGGATGTGTCGTGGTGAATGTTCAGGATAACGTACATATTGTTATCAATGCAGTAGTCTACAACTTCTTTTACTCTTGCAAGCCACTTAGAGTCGATAGTGAAGTTGTTGCCGGTCGTGTGGTTGCCCCACGATACAGGTATTCTTACCGTGTTGAAACCCTGCTTCTTTACAGCGTCTATCATCGCCTTTGTTGTTTTCGGATTTCCCCATGACGTTTCGCTGCTCAGGCTGTTTCCTCCTCCTGTTGCGTCAAGTGTGTTGCCGAGATTCCAGCCTGTACCCATCTGGGCTGTGATCTGCTTTGCTGTTTTGCCTGTTACCGCAGCAGCAGAGGCGCTCGGTGTTGCACACACCATAAGTATTGCAGCTGCAAGTACTGTAATAAATGCCGCAACAACCGAAAAGGTTTTCTTTGTTATTGCCATTTTTCTCCTCGCTTCGGAATTATAACATTCCGATAATAATATTCTTTATTTCGGAGAGCGGAGCCTGTTTTATGACTGCGCCCTCTTCAAAAGCTACGCACGGCATTCCATACACAACACAGGATTCTTTGTCCTGTCCTATTGTATATGCGCCGCTGTTTTTCATTTCTCCTAGACCGGTCGCACCGTCACGTCCCATTCCGGTGAGTATTACTCCTATTGCGCCTTTACCGGCGGCTTTTGCCACCGAGCTGAATAAAACGTCAACAGAAGGGCAGTGTCCGGATACTTTTTCTCCGGGTTTTGAGGTTACATAGTAGCCGAGAGTATCCTTATGTACCTCAAGCTGTTCCGAACCGTGTCCCAGTATGATAAGACCCTGTTTCAGCCTGTCGCCGTCCTCGGCTTCCTTTGCGTTCATTTTACATATTCTGTCGAGCCTGTCGGCATACATCTTTGTAAACCCGACCGGCATATGCTGTACTATAACGACCGGCGGAGTATCGGCAGGTAATTCCTGTACAACTTCTATTATTGCGTCAGTGCCGCCTGTGCTTGCCCCGATAGCGATAAGCTCCGGTCTGCCGGTGCGACAGACATTGTGCATAACGGTACTGACATTTTTGTGAACCGTTTTTTTTGAAAAAAGCTTGTCGGGGTCACTGCCGTCAGGGGATTGCATGATCTTTTCAAAGTGCGGCTTTTCCTGTGCCGAATGCGGACGTTGTACCGATACGGCACTGTTTATTAAGGAGTGCAGTTCTTTTTCAAAAGCCGCCAGACCGACAGCGCCGCCGCTTGCATTTTTCAGTGCGCTGAAAAGCCCGAAACGTTTCGGATCTTTCAGTATTCTTTCATTGTTCGTTATAAGGATGGTGGGTATTCCGTTCAGCGCGGACGGCAGGCGAAAATACACATCAGCCATCAAATCGTTTATTACAGCACAGTCACCGTAAGCCTGATTTGCCGAAAGAGAAAGCTTTCTGAAATCGGTAATTTCAGTGATGCAGTCTTTCATGCTGCGATCCAGTATCGATTTAGTCACTTGACTTATTGCTGTGCTGCTTCCTGTTATAATTATGCGAAGAGGCAATACCTCACCTCCGATTGCGGTGTATTACCGCTGTTTTACGCATAGCCGTTATTTAAGCGGCTTGCGGTAAATAGCAGGTTTTATGTATTCGTAATTCGTTGTATCTCTCGGTATGCTTTCGGCATGACCGATGAACAGATATCCGCCCGGTCTTAATACATCATAAAAACGCTTCACCAATGCAAGCTTGGTTTCCATTTCAAAATATATCATTACGTTTCGGCAGAATATCAGATCAAACGGAGCTTTTTTAAAAGGGATAGGCTCCATAAGATTGAATGTGCGGAAAATCACTTCGTTGCGAAGTGCCGGCTTTACCTTGCATTTCTCACCGTCTATCCTGTCAAAGTATTTTTCAAGCCAGCCGGGTGGCAAATCCGTAAGTCCGCTTTCAAGATAAACACCGTTCTGCGCTCCGGCAAGAGTGCGCAGAGAGATATCCGTTGCAAGTATTCTTGTGTCCCATGAGGATTTTTCCTTACCGAGAAATTCGCTTATGTGCATAGCGGTCGTATATGCCTCTTCACCGCTTGAACAACCTGCGCTCCATATCCTCATCGTTTTTGTCTTTGCGTTTTCCTGCTTTATAAAAGGCAGGACGGTATCGGTAAGATATGTGAAGTGTTCGGGCTCACGCATGAAATAAGTGTGATTGGTAGTCAGCTTTATCAGCAGTCCGTCAAGCTCTTTACCGCTCCTGTCGTTCATACAGCAGTCAAGATATTCATCATAGTTCTTAAAGCCGCGTTCATACAGCATATTGCTGAGCCTACCCTCGATAAGCGTGCGCTTACGAGAAAGGTTTATGCCGTAGCGCTCTCTCATAAAAGTTACAAGACGGTTGAATTCACTGTCGGTTATTTTAAGCATTACGGCTCACCTGCCTTACTTGTTTTCTTCGCTTGCGTGTTCGTCGATGAGCTTTGAAACGTCAAGAACAAGCTTTATGCCGTCGTTCATTTCAAGTATCGACTTTATGAATTTGTTCGAGTTTACACCGGTAAGTTCCGGTGTCTTTGATATATGCTGTTCCGTTACGGGGATAACGTCAGCAACGCTGTCAACGATAAGTCCGACAGACACGTCGCCTGTCGAAACGATTATTATGCAGGTGCGGTCGTTGAAGGCGATTTCTTCCTTGCCGAATCTGCTTCTTATGTTGACAACGGGTACTATCTTACTGCGGACATTTATAATGCCTTTTATATAAGACGGTACGCCGGGCACTGCCGTTATCGGCGGTACTTCGATTATCTCGATCACGTCGGGTATCTCGATACCGTAAACCTGATCATCTATATAGAAGGTCAGAACTTTCGTGATCACCGTGTTCTGAGGATCTTTCTTTGCGTCCTCCATAGCTTTCTGAGTATTCAGAAGTTCCTGTAATTTATCATTATAATTCTCTGACAAAGTAAAGCCTCCGTTTCCTTAGCCGATAAGATTGTTGACATCGATTATAAGCGATATTGTGCCATCGCCCATTACCGTACAGCCTGAAAGACCTTCGGCCTTTATATTGTACTGACTGAGATACTTCGGGAACGGCTTTACAACTACAGGCTGTTCGCCTATCAGCTTATCCGCAAACAGGCAGACATTCTTTCCACCGACATCGACAAGAAGCAGGATGCCGTCCTCAAGGTTAGTGACCTCGGTGGGCATATTGAACTTTTCGTGCAGACGGAGGATAGGATAGCATACGCCTCTTATCATTATCATCTCGCCCTGCTTTGTATCATGCAGAAGCTGATTGTTTGCAACCATAAGGCTTTCCTTGATAGATGAGATCGGCACTGTGAATATCGTAGGACCGACTTTCAGTTTCATACCCTCAACTATCGCAAGTGTGAGCGGTATTCTGATTATAAAGCTTGAACCCTTGCCCTCTTCGCTTTCAACGGTAAGTGTACCGCCGCACTGTTCAATATTACTGCGTACAACGTCCATGCCAACGCCTCTGCCGCTGTACTCGGTAACGGTATCGTTGGTCGAAAAACCGGGCAGAAGAATCATATTCTGGATTTCTTTGGTGGTATATTCGCTTTCGGGCTTTGTGAGAAGACCGTTTTCCTTTGCCTTTTCAAGAACCTTTTCGCAGTTTATACCTGCACCGTCATCGGAAACGGTGATTATAACTTCGCCTGCTGAGTGCTTTGCAGAAAGCTTTACAGTACCCTTTTCGGGCTTGCCCTCAGCAATACGGACATTTACATCATCCTCGATGCCGTGATCCATACAGTTTCTTACAAGGTGCATAAGGGGATCGTTGAGGTTATCAACTATGCTCTTGTCAACCTCGGTCGTTTCACCTTCGAGAACAAGCTCAGCCTCTTTGTTGAGCTTTATCTTCATATCACGGACAATTCTGCCCATCTTCTGGAATACGCCTGCAAGAGGTACCATTCTTATAGACATAACAGTATCCTGAAGTTCGTCTGTCAGCTTTCTGAGCTGTCTTGCCGCCTTTGAGAAGCTTTCGAGTTCAAGTCCCTCAAGATCCGGGTTCGCTATTACCATTGACTCGGTCGTTATGATTTCACCGACAATATCATGCAGTGTGTCGAGCTTTGACAGGTTTACGCTGATAAGGCTCTGCTTCTGACCGCCGTTCGCCTTCTTGATATCTTCCTGAGCCTTTGTGACCGCACTCTTTGCGGCAGGCTTTGCGGGAGCTGTCGGTGCGGCAGGTGCTTTTTCTTCTGCTTTTGCAGGAGCAGGCGCAGCAGGTGCAGCAGGTGCAGGAGCCGCCTGAACAGGTGCGGGAGCAGGTTCAGCCGCAGGAGCCGATGGGGTATCTATAACCTCGTACGACTCAACATTTACAGCGCCTTCGATAGTCTTGAGTACAGAGTCGTTGTTGCCGTCAAAGCCTTTGAAAGTAACAAGGAATCCATTTTCAACGATATCCTTTGCAGTGTCTGCGTTTGACTCTACATCCGGAGGAGTACAGCTGATGACTTCGGCTTCTTCCTTTATCTTTGTAAGGAGCAGAAACGCACGCAGGTTTTCCATCTTACAACCGTCCTCAAAGAATACACGGACGGTCATACTACCCTCAACGCTGTTTCCTGCGGGAGCGCCGGAAGCTGTTTGCTGAGCGGTGGTTTCTGCCTTAGGCACAGCGCCGTTTTCCATAGCTTTGAGCTTTTCTGTTGCTTCTTCGAGTTTCTTGAAGGTGTCCGAGAAGTCTGTGGGCGTATAGTCGTCATCGCCCGAATTCTGGATATATTCGATCTCAGCCTTGTAAAGGTCGGATACTTCAAATATCAACTCATATACAAAATGAGCGTCCTTCGCAATTTCGGGCTTTTCCCTTATTACAAAGAACATATCCTCGCCCTTGTGTGCAAGATGCTGGAGATTTTCAAATCCCATCATTGCGGACGAGCCTTTGATTGTGTGCATTATTCTGAATATCTCGTTGATATCCTCCTGTGAGAACACATTTGCGTCCTCCGTTCTGAGAAGAATTTCATCGAGCTGTTCAAGCAGCGTATTGGTTTCAAATATGTACATTTCGAGCATGGATTCCATGCCGGGTTCAACCTTTGCCATATACAAAACCGCCTTTCCCTGATTTTTTTATTTTGCAATCGTAAGATTGATATTGATAAATTAAAAAAAATGTGCTAAACTTATTGTCAAGCAAGTGCGATGCAGTCACAGAACGTGCATCTGAAAGGAAATATATATGCCCAACATTCCGCAGATAACGGCTCCCGTTTCCAACAACAAGAGCTATTCATTCACAAACCGCCAGTATGACGGTAATATAGAACCGTTTGATATGGTCGAGCTTGCTCAGCCTATCAAAACATCTACTGCGCAGGATAACGATTCTGCCGCCGCAATGATGATGGGCAGAAAGAACCTTGCTCCGCTTACCGTTCAGATAAAAGATCCCACTATGGCGGTCGAAACGCTCAAGAACCTGTTAAGCTCGGATCTGCTCGAGCAGACGATGATCAACGGTTACACAGAGCTTTACGACGATATGAACGAGCTTATCAAGAGTTTTTATCTTGCTCCCGAAAAGCTGGTCCGTGAGATCCAGAACCAGGAAAAGCAGAACACGATGTTCAGCGGTGATGAGTTTTACAAGCTGCTACACGGTATCCTGAAGACCACCACAAGCCCCGATATAAAAGAAAGTATCGGTCAGTTACTCAAAGCGCTCAACTATTCGTCAAACAAGCAGGAGATACTTAATGCACTCGGTGCGAATCTCAAATTCCTGTCCGAATATTTTTCACCCAATGAATCGCTTTCCCGTAAGCTTGCAAACCTGTCATCGCAGTGGAAGAGCAGTAGTGCGGCTGATATGTTCGAGCCGCTCAAGAGTGAAACGCTCGCACTGCTGAAGGATGTTTCCGCAAGTCTTCTGAACGATGAAAGAACACAGACGTTCATTCCGCTTATCGTACATAATCTTTCACGCTACAACACCAACAACGGTATGCTCAAGGAGAGCTTTGCAAATCTCCTTGCATATATTCCGTCGGATGATATGCGCAGGGAGCTGTCCGTTGCATTTGGAAATCTTCTTAAAAAGATCTTCAGCAAAAAACAGCTCAGCGAGATGTCGGATATTCCTGATAGTTATAATAATACACTAAATCAGTCCGAAAATCAAGACTATTTAAGCATTTTTGACAATAAAGCTGAAAAATTAACCCTGTCTTTGTTCATTAAGTCACATTTATCCGATGAAAGCTATCTTGCGGAGCTGGATTTATCCAGGGATAAGCTGGAGTTTCTGACATCCCCGTTTGACGAAGGAAAACAATCCGGATTGCAGACACTTAAGAATATAATAATGGCAATGCTGACAGGTACCGACAGCCGACAGATTATCCCGACCGTACATCGTGATTTTCAGGGAATCAAGGATATGGCGGCACTTGTTGACTACCTCAATGAGATTCTCCGTGAAATGCCGGATATACCTCAGCGTGACACGCTTTTTGAGTTTTTTACCAATATAGTAAACGAGATGGCACAGCGTAAGGAACTGCCGCCTTCGAGCAATATTCCTTCCGCACCGTCTACTCTAGATAAGCTGACCGATTTTATCGGTAAGAATATAAATCACGAGGCTATTCAGTCGCTGGACGATTTCAATGCGTCGAATCTTCTGCAAAGCCTTCTGAATGCACCGGGTGTATTCACGCCTCTTGCACACTATATCCTGCCGTTGCAGATCGAGGATACAAAGGCATTCGGCGAGCTGTGGGTCGATAACGATGAGAACAACCCCAACAACACGCCTGTCGGACAGAAGAATTATCACTTGTTCCTGACCTTTGACGTTGAATCTATAGGACGTTTTGAGGTCGATATGTACGCACTGGGTGAAAACATCAATCTGTCGCTTCTTTATCCCGAAAAATTCGGCTTCAAGATAAAAAGGCTGAGCGATAAGATCGACCTTATAATAAGGAATATCGGCTATAAGCCCGCAAAATTTGAAACTGCGGTGCTGAGAAAGCCTCATGTGCTGACTGAGGTTTTCCCGAAAATAATTGACAGGAGGAAGGGTCTTAATGTCCAAGCGTAATTTAGGAAAGCAGGCTGCGGCGGCGCTTAAGTACAATCCCGACCTTAACTACGCTCCGGTCGTGGTAGCGTCGGGACTTGGCGAGCTTGCGAAGAAGATTATAAATATCGCAGACGAGAACGGCGTTCCCGTTTACCGTGACGACAGTACGGCGGCGCTTCTTGTAATGCTCAACAGCGGTGAAACGATACCGGTCGAGCTGTACAGAATTATTGCGGCTATCTATGCGGAGGTCGTTTACTCCGCCAATGATATGAAAAAAGGCAAATAAGCCAAATACAAAAGAAAGAAGACAAAAGAAATGGTAAAGACAAAAAATCTCACATTAATGGTTACGGCGGCTGTGCTTGCCGCACTTACCTGTGTTGCGACAATGGTGGTACAGATACCTATGCCGCTTACAAAGGGCTATGTAAATCTCGGTGATGTAATGGTGCTTACATCGGTGTGGCTTATCGGCTCGCCGTGGGGAGTTGCGGCGGCAGGCATAGGCTCTGCGATGGCGGATCTGCTTACGGGTTATGCTTATTATGCGCCTGCAACGCTGATAATCAAGGCGCTTATGGCAGTAGCGGCATTCTACATTGCAAAGTGCTTTATGAACGGCTCTTATTTCAGGTCGCTTGTCGGCAAGGTAATCGGCGGTGCTGTGGCAGAAATAATTATGGTGGCAGGCTACTTCGTTTATGCTATTATACTTTACGGCAATGCGGCAACAGCGGCGGCAGGTATTTTCGGAAACGCAATACAGGGCGCTGTAGGGCTTATAGCCGGTGTGCTTCTGACAGTTGCGCTTGAAAAAGCAGGAACGAAGAAATTGCTTGGTTTTGATAAGTAAATCATTCATTATAGTCAGGCGGCGAAGGTAATTATACCATTCGCCGCCATTTTTTGACCGTTCGTGCCATATTTGTTGAAATTCTCTTTACGGAATGTTAAAATTGTATAATAGATAAGTAATGCATATCGTTACTTGAAATTTCCCGGATAAGGAGAAACGAATGAAAAGAAAATTTTCAACCAGAATCATAGCCGGCATAGCAACATCTGCCGTGCTTGCAGTCGGATCGCTGTCCTTTACGGCGATAAATGCAATTGCCGATGAAGCGGTGAGCTATTACGGACTGTCCGCAGACGGTACGGTTATAAGCGGAACGGCAACTGATTATATAAAGATAGCTTCAACTGATACTGCATGGGGCATTGCCGGTAAAGAAACGTGGTATGTGGCTGACGGTAACTTTGGTATCGGTACAACAGCAAATCCTCTGGATCTCAAAGGAAATGTAAATGTCATACTCAAGAACGGCGCAGAGGTATTTGTATGGAACGGTATTGCCGGCACAGATGCAACAATAACCTTTTATAGTGAAACCGAAAACGGCGGCGGAATAATGACAATCAGAGGTATAGACGGTCAAGACGGTCAAGCCGGCGGGACTGAAAGTATGGGCGAAACGGGAACGGGCAAAAGCGGCGATAATGGTAGCAGTGCTGTTGATTGCAGTAGCTTGGTTATTTCCGGAGGACAGATCAATGTGATCGGCGGCAGTGGCGGTAACGGCGGTAACGGCGGCTATTATACTGCCAGCAGTTTCTTTGGCAACGGCGGCGACGGCGGTAACGGCGGTACGGCTATAACCGATAACACGAAGGTATATCTTAATGGCGGCAGACTTAACGTTACAGCCGGCAGAGGCGGATATGCGGGCGTAAATACGTACGCACCCGATGAAGAACGTGATAATTATAATGGCAGGCCGGGAAATGGCGGAACATCGGTAAGCGGAATATACGCCGTAAACGGTATTCTCAATGTCAATAAGCTCGATGAATCCGATGCCGCCGATACTACTGGCGATTTTAAGCTTCTGTCTGTGAATGGTTACGAAAACGCAAAGCTTGATATAATCGGTAAAGGAACGGCAAAGGTAACTGACGGCACTGTTATTAAAACCTACGGCGATATTTCTGTAGCGGGTACTCTGTCTGTCGATAACGGTACGATACTCACAAACGGCAGTATCACAAAAGCCGACAGTGCGGCACAGATAACAAAGACGAACGGCGGCGTTATCCGCAGGCTCACACCTGCTTACGGTATCGGATATACGCTGGATTATGCAGGCGGTAAATGTATTGCGGAAACCGGCTATAAAATAAAGCTGTCGGACGGAAATACTTTAACCGATGTTGCCGGTCCCGACACAATTGTATCGGAATCAAACAGACTTAATATTGTCCGCAGCGGTGACGGTGAAATAATAGATGACAGCGAGCCGCGCACAAATGTAATGCCCTATTGCGTAATTGCAAATAATACGGCTGAAACAACCGTAATGGACGGAAATGTCTTTGCTGCGAGAGGAGATTCTTCAAGGTTTACGTTTGCTCTGAACGACCCCGATGAATACCGTTTCTCAGGTGTTACGGTAACAGATGCTGACGGTAATGCGGTACCTGACGATAAGTACACGTTTGACAGCACGACAGGCGAGTTCATCGCACTTTTGGTTGACCGTAACCTTATCGTGACTGCAGACGCAAGTCTTAAAGATGTTGAAATATCTGTAACAGACAGTGAAAACAATTCCGTGTCAACTGTCGGCATCGGTACAGATTTTGATAACGGCAACCCGACAAAGACAGTATCGCTCAAGGTGAAAGTCACAGAGGGCGGTTCTGTAGCAAAGTACAGAGTAGTAAAGGAATCCGACCTTAATAAAGCAAGCGGTGCCATAACTGATACTTCTTCGTTCACAGTATCATACACTGCCGGCGATGAATGGGGTACTGCCGATGACGGCTCTTCAAAGATTGCAAAGGGTGAAACTGCAACATTTACAGTTAAGCCCAACAGCAATTTAGCCGCAGGAACTTATACCGAAGATTTTATCGTTATAACAGACAGAACCGCTTATGCGGATGCGTCTGCAGGCACTCAGGATAAGGCTCTGGCACGTTTCAAGCTGACTTATAAGGTTGAACACGAGAGTGACGGTAAACTGCATTATTCCGATCTTACCGGACACTATAATCTTTGTAAGAACTGTCAGACAAAAATCAATAAAGAAAATCATACATTTGATGTCAAGACCGCAAACGAGGATACGTTGGCTGCTCCTGCGGATTGTGTAAATCCTGCAAAGTATTTCTATTCGTGCGAATGCGGAGCGCACACGGATGCCACAACGCTTGTATTTGAAAGCGGCGCTCCAAGCGGTCACAAATTCGGTGAGTGGAAAGAAAGCAAACCTGCAACCTGCACGATAGGCGGTAAGGAAAAGCATATCTGCTCCGTCTGCAAGGCAGAAGAAGAACGTGACACAGCACCGCTCGGACACGATTGGAAAAATGATTATACAATAGATGTAAAGCCCACTTGCACACAGCCCGGTTCAAAGTCTATTCACTGTTCAAGATGTGATGCTACTAAGGATGAAAAAGAAATTGCTCCAAGCGGTCACACATTCGGGGAGTGGATAAATATCATTTCTGCTTCTTGCCTGACATCGGGCAACGAAAAGCATATATGTTCTGTGTGCGGCTATGAAGAATTCCGCGAAATACCTATGACAGGTCACATATGGGAAAGTGATTTTACAGTTGACAAGAAGCCGACCTGCACAGAAAAGGGCTCGAAATCAATACATTGCTCAAAATGTGATGAGATAAAGGACGTTACCGAAATTTCCGAAACGGGACATTCTTTCGGCGAGTGGACGGTATTCAGCTTTACCGACTGCACAGCAGGCGGAGTTGAACAGCGTGTTTGCTCGGAGTGCGGTTTTACCGATTTCCGTAACGTACCTCCTCAGGAACACCAGTGGGAAGATGATTTTACAGTCGATATAGCTCCAAGTTGTACACAGAGCGGCTCAAAATCAATACACTGTTCACAGTGTGATGCGGTAAAGGATGTTACCGTAATTGACGCAACAGGTCACACCTTTACAGAGTGGTCTGACAATGTCGATGCTACCTGCACAGACAAGGGACAGAAGACAAGAGCCTGCACAGTATGCAGCTATACCGAGTATGCCGATACCGATATAAATCCTGATGCACATTTGTGGGAAGATGATTACACAATAGACAAAGAGCCTACTTGCATTGCGGAAGGTTCAAAATCCGTACACTGCTCAAGATGTGACGCTACAAAGGATTCAACGGCAATTCCGCTTGCCGATCATATTTACGGCGAATGGGAAACGATAAAAGAAGCAACCTGCACAGAAGATGGCAGTAAGAAGCATAGTTGTATAAACTGCGGATTTGAAGAGGAAACAGTAATAACGGCTGATCATGTCTGGGATACAAAGACAACGACAGATAAAGAGCCGACCTGTACGGAAGAAGGCTCTAAGTCAATTCACTGCACTAAGTGCGATGAGAAAAAAGAAGTACAACCGATTCCCGCAAACGGTCATGACTGGTCTGAATGGGAAACCGTGAAAGCTTCCACATCGTCTGAAAACGGTCTGGAAAAAAGATATTGCTTTATCTGCGGTGTTGTTGAGGAAAACGAACTGGATCTGCTACCGGACGAACCGGTAAATCCCGGTGATCACGATAAATGGCACAGTGATGAAGAACAGCACTGGCATATTGATGAAGACGGCAATAAGACGGATGTTGCCGACCACGAATTCAGATGGGTGGTTGATAAAGAACCAAACGGTACAGAACCCGGTATAGGTCATTACGAATGTATTTCGTGCGATTATGCCAAATTCCCGCGTGAGTTCGGCGGTAAGGACAACCCGGAAACAGGCAGCGATTCGCTTGCACTTTGGATTGCAGTTGCGTTTGTTGCAGGCGGTGTTGCTCCGATAACGCTTAAAATCAAAAGTAAGAAGAACAAGTAAATAATATTGAAACAGGGCAGATTTTTATCTGCCCTGTTTTGTATACAACAGCACCCTGCAAAGCGTTTGCCTTGCAGGGTGCTGCTTATATATTTTTGCTGTTATTAAAGCTTGAAGTAGTCTACGCCACCCTTGAACAGAAGCTGTTCCTTGTTGCCGTCGACATTCACGCAGGTATCCGAACTGATACGCTCTGTATGACCCATCTTACCGAGTACACGGCCGTCAGGAGAAATGATACCCTCGATAGCGCACATCGAGCTGTTGGGATTGTATGCAAGATCCATTGTAGGCTCACCGTTAAGGTCAACATACTGAGTTGCAACCTGACCGTTTTCGATAAGCTTTGCGATAACCTCGTCGCTTGCTACAAAACGTCCTTCACCGTGCGAGATCGGTATGTTGTAAACCTCACCCACCTTGCAGTGCATAAGCCACGGTGACTTGTTGGTGCAAATCTTTGTGAGTGCAAGCTGTGACTGGTGTCTGCCTATAGTGTTATATGTAAGCGTGGGGCTTTCGCCTGACAGAGGAACTATCTTGCCGAAAGGCACAAGACCGAGCTTGATAAGAGCCTGGAAGCCGTTGCATATACCTATCATAAGACCGTCACGGGCATAGAGCATATTCTCTACAGCGTCCTTGATCTTAGGGTTGCGGAAGAATGCGTTGATAAACTTTGCAGAACCTTCGGGTTCGTCACCGCCTGAGAAACCGCCGGGAACAGCTATCATCTGGCTGTTTTCAATTCTCTTTGCAAATTCGTTTACGCTGTCTTCCATATTCTTTGCTGAAAGGTTTCTGATAACGAATATCTCAGCTTCACCGCCGTATCTGTTGAATGCGGCAGCCATATCGTATTCGCAGTTAGTGCCGGGGAATACGGGGATAAGTACCTTAGGCTTTGCGATAGTGCCGGGAGCTTTGTTGATAAGTAAGTCGCAACCCTTATCATAAGCGACCGATACGGGCCTCGGCATTTCGGGGAGTGAATTCTTGAAGATAGGCTCAAGAACAGCGTCATACTTCTTCTCAAGATCTGCAATGTCGAGCTTGACATCGCCTGCCGTAATCGTGTAGTCGCTCACTGTTTCACCGATAAGCTCTGCGCCATCTATTGCGCCCTTAGCCTCGATGATGAATGCACCATAGTGCAGACCGAACAGTTTTTCATCGTCCATAGCTTTAAGCTTTGCACCGATCCTGTTACCGAGCGACATCTTGAAGATACCTTCTGCTATACCGCCGTGAGCCAAGGTCCATACCGACAGGGCAGTGCCGTCGGCAATTGCCTTTTCTACTGTTACAAATACCTTCTTGACGCTGTCAAAGTCGGGCATACCGTTTTCATCGTATGCAGGTGCAATGTAGTAAATATCACTGCAGGGGAGTTTGAATTCAGCGGAAATAATCTTGTCTGACTTTGCGGTTGAAACTGCGAAAGAAACGAGCGTGGGCGGAACATCTATATGCTCAAATGTACCCGACATTGAGTCCTTGCCGCCTATAGCACCGCTTGAGAGTGCGATCTGAGCCTTATATGCGCCGAGAAGTGCGGCAAAAGGCTTGCCCCAACGCTCAGGATCGCCCTGTGTACGTTCAAAATATTCCTGGAATGTAAGCCAGCACTTTTCGCTCTTACCGCCTGCGGCAACTACCTTTGCCATACTCTCGACTACTGCAAGAGCGGCTGCATGATAGGGCGACTGACGGCTTACGAAAGGATCGAAGCCCCATGCCATTATGGAAGCTGTCTTTGTGTTGCCCGAAAGTACGGGGAGCTTTGCCGCCATAGCCTGTACGGGTGTCTGCTGTGTCTTGCCCGAATAAGGCATAAGAACAGTACCTGCGCCGATTGTTGAGTCAAAGCGCTGTACAAGACCCTTCTGTGAGCATACGTTAAGGTCTGTAACGAGCTTTTCCCATTCTTCCTTAGTGTTGTGTCTGCCTGTAGAATAGCTTACCGTGGGAGCGGGAACGTGTATATCCGTGTGCTTTTCGGCACCGTTTGAATTTAAGAATTCTCTTGAAATGTCGCAGATAGTCTTGCCGTTCCAGTTCATCTTGAGTCTGGGATTTTCGGTGACTACCGCAACGGGAGTAGCCTCAAGGTTTTCCTTGCCTGCAAGAGCGATGAACTTGTCAACATCGTTCTTGTCAACTACAACTGCCATTCTTTCCTGTGACTCTGAGATAGCAAGCTCTGTTCCGTCAAGACCGTCATACTTCTTGGGAACTGCGTTGAGGTCGATTTCAAGACCGTCAGCAAGCTCGCCTATAGCTACGGAAACACCGCCTGCGCCAAAGTCGTTGCAACGCTTTATCAGCTTTGTTGCGTTCTTGTCACGGAATAATCTCTGGAGCTTTCTTTCTTCGGGAGCGTTACCCTTCTGAACTTCGGCTCCGCAGGTTTCGAGCGATTCAACGCTGTGCGACTTTGATGAGCCTGTAGCGCCGCCGCAACCGTCACGACCAGTTCTGCCGCCGAGCAGTATGATTATGTCGCCGGGAACGGGACGTTCACGGACAACGTTCTGGGCAGGAGCGGCACCGATTACAGCACCTATCTCCATACGCTTAGCCATATATCCGGGATCGTATATTTCGGCAACGTGACCTGTTGCAAGACCAATCTGGTTACCGTATGACGAATAGCCCTGTGCGGCTGTTGTTGTTATCTTTCTCGGAGGGAGCTTGCCGGGTATTGTCTTGTCTACAGGGAGCAGGGGATCCGAAGCGCCTGTTACACGCATAGCCTGATAAACGTAAGAACGACCCGAAAGCGGATCTCTTATAGCTCCGCCGAGGCAGGTTGCCGCACCACCGAAAGGTTCAATCTCAGTGGGGTGGTTATGTGTTTCGTTCTTGAACATAAGAAGCCACTGCTCGTCCTTGCCGTCAACGTCAACGGTTATTTTTACGGAGCAGGCATTTATTTCTTCACTCTCGTCAAGGTCGGGGAGAAGACCATCTTTTTTCAGCTTTCTTACTGCGGCGGTCGCAATATCCATAAGGCAGACAGGCTTTGCGCTTCTGCCAAGCTCCTCCTTGTCGAGCTTGTATTCCTTATAAGTTTCGGCAATATAGGGAGCGTCAATCTTCGCATTGTCGATTATCGTTCCGAATGTTGTATGACGGCAGTGATCCGACCAGTATGTATCTATCATTCTGATTTCGGTAAGGGTAGGATCTCTCTGCTCCTTCTTGAAATATTCCTGACAGAACTTTATATCGCCAAGATCCATAGCAAGTGCGTACTTCTTGATAAACTCGGCAAGCTCGTCTTCGGAAAGACCGATAAATCCGTCAAGCACGGCTACATCCTTAGGGATATCATACTTTACATCAAGTGTTTCATACTGCTCAAAGCCGCATTCTCTTGCTTCTACGGCGTTTATGAGATAGTGCTTTATCTTTGCAAAGTCCTCATCGGAAATGTTGCCCTTTAATATGTACAGCTTAGCGTATTTTACTGTGGGACGTTCGCCCTGGCACAGCATCTGTATACACTGAGCGGCTGAGTCTGCTCTCTGATCGAACTGACCGGGTAAAAACTCTGTTGCGAACATCTTTTCATCTGCCTTGATCTCAGGCAGTGAATAATAAACATCGTCAACAGGCGGTTCTGAGAATACGGTGGGAGTAGCCTTTTCAAAGTTCTCCTTTGTGATACCCTCAGCATCGTAACGGTTTACGATACGCACATCCTTGATACCTTTAATCTGAAGTGCAGTTTTAAGGTCTGAGAGAACAGCTTTTCCCTCAACGGCAAACTGCGGCTTCTTTTCCACATAAATGCGATAAACTGACATAAACTTCCTCCGTCGTTTTATTGTAAGCGTGCCATTGGCACGAAACTATCAATACCTTTTAATTATACTACAATATCCGCCCGATTACAAGCATTTTATTTCTTCTCCGACACAAAAATCACTGCCCGATGCTCCTGTAATTTGTACAGTAATTATATCCTGCCTGTTTGCGTCACTGCCGTATATGCGCACGGGAACGTACTGCGGGGTAAGACCGTTTGCGTATTCTTCGCTTTCCCTGCGCTGAATAAGCACCTTTTCCGTCTTTCCCACGCACGAGCGGAAATATTCCTCTTTCAGCTTTTTTGCAATGCCGCTCATAGTGTGGTATCTCTTTACGGCAATATCATGTGCAACGTGGTCTGTGCGTCTTGCCGCCGCAGTACCCTCTCTTATCGAGTAGGTAAAAACGTGCATTGCCGCAAAACCGACTTTTTGGGCAAATTCGCAGGATTCTTTGAATTCTTCGTCGGTTTCCCCTGCAAAGCCTACCATAATATCGGTGGTTATCGCACAGTCCGGGAACGTTTTTCTGAGCCTTTGGACTATATCATAGTATTCATCGGGCGTATAATGCCTGTTCATACGCTTCAATGTAGCACTGCTTCCGGACTGGAGCGACAGGTGAAAATGCGGACAGAGCTTTTTTTGCGCCGCCATTCTTGCTATATCCTCATCTGTCAGCAGTTCCGGTTCAAGCGATGACAAACGTACACGCTCCACGCCGTCCACCGAGCATACCGCCTCGATTGCGTCCGCAAGCCTCAGTCCGATATCCTGACCGTAGCAGGAAAGGTTGATACCCACAAGCACCATTTCCTTATGACCGCACGATACCTGAAACCTTACTTCCTCGGTTATATCCTGCAAGGAACGTGACCTTACAGAGCCTCTCGCTGTGGGGATTATGCAGTAACTGCAGAATCTGTCGCAGCCGTCCTCAATCTTGATAAAAGCTCTTGTCTTGCCCATATCGGCATTTTTCTGCTTTTCGTATTGTTTATTTACGGGTCTGGGCGGTACTGCTACCTGCTTTATCTTGTTGCCGGTAAAGACATCTATCATATCCGCCAGACTGTCTTTATGCTCCGTACCTGTTACGATATCAGCCGCCAGTTTTGCCGCCGTTTCGGGAAAAGCCTGCGGAAAACAGCCCGTAAGCACGACTATCTTCATAGGGTCACGGCTTTTTATCTTATTTATCAGCTGTTTGGCTTTCTTGTCGCTGTTTTCCGTCACCGAACAGCTGTTGATAATAATAATATCCGCAGTGAAGATATCGTCTGTCTTTTCATATCCGTGTTCTTCCATAGCCTTTGCTACCGAAGCGCTTTCATACTGGTTGACCTTGCATCCAAAGGTCTGTATAGTGTATCTGATAATATCACATCCATACTATATTGTGGTAAGTTTCACCAAAAGTAAACTCCTGATAGCCTAATTATACTTTATTATTACGAATTTTGCAAGTTACGCCGTGTTTTTGACAATAATACTCTTGACCGTATCGTGAAATGTGTTATTATATAGCTGTAAGGAGCGATAAGCACTTACAGCGATAAGGCGGAAACGGGAAAACAGGATAACGGTTATCTCTCCGATTGAAAAAATTAAGTAAATTCAGTTAAAAGCAATTGACAACCGCCTTATATTTTGGTAAAATGGAATCAGTCGGACAGGAAAGCCGAAATACGACCTGAAATATGAAAGGTAGGTTTTTTGTATGAAAACAGCTAATATCAGAATCAATACTATTGAAGACGTTAAGAATTTCGTAACTACAGTTACAAAGTGCAACTACGATGTTGATATCGTAAGCGGCAGATATGCAATTGACGCAAAGTCGATCATGGGTATCTTCAGCCTTGATCTTTCTAAGCCTCTTGAGCTCCGTGTTCACAGCGATGATTGCGATGAGCTTATGGCTGAGCTTGATAAGTATATCATCAAGTAATTAAATTCTTAATAGCAAGAGCCGCCGTGCTATCTGCACGGCGGCTTTTTGTATCTTATTCGGTTACCGTTATCGAGTTTGCGTACTTTATCTTGCAGAGAATAGTGTTCTTATCACCCGAAAGCATTCCGACACAGCTACCGTTTGAGTAGATAATATCACCGTTTTCAAGCAGTCTGTAATCCATGATACGCTTTTTTATCACGGTTTCGTTTCCGCTCTTATCACGTTTTACAAGCTCCCAGTCGGACGGGATAATGCCATCGTCAATATTGGCATTAAGCTGTTTTTCAGCCTTTATCATATTGCCCTCGATAAACGCTTCACGCTCGTCTGCGGTTTTACTTTTTGCGGGATTTTTACCGCCGGTACGCAAAGGTTCTCCGCCGAACGCCATTGAAAACACGCTTAAAAATCCGCCTATAGCCTTTATTATCCTGACAGGGAACATAAGTATATCAACAAGCAGATTGCTTTTCTGTTTTGTCGGAACGTATTTTCTGCGTATGTAGTATATATTCCCGTCAGCATCGTCCTGCGGTTTTATGCAGTCAAATCCTTCCTCTGCGATAAATTCGTCTATTGTTCCGCTCCGTGTATCGAAAAGACATATCGTACACGGGCTTTTTTCTGCAACGTTTCCGCTTCTGTCAGTCGCAAAGCCCATTGCCGTATAATAGAGTATATCATTGTTACGACGTGAAATAAACGGGTGAGTTTCGCTTGTAAACCCCTCGGTAAGCTGTTCAAAGCTCCCGTTGTCCGTGTTTACAAGCGCAATATGATTTTCGTAATACCCGTTTCCTGCACTGACTACGCATTTTCCACCGCTACAATCAATATTGTTGATAATTTCTTCACGGTTTGCAAAGATATAGGTTTCTCCCTCGCTGTCTTTGAAGTACATACCGCCGACATTATCCGCAAAAGTAGAATATATCAGCCTGTCGCCGCACGCACCTATGCCTCTTAGCATATTGTGCATTTCTTCTTCGCCGTATTCCTTGGGTTCAACGCCCATAAACTTTGCACCTTTGCCGGTGGTTTTCCATTCGTCACGGGCTTTCATCTTCCGCACTGCGTCACGGTAGCTTTCCACACGTTCGCAGGGAACACGCAGTTCCTTGCCGTTTTCAATGCGGTAAAGCTCGCCCTCTGATAAGCAGTAAATATTCATATTATTCCCCCGAAGCCGTTATTTCTGTCCGTAATATGCGTTAGCGCCATGCTTTCTCAGATAATGCTTATCCAGAAGCTCCTGCTGCATAGGCTCGATATTTTTGTCAAGCAGAAGGTTGAACATAGCCATCTTTGCGACATTTTCAAGCACGACCGCATTGTGTACAGCGTCGATTGCGTCCTTGCCCCAGGCAAAAGGTCCGTGAGAGTGTACGTTTACTGCAGGTACGGCATTCGGGTCGATGTTACGCTTTTTGAACGTATCAATGATTATCGTGCCTGTTTCCTTTTCGTATTCGCCGCCGATAGCTTCGGGCGTCATCTTGTCGGTGCAGGGTATAGCGCCGTAGAAATAGTCGCCGTGCGTTGTGCCGAGCGCAGGTATATCAAGTCCGCTCTGTGCGAATGTCGTACTCCACTGAGAATGCGTATGAACTATACCACCGATATCGGGGAAAGCTTTGTAAAGCTCAAGATGCGTTGGAGTGTCGCTCGACGGTCTTAAATCGCCCTCGACCTGCTCGCCGTCAAGAGTTACTACAACAAGATCGTCTACCGTCATACCGTCATATTCAACGCCGGACGGCTTTATTACGACAAGTCCTCTTTCACGGTCTATCCCCGAAACGTTGCCCCATGTGAATGTAACCAGTCCGTATTTCGGAAGTAAAAGATTTGCGTCAAGTACCTGCTTTTTGAGTTTCTTTAACATATTACTGTTCTCCTGTTTATTTATTTGCACTTTTTAATGAACCTGCCGTCCATTTTCTTTGTGAAATAGTTTCTGATATCCAGCGTTTCCTGCGGTGTAAGCTGATTTTTCGGCAGGCAGAACGCAAGGTTATATCTGAAATATATGATAAAACAATTTTCAATCTCGTATATCTTGAAAATCGTATCCCACTGTGCGTTTATATCGGTAGCTGTTCTTCCGCCGAACACCCTTACCGATGCCGCATCGTAACTGAAAGTGCGCTTTGCGTTAAGCACCACCTTGCCGTACTTTATGCCGTCCTTTGCTTTCTTCGATATAAGAAGAATATCGGTGAGAATCACCGCAACGCAAAGAAGGCATACAGCCGCCGAAATATACAGCGGAATTATTCCCGCAAGCCCGATAACGAGCGATGCTACCGCAAGTACCGCCATAGCGATAAACAGAATGTTATTCGACTTTTTGAGCGAGTATTCGGTAAATTTTACTAATGTGCGGTAGTCCTCCGCAGTAGTTGTTATCTCCTTTGAAAACATTTATTATTCTTCCTTCTTTGTTTCATCTGTATCTGTTTTGCCTGTTCTTACAAAGCTGTCGTTCTGCCTTTTCGGCGCTGACGGATTATCACCTTCCGATTTTGTCACGGGCGTTTTTTCTTCGTCAAGAACTTTGTATATCTCGTCCTTTTTCTGAACGAACAGAAGTTCGTCCTCGCCTGTAACTATATCGACCTTTTCGCCCGATTCAATATCCGTGTGATATACGGATATTGCGTCAAAACGGTAATTCAGCCCGTTATATTTCACCCGAACCTTCCCGTAGCCACTTCCTGCTATATTTTCAAGAGCAACAGCCTCATATCCCGTAAGATCGTCGGGTTTCGGCGCTTTGCCGTTTACAAAGCGTTTTACGGCAGGTGAGAGGAAGTGTGTTCCGATAAAGTTCACAATAAAGCCCATAGCAATATCGGCGGGAACTATGAAGTACCACGGAATCGACAGCGGTAACAGCAAAAGTCCGAAATAGCCGAATACCGCCGCAAATACCATATAGCCGTATATTCCCTGCGGTATGAACTGCTCAATAGGTATCGTCTTGCCTTTTGGCAACCTGAAACCGAGATTGATCTTAAGCCTGAAGAACAGCAGCATTACAAGAAGTCCGCATATCCCGACCGTACCCAGTACGGCGCAGACTATAAACAGTATCCGCATTTTATTCCTTACTTTCGGATTTGGGAATTACGGTAAGGCGCACCTTTACTATTCTGCGTTCGCTGACTTTAAGGACCGTTATCCTGAAATCGTCTGTTGTAACGCTTTCGTTTGTTTCCGGTATCTTACCGAAAAGCTCAAGCACCCAGCCACCGACGGTTTTTGCGTTGCCGTCGATTTTCGGACTATTTCCCGTGCGGTTATGCCAGTAACGCTTGAAAGCGGTCAGCGATACATCGCCGTTGACGTTGAACTCGTTTTCCGATACGAATGTGACAGGAGCGATTATCTCATCGTTTTCGTCCCATATTTCACCGACAAGCTGTTCGAGTATGTCTTCAAGAGTAACTATACCGAGCGTTCCGCCGTACTGGTCGAGTACGACAGCCATATGCACCTTGTCCTTCTGCATCTGCTTCATTATATCGCTTATCTTCATCAGATGAGGAACATAGTGAATCTCCTGCATTATATCACGCAGTAAGAACGTTTCGTCATCTTTTTTAGTAAGATACTTCTTGAAGAAATCCTTCTGGCTGACAAAACCGATTATATGGTCGATAGAGCCTTCGTAAATGGGAAGTCTTGAATATTCCTCGCTGATGAAGGTTTCCTTTACCGTTTCAATATCTTCGTTTACATCGACCGCAATGACGTCTACACGGTGAGTGATTATCTCGTCAACTACCGTTTCATCAAATTCAAGAGCAGACTTTACAAGGTCACGCTCCTGTTCTTCAAGTACGCCCTCGTCCTCGATTTCATCTATTATAGCCATAAGCTCCTGTTCTGTTACGGTAACCTCCTTCTTGTTGCCGAACAGCTTGTTTGCGAGCTTTTTAAGCAGTATAAATAAAGCCGACAGGGGAGTGAATATGAATGTAAGGAATGTGATTATTCCGCTTGTTGCGACCGTCATCCCTTCAGAGTGGTCTTTAGCAAGGCTTTTCGGCATTACCTCACCGAATGTGAGTATCACAAGCGTCAGTACTACTGTCGATACGAGTGCCGCATTGTCAGGACCTACTATTGCTGTCGCAAGTATAGTACCGAGTGAAGATGCGGTTATGTTTACTATGTTGTTGCCGATAAGTATCGTTGTGATTACCTTATCGTACTTGTCAAGCAGTTTAAGCGCCATTTTAGCGCCTTTAGAGCCGTTTTCAGCCATGCTTTTGAGTCTTATGCGGTTAGCACCCGTAAGTGCGGTTTCACTGGCGGAAAAGAACGCCGAACAGGCTATCATCACTATGATAATTATAAGCAGTTGTATTTCCATACGGTTAAATATACCTCGCCTTGTTAAAAGTTAAGTGGCAGTATGCGCCAAGCGCAAAAACCACCGTAAATTATATACATATTTATATTACCATATCTGCGGCAAACGGTCAATATTTTTATCAGAATTTTTACTTTTGATTTCAAAGTGAACATTGTTTTATAAAACTATTGAAATTTTTTTGTCGATTTGATATAATTAGTTTAATCGGACTAAATTCCGTAACGCATAAGATTAAATTTAAGTAAAACGAAAGGATCTTACCAATGAAGAGAATACTTGCGGCAGTTCTTGCCGTATCGCTGATTCTGTCTATGACAGCCTGCAACAGCGGTGACACATCAGGAAATACCGACAGCGGCAACGCGTCGTCTTCCTCTGACGGTACAACGTCAGGCAACGCAGATAACGAACAGAAGCTCCGCTCAAATCCTATTGCCGTTGATGAAAACGGAAAGATAGATATGGACGTTGCGTTAAAATATGAAACAGATGTAGATGCGCTTATCAAGAAGCTTGAGGCAAAGACACCGGATGGTTCAAAGCCTGTTTCCGAGAATACAAACGAGGAAACGCTTGAGCTTTTCAATTATTTAAAGAGCGTTTACGGAAAGCAGATGCTTGCAGGACAGCAGTATTCGGATGCAAATCAGTTTGAAAACATAATGTATTACAATACTACCGGTGACTTGCCTGCAATTATGGGTTTTGATTTTCTTTATGCACAGGGCACGGACGAACCCGACTATACGCAGATAGAAGAAGCTATCAAGTGGCACAATGAGCAGAACGGTATAGTTTCATTCTGCTGGCACTGGAAAGTTCCTGTTGATATTGATGATGATTCAGTAAAGGGAAGAGCATTCTACAGCGATGAAATCAGAAACTTCAGCCTTGAAAACGCAGTAACACCGGGTACAAAGGAATATAAAGTAATCATTGAGGATATTGATACCGTGGCGCTCTACTTACAGCGTCTTGAAACAGCAGGTGTTCCCGTTATATGGAGACCTCTCCACGAGGCAAGCGGAAGCTGGTTCTGGTGGGGTGTGAAAGATAAGGATACTTACAAGAAGCAGCTATATCAGAAGCTCTGGTATATGGTATATGACCGTCTTGAAAACTACCACAAGCTCACTAATCTTATCTGGGTATGGAACGGTCAGTCAAAGCTGACAATGGTAAATGCAAATACATATGATATCAGCGGTACAGATGTATATCCCGAAAAGGTAGACCATACAGAACAGAAACTGAAATACAAGGACCTTGCAAAGATAACAGATACAAGCAAGATGACAGCGCTTTCTGAGGTTGGGTATATACCCGATCCTGAAGCTGTATTTGCGTCTGACAGCACAGTGACATGGCTTTATTATATGCCTTGGTGTAAGGAGTTCGTTTGCGCCGCAAGCGGTTCCGGTGCGGTTATAACGAAGCTTGGAGGAACACCCTCAGTCAATACGGAGCGTATGAGCGAAGAGTTCCTTAAAGGAGTTTATTCAAGCGATAAGGTGATTACACTCAGCGAGTTGCCGGATTTCAAGGGTACAACAAAGAAGATACCGGAATTTATAAAGAACTGGCAGTTCAATAATCCGAATCTTACTATAGAAAACGATAAGCTTACAGCTTATGAGAAGTAATTGTGCGAGGTAGCATATGACAACAGAGCTTAAAACCGGACGTTCAACAGCAGTAATTGCATCGGAAGGTGCAGAGCTGAAATCACTTGTTATTGACGGCAGAGAAATAATGTGGTGTGGTGATCCTGCCTACTGGGGCAAGACATCTCCCGTGCTTTTTCCTGCAATAGGTAATGTAAGAAACAACAAGACGATTATAGGCGGCAGGGAAGTATCTCTCACAAAGCACGGTTTTGCCCGTGACAACACTTTTTCAGCAGTCAGAAAAAGCGGCAATTCGCTCGTACTTCAATACAAGTACAATCCCGTAAAAAACGGTTATCCGTACAGCGTTGACCTTGCTTTGCAATATAATCTGTTTGATGACAGGATAGAGATCAGCTACAGCGTTTTCAATCCGAACTATGACAGTATACCGTTCTGTATTGGTGCTCACCCGGCAATTGCTTGTGACAACCTTGACAACTGCACTCTTGTTTTTGAAAAGCGTGAAAAAGCGTCAACTCCCGTTATGGATCTTGATACAAGACTGTTCAAAAGCCGTGAAAGAATTGAGCGTCTTAACGGTGCGTCAAAGCTCCCGTTATCCTATGATATGTTTGATAATGATGTCGTATACTTTGATAATATCAAGTCAAGAGCCGTGAAGCTCGTTGAGGGTAAAAAAACTCTTGCAAGCATAGCCTTTGAGGGTTTTGAAACGCTCGGACTGTGGACGCCGGCAGGAAAGCGCGCAGGCTTTATCTGCATAGAACCATGGTGCGGCAGTGACGATTATGATGACGAGAGCGGAATTTTTGAAAATAAGAAGGGTATTCAGATACTTGAGGGCAAAAAGTTCGCAAGATATAAGATGACAATAAGTGCAAAGTAATCAACGAAAATATAATAAAAGCAGTATCGGTTTCGGTACTGCTTTTTTGTTTAATCCAAATTTATGAGCGGTATATTATAAAAGTCCGAATAATACTGTATATTCTCAGAGAAACCGAATGATATAACAATATCACTTTTGCTTATCATAATCTCTTCCGTTATTTTATAGCATTCTTTGCTGTAATGCGTATTTACAATCGCAACAGAATCGGCATTTTTGTGGCACTCATAATATCTGTTGCGTTTATCTTCGGACCAATCTTTGCATTGCTCTTCATACGGTACAAAAATATCAAGAAATATAGCGTTATACATTTTTAGCGCAGTGATTATTTCTGCTGTCCATAAAGGAATGCCGTATTCACAATTGACTTGAAATGTATCATAACCTTTACAATACATTTTCCATACCATCTCAGTAATTTTTTTCTTGATATCCTGTGTATGTTTTTTATAAATGAAGTTCACTTCAAGTTTATCAGATACAATTGTGCAAACCATGTTTTGCCTCCGTTTATTGTCAGAATAAGAATCATATAATATTATAGTCGAAAATTCGACAATGTTCAAGTAGTTGAACATAATTTATAATATTAAATGAACATTATTCTGAGTCTAATCGGAGAAACCGTTATGATAGTATATACGCCACTTTGGGACACAATGAAAAAGCGGGGGATATCAACCTATGCGCTTATCAATAAATACAATATAAGCAGCAGTACAATAAACAGACTGCGGCATAATATGGGAGTTACCACACAGCTGATAGACGACCTTTGCTATATACTCGACTGTAAAGTCGAAGATATCATGAAATATGAAAATAATGACAAAAAATAACCGCCTGAGTTTTTAAAACCGGCGGTTATTTTCTTATACAGTAATTTTATTTCCCGTACTTTTCCTTCAGCATTTCCTCAATCCTGAATGCAACCTTATACACATCGCCGCAGCCGAGCGTGATTATCATATCTCCGCTTTCTGCGTTATCGGCAACATACTGTGCAACTTCTTCAAAGGTGGGGAACCACTTGCAGCCGGGAATCTTAGCCGCAAGGTCGGCAGAGTAGACGTTGTATGTGTTCTTTTCACGACTGCCCATTATCTCGGTAAGCACGACCCTGTCAGCTATTTCAAGCGCGGTTGCAAAGTCGTCCATGAGCGTGTATGTTCTCGAATATGTGAACGGCTGATGTACAGCCCATACACGCTTGAAATCCTGCATAGCCTTTGCCGTTTTTAACGTTGCGGCTACTTCGGCAGGATGATGAGCGTAATCGTCAACAACGGTGATACCACCGATAGTCGCAAGACGTTCAAATCTTCTTCCTGCACCCCAGAATGTGCTGAGTCCTTTATTGATGTTTTCGGGGGTAACTCCCGTAGCAAGTGCGGCGGCGCAGGCGGCAACCGCATTAAGAACATTATGCGCACCGGGAACGTGTATTGAAATACGTTCGATTTTCTTGCCATTTTCCATAAGGTCAAAGTCGGTCTGAAAATCCGATATGCGTTCAATGTTTTCAGGGTAATATCTGTTCTTATCGGTCTTTCCGAATGTAATGATCTGCTTGTCAAAGCCCGATGCCTTTACTGCTCTCATAGTATTTTCATCATCGCCGTTTACGACAAGAATATCGGTTGTATTATCGCAGAACTTCGTGAATGATGCTCTCAGATTATCCATCGTTTTGAAGAAATCAAGGTGGTCTGCGTCAATGTTCAGTATTATAGATATATTCGGGAACAGGTGCAGGAACGTGTTTGAGAACTCACACGCCTCGCATACCATAACATCGCTCGAGCCCGCTCTTCCGCTTCCGCCTATAGCTTTCAGCTTGCCGCCGATAACGGTAGACAGATCGACATTCTGCGCAAGATACATATGCGTCAGCATAGAAGACGTTGTTGTCTTGCCGTGTGTGCCTGATACGCATACAGCCTTGTTGTACCAGCTTGTAACAAGTCCCAGAAGCTCACAGCGTTCTACAGCCTTTACACCGCTTGACTTTGCGGCGATAAGCTCAGGATTATCGCTCATAATAGCCGCAGTGTATACTATAAGGTCGGCGCCCTCTATATTTTCGGCTCTCTGTCCCATATATACGGGTATTCCCATATTGCGTACCGCTTTGAGCGTTTCTGTTTCGTTATTGTCCGAGCCTGTAAGATAAAAGCCCTTGCTGTGAAGTATCTGCGCCAGCGGATACATACCGCTTCCGCCTATACCGATAAAATGAACGTGCTTCTTTCCTGTGAGGAAATCTTCCATTGTACTCCCGATCCTTTCAGTCTGACATTGTTATATTTTATGCCGAAAATCAGCCTAATATCATCTTAGCTTTTAGTAATGCAAGCTGTGTCTTGCCGTCCTCTATTTCGCCGTTCATAACCATTTCGACAGCCTTGTCAAGCGGTATCTTAACTACCTCAAGAAATTCATCATCATCAAGGTTCTGTTTTCCGCCCTCAAGTCCTGTTGCAAGGTACATATGTGTTATCTCCTGGCAATAAGCCGGTGTGGGGATCATATATCCCATATATCTGAACTCCTTGCAGGTGCAGCCTGTTTCTTCCTGTAACTCTCTTCTGCCGGCTTCTGCGTGATCCTCGCCTGCGTTGAGCTTTCCTGCGGGAATCTCCATAAGGACTTTCTGGAACGGGTATCTGAACTGTCTTACAAACAGTACATTGCCATCGTCAGTAATCGGAACAACGCCGACACCGCCGTTATGACGGATAACATCACGGGATACGATTGCGCCGTTTTCAAGTTCAGCCTTGTCAGAGCAAACGGTAAGTATCTTGCCTTCGTACTTTACTTCACTGTCAATAGTCTTTTCAAACAGATGCATAAGATCCTCTTTTCTGCGGTTTATTCCGCCTTATCATTATCATTTTCTTCATCGTATTCTTTATCTTCAACAGATGCTGTAACACTTTCGCTGTTTGTAGATTTATCCTCTTCCGGCAGTTCTGCCTTCTCATCAAGCTGCTCATCAACAGACCTTGTTATCGTCCTGATATATGCGTTGTGGTTGATAACGGTGGTCAGTTGCTGTTCGCCGTACAGGTGAATGTTCGGATTCGGCTTGTATCTGAATACCTTTTTAAGCACGATGTAGTAGATTATCAGAATTATTGCTGCGCCTACCGTGCAGACAACGCCGATCTTAAGTCCCGGTGTAACATAACTGAACTCAATATCGCACTGACCTGCGGGGACTTTTATACCCATAACTCCGCGGTTCACCTTTTCAATCTCAGCGGGCTGTCCGTTTATTGTAGCGCTCCAGCCGCTTTCCCACGGAACCGTGAATGTAACAAATCTGTCCTCCGTGAACGAAGAGGTTGCGGTAAATCCGTTTGCAACGGGAGTGAATGTATCAACAGCTGTCTTGGAAAGCTCCTCGGCATCAGATTTGAAAGTATCGTAATTGAAGTCAGAGTATCTGTCAGGGTCAAGTTCTGTCAGCATATCTCCATACTTTTCGATCTGCTCATCGGTAAGCACCACTGCACGCGCAAGCATATTGTCACGGTTGCTCTTGGCAACCTTTTCATATTCATCGTCTGTTATATAGAAGCTGTTTGAATAGCCTATCGGGATATAAGCGTTGTTTTTGAATATCGTAAATCCGTCCTGCTCGTCTATCTTCTCAAAGTTCTTGAGATTTTCAAGCAGTGTTACCGTGTCGCTGTAATCAAGCTTATAGCTTTGAACTATAAGATACTTTGTGGAGTTTATCGACCTCATGGCATAATATGTGCCATCGGGGTCGGTATTTACCGAGCGGCTGAATCCCATACCGTCATAGTATTCAAATGCAGAACCGGGCAGAATACTGTGGAAACTGCGGAAACCGTACATTCCCCACAGCATATTGGCGTTGTTGGTAACGCCGTATGTTTCTACCCTGTAGAAGCTGTCGTCGTCAAGCTCTATCGTAGCGTTTACAATATTGTTGTAATCGCCCACCTTTGGTCCTATCGCCCTGCCGTAGATAAGCGTGTAGTACGAGAAGCAAAGGCACGCAACCATAGTGAAGCAATAGGCTTTGTGCAGAAATTTATTTGTTCTGATCTTCGCTTTGTTTCTTACAAGGAGGAAGCATACTAAAATTGCGACTATTGCAAGAGCAACGGAAATCCAGAACGGCAGCTTCTCGTTAGGCAATTTGAATAGCTCGGTCACCTTTGTTGTTGTCGTTTCTCCTGTGCCTATATCGACTATGTCCTTCGACACTTCAGACGGGAGTATGCCTACCATAGATATAAGCGCTACGGCAAATCCGCACCACTTAAGACCGTATTTCATATCGATCTCGTTGTTTTCGAGTGCATATGAAGTCATAAAGCACGCAACAAGTATCGGCATATAGAACCAGCGTGTATAGAAGTTTGTGTTGAAAAGTACAAAGCTTGAGTTAAGTACCGGTATAAGCGCAAACAGCAGACATATCGGCATAAGCCACTTTGCCCAGTGCTTTTTCTTGAATTTGATGAATGAAATTACACCTGACATTGAGAACAGCGGCAGATAAGCGGCAACGCTTGCCCATCTTGCCGATGAATCGGGGAAGAAATTCTGTCTTGCCGGAATATCGGCAGGGAAGAACAGGCTCTGTAATATTATGCCGTATCTCTGCGTCGGATTATGGAATACCAGATTCCAGCCGTTTAGGGTATTGCCGGATCTCGGGGTATCTATACAGGTCAATATCGCAGGAACAAACATTGCGCCTGCAAGCGCAACACCGATAACCGATTCAAACGCCAGTGCAAGGAACGTTTTTAATGTTACCTTGAATTTCGGGTCGGTTATCCTGCAAAGGAAGTATATAACGAGGAATACGCATTCTCCTATGAAGAAGAAGTAGTTTACAAATGCGTTCAGCGCTACTGTCAGTGCGAAGAACACTCTTCTCTTGTTTACAACAGCTTCTTCAAGCGCAATCAGCATAAGCGGGAATACGACCATAGCCTCGTGGAAGTGGTTGAAGAACACATTGTACATTGAGAAGCCTGAAAATGCGTATAAAAGACCGCCTATAAGCGCCGATTTCGGCTTTCTTACAAAGCGTCTTATATATGCAAACGCAAACAGCGAACAGCATGATAATTTCAGTATCATCAGCGGTGCCATAAGATACTTTGCAAACTCTGCAGGGAACGGCATTGTAAGCCAGAAGAACGGGCTTCCGAGCGTATAGAACGAATATGAACCGATGAAGTTTGCACCAAGGTCAGTCTGCCAGTTCCACATAAAGCTGCCGTTTTTGATAGCCTGGTTGCAAAGTGCGTAGAAAGGTATCTGCTGAGCGTTGTAGTCGCCGTAATAGATGAAATATCCGCCGTCAATAATGACAAACGGCATGAAAAGTATCACACCCATTATCATCGCCATAAAGAACGCTTTGCGGTAGTATTGCATTTCCGTTTTGTACATTCCTAAAATTCCTTCCGTGATGAAGAATATATCGGCTGTTTAATACAGCACGGCACCGTATTTTTCAGCCATAGCCTCAAGCTTTTCAGGCTCTATAAGTGATTTCTTGTCTATTATTGCTCTGCCCTGATACAGCATAAGCGCCATTTTGAGCGAGATCTCGTCATCCGATAAAAACGCAACGGGCAGTGTTGCCATGTGCATATTTCTGCCGAAGTCGATAGCGTCATCGGGAGAGTTTATGCTTACTGTCAGGACATCATAGCTTTCGCTGCACATCTGCGCAATGTCGTCCTCCATATAAGGACCGCATTCCACCGCAGGCGAAAACTCCGTTGTTTCGGGGTCTAAGAAGAACATCTGGTTTTCGGTCGCCAGCGCAAGAGAGGTATCCTGTTTTTCAACGGGATTTATCTCGGATGCGTCAAGCGTATCCAGCATTTTACGAAGCTCACAAAGGTGTTCTTTTCCGGTGCCGCAACAGCCGCCAACGATCTCTGCACCGTTTATGACAGATTTCTTTACCGCAAAAGCAAACTCTTCCGGAGAGATTCTCTGCTTTTCGCCGTCATTTTCGTATACGGCGCTCGGCTTTACTATAAGAGGAATCTTCGCATACGGAGCAATCTCGGAAATAATATCGGGGCAAAGATCTGCCGAGGTACAGTTAAGACCGAATGCCGATATACCCATAGCCTGCAATACAAGCAAGGTGCACAGCACATTTGTGCCTATTGCGGTTTCTCCGTCCTCGTCAACCTTCATGGTAGCGATTATCGGCTTATTCTCTTTCTTGCAGGCAAGCACGGCGGCTCTCATATTCCATAGCGCAGGCACAGTTTCGATAACAAACATATCGCAGTAAGGCGATAAAGCCTTTACCTGCTGTCTGTAGACCGACATTATCTCGGTAAACGTGTAGTCGCCGTAAGGTTCTATGTAAAGTCCTGTTGACGACAGACAGCCTGCAATAAGAGCTTTTCCGTGAAAGCTGTCATAGGTTATCTTTGCGGCGGCGGCATTAAGCTGTTCTGTTTTATCCTCGACACCGTATGCCTTTAGATTCTCACGGTTTGCACCGTGTGTTGCGGTGTAAAGTATCTGCGAGCCTGCGTCAAGAAAGCCCTGCTGAAGCTGCGTGAGGGCTTCGGGATGCTCGCAGACAAACTGAGCCGTTGAAACGGTATGGTCGTAGCCGTATTTTTCGAGTCCTGTGCCGGTACCGCCGTCAAGCAGTATCGGCAATCGTATAGGTATATCCTGACTGACGGGATTGCTGTCCATATTGATTCCTTTCTGAAGTTACATTTTTTCGGGTGCATCGACCTTAAGCAGATCGAGCAGATTCTTGAATACTGTCTTTGTGGCAACGCACAGAGAAAGTCTTGACTGAAGGATATTCTCCTCCTCGCCCTTTATCTTGCAGTTGTCGTAGAATTTGTGGAAAAGCTGTGCAAGGTCGCACAGATATTTTGTTATCTTTGAGGGATTGTAGTCCTTTGCCGCTTCGTTTATGCAGTTCGGCAGAGCCGCAATATGACGTATAAGCGCAAGTTCTGCGGGGTGATTGAAGTTAAGCTCCGATACGGGAATGTTGCTGTAGCCTGTGCCTTCTTCTTCCATACGGCGCAGAATGCTGCATATTCTTGCGTGAGCGTACTGAACGTAGAACACGGGGTTGTTCGAGCTTTCCTCAATGGCAAGCTCAAGATCAAATTCAAGGTGCGTGTTGGGATCTCTTAAATTGAAGAAGAATCTTGCCGCATCTATCGGTACTTCGTCAAGAAGGGTCGAAAGCGTTATAGCCTTGCCTGAACGCTTTGACAGCTTTACCGTTTCACCGTTTCTGACCAACATTACCATCTGCATTATAACGATGTCGAGCTTGCTTGCGTCAACGCCGAGCGCTGTCAGTGCGGCTTTCATTCTTGCAATGTATCCGTGGTGGTCTGCGCCGAGAATATCTATCGCCTTGTCAAAGCCTCTTGTAACGAGCTTGTTGTAGTGATATGCAATATCGGGTACGAAGTAGGTAGGGATACCGTTTGCACGGACAAGAACTCTGTCCTGATCGTCACCGAAATCGGACGCCTTGAACCAGATCGCACCGTCCTTTTCGTATGTCTGACCCTTTTCTGTCAGCATATCAACGATCTGCTTTACCGCACCGCTCTTGTGAAGCGAACTTTCTCTGAACCAAGTATCGTATACGATACGGTATTTCTGAAGATCCTTCTCAAGTCCGTCTATGTTGAGCGGCAGAGCGTATTCTACCAGTGCGGACTTGCGGCTTTCCTCGTCTGCGTTTACAAACTTGTCGCCGTTTATCTTATAGAAATTATATGCGTGTTCGATTATGTCAACACCCTTGTAAACATCTTCGGGCATAGGGAAGTTTTCTTCATCTTCAAATATCTTGCGGCATACATCATCATCGCCGTATGATGCGATGACATCTGACTTGTTTCCGTCCGCTATCTGCATATATCTTATAGACAGCGACTTGCCGAACTTTTCTATCTGGTTTCCTGCATCATTTACATAGAATTCACGCTCTACCTCATAGCCTGCAAACTGCAGTACGGAAGATAAGCTGTCGCCGAGTGCGCCGCCTCTTGCGTTGCCTATGTGCATAGGGCCTGTGGGGTTTGCCGACACGAATTCAACAAGCACTCTCTTGCCCTTGCCAAGTTCGGTCTTACCGTAGTCGATGCCGCTTGAAATAACCTCGCCGACAGTTTCGTTGAACCATAAGGGACTTATAAAGAAATTCAGAAAGCCGGGTCCTGCGATCTCGATCTTTTCGAATACTGTGCCGTCAAGCACTGCGGCATCGGCTATCATCTGACCTATTGCTCTCGGATTGTTTCTGAGCGCTTTTGCGCTTGCCATTGCGGCATTGCAGGAGAAATCTCCGTGTGATACGTCTGCAGGACGCTCAACATTGAAAGCCGGCAGTGGTACTGCCTCTATCTTGCCCTCGGCAACAAGTCTGCCCAGTGCGTTCATTACCGTTTCCTTTACCTGCTGTTTAGCAAGCTCTATCATATTGTTCATCAGTTACACTCCTTGACGTTTATAAACATTTCATTTTCCGACATATAGCTTGAATTTATGTCGAGCGTGTATTTGAGATAGATATCTCCGCCTGTTTCTTCAAGCTCATTTCTTATTTCATCGGTGCATACTCCTATCATGAAGTCGCCGTATTCCGTGCCGTAATGGCAGTGGTGCTTCTTTCCCCGCTCGATAAACAGTGAGCTTATAGCCTTTCCGCTTCTTGTCATAGTTACCATATCGTCGGTTACTTCAAGCATTACGGAGCTTCCCTCAAAGCCTGTGGCTTCGCTTTCGTCATAGTACAGACGAAAGCCGTTTTCTGTCTGCTCCATTGCACCGAAAGTGAACAGTTCTGTCGAGTCCTTATCCTGGTCGACAGTCTGCGTACTTTTTATCGTAATACATACGTTCTTTTTCATTTATTATCCGTTGTTCCTTTCAAAGCCTCAATCGAGGTCGACTACAGCGCCGATGAGCAGTTTCAGCATTTCCTCGTAGCTGTATGCGCTTTCGGTTACAAGCCGTGTGAATATACTCTGTCTGTCAAGACCCGGTATTCCTCTTACACGTCTTACATAAACCTCGCCGTCATCGCCAAGCACCATATCGACTCTTGCAAAGCACTTGCAGGAAAGTGCATCGTATGCGGCTCTTGCAGTCTGCTTTATCTTGTTCTGTGTAAGACCGTCCAGTCTGGCAGGAACTTTAAGCTCTGATGTCGACGCTATATATTCGGAGAATTTGTCAACGCTGTTGTCAGTTCTTACAAGCTCGCCTATCGCTACCCGCTCGTCGTGATGTCTTGCACCGAGCACGGCACAGGTAAGCTCTCTGCCTTTAACGGCACTCTCGGCTATGATATACGGGTGGTGTGAAAAGCTTGCCTTTATCGCTTCTTCGAGTTCTTTTTCATTTTCCGCTCTGCAAGCGCCTACAGATGTTGAACAGCTTGTCGGTGCGGTGTATATAGGAAATTTCAGCTTATCGGTGATTTTCTTTATCGCCGCCGTCATATCGTTCATTTCACTGCGGTGAAGCGTGACATTATCAATTACCTTTATTCCGCTGTCAGACAGGACCAGATCCATTATGCGCCTGTCATTGCACAGTGCCGCCGCAACAAAATCGTTGCCGATAATAGGCAGTCCTGCAAGCTTGCACAGACCCTGCACTCTGCCGTCCTCACCGTATTTTCCGTGAAGTACGGGGAACACGGCATCTATACGGTGAATCGTGCTTTCGCCGTCAGAGATTATCTTTATAACGCCCTTGTTCGTCATATCGGGGCTAATTACGCACGAACAGCAATCGCTGTCCTGCTCCCAGCTACCGTCTTTTATATTTTCATAGCTACCGGGATAAAAAAGCCATCTGCCCGCTCTTGTGATACCAATCGCAAGCGGCTCAACTTCTTTCGGCATAGCGCTGAGCACGCTGTATGCGGTGTGCAGTGAAGCGGCATGGTCAGCGGACGCACCGCCGAACAGCACGGCTATTCTTTTCTTTGCCATAGCTTTTCCTCTTCTTTCGTTCTTTTGCTTTAACGCAATAATAAAATAAGTATATCACATCCGGCTGTCAAGTTCAAGTATTAACGTGTAAATTATATATAAATAGTATCAGGGGAGTTTGCCGTCCTTATAATCCTTTGGGGTCACGCCGACAGCCTCGCTGAATGCACGGCAGAAATGGCTCTGCGATGAAAAACCGAGCAGGGAAGCGATGTCGGCTATACTATGTTTGCCGTCCTTAAGCATTCCTTTGGCGGCGTTTATACGCACGGCGCTGATATACTCGTGGATCCCCATACCGATTTCCGCCTTGAACATACGGTGCAGATGGGAGCGGTCATAGCCGATGGCTTCGGCGATATGCTTTGCGGTAAGGCGCTTTCCGGCGTTCTCCGTTATCATCCTGATAGCCTCTCGGACCGGCACGGAGAGCCGTTTTGCGCGCCGTAATCTGCGCATACGGACTGCATAATCCATTATCATTTCATCGTTCAGTTCAACGACCTGTTTTACGGTGGTGCACTTGTCGGCACGGCGGATATACACATCGCTTAAGGTGTATGCGGTTTCCTCTGACATACCTGCGGCAAGGCAGGTGCGGGCGACTACTGCGGCACATACAACAAAATGGTATATCTGGTTGCGGAGCGGATCGTCTGAAAGCTGACCTTTTCCGCTGTCGGGTTCAGCATTGTATTTCAGCTTGTTTTCAAGTATCTTTTCGACCTCGCCTGCGGCTACAAGCGCAAAGACAGTATTTTCGTTTTCGACAGGCTCGTGAAAAAAATCCTGTGCCTGCTGTACATAAAGGAGCTTTTCCGGTTCTGTATTTTCATCTGTACCGTTGGTAGAAACCACGGTATATTCATTAGCGTTTTCGGAGGCAGTCGAACCGATTTTTTGCTCATCTGTGAATTTTGTATATTTTGCCGCCATATTATACGTTCCTCGCTTGATTTTTGTGTGTTGTAAACATTATACAACATTTGTGTAAAAATAGCAACAATTTTGACAGTAAGCCGGTTATGTTAGCGTAAAGATAAATCTGTGATCAAAAACGGAACGGAGGGGCGCTAATGAATAATGAATAATGAATAATGAATAATGAATAATTTTGGAGCGCCTACGGCGGAATTTTAAAATGAGATAGTGCAGGGCGAGGGATAGTGCTGATATAAAGCCAAGTTTTCGGTACTGTGACTGAGGATTGTCGGCGGGAATGTTTGCAAAAGCGGGAATAATCGGAACAACGGGCGGGGCGAGCCGCCGCCCCTACGGAAAAAAGATCAGTATACGTTGCTTTAGCAATGTCAGATATAAAGCCAAGTTTTCGGTACTGTGACTGAGGGTTGTCGGCGTGGGTACGAAAAGCGTTCTTTTGCAAGGGTTGCAGTGATGGAGATATTTTAGCTAATTGGAATTAAATGAGATATAAGTAAATTTATACAGTGTTATTATACACAAATTGTAAGCCAAAATTTGTGCAAAACAGAGAAAACAGAAGAAAAGTCGAAAAATGATGCAAGGTTTTTGCGTTTCAAACGTTTATATTTATAGATAGTAAAATCAGAACCGATTTTGCTTTCTGAAAATATATTGCTTTTAAGCAGAAAGGAATGAGTATGAAAAAAAGAAATGTGCTGTCGGCGGTGATAGCGTTTGCGCTGACTGTGAACGGTGCGGTAAGCGCTTATGCTCAGGCAGAACAGGCAAGCACGGCTGATGGCGGCGCTGCAGCGGATTCCGTCAATGCGGAAGTGCAAGAAAGCGAGGCGGATAGCAAACAAGCCGATGAGCAGATAGTAAAGACTGCTGTCAGTGAAGAAAATCTGCCGGACAGTCTTGACGCAGAAGCAATAATCGCTGACGGATATGTGGCGAGGCTTAACAGTGAGGAGCAGTCGCTGAGCGAAATCGTCCTTGAAAAGGAGGACGGCACAAGGTCGCTGTACCTGTTCGGTGAGAATGTAAAGTATATCGATGAAAACGGAGAGGTCGCCGACAAGTCGAATAATGCTGTAAGACGCGGAAACGCATATGTAAACGAGGGGAATGATGTTGAGGTCATACTCCCTGCAACGCTTACGGCGGGAATAGTCGTAACCGGCGATGAACTGAATATAACGATGAAGCCGCTTGCAGACAAAATCGGCAGGTCGCTTTCTCCGGCGGTAAAAACTGCGGACGATACGGTAGTATACAGAGATGTATTTGACAGCAGTACAAATATAGAATATACTTATACATACGGCGGAGTAAAAGAGAATATCGTATTAGAAAGCTATAACGGTAAAAATTCATTTGACTATGAAATAACAACGGGCGGTCTTTCGCTGTACGAGGATAAAGGTACGCTGTTACTTGCCGATGAAAGCGGCGATGTAAAGGCTACACTCGGTGAGGTCATAGTATTCTCGGCTGACAACAAGCATAACACGTTCGGAAAGTATAAGGTAGAGGAGCTTGAGAAAAACAACAGATATAAGGTAACACTGACTGTTGACAAGGAATATCTTACCGATCCCGATACCAAATATCCTGTTAAAATTGATCCTGATGTTATAAATTCAACTTCATATAATATGAGCATTCAGGATATGCAGGTGTTCAAAGGTAAGGACGGCAAGGGGACAAGCGAAACATCTGCCGGATATTCGGGCGTTTCAAGAGTCGGATGGACGGACTGGGGTGCATGCAGGACTTTGATTAAATTGCATTCATGGACAGAAAACGAAGAAAGAACAAATGCATTGATAAAGAAACACATTACACGTTCATGGCAGATAATAAGTGCTTATGTCGAAATAAGAGATGTTATGTGTCAGAGTGTATCTACGCCGATAGTTTGTGCACAGTTCAAAGGCAACAACTGGACTGAAAAAGATGTAAAAACGTGGAATACGTTAAATGCGGGAAGTGCCGGTTCTCCTGTCGAAATATATCGTCAGAGTGATACAAGCAATAAAAGCCATGCATATAATGTAAAAAGTGACGGCGGCGACAGTATCAGAACAAAATACGGGTACGGCAAACAGTGGTATGCGTGGAATATAACGCCTTTAGTTAAAAATTGGCTTAATAATTCATCAAATATGCAAAAAGGTCTGGTTTTCATGACTGCAAGTACTACTTTTGAAACAGCAAGTTATGCAAAGAATATGAAAACTTTCAGTTCTATGCAGGGAAATGCGGATTATAAGCCATATTTTGTGATTAATTATAATAGTAATGGTTGCAGAGGATATACTCGAAAAACTTCTACTAATATCAATTGTTTGTTGCTTGCAACTGAAGATTACTCGTTATTCACACATTTTGAGAGATATTACAGCGATTCATTCCGATTTTTCTATTTAACTGATGAAGATGTTGAAAGTATAGGTATTAACAAAACTGTATCATATGCACTTAAAAAAACAAGACAACGTTTTCAGCAATGGCTTGAAACGTATCATAAAGGCGGATGGAGATATATCTCTTCCGATGATACAGGGTACAAAGCGGTGCTTGATGACGATGAGTGGCTTATATGTATGAGAGTTGGCATAGGTGACAACGGTTTTTTTGATTATCATTTCTGGTACAGGGCAAATGACGGAGTATGGTATAACAAACACGGGTGGAGTAATCCGTCCGAACAGGCATCGGAAAATGTAAATCCGTCTGTTGATAATGCGGCAACAGGGTGGATGTATGATAATAAAACATTTTATACAAGCGATACGGTTTATTACGCTATTAAAAAGAATTGACAAAGGAGAATATATTATGAAAAACAAAAAACTGGTTGCAATAATTATAACAGCGGCACTTACGCTCACAGCGTGTCAGAGCAGTAAGGCGAATATTGGTGCTTCTACGGAAGTGTCGGGAGATTCGACAAGTGTAACCGAAACTACTGTATCAACGTCGTCGGTTGAAACAAGCGAGGTTAGCACTGAAGAAAGCAAGGCAGAAGAACTTACTCCGGATGAGAAAAAGAGAAAAGAAT